>Ga0180431_10008796_pt1 | contig 11523 bp, 7 predicted proteins | sample SS_ome_11_FD_132459 | JGI IMG/M metagenome (GOLD analysis project Ga0180431, IMG submission 132459) | Hypersaline lake sediment archaeal communities from the Salton Sea, California, USA - SS_1_MS_1 metaG | ecosystem: Environmental > Aquatic > Non-marine Saline and Alkaline > Hypersaline >...
CGATCCCATCATGCGAGCGGGGGTCAGTCACTACGTCGGCGGCCTGCAGGCTCGGCTCTGCCGTAAGTGCGGCTGCTACATCGGCGAAGACCGCCGGTTTGAAACCCAGCAGTTCCTCGGCCTCCGCCGCCACGGTCTCCGCATTCTCCACCTGCCTGTCACAGACCGCCAGCAGGCGCAGACTTCCCGGCAGCGTCCGTTCGAGTTCGGCGAAACCGCGCACGTGCCGGGCCCCCATCATACCGCAGCCGATCAGTAAGACGTTCACTGGTTCCATCGAGCAGCAACTCCTCGCAATACTATGATCCGGCCTCTCGCGCCCGGTTCAGCACCTTCATAAACTCGCGCATCCACTCGGTGTTCTCGTGGAACGTTGGTGCGGTGACGATGTTGCCATCCACCACCACCGGCTCGTCCACATAGGTCGCCCCGCAGATTTCGGCATCGTAACGGCACTTAGCCACAGTCGTGATCGTCTTCCCCGCGATGACCCCGGCCTTGGCGAGAATCTCGATGCCGTGACAGACGGAGGCGATGGGCTTACCGGCCTCGGCGAATTCTTTGGTGATCCGCATGAGGTCGTCGTCATAGCGGATATACTCCGGTGCGCGTCCACCGGAGATGACTAACCCCAGGTACTCCTCTGCCTTGACGTCCCGAAAGGCAATGTCGGAGCTGAAATTGTAGCCCTTCGACTCGACGGTGATGTCCCAGTCCGGATGCAAGTCGTGCTGGACGAGGTGATATACCCGTTTCTCCGGAGCGGCCACGACTATCTCGTAGTCGTCCTCAGGGATGCGATAGTACGGATACAGCGTATCGGTGACTTCGGCGGCATCACCGATCACCAGCAGAACTTTCTCCATGACATGACTCCTTTGCGCTTGGGTATTCCGTGCGGGTCAATGCGGCGGCCCTCAAGTGCGTGCGACTCCGGCCTCTGCAAAGGCCCTGGTGAGCGTCTCGTATGAATGCCTGGCGGCTGCCATTGCGTCGTAGTCGTCTCTACCCCAGATGAGCGTGCTGACTTCGAGGGTGATGAAATCGTCCCAGCCTGCCTCGTCCATCGCCCGGAGGTATGCGACGGTGTCGAGGTCGCCATCACCGAGCAGCAACAGGTCGCGGCTGCCATCGGGATACCTGCGCGCATCCATGATGTGTGTGTGGGCGGTGTAGGGCACCAGCGTCCTGACACACTCATCTATCGGCTCACCGGCCAGAAACAGGTGAACGATGTCGAAGTGGAACCGCGCGCGCGGATGGTTGACTTCATCCAACAGCCATACGACACGCTCCGAGCGATCTACTGCGGCTCCCGAATGGGCCTCACCGGCGAAAATGAATCCCTCCTCTTCGGCCACCACTGCATAGTCAGCGAGTGCCTCGACCATCTGCTCCTTGATGGTATCCCACTCATCAGCACGCCCGCCGAATCCGCAGGCCAATACCGGCGGCTCAGCCATCCCCAAATCGCGGGCCAACTGCGCGTACAGCCGCATCGCCTCCAGGTTCGCCAGGTGAGCAGCCCTGTCAGGGGCATAGACGCTCCCGTACACCATGAACGCCGGAAGGCCGAGACCTGTGCGCTCCAGGATGCTGCGCAACTGCTCCCGCCGCGCGGGATCGAAATCATCCAACATTGCGCCGACGTGCCGGGGCCCGATGAAGAGCTCGACGCCGTCATACCCGATCTGCGCCAAGGCGGGGAACGCATCCTCCAGCATCATCTGCGGCAGAGCATAGGTGCCGTAGGCTATCTTCATGCTTGTCCTCAGCTTTCGATTACGGGGCGCGCAGTCACCCAACTCTCTTATTACTTACGCCTGATGAACTCGACGACGCTGGGTATTAACAGCTCATCACCGGGTCCTGCCATGACGACCCAGAAGCGCGGGTGCGAACCGTCGGCACCGTGTGGGAAATCGTCGGCCTTCAGGGGCTCGAGGCCGGTGCGGTCCAGCGTAAGTGTGTCCCCGCCGGCGCAACGGCCTTGTGGCTGCAACAGGCTGTTGAGCACCGTCATGCCTGTCTCGATGTGCGGTGTCGCGACGCTGGTGACGATGCGGCTCGACTCGGCGAGCAACTCATTAACCGGGCCGCCGGCAACACGAAGGTCCTCGTCCCCGATTGAGAAGTGCGTCGGATCTATCACCTTCCGTACTGCCATCGAGTCGGCGAAGCTGTCAGGGGCGACGATCGCCGTCTGCCCAGCCAGCGCCGGGTAAGTCAGCAGCGGGTCGCTGATTTCGACGATGCCCTGCTCATAGTCAATCGAGGCGATCGTGGTCTTCTGCATTCCGGAACTCACCAGAGCAAACTCGCCCATTCGCAGCTCTGTGCCATTGAGCAGTAGACCCTTTTCCGGCTTTCCGTCTGCATCGAGGCCGAGACAGGCGGCCTGGCCTGTGATCTCCACTATCCCGTCCAGAGTGTATTTCTGCTCGGGCGCCAGTGAGTGGAAGACGTAGTGGCTGCCGCCGCCGACCAGATTGATGCGCACCGCTACGGCCCTGTTGTCATCCGGCTCCAGGGATACGGGCACGACCTGGTCAATGAACGTTCTATTTTTGTACGGCTCATAGACGGTGACGAAGTTGCTGGCCAGATCCTCACCGCCCTGGCGACGGCGCAGCATGAACTGGATTGTCTCCGGGAGGTACTTGTATTTCTGCGGCTTGCTGTCAGCAGCGATGATCTCTTCATCCCGACCGACCAGGTGGGCGCGCAGTCCAATGCCTTCCCACGGGTATGAGGTCTGGCCCTCACCGGGTTCCTTCAGGCGCCATTCGAATATGGCCTTCCCATCAAGGGGCGCGCGCCGAACGTTGAAGAGATACTGGAAGCCGCTGCCCCGATAGCCACCGTAGGACATGGTGCCCAGAGGCTTGGCGGCGTATCTTTCGTCATCGTAGAAGTGTTCGTAGGGGACATCCTCACCCGCGAGCGTGCCTTTCTCCTGCACCGGGCCCAGCGGCGGGGTGCAAGATGTCTCCGCCGGCGCACCGAGGGCCACGTAGTCATGCTGGCTGCCGCCACGCACATAGAACACGTCGAACAGATAGCTGTCTGTCGGCGAGAGTTCCACGAGCATGTTGACGCGGCGGTAGAGACTCACGGTCCCGCCATAGGCACCTTCGCAGGAGGCGTCCGCAACCTGCGCGAAGCCGGTCGGCTGATATGCGTACAGCTTCCCCGGACCTCTGCTCTGCTTGCCGGCATCTACAACGACTGTGTTGTGGGCAATCGTGTTTCCGAAGAAGGCATAACGCTTGTGGTTGCGCGAATCGGTCTGCTCAGGATAGCCAATATCGGTGAGCAGCGCGTTGTCCTGCGAGAAGAACAACATGTTCAACTGATCGGCGTGCGCGTGCTGCGGATAGTTGCCGTAGCAGAGTACGCTGGCGGTGCGGTTACTCTGCCCGCCGTTCTGCAGATACGCCAGGCCGTAAGCGGGGAACAGGAATGAGTTGACGCCGACGGGTGGATTCTCGTCCGGTGGAACTTCGGCCAGGATGTCATCCATCGGGCGCTTGAACAGATCGTTGCCGGCGGCAGGATTAGAGAGCGCTACGTGCGCAATGCGCGGCTCGTACCAGTGGGGGATCGCCCTGTGAGCGATGGCGGGACTCAGTGAGCCACCCCGGCAGAACATGTTGCCGGTGTCGCCAAGTGCGGGCACGAATTTGCCTGCCACCATCACGTCGAAGGGCCAGGTAAGCAGCTTCTGGAAACGCGGGTCAGCGAAGAAGTTTACGCCGACCTCCGTCAGTTCCGAGGCGATGTCCGATAGGCTGTTGACCCAACCACGGTTGTACCCCAGCGACTCACGTGGCAGCCCGTCACGATAGACGAGGTTGACCAGGGCGTCCCGGATGCCTATGTCCTGGGCAGTGGCCGGCTTGGGATTATCAACGATGTACTCAATCATCTCTTCGCGTGACGGATTCTCTACACCCTCGCCAAGCACCGTGGCCAGAATCAGCAGCGACCTTTGATGGCTGCCATAGTTGCCGGCATTGCGATGGCTGCCGTCGGTAATGTCACGGGCCGCAGTCATCAGGAGCCGCTCGCGGATCGTGGCGTCTATCTCCTCGGCGGTCTGGCCCGTCATCTCCTGCAACTCTTGGTCATCTGCCAAAAACGGCCTGATGGCGTCGTAGGCCGGCGCACACTTACGCGGGGTCGCCGTCTCCCAGATCATGTTAGTCCATCTGCCGCGGTAGTTGGGGTTGTGCTCCTTGCCCTCGCGAGATTGCTGCTCGTAGAAGTAGTCAGGGTAGTACTGAGCAAACTGCCAGAGCAGCACGGCGCACTTGTGGGCGTACAGCTTTGCCTTTTCGGGATCATCACAAACCAATGCAGCGTGCCCCAGCGCGGTGATCGCCGGCAGCGTGAACTTGTTCATGCTCCAGTGCGCATACCAGGCCACGAACCAGTAATTTGTGTCATCCCCCTCTTTGTTCCAGCCCCAGCCGTCATCCACGTACTGCTTGTGCAGGGGGTCATTGGGGTCCGGATGCTCGGCATTGAACAGCAGCGAGCGGTCTTTCATTCCCGACGCGAGGAAGGCCGCAAAGTCGTTGGACGGATACTCCTCTCCGCCCACCGGACATTTCACCTTGTATGGCTTATCCACGTCTATGATCCAGGAGTACAGCCCCTTCTCATGTACCTTGACGCCGTGGACGGGGCAGCCGAAGTTGTGTATCTGATAACCGCGCGGCACCTCCGGAGGCACCACCATGGAGCGGAGCTTCTCATCGTCATACTTCACCCAGCGGTCGCCACCGGCCATCATGCCGTCCCGCTGACCACGCGCCCACTGATATTTCGCCACGTTGTCGCGCATTATCTCCAGCTTTGCCTCGGTGTAGTAGTTTCGTTCGAAGCCGGCCCACGCAGGCGCCAAGGCCAGGCAACAAAGCACCCCCCACACCATAACCTGTTTCATCGCCATCAACTCCTCCACCATCTATCGCTCCTCGTCCACTGCATCAAGTTTTCTACGCGTCTCATTTCCTCGTATTGGGGTCGCTACCTTCCTTTACTCCCCGGTTGCAACCCGCGGACAGACTTCACGCGCATGGCACGCAGGTATTGAGCACCTACAGAGGAATAATGTCTGAGCAGACGAAGCGTCGCGACGGGTCTGAGCGAAATTAGGAGGACTGCGATGGATGAAGTGAAGATTGGTATCATTGGCATGGGAGGTCGCGGACGCGGCTGGATAAACACCTGCGGCCTGACACACAACTGCCGCGTTACTGCCTTATGCGACCGAACACGACCACTTGTGGAGCAGGGGCTCGAACGTGCCGACAACCCGGATGTCCGCGCCTTCTATGACTACGACGAAATGCTCGCCGAGGCCGATATTGATGCGGTCGCCGTGATAACCGAGCCCAAGTCGCTCGCCGATCTCAGCGTTCGTGCCCTGGAGGCCGGTAAGCACGCTATCTGCGAGGTGCCGCTCTGCTATAGCATGGAAGACCTCTGGCGGCTCATCCTGGCCGTCGAGCGGACGGGACTCAAATTTCAGCTCGCCGAGCAGGTCGCCTGGTCACCGTTTGTTTTTGCCTGGCGTGACATGGTGGCTAATGGTGAACTTGGCAAGATACTCTTCGCTGAAGGCCAATACCTCCACGGTATGCCCGACCATGTCCTCTACCAGGACAGCGAAACAGGCCGTAAGATGGGCCGCGAAGAGGCTAAGAGTAACCCCAAGGCGGTTCGGAGCCGCTACTGCAACCTCGGTGACCCGATCATGTATCACACCCATGACCTCAGCCCTCTGTTGCGGGCCCTGGATGACCGGGTGGAAACCGTCTTCTGCATGGGAACGCGGCGGGGCAGCTATTACCACGAGGAAGTGGACGGTTCGGACCTCCAGGTGGCGCTCATGCACACTGAGAAGGATACGGTGATTCGTCTCGCGGCAGGCTTCAGCTTTCCAACACCGACGCCGAACCACTGGTACCATCTTGTCGGCACCGGCGGGAGTGTCGAGACGGCGCGGTCCGGCTCATCCTCGCGCACCGAACCCGGCAAGCTCTGGCTGGCCAACCATTTCATGCCGACACCTGAGCCGGCTGAGTGGAACTATACCGAGTGGCAACCAGCTCCGCCGGAAGCCGCTTCCAGCGGACATGGCGGCACTGACTTCTACCCGCTCGCCGACTTTATCGGCAGCATCATCGCCGATACCGAGCCATTCAACAACATCTACCGAGCCGCCGAGGTGCAGGCTCCCGGCATTCTCGCCGCCGTCTCCGCGCAGAGCGGCCGGCCAATGACCGTCCCCGACTTCCGACCGAATGAGGCGCGTGCGGCCGGCAGCCCACCGGCCGAATGATATGACAACAAGCGATAAGCCGAGCAATTGGCCGACGAAAGATGTGAGTCTTGTGCGGGAGCTGGCCGCCCGTGTCCGAGCCCTGGCGAGCAGCGACGAATATGAGGCCCGCAGACAGCGCTGGCGCGATGTCAATGAACGGCGCCGACCTGACCGTGCGCCGGTGTGGTGCCGACCTGCCGGCGTCTGGCCGGAGATAATCGCGGATGATGCGCTGGAGTGCAGCCACCCGCTCTGCCGCCAAGCCGAACTCATCTTGCGCAGAGACCTCTACAAGGACTGGGTGGGCGATGACCATATCATGGCTCCCTGGTGGAATGTGGGCGCTGTGTGGCAGCGCGACCAGGAGCACACCTGGGGAGTCCCCACGCACGTCTCGACAGGCGCGACTGATCTCGGCGGCTTCCGCTACCACCACCCCATCGAGACGCCACAGGACTACGAGCGCATCCGCATCCCCACCTTCGCTTACGACCGGGAAGCCACCGAACGCATAGCCTCCCGCATGACTGATCTGCTCGGCGAGGCCATGCCGGTCCGTATCACCGGCTCTCCGCCGCTCGGCCCGCAACTCAGCGTCTATCTCGAGCAGTTGCGCGGGATGGGCCCGATGATGGAGGACATGGCATTTCGGCCCGAACTCGTCCACCGGGCCATGGCCAAGCTCACCGAAGCCGTATTGCGCGCTCAGCGTGCCGCCGAAGATGCCGGCATCCTGACCACGAATCACCACGAGCCGATGTTCTGCTCCGATCCGCTCAATGATCCCCCGTATGAACGTCCGGCGCAGTTGCACAACCTCTGGGTCGCCGCCAATAGCCAGGAGTTCGACCAGGTCTCGCCGCCGATGCAGGAGGAGTTCCTGCTGAGCTACCAGAAGGTGCTCTTTCAGCAGTTCGGCGCAACCCAGTACGGCTGTTGCGAGAACCTCACGACTAAGACCGACATCGTGCTGCGTATTCCCAACTTGCGCATCTTCGTCTCATCATTCTGGACCGACCTTGATACCGTCATCGAGGCGTGCGGCAAGGACTACACCATCATGTGGCGGCAATCCTCGACACAGGTGACGATGCCTGAGGACCTCGAGGAGCACCGCCGCCACCTCGAGGCCGGCCTGATGCGCCTTCAGGGGCACTGCTACCAGGTCGTGCTGCGAGAGTTAGAGACCCTCTTCGGGCGGCCCGAACGCCTCCGCGACTGGGCAAAACTTGCCATCGGCATCGCCGAGCAGTACGCCTGAGTCCTCGGGCGCATCAAGCCTCACTCGTACGGTCGGGGAGGCCACCTCCCGGCCAGCCTAGTAACAATCGTCGGGATGGCAACTTTTGCGCTAATGGTGTAAAATAATTACTCAAGTCGCTTCCGAGAAGTCCGTCGTGTCTTTCCGCATATCACCATCTGCCCAACAATTCCGCAACATACTGCGACTTACTACTGAGGCTACATGGAGGTTGATAGCTGTGCAAAGTAGTCCGTTCACCACAGAGATGGAGACTGTCCTACAGAACAGGGAACCCGAGACACGAACAATCTGGCTGATGCGTGAGGCCGGCGTTCGCATGGGTCTGCCTACCAACGAGATTGATGAGCTCGTCGTACCGCAGCAGATTACGCTGTTCCGGCTGCCGTGCAAGATACTCGGTCAGGTCGTCAACTTCTCTGGCTGCCTGGCCTTGCACAATTCCGCGCGCGGCCCCTTCAAGGGCGGAATCCGTCTCGCTTCTGATGTCACTATCTGGGAAACGACGGAGTTGGCCCGCCTGATGACTCTCAAGTGTGCGGTGTGCGACGTCGAGTTCGGAGGCGGCAAGACCGGCATCCGGGTTGACATGAGCGCCATGTACAAACGCTTCGGCCGTACGCCTCGGGACCTCGAGTTCGAGAAAATCATCAGCATTGATGCGGTCGAATACTACGCCAGCCAGTTCCGCGACGTTTTCAGCTCACATCTCTACATCCCCGCGCCCGACATGGGCAGCGGGCCGGACGAAATGGCTTTCATCTACAACGAGACACAAGATCCCGCGTCGGTTACCGGCAAGGGCGAGGGTGTGCACGGATGGCTACCGGGACGCAAGCAGAGCACCGGCATCGGCTGCTCCTACATGGCCCAGCGCGTGCTCGCCGAAGTGCTCAACATCGCCCCGGATGGTGCTACCGTCGCCATGCAGGGATTCGGCAATGTCGGGCGCCCGCTGGCAGCAGACCTGCACGAACATGGCGTCAAAGTACTAGCCATCACTGACTTCTATGGCGGCGTTCAAAATCCCGACGGGCTGGACATCTCCGCCCTCCTCGACCACTTCGACCAGAAGGCCACCGTCGGGGGCTTCGCGGGCGGCGAGCCGATTGACAACAAGGCCATCTTCCAGCTTCCTGTAGACTGCTTCATACCCGCCGCAGCCGGCGACGTCATTACCGAAGAGGTTGCCACCAGGATGCAGGCAAAATCCGTAGTCGAGGCCGCTAACATGCCTACGACGATGGGCGGCATGAAGGTGCTGCGCGACCGCGGCATTGCGGTTGGCCCCGATATCCTCGCCAATGCCGGCGGCGTCATCGCCTCGATGATCGAATACTCCAGCTCACTATCAGCCAGCAAGCCTTCAGAGGAAGCCGTCTATGACATCGTCAAGCAGAAGATTGGCGAGAATTTTGATCTGGCCCGGCAGCGCGCCCAATCAGAAGGCATCGGCCTGGTCGAAGCAGCAATAGAACTCGCGATGGAGCGTGTCCATGCCGTCATGAAGGGCCGTCGCATGCTCTGACCCTGTTCAGTACCCGGTCCATTGTGACCGAGGAAATGACAAAGGACTTCTCTCACTGGCACGACTATGAGGGCGAGATTCGCCCACCCAACCGTGTTGGCTCGTCAATTGCTGCTTGCACGTTCCTATCGTGCACTGCGATCCAGCAACATCAATTCCGCCCCTACAGCCGCAGCCGTGACTCTCTTTGCCCTCCTCTCCCGTAAGCGACGGAGGGAACAACGCCAAAGCAAATCCGAGCAAGCCAATCAAGGGCCGGACACAGGAACACACCGCCAAGGAGAATGTCAATGACCTCGAGAGAGCGCCTCGAAACAGCCTGGTCTTTCGAGCAAGCGGACCGTGTGCCAATCGAGCTGAGAATCAGCCCTAATGCCTACGACCACCCGGGTGCTGCGCGAGTCTTAGAGCTCATCGATGAGTGCGCCGACAATTTCTATGGATGTAGCCCTTACGACTGGGGCTTCCTCGGCCTGCCGGCTACTTACTCGGAGAGAGAGCTGGAGCGTAAGCCCGGCGAGTTCGTCCGCACTGAGCGTATCTACGACACGTCAGCCGGGCCATTTACAGCCATCGTGCGCGAGCCCGACTTTGAGGGCGGCGCGATTGACTGCCACTGGGAAAAGCGCTATATCACCTGCCCAGAGGACATCGAAAGGCTTATCGAGCCAACCTTCGAGGTCCGCGAGCCGGACGTGGGCGAACTCCACCGCGCAGTCGCCGAAGTTGGCGACAAGGGCATCGTGCTCGTTAGTATTCTGCATCCACTCGGCTGGCTGGTGCGCAACGCCACCATGGAAGAGGTGTATATCTGGTTTAAGACCCACCGCGACCTGATCCATCGCTTCCTAGAGGTTACCAATACGCATGTCGCCGAAACGGTGGAGGCAATGCTACTGGCCGGCATCGGGCCCTACTTCGCCGTCTGCGCCCACGAGATGCTGATCCCGCCCTGGGCTGGCACGGAATTCTTTGAGGAGTTCGTCTTCCAGTATGACAAGCGGGTCAATGATGTCATCCACGCCCACGGCGGGAAGCTGCGAGCACACTGCCACGGCAACGCGATGCACTACCTCGAGCGCTTCTGGGAGATGGGTATTGACGCCGTCGAACCGCTGGAAGCTGCCCCGATGGGCGATGTAGACCTGTCCGAGGCAAAACTTCGGGTCGGTGATCGCATGTTGCTGTCAGGCAATATCCCCTCACCCTACTTCCCAACCTGGAGTCGTGAACAGGTTGAGCAATCTGTGTGCGAAGCCATTAAAGCAGGTGCGCCCGGGGGTGGCTTCAGTCTGCGAACTACGGGAGGAACCGCCGGCACCGGTGCGGTGCGGGGTTTCGAGCAGCTCGGCAAAATCCTGGACAACTGTGAGGCCTACCTGCTCGCCGGCCTCAAATATGGGGCATATCCTATCTGACCGATGCGGCGGCGCACGGCATGGCGTGAGCCGGCTCGGCTAGGTCCGCACATTCAGCAGAAACGGAGAATACCGCTGCCCATGGAAATGACGCCCCGTGAGCGTGTCGAGGCGGTCCTCAAAGGTACAGGAATTGACCATGTGCCGTTCACCGTCTATGAGTGCATGTTGCCGCAGTGCGAGGTCGAGCGACAGTTGCGCAACGAAGGGCTCTGCATCCACCAGCGTCGCTTCGGCCCGATGAAGTCCTCGACGCCCAACTGCACCACCGAAACGATCAGCTACACGGATTCAGAGACCGGCAAGGGCCTCGTCAAGACCATCACCCACACTCCTGAGGGTGACCTGGAGCAGATCAGAGAGCCTGCCGACTTCACGTCCTGGCGACATGAACTTCCCTTCAAGGGACCAGACGACTATCCCAAGCTCATCGCCCAGGCTGAAGACACGCAGTTCGAGCCCAACTACGAAGTCTATGATGAAGCGCGAGCATGGCTGGGTGATGACATGGTGTTGCGTGCCACCATCGGCTACTCCCCGCTGCAGGCCATCATCTACACTTACCTGGGCGTCGAGACCTTCTGCATGGAGTGGGCGGACCGGCGCGAGAAGCTGATGGAGCTATACGACGCACTGGCCGCCAAGGACCGCCGCGCCTTCAGAGTGATGGCCCAAAGCCCCTTCGAGTTCATCCAGTACTGCGGCAATGTCAGTCCCGCCATCGTCGGCCGAGAACGGTTCCGTGACCTTGTGCTGCCACTGTACAACGAGTTTGGCGAGATGCTCCACGAAAACGGCAAGCTCTATGGCTGTCACCTCGATGATAACTGTGGCCTGCTGGCGGACCTCATCGCCGAATCGGAGCTTGACTATATCGAGGCGTTCACGCCTGCACCCGATACTGACATGAGCATCGCCGACGCCCGCAAGGCCTGGCCCGATAAGGTCCTCTGGACGAACTTCCCATCATCCGTGCATCTGC
>Ga0180431_10008799_pt1 | contig 11519 bp, 10 predicted proteins | sample SS_ome_11_FD_132459 | JGI IMG/M metagenome (GOLD analysis project Ga0180431, IMG submission 132459) | Hypersaline lake sediment archaeal communities from the Salton Sea, California, USA - SS_1_MS_1 metaG | ecosystem: Environmental > Aquatic > Non-marine Saline and Alkaline > Hypersaline >...
CATACCGGCTCCCTTGCCGGCTCCGACGCCGTTCACGATGCCATATTCCGCCAGTGTGGAGTCATCAGGGTAGAAGAGGTGGATGAACTCCTCGACATAGCGCTGGCGCTCATAAGACAGCCCCTTCCTCGCGGGAAGAAGGTGGGCATCCTAACCGCGGGTGGCGGCTTCGGCGTCGTAGCCACGGATGCATGCCGACGCTACGGCCTGGAAGTGCCAGCCTTGAGCGAAGAGACAGTGCAGACCCTGGACAAATACCTCCCTCCCCGCTGGTCTCACTCAAACCCGGTGGACATGGCAGGCACTTTTGAGGGTAACTTCGGGTGCATCGGCAATCTGCTAAAGACTGACGAGTTCGATGCTATCCTCCTCATTGGAAGCATTGGCTTTCCGATCGAGCGTTTAGACTACGCTGCGACAATGGCGGAGATCGACACTGGGGAATACGCAAAAAAGCTGATGGAGGAAGAACTCCGGCTGGTAGACGGTCTTATCGAGAGGATCGATAGGCATCAAAAGCCGCTGATCATAAGCAGCATAGCGGGCGTAAACAAATCGCCAGCACTAGCCAAGCTGGAGGATAATGGCCTATATGCGTATCGAACACCCGAGGACGGGGCCAAAGTAATCTCATACCTGGTCAGGTATAGTGAATACCGCGGCTTGATCAAATGACAGCGTGGGCACTCTTCAGTTGGATTCTTCGAACCGCTCCTCCACCTTCAGTCTTTTCCCTCGTTGCACTGGAACTGCGGCAACTGAGGTTCTGCGCTTCTTGACAAGGAAAGTCGTATCATTCATAATAGTATAGCGCATGCGTATTGGATTGCTATCAGATACCCACATTCCCGAGGCAGAGAAAGCACTCCCCCCCCAGGTAATGGAAGCTTTTAGGGACGTTGACCTTATTCTACATGCCGGCGATATCTACATCACCTCTGTGCTGGATGAGTTGGAGAATATCGCGCCGGTGCTTGCAGCAAGAGGTGATGACGACTATGGAAATGTACTAAACGACAAGCGCGTGAAGAGCAAACACGTCCTGAAGCTTGAAGGGCGAACACTGTGGCTCATCCATGAAAAGCGGGACTTCGATATGTTCACATACCAACTGAGCAAGAACTATCAAGAGCAAGATAAGCAGGACCCCCCTGACATTGTTGTGTTTGGCCATTACCATCGCACGTTCTTGCAGCATGATCGTGGGGTCCTCCTTGTAAACCCCGGCAGTCCCACGTTCCTCAACTACCGCCGCGGGCTAGGCACAGTCGCCATACTCAATATTGAGTCAGGTGAAGCCGATGCGCATATCGTGCAGCTATAACGGAGGTCTGCCTAAACCCTAGCAAGTTCGCTTTCGCTTGGAAACTACGACCACGAAACCGTCGCTTTTATGACTACGTTCCGCCAATTTTACCCAGTGCATAGGCTGTCGTAGCCCCTTAGGGTGACACTGAACTTTGATCGGACACCTCGTGAGTTGCCATTTGTTAGGTTGAGGCAGCTATGGTATAATCGCTCCTCGGTGATGCCTTAAAGGAAACCCGGGTTTTTGATTTGGCTAAAATTTCTTGTTTGTGTTCTACTTGTCCTCTTCTTTGGCGCGAAACTATCGCGCTACGGGGATGTCATCGCCGAGAAGACGGGGCTGAGCGGTTTCTGGGTTGGGCTTTTGCTCCTGGCGATCATTACCTCTTTGCCTGAGGTCATCACCGGGGTAAGCGCAGTCACCGTAGTCGAGGTTCCCGATCTGGCGATGGGAACCCTATTTGGCAGCAACTTTCTTAACCTTCTCATCATCGCTGTTCTGGATATCATACACCGTGGCGGCCCCCTACTCAGCATTGCCGGAGCGGGACATAGGTTATCGAGCGGCCTGGGCATAGTGCTAATTGCCTTCGCCGCTGGCAGTATCCTCCTCGGCACCAGGGTCTGGGATGGGGCTCTAGGTTGGGTAAGCATCTACAGTTTGGTGCTTGTCTTTTTATATCTTCTGGGATCGAGAGGGATTTTTCAACTTGAAGGTAGAAGGCAGCAAGAGACGAGGGCACTTCGCTACCAGAAAATATCCTCCAGGCGAGCCTATATAAGCTTTGCTATAGCAGCAATTGCCATTGTTGGCTCGGGGATATGGCTTGCCATTATTGGAGACGAGCTGGCCGAGGTTACCGGATGGGGCGCTACCTTCGTCGGCAGCCTTTTCCTCGCCGCCACCACCTCCCTTCCCGAGCTGGTGGTCGCCATCAGCGCACTGCGTCTGGGCGCCACAGATATGGCCATCGCCGACATGCTGGGGAGCAATATATTCAATGCCGGAATCGGCATCGCTGCTATCGACCTCTTCTACCACAAAGACTCCATCTTCGCCGCATCCTCAGAGGATCACGTCATTACCGCTTCCTTCATCACTCTGATGACCCTTATCGTTATCGCCGGCCTTATCTTTCGCACCAAGAGGAAGACCTTCAAGGTGATGAGCTGGTATTCCATAGCCCTGATCGGGGTATATATCATCGGAGCCTATATCCTGTTCACCAGATAGCTGTAACGGCGTGACTGAGAGGTTGCCCGTGTTGCCACAGCCAAGGTTATGAAGTACAATTGAAGTGGGACAGTGATGCCCCTGTAGCTCAGAGGATAGAGCACCAGCCTCCGGAGCTGGGGGCGAGCGTTCGAGTCGCTCCAGGGGCGCTTGTTATTGAATAGAAAGGAGGATTAACTGGATTGAGTTTATCAAAAGCTGATCTCACTGAGATTCGCTGGCATGGGAGAGGCGGGCAGGGAGCAGTCACTGCCAGCGAACTGTTGGCAGAAACTGCACTGCATGAAGGCAAATACCTTCAGGCATTCCCAGATTATGGCCCCGAGCGCATGGGGGCTCCAATTCGTGCCTACACCCGTATTAGCAGCTCCCCCATCAGGCAGCATTGTCAGATCACCGACCCTGATGTGGTTGTGGTGCTCGACCCCACGCTGATCGGAGTGATGGACTTTACCCAAGGGCTTAAGGATCAGGGAATGCTGGTGGTCAATACCCCAATCTCCCCAACTGAACTACGGAGCAAGCTTGGCTGGAAGAAAGGGAAGGTTTACACTGTAGACGCCACCCGCATCGCATTGGATACCGTGGGGCGAAATTTCCCTAACGTAGCAATGCTTGGTGCTTTGCTTAAGGCTGCTGAGATTGTAAGCAAGGACAATATCCGCAACGAGATAAAGAGTCGCCTCGGTGCCAGGGTGAGCAAAAATGCGGCCGAGGCGAATATCAACGCTTTTGAGCGAGCCTATAACGAGACCAAGGAGGGATAAGCAAATTGGAATTGAAAGGTTGGAAAGTGCAGTATGCTTCAGACTCTGAATTAAGCAGCCTTGAGTGCAAGCATTTCGCTAGGCCAGCATCCTAGAAGAGATTAAGAACAGGACCGAGGAGGTAACTAGCCGATGACCCAAGAGCTGAGCAAGATCGCACAAGTGGTAGATAAGCATGAGGCCGATGAAAGTGCCTTAATCCAGATGCTTCTGGATATCCAACGTGAAAACCGCTGGCTTCCCAAACCAGCGTTGATGTGGATTAGTCAGAGGATAGGGGTGCCTATTAATCAAATCTACCAAATAGCTACCTTTTATAAAGCCTTCAGCCTGATCCCACAAGGTCGTCATTCCGTCTCAGTATGCACGGGCACTGCCTGCCATGTGCGCGGCGCACCTCGCCTTTTGGACAGGGTGATGGATGCCCTGAATATCAGGCCTGGGGAGACCAGCCCGGACCAGAAGTTTACTCTGAGTACGGTAAACTGCCTCGGCTGCTGTGCTCTAGGACCGGTGGTGGTGATTGACGGCGAATATCATAGCAACCCCCCAGCAAAAGAATTTGAAGAGAGCATCGCTACCTTGGATTAGGTAGGATGAGGGAAGGAAATCATGGCTCGATTGAAATCGTTTGCTGACTTAGAAAGAACAAAGAAACGGATATTGTCCCAGAGAGACCCGAGCAAACCTTGCGTTACGATTTGCTCAGGCACAGGCTGTCACGCCTACGGTTGTGAAAAGGTGTCCCAGGCCTTTGTTGACGAGGTCGAAAGGAATGGCCTCCAAGGTAAGGTAGATGTGCGGCGCACAGGGTGCCACGGGTTTTGTGAGAGGGGGCCTTTAGTTGTTATCTTTCCAGAGGAGATATGCTATCTTCGAGTTAAGCCAGAGGACGTTCCTGAGATCGTCTCCAAAACTTTAGTCGAAAAGAAGCTAGTCGAGCGCCTGCTCTACGTGGATCCTGTGACTGGCGATAGGATAGTGCATGAGGGGGAGATACCCTTCTACAAGCATCAGAGCCGGATTGTCTTCGGCAATAATAGGCTCATTGACCCCAAGAGCATCGAGGATTACATTTCCCTTGGTGGCTACTCCGCCCTAGCTAAGGCTCTCTCTGAGATGAGCCCCGAAGATGTGCTAGAAACAGTAAAGAGGGCTAATCTAAGGGGTAGGGGTGGCGGTGGTTTCCCGGCCGGGACAAAATGGGAGACCACCCGCAACGCCCCTGGTGAAGTAAAATACGTCATCGTCAACGCTGATGAAGGCGACCCTGGCGCTTACATGGATAGGAGCCTGCTCGAGGGCAACCCCCACAGTGTGCTGGAGGGCCTGATCATTGGTGCTTATGCAATTGGTTCACATGAGGGTTATGTCTATGTGCGACAGGAATACCCCCTAGCTGTGGAGAATCTTTCTCTAGCCATGAATCAAGCGCGGGAGTACGGGCTTTTGGGAGCAAATATCCTGGGGTCCGGCTTTGACTTTGATGTCAAGGTTCATCGCGGCGCCGGAGCCTTCGTTTCTGGTGAGTCCAGCGCTTTGATGACTGCCCTGGAAGGAAGGGTGGGTGAGCCAAGACCCAAGTATGTGCACACCGCGGTGAGCGGGATACGGGAAAGGCCCAGCAGTCTGAATAACGTGGAGACGTGGGCTAATGTACCCATGATAATCAATAGGGGTGCAGACTGGTTTAGCGCAATTGGAACCGAAGGGAGCAAGGGGACAAAGATCTTCTCCCTCGTGGGCAAAGTCAATAATACGGGACTTGTGGAAGTGCCTATGGGGATGACGCTCAGGGAGATCATAAATAATATTGGTGGCGGGATTCGCCAGGGAAAGAAGTTCAAGGCAGTCCAGACCGGTGGTCCATCGGGTGGGTGCATTCCAGAAAGCCTCCTCGACCTCCCTGTGGATTTCGATGAGCTTACAAGAGTGGGCTCTATGATGGGGTCCGGCGGCATGATTGTAATGGATGAAGACACCTGCATGGTGGATGTAGCAAGGTATTTCCTCAACTTCCTTGCTGACGAATCCTGCGGCAAGTGTGTCCCCTGTCGTGAAGGGATAAGGCAGATGCTCAACATATTGAACAGGATCTGCGAAGGCAAGGGCGAACCAGGAGACATCGAGCTATTGGAGGAGCTATCCGAGGTAGTCAGGGATGCCTCCCTTTGTGCCCTTGGGGGAACAGCTCCTAACCCAGTGCTTAGCACCATTAGGTACTTTAGAGATGAGTATAAAGCTCATATCGAGCAAAAGCGTTGCCCTGCTGGGGTCTGTAAAGAATTGATAGCCTACTACATCCAGCCAGAGAGGTGCCAGGCCTGCTTAATCTGCCTCAGGGAATGCCCAGTGGGGGCGATCACTGGCAGTAAGAACCTCGTTCATGTTATCGACCAAGATAAGTGCACCAAATGCGGAACCTGCTTCGAGGTCTGTCCACCACGCTTCGGCGCTGTAGTAAAGCTCTCCGGTGAGCCCGTTCCAGCAGCCCCTCCCCCGGGGACAGAAGTGGTACGTAGAAAAGGACGCGGAAAAGGAGCGCAGAAATGAAAGGAGTCAACCTAGAAATAGACGGTCGACAGGTTAAGGCAAAGGAGGGAATGACTATCCTCGAAGCAGCCCGTGGTGTGGGGATTGATATCCCAACGCTTTGCTACCATGAGAAACTGGCCCCCTATGGTGCCTGCCGGCTGTGCACCGTGGAAATATCGAGAAATAAGAGAACCAGGCTGGTAACAGCTTGCGTTTATCCAGTGGAAGATGGACTGGTGGTAAAGACGGAGTCGCCCCAGGTCATTAAGACCCGCAAGATGCTTCTCGAGCTAATGCTCGCTTCTGCGCCGGCGAAGGCCATAGAGGACCTTGCACTCCGATATGGGGTGGAGAAACCCAGGTTCGAGGCAGAAAAAACCATGTGTGTGCTTTGTGGCTTATGTGTGCGCTATTGCGCAGAGATTAAGAAAGCAAATGCTATTGGATTCGTAGGACGAGGCATAGAGCGTAAGGTGGTGTTTTTCCCAGAGATAGCCTCCACAGTATGCATGAGTTGCAAAGAATGTTTTGGCCTTTGTCCTACAGGTAAACTCCCTTCAGAAACCGATGGTGTTTGCTTCGATGACCTCACAGTTGAGGATTTCCTTTCTACTCGTGCTTTGTAACCTTCATAACTCAAATAAACGAAGTTTAGAGAAGCTACCGTGATCTCTGCGGGAGCGGTTCATTCTAAGGAGGAAAAATGGAGATGAAAGGGTGGAAGGAGATAACGGCGGGAGGATTGGTGATTGAACCTGGGAGTTCAGTGGCATATGAGACAGGCTCTTGGCGCTCCTCTCGGCCTATTCGTGATGAAAAAAAGTGCAATCATTGTCTAACTTGCTGGGTCTTTTGTCCCGAAAGCGCAATACAGATAGAGAATGAGAGGTTTGTAGGCGTCGACCTGGACCATTGCAAGGGCTGCGGCATTTGCGCTCACGAGTGCCCGCAGAAAGCGATCACTATGGTCGATGAAGCTTCGGTTAAGGAAGGAGTGTAAATATGACTTTGAAATTGGAGAGGGTGAAGGGTAAGCCTATTGCCCTCGATGGCGATAGGGCAGTGGCTGAGGCGATGCGCCAGATGAACCCCGATGTCGTCGCTGCCTACCCCATCACCCCGCAAACGGAGATCGTGCAGCGCTTCAGCGAATTTGTGGCCAATGGGGAGGTAGACACCGAGTTCGTCCCTGTGGAGAGCGAACATGCCGCCATGAGCGTGTGCATTGGCGCCTCGGCTGCCGGGGCACGTGCCCAGACGGCGACGGCAGGGGCAGGGCTAGCCCTGATGTGGGAGATGCTGTGGGTTGCCTCCGGAACTCGCCTACCCATCGTGATGCACGTGGTTAATCGCTCCCTCTCGGCACCGCTTAACATCCTTTGCGACCACTCCGATTCCATGGGCGCCAGGGATGCCGGCTGGGTCCATCTTTATGGCGAGAATGTTCAGGAGGCTTATGACAACGCCATCCAAGCGTTGCGCATTGCTGAGCACTCCGATGTAATGCTCCCTACACTTCATGCCCTAGATGGTTTTATCATAGGTCACGGTGTGGAGAGGTTTGAGCTTCTGCCCGATGAGGCGGTGCGGCAATTCATCGGCAGCTACAAGCCCCAGCACTCCCTCCTGGATATAGATAACCCCGTTACCTATGGTCCCAGTGATTACCACGACTACTTCTTCGAGCACAAACGCCAGCAGGCAGCAGGCCTAGAGAAAGCGCTAGAAGTTGTTCCCCTGATCGGTGAAGAGTATGGTAAGCTTACCGGGCGCTACTATGGTCTGATGGAAGGATACCATCTCGAGGAGGCTGAATTCGCTATAGTGGCGCTGGGTTCCACGGTGGGGACAATAAGGATTGTTGTTGACGAGTTGCGCAAGAAAGGAATTAAGGCTGGCCTGCTAAAGCTGCGTTGCTTCAGACCCTTCCCTGCGGCAGCAGTAGCTCAGGCACTAGGAGATAAGAAAGCCATCGCCGTGCTTGACCGCTCTCTTTCCTTCGGTGCTCAGGGTAACCAAGTTTTTCTCGAGGTTTGCACCGCCCTTTTCACCCACAACTATGCGCCAAAGGTGGTTAATTATGTTTACGGCCTGGGAGGGAGAGATACGGTGCCAGCTCAGATTCGTCAGATTTACCAGGACTTGGCCGACATCGATAGGGAAGGCACAGTGGAGCCCAAGTTTAGATACCTAAGCGTGAGAGAATAGCAAAGGGGAATAACATGACCACAAAAATAAACTTAAGAGAGATTTCCTCCAAAAGGGAGCGTCTTGCTCCTGGGCACAGAGCATGTGCCGGTTGCGCGGAAACGATCATAGTGCGCCAGGTGTTACAAGCAATCGAGGAACCGGTAGTGGTTGCCTCGCCCACCGGTTGCCTAGAGATCGCAACCTCGCAGTATCCTTACACCTCATGGCGTGTGCCCTGGATTCACAGCGCCTTCGAAAATGTAGCCTCCACCATCGCAGGAGCGGAGACTGCATATCGCTCTCTGGTGAAGCAGGGAAAGATTGAGGATAAGGGGATAAAGTTTGTTGCCTTTGCTGGTGATGGCGCCACTTATGATATTGGGCTTCAGTGGTTGAGCGGTGCTATTGAGCGAGGCCACAAATTCCTCTACGTTTGCCTCAACAACGAGGCCTATATGAACACCGGAATCCAGCGAAGCAGCGCCACACCTTTGGGGGCCTGGACCACGACCACTCCGGTAGGCGATGTGATGGCGGGTAAGAGGGAGAACAGAAAGGATATCACAGCAATAATTGTTGCCCATAATGCTCCATACGTTGCTCAAACAGCGCCCCATGCCTGGCGAGACCTGATGGCCAAGGCTAATAAAGCCATTGCCGCTGACGGACCCACCTTTATCAATGTGCTCACCCCCTGCATGAGAGGGTGGAGATTTCCCATGGACGAGACCATCGCCATCTCCAAGCTGGCGGCTGAGACTTGCATCTGGCCCCTTTTTGAGGTCATCAATGGCGAATGGAAGCTTAACTTTAAGCCTTCTCCCAAGAAGCCGATCACTGACTGGCTCCAGTCCCAGGGCAGGTTCCAACACCTACTCAGGCCGGAGAATAAGGGTGTAGTCGATGTCCTGCAGCAGGTAGTGGATCAGGAGTGGGAAAAATTGCTTGAGCGTTGCAAGGTGACTGCCTAAAGGACGCCATCTAATCCTCTCTGCTTGACCCACTCTGCCAATTTGCTATATGCTACATCCAGCGGGGTGTGGCGCAGTCTGGTTAGCGCGCATGGTTTGGGACCATGAGGTCGCCGGTTCAAATCCGGCCACCCCGACTTTGAAGCTAATTTTGTACCGAAGGGCAAGTCACAGTTAGCTGTAGACCGCATAACAGAGGCAATTGAACTAACACTTGCTGGGCTGGTAAAGGGTTACATCCTCACCTGCAATACCGAAGGCAAATCCCCACACACCATTGAGTTCTACCGAATCATTCTGCGGTGCTTCATCAGTTACGCCCAAGAACACACCCCCCCCGCTTCGAGGTTAACAGTTTGGTTCACATCGCCACATTTTGCATGGTGCCGAAAAATCTTTGACAAACACTGGGTCTGAGCGGTAGAATAGAAGTAGATAGACGTGTAAACGGTTTGCTTTTGGCGATTTGGAGTGCGTTTGTGGAATACATCTGCATAAGGCAACTGACCGAATTAGGGAAGTTGCCTTTTTTGTTTGGAAAGCAGATACGGCCGACCCTAGAATGTGCTATGTCTCAGGTAGAGAGAAGGAAAAAGATTTGCGCAGTATTGAGCATTCTATACCAATTGGAGGTTAAGTAATGAAAAGGTCAGAGGTCCTAAAGAAGTGTGATCTGTTTTGTGAGTTGAATGATGAGCAAATTGGTGTAGTGGAGCAATTGTGCACTGCTGTAATGTTTGAGCCAGGAGCAAATATATGCAAGCAGCATCAAAAACAAGACAGGATTCACGTGATTGAAGAGGGCCTGGCAGGGATTATTCTAGAAGTGGGGCCGCTGTCTCAACGCCAAGTCCAAGCTGCCTCCAAGTTTGATGCCGTGGGGTGGTCTGGCATGGTAGACCCACACATTTGCACCGCTACAGTAAAAGCTATAGAGAAGACAAAGGTACTGTCCTTTGATGCACAAGAACTTTGCAATTTGTGTTTTGACAAACCGGAGATAGGGTGCAGAGTGTGCAGGGGTCTAGCACGAGTAATGGCAGGAAGGCTACATCAGGCATATACCCAATTGCTCGGTGTTACCTCTCAGGACTAGCCAATCACTTGGCACTTCATCTCCCCAGAGGCAATGCGAAGCTCCGTGTGTACTGCCAAGCTAGCTCTAAAAGCGGTGGGGGGGATCTCGGTAAAGCCCAAGCAGGAAAATGTTGTTCGATAGAGGAGTTTAGCCGTGGAAAAAGCAAAAGAAATTACGTCTATGATGGAAGAGAAAAGGGTTTTCAATCCTCCAGAGGAGCTCAGTAAAAAGGCGTATATCAAGAGTCTGGACGAGTATAAGGAAATCTACAAAAGGTCTGTTGATGACCCTGAGGGATTCTGGAGTGAAATGGCAGAACAGCTGAATTGGTTCAAGAAGTGGGATAGCGTCCTTGTTGAGGACTTCAAGGAAGGCAAGCATGAGTGGTTTGTAGGGGGCAAGCTGAATGTCTCCTATAACTGTTTGGATAGGCATCTGAAGACATGGAGGAAGAATAAAGCAGCGCTAATTTGGGAAGGCGATATTGGTGACAGTAAGACCCTTACCTATCAGCAGCTGTACCACCAGGTCTGCAAGTTTGCCAATGTATTGAAAAAACACGGCATAAAGAAAGGTGACCGAGTAACTATTTATCTCCCTATGATTTTGGAGTTGCCCATTGCCATGCTAGCCTGTGCTAGGATTGGGGCTATTCATAGCGTTGTTTTTGGCGGTTTTAGCGCAGATGCGCTGAGAGACAGAATGCTGGACTGTAAAGCTAAGATGCTCATTTGTGTCGATGGTTACTATCGTGGCGGTAGAATCATCAGGAGCAAGGATAATGCAAACGAAGCCCTCGAGGCCTGCCCTGACGCGAAGGATACTATTGTAGTCAAGAGGGCCAATATTGAAGTGGCTATGAAGGAGGGCCGCGACTGCTGGTGGGATGATGAGATTAGTGCCGACGATATAGAACCATATTGTGAACCTGAAATGATGGATGCCGAAGACCCCCTCTTTATCCTGTATACCAGCGGCAGCACAGGAAAACCTAAGGGGGTTCTCCACACCCAGGCTGGCTATCTCTTGTTCTGTTATCAGACCCTTAAGTGGGTATTTGATGTCCAGGAAGAAGACACCTTCTGGTGTACGGCAGACATTGGCTGGGTAACTGGTCATAGCTACATCGTCTATGGCCCTTTGGCCCTTGGGACAACAAGTCTTGTGTTTGAAGGGGTTCCAACCTATCCCCACCCGGATCGATTCTGGGACATTGTGGAAAAATATCAGGCTAACATTTTCTATACTGCGCCCACCGCTATCCGGGCGTTAATGAAAGAGGGCGATGAGTGGCCCAATAAGCATGACCTAAGCTCCCTGCGCATACTGGGCACGGTCGGTGAACCTATCAATCCTGAAGCCTGGATGTGGTACTACAATTTAGTAGGCAAAGGCAAGTGCCCGATCATGGATACCTGGTGGCAGACGGAGACGGG
>Ga0180431_10008801_pt1 | contig 11518 bp, 9 predicted proteins | sample SS_ome_11_FD_132459 | JGI IMG/M metagenome (GOLD analysis project Ga0180431, IMG submission 132459) | Hypersaline lake sediment archaeal communities from the Salton Sea, California, USA - SS_1_MS_1 metaG | ecosystem: Environmental > Aquatic > Non-marine Saline and Alkaline > Hypersaline >...
AGGTGTGGCTCTGCTACTTTGACAAAGTAATTTGTTTGTCTTCTGGCAAAGTCTTCTTCTTTGTTAATTTCAATAATTATTTTTGGCATATGATTATTTGATTAATCCCTCGGCCATTTCAATAATTTGTTTGGCCGCGACTTTCACATTGTGCTCCTTCTCCATGATCGCGCGCATGCCATTGATTGTCTTCAAATTCCATGCCTCGTCGATCTGGGCGATAATCTCCTGAGATGGCTTGAGGTCGTTCTGTCCTTTCCATTCTCTGCCGCTGAAATTAGTCATTCTGAGCTTTTTATAGCTTTCAGGGTTAATTACCCCACCTGTGCCCCAACGGCCGTGCACGACCCCGATTTTGCCCATACAGACGCCCTCCAGAACGGATCTACCCATTCCGAAGATAATATCTGCCTTCTCAAGGACCAATTCTACCTCAAAAGTAGGCTGAAAATTGGCTCCTACGCCGATAAACTGGGCATCATAGTGATCTGCTACCTCTTTGATTATCTGATTGATAGGATCCTGAACGCCCCAGTAATTCGAATTTACCATGATGGTTTTCGGCTTAGCCGGCATCTTGGATTTTTTCTTGAATTTGAAACGATCAAGATCAAAGAAATTCCTGAGTAGCTTGGCCTGAATACCATAGACCTGCAAGAGTAGATCCTGCACCTCTTCCGATACAGCCAAGTATTGATCGACCTTAAACTCAGTAACCGGATGCTCAGGAAAAATCTCTCCGGTCTCTGGATGCTTATGCATGATGCCGTGGACTACCGCAATGATCGGTGTGTCCGGGAGTTTGCTTTTAAGGTGTTTAGTAATCTCATGATGCGCGCAAACGATCACATCATAGTCGCCTTTGTCCTCTTCCTCCAAAACAAAATTAAAAGGCTTTACCCCACCTTGCTGGCCAGCAATTTCCTTGACGCATTTAACGCCGGCTGCTTCCAACTTGGTTGCAATAAAACCTAACTGAGGACTGAAGGCAGTTACATCATGCCCTAATTTTTTTAGCTCTGTGGCCAAAGTCAGAGTCCACATTTCGGACCCGGCCAGCCAGTCAAGCGTATTGTTTCCTAATAGAATTTTCATAATTTATTTATTCTTAAATACAACAAGGGAGCGTCCACCTAAGTGAATCGCTCCCCGTAAAATTAATAGTTCAGGTTATCTAAAGTAGAACGAATGCTCGATACTTTATGCCATCCTTATTGCCGATAACATAGAATGCGGCTGAAGTGGCAGCTGAAGCTGCGGCTTGGCCGACTACGCCGGCGGAGACAGTGGTAACTGCATCACCTTCTACTAATAACGGCGTAACCAAGACCATGGCTGGAACGGCCCCGAGTTGATGGGTCTTCGCATAGGTAACTCCTGCGGAAATGCAGGTGCCACTTATGGTCTGTCCCTTAAACTCGTTTAGACGAACCTTCACTCCACTGGCCCCGGAGAATCCGGGAAGATAACCTGATACTGAATCGCCTCGTGATGTGCTCATAGTATTCAAGTTATGTTAGTTTTGTAAAGGTTATTGTTTCAAGTTCCAGTGTATAGCGTGAGCCTTAGCGGCTTGCTTTACCTCCATGGTGTATTCACCTACGATCTGCCATTTCTCAGCATCACCGGTTTTAGCCAGTTTCTCTAAGAAGAAAGCGCGACCTTGTAGAGATTTGATTGCGATTCTGCTTGAATCAATGACGATTGCCATATCAACAGGCATCCAGCGATCAACCACTACGCGTAGGTTAATACCAAGGTCTGAAACGAATTCCTCAACAGTGAAGCCTGCGCGTCTGGAATCCATTGTAGATCTGCGATACTCTTTGTCAAAAGATGAAATCTTCTGCTTCTGAGCACCACCGACGATTACAATGTCAGGGTTGCCCCCGTCATCCCAGATTTGCTTGATCATAGCGTTAAGAACGCTTGGGGTCAAAGTCTCACTGGTAGAATTAGTATTACCGCTTGAAGCATGTTTGATGTAATCAATCAAGCCTCCCATGGTGCCATATACTGAGTCAGAATGATCAGTAGATGATCTAACGCCCATGATAACGGTTCTATCTAATTCTCTGATTAATTCGCGTAAGCGCTTATCGATCTGATAAGCATCCTCGGATGCGATACCATTGTGTTCAATGGCAAGCGCGGTTCCGGATAATACAACACCCTTCGAGAAGATCTGAGTGTAGTTATAAGAACGGGATCTGGCGACAGATTCGTCCTTAGGACCATCCATGCTCTCAGGTCGAGGATTAGCAATGATGTCGTAAGTAGCCGCATTGGCATGAGTTTCAGCTGAAGTGCCACCATATCCACGGGTAACAGTTGCAGAGACGCCTGATCTTGCAGTAACCTGCAAAACCTCGTTCTTGCCTGACAACTGATCCATGATTAAGGTGCCGGCTGTAACTCTACCATAAGTCGTAGCTCCTAACAGCAAAACTGTAGAAGCGGTGCTTAACGCACCTGAAACGGCTGCGGTTGTTATGACAGGATTCAACTCATCCTCATCCCATTGATGCTTAGTCTGGGTAACGGGTTTGCCTTCATTGGAGAAGCCTAATGTCGAAAGGACATCAGCGTCATCCAATAGAATGACATCCACCATTGGATCCAAACTATAGATGTATGTTGCACTCTGATCATATGAGGCTGTTGGTGTAGAGCCTGATAGAGCCATGTGATTATTGTTAAGTTAGTTTGTTAAATTATCTCTTGGGTCCCTTCAAAATGTTATTCAGGACTTGCGTTGACCTCTTGGATCCTACCTTGCCGTCAATGCCTTGATTGACATCAACCTGCGGATTGGAGGGTCCGGAGCCGGCCGCTGGCGGAGTCTGAGGACTTGCTGGCGGTTGGCCGGGTGGAGTGCCTGCTGGCTGTCCCGGAGGAGTAGCCGGAGGTTGGCCGCCACCTTGTGCTGGGGGGTTAGAAGCCATACGATCAAGTTCGTCATCCAAGTAATCTTGAATGTCGGCGACCGCCTCTTCAACAGATTGTGCAGAAGGACTTGCGAATCCCAAAGGGTTGCGCGTTATCGCTCGGCGGATGCCTTGCGGTAAATCCTTATACTCATCTGAATCGAGCAAGTCGCGGACCTGATCCTTGACTGCTAATTTAACATTCGTGGAGGACAGCTCGTCAATTTTTGAATCCCTGTCTTTCAATGCGTCTAAAAGAGCAGGGTCGGCGTCGTCCGCGTTATAATCGTCTCTGGATCGCTGCCTTGAAAGGCGACGATTCTTCCGATTATCCTCAACATGCTTGTCCCAGCGTCCAGCTTTTCTCTTCAGGTCGTTTATCTCCTGTTGAGATAGCTGCTGAGCAGGTTGAGTATTTACTCCGCCCGAGGGCTGGTCATTCCCAGCGGCAGGTGGTGTGTGGCCTCCTGAAGGAGCGCCACCAGCAGGTCCGGGTGCCGGATTAGGATTGTTTGGATCCTGTCCCGCAGCGGGTGCTGGATTTGGATTTGTATCCGTCATATAACTATTATAACATACTAAAGCTATTCAAGGAAGAGATCTATCGATTTAGCTCCCTTAACATTGCTTAACTTTATTTTATAATAACTGTCAACGACTGGCAAGTCAATACGCTCGCCCCATCTTCCGGTGGGGTTTTTGCATCCCTTTTTCTCATACTGAACATTGCCGGCCTGATCTTCAATCGTAACATCAAACTCAGCATTTGGGTTATCCATTTTGGCATGGAGCATACCGACCTCTTCCTGATTAAGGATGACATCAGCTTCTCCAGAATTCTTATTTTCGTCAAAAGTAAATGACGCTTGATTTGGCATTTTTTCGCTCATATTGGTTATTTTTTAGATTTCTGTTCACCCTTTTTTTTAGTTTTTACTTCCCCGTAATAAGTCTGGCCATTGATTTCACAGCCATGGCGATATTTATTTTTGCCAATTTCGACAGTGAAAACACGGCCGCCGTTTTTAATACAGTCTGTGAATGCTTTTGGCATATGATTAATACTGATCAGCCGGATAAAAAGCGTTGAAATACTTGATCTTTAATTCAAGCGGCATACGCTCGTAAATCCTCTGATCCAATGGAATCTGATACGATTTCAGCTTTGTGGATATGTCAGTGATCATCAGGTTATGCTTTTGCACCATCTTGTCAAAATTCTCGTATTCTCCTCGGATCAGATAGTCCATGGCTTTGTTAATGTTATTGCTATATTCGACGCTTTCTTTTTTGATTGCGTTGATTCTATTCGACTGCTCTTCTCCTTCCGGAGTATCAAAGCCGAAGGCAATCTTTAGAAGATCAGTGAAGTCAACCCAGCGGATTATTTTGCCGGTTGAAGACCAGACGCCATATGGCTTATCCGGGTAAGGGGAGACGGCAATGCCGGCATCATGCTTGTCCATTGATTCCTTAAAATCCTTCCATCTGTTTTTACCGACACCGGTTAATGCTCCGCCGTAGATCTGCATGGTTCTGTAAATATCGGCCGAATGCTTATTGACTTCTTCAGTCATGCCGGTGAATGAAGCATTGACTCCTGAGATAGCTGAGGTGGCCATCTTGGCGATCGGGCCAAGAGGGAAGCCTGAGAATGGCCCGCCGGCAATCCACTTTGAGACATCAATGCCGAAGACATCCTCGGCCGTGCGCTTGACTGCGGTGCTCATGCCGAACCATCTTAAAAGTTTATCCCATTGTCCGCGTGAGATCCAGCTCTTCAAAGTAAAGCCATACTCCCATGCCCACTGGCCGAATTGCAATCCCATCTTACCGCCGACTCCGTAATGAAGTCTTGACTGAGTTCCTTTCCTGTATGGGAATTGAGTTCGATCAAGAATATCCATGACCATCAGATCCTGAGCTTCCTCGAGGGCGCCCGGGGTGTTGGCCTGAAACTTTCCGCGCAGAACTCTCTGCAAAGTAGGATTGAAGCCATCCATGTTAATTTCCTTCTCGAATTGCTCGTAGGTCATCTTGCCGTCTCTAAATGCCTTCCAATTCTCCTGAAATCGCGCTTTGACGGCGTGATAGGTGATTCCCCTGTTGTTTATATCAATACTGGCATAGGGCTTCATGGTGGCCCGGTTAAAGGCTTTGTATTTATCAAGAGTCCGGCCGACTACTCCTTGTCCGGTTTCAGAGATTAGATCAGCGCCGTAGGGAACTCCCATGGCGACTAAAAATCCTTTGTCCTGAATTTCGGCCAGTCCTTCTTTTGAATAAAATCTTTTCATGCCATCAAGGAAATATCTGGATCCTACTTCCGGGTAGGTGGTTAAAAGAACCTGCACGCTATTCCTGAAGATAGGCATAATGCGCGGCAAGCCGAGAGCTCCCGCGTAAGATGATGTCATGAGAAAATCATAGGCTTGCTTAAAGATATTTTTTGGAATCAAGCCATTGGTTTTGTTATTTAATGTCGTAGCAAAATTATTGAACATTTCATCTGCCCCGTCTTTGAATCCGATCTTTTCCTGCAAATAGCTGTTGGTTGCTTTTCTCAAATTCGGCGGCAGTCTATCGATAACTTGTTTGGCATTCTCTAAAGCGTCATGCATGTATGTTTTCTTGCCGACTGCCCGGGTATAAATATCAAACAGCGCTAAAGCATCATCCTCGATCGGATCGAGCATGCCTTCTCTTTCGAATTCGAAGAATGGCTTAATCTCAACCGGGAGATCATCTGATTTGTAGATGTTGTGGATCCCGCCTGATTTTCTGATCTTCGGAGAATAGACTGAGAAGAATCGCTCGGATGTGATGCCTAAGTCAGTGAATAATTTTTTATACTGTTCGACCAGCCAGTCTCCCACTTCTGCCAATTCTGCTTTGACTTCAGGAGTCAAAGTTTTATTTTCAGTGATGGCTGTCTTGTTGCCTTCGATATAGTCAGTCAGCATGCGGCGCTCTTCAGCATATTTCGGTTTGGAATACTTGCCGAATGCTTCTCTGGCCGCTTCCTGCCAGCGATCGTTAAAGACGCGCATGACGCGTGCGCCTGTTTCGATTGGCAGATAAACTTCTGAATAAATTGGTTGGCCGAGTTCTCTTTCGGCCGCCTCCATCCAGTAGCGAGCTGGGTGGGTAAAAGATCTATTGATCTTTAAGAAATCATCACCGACCTCAACATGCTCGCCGGGGATCATACGAACAGCCTCTGAGACATCATATGCCTCAGCCTGTGTCAGATCGTAAATGCTGTTTTTTCCGGTTAGGGCCTTAGAGACTGCCTGCAAAGTAATTGGATCCAATTCAAGTTCTTCGCCGAGCTGAATAATTTTATCAGTCTGCTCGCCGGTAACCATCTCGCCTTCGAATCCGCGAAGTGGTTTCTTCATTGGATAAAACACTTCCGGCTTCTCCTGCAAAAATGGATCTATTGATTTGGCTTCTTTGCTGACAGAATCTGGAACCCTTCCCCCTTGTGCTTGCTGGTAGTATTGACGATCCGGGAGTTGCTCGTAGGATTTGATGACTTCGTCGTAGGCTTTGAGTCCTTCGGCTCTGGTTTCCCAGCTCCCGAGGAACTCGCCCCGTCCTTGGACTTGTTCGATATTTGTGTCATATTTTTGAGCTAAATTATTAATCTGGGTTGTTAATTCTGTCCCTTGGTCAAAGACGACGACCTTAATTCCGTCTTTGGTTTTAGCCAAGGTTCTAAATTGAATACCTGCCTCGTCGAGGCCAGCCCGGAGATCTTCCATGGAGACGCCCTTGATCTCTGTCATGTAGAGAGAATCAGCGCCGCCTTCTTCGGCCATAAATGGAATGACCGCTTTCTGATTTCCGATCTTGCCCTTGAGAGCAGTTGAATATCTTAATTCGTCAAAATCTTTGACTTGTTTAATCGTGTTGAAAACTGTGTTTTCTGCGCCATCCGACCAGTCTCCGATAGCTGAAATTGCTTCAGACTGATGGCCTAACTGTGCATCAATATCTTGCCCGATCATCTTGTAGCGAGCCTGATCGCCTGAGGTTAATCTCTTAGCCGCTTCTTCGAAAGTCAATGACTCTTCGATATTAGGGCTGTAAAACTGATAAGCATCTGAGAGGGTAGCCGGGCTGGCTGTTCTGGCCGCGGCCGCCTTCGAAGCGGATGGAATGCTTGACTCGCTGAAGTTGAATGCATTTTTAGTCATGACTTCAGCGCTGCCTCCCTGCTTGACTAAGGCATACGGATTATAATTTACGACTCCTGTCTGCAAAGTCAACTCTGGCCCAAGCGGTCCGGTTGAGACTGCGCCTCTGCCGAATTTTGCTTTGAACCAGTCAGCTGTCTGTGAAGTCAGGGATTTCCTTAGCTGGACAATCGAATACTCCGCTTGGCCTTCAGCCAGCGGTCTAATCTTCATGAATGTATTATTTGCGTTGCCTTTGAATCGAGCCGCCTGAGATTTCGGGATCTTCAGATAAGAGACATTCGGATTCTGCTTGGGAGTTAAAACTTCGGCGTTGACCATTTTTGTTTTGCCTCCGGCTTCAGATACTCCGACTTTAATCTTGGCAGTCTGTTCTGAAGTTAATGGCCTGAAGTCTTTTCCGGTAACTGATTCAGTCCCTTTGACTTTTACCATCCTTGGCCGGGTTGCGGCCGCGCCGGCTTCAACCAAGCTGTAGGTGATCGCAATATCGCCGGCTAATTCACCGGTGGCCTTAACGCCTGAGAAGAATGGATTGAGTCCCATCTCCTTGCCTTCCTGATAAGATCCGGCAAAGCCTTTAACTTCTCCCAGCCATGGCAAAGTATATGATTCATCACGCTGAAGCGTATTCATCACATCTTCTCTGGTTCGTCCGCCGATAGCATTAAGCGAGACATTCAAATCGTAGAATGACTGCTCGAGCCGGAGAGGAGCTTTCAAAACTTCCCGGGGAAGATTCTTGATCATTCGTCCGGTCAGCTTGGCACTCTCCTTTGTCATGTGCCACCATTTCTGCGCAAAATTATAATTCTCCTGCCAGTCCCTTTCGTCAGGCATGTCGTAAAGCGTATTCGCAAATTCATACGGCACCCGAGTTATCCAGTGCCGGTCAGCTTCTTTTTTCCAGTAGGCTGCATCCTCTGCCATTTTTTGCTGATTGATATTCTTGTAGATCTGTTGCTGAGTAACAGAAGGATGCGGCACGGCTTGAGTAGCTGTCCCGGGCTGAGATAATTCATTGAATCGATTGTCGTAATAATTATCTGCGCGTGGCATATTTTTTATCTAAATAAATTTTTGAGATAGTCAACTCCTGATCTTACTGTCCTGCTGATGGTGGATCCGAAGCTGGTTGATGCTTGCTGGGTTGGCTGTTGCGGAGTCCGTCTGGCTTGTGTTGATTGATTGCCTTGGACCGGAGTCTGCGGAGCCATGCTCATAGGTAGAGCCGGTTCTCCCGCGGCCGGCTGAGCCATGCTCTGCGGGAATTGCTGGCCTCCGAATATATTTTGGTTAAATACATTCTGATCCATTGGCGTGTAATTCAATCCGGCATCCGGTTCGATTGGAGCCGAGACATCAATGGTCTCGTCAGCATTCCTCATAATCTTCTGTTCGAAGCTCTGAGGCAATGTCAGCATCTCATCCGGATTAGGCATGTCTGGGAGTGATTGATTGATGTTGATATAACGAGTATATCCGCCATCATTGCGGCGCTTATAGACTGTGCCGCCGACTCCCTTAGCCCATGAGTCGTATGGGATGTAGCTCTGGATCTTTACTGAATCGCCCGGGATATTTACATATCCGGCTTCACCGATCGAGATTGGTCCCCGCTGAGTAACATTGGCAACCAATTTGTTCGGTTTGAATGATCCGGGATTATCTGGATCAGGCGTCAGCATGTCCGGAGCTTGAAAAACATTATTGCCTAAGGCAAAGAAGTTTTTGCCGTCCCGTTTGAAATTAATTTTGCCGTAGATCTGGAAGCCGTCGATCATGCCGTTAGTTTCAGCATAGCCTTGCTTTGATCCGTGGCGGCCGTAATCGACATCAATTATTTCACCATTTGAATTGGTAGTAACGAAAGCGGCGTAACCAAGCACCGGATTGTTTCCGTCAAAACTCTCCATGGCTGCAAGAGCATTCATTTTTTCCTGATAGTCAGACAATGCTGCCGAATACTCATTCTCATATTCGGTTGAGTCTTGGCTTGATATTTGCCGTCTGGTGATGATTTCCTGCAAGTCATTCAATTTTGATTGAAGACTGGCGATCCTGCCGCGGATAAATTCGGCAGGGTTGTTTCCGACCATCATCACATCTTCAGCCGCCTCTCCCTTCAAAGTATTTTCCATTCGGTCGAGATCTTCCGCCTTATCGATTTGGGAAGTTTCCTTGCCCTTCTCGAAGCGCGATATTTTAACATCATAGTCAGATCTCTGGGCCGCGGTTAATCCGGGAGTGGTCTGAATCTCTCGGGCTTTATTGATCAGAAGATCATAATCACCCGGCGATAGATAGCCGTCCTTGCCCAGCTCCTGCTCAAGAATGGTCAGCTGATCTCCCAAAATAGAGACGCTGGTTCCGCCAGTCTTGACGCGGGTCTTGGGGTTTAGGAATGATACATTGAATACAGGCATATTATTGGTATTTAATTTCCTTGCCCTGCTCGAGGCCTTCGATTGTGTCAACAGTCTTCACTGCCCCGAAGCCTTGGCCGGTTACTTGCTTAAATTGAGATTCATTCCATGCACCAGTAAAAGGTCTGAGCTTGTTATTCTCGACTTTATATACTGTGTTGGAATTGGCGACCTTTATTAATTCACCCTCGTTGTATCTGGCCGCATTGGCCTGAGGGGTTTGTATGTCAGTGGTTCTGATCATGTTGCCCTGCGGAACTCCTGAAATGTTCTGGACTGTCTTTACGGCTGCGAATCCTTTGCCGGTGTATTGCTTGAATTGAGCTTCATTCCATTGGCCGGTAAAGCCTCTCAGCTTTCCGCCTTCGACCATATAGACTGTGTTTGAGTTCGGCAGTTTTACGAGATCCCCTTCTTTGAAATCAGGGCTTGAGAATGTCGGTGTCTTCGGCACTGTAATGGCCGGCGACTCTTCTCCGAATTGCTGGGCCGTAGCTTTGTCTCCGGCTTCAGTGATAATCTCTGATGCCTTCTTGGTGGCCAGCTCTTCCGGTGAGAAGGTTGCCCCGGCTCCTGATGAGATTGCCTGCTCGAGCGCAGCTTGGTTGCTGAGTCCCGGGTTGGCCTGCATCAAGGATGCCATGGTGTTTAGGATCTGATCTACCTGAGCTTCTTTCTCCTTGGCGGCCGAGCTGACGATCTTCTGATAATTCAGAGTCTGATCAACTGCGAATGTATCTTGGAGATAAGCCAAATCGCTCAAGGCTTTTTTAGCGTCGAGCTTGGTGGCGAATTCGTTGATGACATTGGCCGCTCTGACATCAGCGGTGCTCTGTAAAGATGACTGCTGGTCAGTGGCTATCCGGTCGGCATAGTCTGCCAGTTCCGGTCTGTCTTTTAGAATCTCGTAATAATTCTTAACATCTGTCAGCGAAGCATTGGTTAAAATTCCCCGGCTGGATTTATAATTGACCTTCTCATTCAGTTCGCTCTGATAGCGAGGGAAGAAACCATTTTCGCTTCTATCGTTCAAATACTCTGATCGCTTTAATTCCCAGAATTGTCTGGCGCTATCATAGCGCGTGCCGCCGATTGTCAGCGGTTCGTTCTCATCTGCGCCGTCGATCTGGGCATTAAACTGGTTCAAGAGACCGGTAGCTGATTGGCCAGTCATGGTGGCGACTGAGAAATCAAGCAGGGTTCTTGAGACCTGCGATTCAGTAGCGGTTTTATTAAGTGATTGTAATTGCAAATCCAATAGAGCCACATAATCTTCGTTGCCGGCTTTCAAAGCCTTGGCTCGTTCGGTATTCACCCGCTCGATCTGTTTGTTGACCACCTCGACAGTCTTGTCGTTGTTGGCGAAGTTAGTCTGTGATTCGAGCGCTGCTTTGCGCTGGGTATAACGAAGTGTGGTTAATTGGGAAATGTTGTCTTTGATTGACTTTTGGATATTGAGGTCAGTGGTATTCTTGAGTTTATTCTCAAGCCAAGTCAGCGTGGTGTCGATTGACTGCACGCCGGCATTGAGAGCCACGACCTGATCGTAATACTTATCGGAAAATTCTTTTTGTTCGATCAGATCTTTCAAGGTGGAGATCTCTCCCCTGACTCTGCGCCTCTCTTCCTTGTCCCCGACAGCGACTCTCTTTAGCTGATCCTTCCTCCATTGCAGCTGCTGATCCAAAGTCAAATTGTCCTCGAGCACGGCTCGGTTAAACTGATTTTCATCTTCCAGATTTCTTCGCAGTCTTGATTGCGTAATCAATAGCATCTGCGACTGGATGAATGAAGTCAGATTTGTTGCGATAACTTTTTTTTCGCTTAGTCGTTCGTATGCCATATGATTAAGGTGTTACTACTGGAACGGCGGCTGCGCCTCCGGCTTGTTGATTAGCCATGGCGACTGCACCCTGCTGGCCAACTGAGACTTGATTACCCGGCACCGGAGGCATTCCTTGAT
>Ga0180431_10008802_pt1 | contig 11518 bp, 9 predicted proteins | sample SS_ome_11_FD_132459 | JGI IMG/M metagenome (GOLD analysis project Ga0180431, IMG submission 132459) | Hypersaline lake sediment archaeal communities from the Salton Sea, California, USA - SS_1_MS_1 metaG | ecosystem: Environmental > Aquatic > Non-marine Saline and Alkaline > Hypersaline >...
CGACGTCTACGGCAACCTCATCTGGTCCAGGGACGAGCGAGGCACGATCAGCTACAACGAGTACGACACCGAGACCCAAGCGCTCGTCCGCTCGATCGAGGACGTCGACGGTGCCCAGTTGGCACTGCCCGACGGCTGGAGTACTCCCAGCGGCGGCGGGCTGCACCTGGTGACCGACTACGAGGTCGACAGCCGCGGCCGCACCACACAAGTCCTCGGACCTGCCCACACCGTCGATCTTGACGGCGTGGCCACCACTGTGCGGACCGCCTCATGGACAGTCTACAAGGACGCCGACCGCCAGGTATGGACTGCCCAGGGCTACGCGGTGCCGCTGGCATCCTCAAGTTCATCCTCCGGCTCCTCCAAAGCCGCGGCTGCGACGTCCTCTTCGCCGAGGACGGCCGGGAAGCCGTCGAGCTCGCCCGCCGGCACCCCGACCTCATCCTCATGGACATGCACATGCCCGTGATGAGCGGCCACGAGGCGACCGGTGCCATCAAAGCCGACCCCGAACTCGCCGACATCCCCGTGATCGCGCTCACCGCCTCGGCCATGAAACAGGACCGCGAGCGCGCCCGCGCCGTCGGCTGCGAGGGCTTCGCCGCCAAGCCCGTCCAGCTCCCCGAGCTCTTCGCCGAGATGACACGCGTCCTCAAGGCCGCCGGCATCACCCAGGAGACGCCGCTCGACAAGCCCGAGGCGCCCGAGGCCGAGGAATCCGAAGCACTCATGCAGGAGCTTCGCAGCGAGTACATGACCGAGCTCGCCGCCACCCTCGCCGAGCTTGACACCCTCGCCGCCAAGGGCGACGCCGCCGGCCTCGCCGCCATCGGCCACCGCCTCAAAGGCAACGGCGCCGCGTGCGGCTTCCCCGAAATCACCGAGCTCGGCGCCCAGATCGAGCAGCTCGGCCAAGCCGCCGACATCCAGGCGATCCTGCCCCACCTCGCCGAGCTTCGCCGCATCCACGCCGACTACCAGCACGCCGCCGGCTAGTCCCGCAGCGCCTATTCTGCTATCATTCTTGCGTCCGCCCGAGCAGGCCGGGCATCGGCACGCCACGCCCAAGGAGGTCACAAATGACCACGAAGAAGATCGTCGGCCTTATGCTTTTCGTCCTTCTTGCGCTCGTCACCGTGTTCCTCATCATCTTTGCGCTCAATGATACCCCGCCGCCCGAGGACGCCGACCTGCGGATCACCTTCGAAAAAATCCCCGACGAGCAGAACGCCTTCACCGCCTTCAACCTCGCCGTCGAAAACCTGAGCTGGCCCGAAAACAGCAAAGAAGAAGACCGGCTTACCGACCTCCTCAAGGACGACGGCTGGGACCAGGCCCTCGCCGACGACATCCTCGCGCAAAACGAAGGCCTCTTCGACACCATCGAGCGCGGCCTCGCCTGCCCGCGCTGCCAGTTCCCGGAAGGCACAAGATACAGCACCCCCTTGCCCTATCTCTCGCCGTTGAGAACCATCGCCAGGCTCGGGGCCATCCGCGCCGAGCACCTTTTCCGTCAAGGCAAGCAAAAGGAAGCGCTCGAGCAAGCGATGCAAGTCATCAGGCTCGGCGCCAGAATGCAAAACGGCCGCGGATGCATCATCACCTACCTCGTCGGCGTCGCGAGCAAGGAGATCGGCCACCGACCGTTCCGCCGCATGCTGGCGACAACGACGCTCGCGCCCGAGCATCTCATGCCGTACATCGAGCGGCTCGAGGCCTGTCGCGCGAGCGAGGAAGGCCTCGCCGACGTCTACAGGGTCGAATACATGTGCGCAGTGAACACCGTTGACGACGTCGCGGGAGGCGGGCTCGATGCGATAGACCTAAGGGGCATCAGGAAACATGTTCTCCGGAGGCTCCCCTTCAAGCCAAACAAGACGAAGAGGCTTTTCGCGGAAGCATTCAGGATACATACGGCGAACATCTCCCGGACCTATTCGGAGGCGACGTTCCCCGAGCGCTCCGAGAGTACCCCGTCCACGGCAAAGCTCCTCACCTCCGGCAATGCCGTGGGCATCATCCTCTACCACATGATCATGCCGGCACTTGACCGGGTCACCGCGCAGAAATGCCGGGAAAACTGCTCGGTCGCCGCCACGCAAATCCTCATCGCCCTCAAATGCCACACGCTCGAAACGGGCGAGCTGCCCGACTCGCTCGACGAGCTTGTGCCCGAATACTTCGACGCCCTTCCCCTCGACGACTTCGACGGCAAGCCGATGAAGTACTCCAAACAAAACAAGGTCATCTACGCCGTCGGCACGGACCTCGAAGACAACGGCGGCATCGCCAAAGACGACCGCGAAGGCGTCAACCCCGACCCCGGCTACGACCTCATCTTCAAGATCAAGTTCTAGGGGAAAAACGGGCTCGGCGGCCCCGGCGGATAATCAAACGCCGCCAAGGCCGCCAACTTCAGCCCGCAAATCGCTCTATGCCACGCCGCGGCCTACCACGCGTAGTGATACCACTCGTACTGGAGCACGCGTTTCACGCCCGGCTCGAGCGTCACCGTCCACTTGACCTGGCCGATGTCGTTGGCGTAATGCCACCACCACGGCCACCGGCTCCACCAGCGCCAGTACCACCCGCTCCACGACAGATCGCCCTCGGGCAGAAACGACATATCCTCGAAACTGTTCAGATGCGTGATCTCGCCCTCGTTGTCCGCCTCGGTCAGCGTGCCGAGCACCGCGCGGGTGATCTCGACGGTCACCGCCTCCTCCTTGTAGTTCGTCAGCTCAAGGAAGCCGCGCATGTCGAGCCGCGAGAAGCTGTGCCCGCCAATGCTCTTGGCGTTATCCTGCCGGTCGGTCTGCTTCTCCCACTTCTTGGCGTGGATATCGGTGGCCACCGTCACGTCCACGTCCACCGTGTTGCCGACCGACGTGTAGCGGATCATGCTCTGCGCCAGCAGCCGGCCGTCCTTGAGGATGAGCGCCGGGCCGGTCGTCAGCGGCACCTCCGACTTGTTCGTGATCCGCAGCACGTGGTGCACGCGCGAGGCGCGGGAGAGCATCATCATCTCCTCGCGCTGCTGGTCGTTCAGGTGCCGCAGGAGCTCGGGCGGCGGGCAAAACGGAATGTCCCACGTGTAGGCGTCCTTGTAGGTCGCCTGCACCTCGATCACCGGCACGACCATCCGCTCCCCCTTCTTGAGCGTCACGTGCTCCACCTTATACAGAAACAGGTCCTCGTGCGGCCCGATCGCCTCAGCGCCCCCTTCCATCGGCAGCGCGATCCCCGCCGGCTCATTAAGTCTCGCGTTGTAGGCAAGAGATTGGCTCATGATCGCGTTCGAGAACGCATAGCCCGTCGCCGACGCCTGTTCAAAGTACTGCGACAGTTGGGCCGCCGCCTCGCGGAGCGCGATCGGCGAGATCTGGTCCTTGAACATGAAGTTCGGCACCCCCACCACGAGGTGCACCGTCACGTCGTCGAGATCAACCATGTCGTTGACGATCGTCCCCTGGAGCTTGATCCGCGCTGTGCCGTCGTCCTCAATGAACACCGCGTACTGCGGGATCCACCGCAGCCCCTTCTGCAGGTACGTCATCCCCACCACGGACTCGCCGCGCCCGCCCTCGATATTCAGCCGCAGCCGCCGCTTCTTGACCGTCTCCTCAAAATCCATCTCCGCCTCGTCCGGAAACGACGCGCTCAGGACCGACCCGAGCTTCACCGTCCGCAGCCCCTCCGCCGTCTGCACCAGCACGATGTCGCCCCGCTCCTCGACCATCCCGACACTCGTGCTGGCCGGCACCTCCACGTGCCGGCCGGAACGATAGTCGTACTCTCGTCGAGGCGGACTGGTCGTCTCCCGCTCGACGGAGCGCTCCGGCACGCCGACAAGCGTCCCCTCGATCGTCTCGACCTCCCCGCCCATTTGCACAAGAAGCGTCGCCCGCTTGCCCGTGTTGGCCCTGATCAGCTCCGGCAGGCTGATCGCGGTCCGGCTCTCAGCCACGTCGTCCCAGGCCGCCACCACGCTCTTGAGCGTCACCCGCCGACCTCTCGCATACGGCCAGAACGTGCCGAGGACCGGCTCCGGCACATGCTCGAGAATCACCGCGCCCTCCTTGATCTCCAGTTGCCCCTCGTGCGTCACAAACGCGTGCCCGTCCTTGAAAATCGTCACCTCGCGCACGGGGATGTCCTCGATCTTCGCCGTCGTCGGCGCGGCCACGCCGCCGGCGCCCAGCGCCACAAGCGCAACGAACAACACAACAAGAGCCATTGACCGGTACATGATGCACCTCCACACGTGTATTGATTGCTGGTTCGGACAGAACCTTCAGACACCAATCATACCCGAAAAGTTCGCGACAAATCTGCACGCCCAGCCAATTCCTTTCTCGCGGCGCAGACCACTTCCCCTCCGGGAAGTGTTCTTACCGATGACACAGTACCCTGAGGCCTCATCCCCGCCGCACTCGCATCATAGGACCCTGAGGTAGGTCTTGCCACCGGCTTCAGCCGGTGGTAGCCGTGCCAGAAAGGGGCATTGAGCCGCCTTCAGGCGGCTTCTCGACAATGGGCTTCAGCCATTGATCGCCAACCAGAGCGCCTGATCAAGGGCATCCTCAAGGAAACCCGTCGAACGCGCTGGCTCCCAAACCCGCTGTGCCTAAAGGCGGTTGTTGGAAAGCCGGCTAAAGCCGGCTGGTTCGGTTGTACAGGTGCTTCCCTGACCACCGGCTGAAGCCGGTGGCACAACCTACCTGAGAAAAGAGGGCTGCCATTACTTCACTCCCAGGAAGGGGATCGGGCAGAGAAGAAAGTCTCCGGCTCGGTGCCCTACGCCTCATCGAGGCCGACGGTCTCGTCCACGATGTAGAGCGGGCGGCGCTTGGCCTCGAGGTAGATCTTGGCGATGTACTCGCCGAGGAGACCGAGCGTGATAAGTTGCACGCCGCCCAGAAGCAGTACGACGATAATAAGCGAGCTCCACCCCGTCAGGGCCGCTTTGCCGGTGAGCTTCACCACCAGCGCATACACCGCGTAGGCGAACCCGAGAAATGACACAATGAGTCCAAGTACCGTCGCCACCCGCAGCGGCGCCACGCTGAACGAGGTGATTCCGTCGAGCGCGAGCCGCCCCATCTTTTTGGGCGAGTACTTCGTGCGCCCCGCCGGCCGTTTCTCCGCTTTGTAGGGCACCACCGCTTGGCGGAAGCCGACCCACGCAAAGAGCCCGCGCAAAAAACGCGCCTGCTCGCGGATCGCGCCGAAACGATCGGCCACCCGACGATCAATGAGCCGGAAGTCCGCCGCGTTGGGCGAGAGCCGGATGTTGCCGAACCGGTTGAGCAGCCCGTAAAAAAGCGCCGCCGTGAGCCGCTTGAGCGGGCCGATCCCTTCGGTGCTTTCGCGGTAGGTGCTCACGATCTGCGCGCCCGCACGCCATTTTTCGACGAGCATCGGGATGAGCTCCGGCGGGTGCTGCAGGTCGCCGTCCATCATGATGACCGCCTCGCCCCGGGCGTGATCGAGCCCCGCGGTGAGCGCGTACTGGTGGCCGAAGTTGCGCGAGAACTTGAGGCCCTTCACCCGCTCGTCGCGCGCACGGAGCTCCTTGACGATCTTGAACGAGCGATCCTGCCCGCCGTCCACGACGAAGATTATCTCCGCCGGCCCGTCGAGCTTTTCGAGCACCGCCGCGAGCCGCTCGTAGAGCTGCGGCAACACGGCTTCCTCTTCGTAGAGCGGGATCACAATCGAGTAACGCGGCTTCATGACGCTCCACCCTCGGTGTCGTCCGAGAAATCAATCGCCTCGCCCGTCTCGAGCACGACCCAGGCCTCCTTGAGGCGGCTGAGCTTCTGCATGAGCACGCTCGAGTTGGGCATCACTTCCCAGCCGTGCTCAGTCACCACGAACATCTGTGTCGCCTTGAGCAGCTGACTTAAGGCCGCCACGTTCAGCTGGCCACGCTGCCGGCCGACGCTCCACGGCACCAGCACCCACTCGCCCGCTTCGGGCAGCCCCACGTACCCTTCCCGAACAGCCGGATCGCCCGGAGGGCCAAAGTACTTCACCAACCGATCCTTGTTGAAATCCTCTCGCCCATAGATCATGCCGAGGTGGAGCCGTATCCCGTAGCGGAGTTCCTCCTGCTCTTCCACGACGAGCCTCGCGTACAGCGGTCTGCCCTGCGGCGCCCTGGCCGCAAGCCCCCGCAGCAGATTGCCGCTGACCGCCTCGATCCGCCATGCATCGAGCACGCCCTTGTAAGCAAACGGGAAATTCATCATCGCGAGCACGCCGAGCGCCACCACGAGCACCAGCACGCTCCGCAGCGTCAGGCGCTGCAGCTCGTACTTGCCCGGCGCCTTCGCATATCCCGCGAGCAGCCGCCGCGTGCTCTGAACCAACCAGACCACCTCGCATCCGATAAAGATCGCCGCGAACATCGTGAACGGCAGCAGGTAACGGGCGATCCTCTCGTCCGAGCCGCCCCACGGCGCGATGACCAGCAGGCTCGCTGCCGCACACGTCAACCACACAAGCTGCCACCGTTGCTCGTCGGCGAGCCTCCCGGCCCGCCACGACCGCGCCAGCTTCACTCCCATCGCCGCGAGCGCCAGCACCGGCAGCGCGCTCCAGGCGCGTGCCACGTACCTCAGGTAACTCGACACGCTATCGAGCATCCACCCCAGCTTGTAGTACAGGTACAAGTGCGAGTACTTTGGCGCCTCCCCCGGTGGCGGCAGCTTCATCGCCGGCACGACGTACGACAGCAGCGCCACCGCCGCCGCCACGTTCGCCAGCACGTATCCGACAAGAAACACCTTCGAGGCCGCATCCGACTCCCGCCGCCAGAGCGCCAGGAGCATCACCACGCTCGTCGGCAACATCACGAGGCTCGTCTCTTTGACGAAGTACGCCAGCCCGAGCGTCACGACCGCCAAGCCGAACCACAGCCATAGCAGCGCCTGCTTCCCCCCCGGCACACGCGGCCCGAGCGACCAGCCTCGCATCATGCAGAGCACCGAGACCCCGATGAGCAGCAGCATCGGCACCTCGCCGAGACCGAGCCGTGTGAAGATCGCCGCATACGGGTGAAATGCCACAACGAGCCCGCCGGCCACCACGCTCGCCAACACCGAGCCTGTCGCCCGGTACGAGAGCTCATAGGCGAGCTGCAGGATCAGCGCGATGCTCACCCCGAGCCCGATGTGCCACGCGTGGCAGTTGAACCCGTAAAGCTTGTAGTTGAGCCACAGCCACCACCAGTACACCGGCCGGACGCGGCCCCGGTGCTCCTCGACGTACCAGTGCCGCGAGTGGCGTTCCCCCGATCCGTCCGGTTTCTTGCTCATTTTGTCGATGTCCATCCGCATCGCCGTCTGGAGCGAGACCCCGTCGTCCACGAGGGAGAAAGTCGGATCAATCAGGAACGGCAGCATCATCAGAAAGGGCAGCGGCACAAGCACCAGCCGCCAGAGGTGATGTGCGGAAGTCGCGCGAGCGCGTTGGGCCATCGGGCAGTATCCGTCGAGTGGTGTTCCGTCGTCGCCGCCAGTATAGCCCCGCCCCAAGAGATGTCAACGCGGGCTTGCACGCAGCGAAGGATGGCCGGTCAGGAGATGTCGAGGTCCACGTCGGGAAAGAACCGTGCGATCAATTCGGCGAACCGCTCATCCTCATGCAGCGAGACGAGATCGCTGTCCTTGAGCATGAATCCCGCGTCCCGGTAGCCGAGCTCGATCGCCCGCTCGAGGGTCGCGAGCGCCTCGTCCCGCCGCCCGGTGAGCGCGTAGCTGCACGCGAGGTTGTAGTGGACCGTCGGGTCGTCGGGACACAACCGGGCGAGCCGCAGGTCGGCCTCGAGCCCCTTTTCGGAGAGTCCCGCCTTCGTGTACGCCTCGGCGAGCGGCACGAGCGCATCTACGAAGTCCGGATCCTCGGCGAGAATCCCCTCGTAGAACCCGATCTCGAACGCCAAATCCTGATTGTGCTCCGTCGCCATCGCCCCAACGTCCCTTCTTACCCTCATCCTAGCAACGCCGCTCCCACCCAATCAAGACCCGCCACCCGTTTTGCCCCGCCGCGACAGCGCTGTAGCCCCGCCGTCCCATCTCGTCCTATCCCGTCCTATTCCCCGCCCTAGCGAAGCAGGGCTTGCCCTGCGTAGCGCCCCGATGAAGCAGGGCTTGCCCTGCGTAGCGCCCCGATGAAGCAGGGCTTGCCCTGCGTAGCGCCCCGATGAAGCAGGGCTTGCCCTGCGTAGCGCCTTGGCGAAGCAGGGTTGACCGACTCTGACCCTTCCCCTAGAGTGCTGCGTCGAACTCATACTGCTTCCGGGGGAGGCATGGCCTCATTCTTCCGCGCGTTCCTGAAAAAACCCGGCGAGGTAGGCGCGATCGCCCCGAGCTCGCGTTCACTCGCCCGCCGGATGGTCGCCGGCATGGCGCTCGACCGCGCCCGCTGCGTCGTCGAGTACGGCCCCGGCACGGGGGCGTTTACCCGCGAGATTCTGCGGCGCATCGGCCCTAAAACCACGTTCTTCGTTATCGAGACGAACCCGGACTTTGTTGCCGTCCTGCGGCAGCGTTTCCCCGGCCTCGACGTCGTCCAGGCCAGCGCCGAGGCGCTCCCCGAGCTTGCTGCCGCGCGCGGCTTCGATTGCGTGGACTACATTGTCTCCGGCCTGCCCTGGACCGTCCTGCCGTGGGACCTCGTCGAGCGCATCATCGCTGTCACCCACGATAGCCTCCGCGACGGCGGCCTCTTCAACACAGTCCAGTACTACACGTCCTATATGCTGATGCCCCGTGCGAGGAAGTTTCAGCGGCTGCTGCACGCCACTTTTGGGGAAATCACCCACTACCGCACGATGTGGAACCTGCCGCCGGCCTTCGTCTATTCCTGCCGGAAGGGATGAGTCGCGGGCTAGTGCCCCGAGCCCGTGCGCAGAATGGGCGACGACCGCAGACCGGATGCCGTCGGCGGCGTGGTGAGGCTCGTGCGCGGCGGGGTGAGGCCCGTCGCCTCGTAGTAGTACTCGAGCGCCTGCGGCATGTACTGCTGGAGGTTCGCGATCCGCTTATCGTCGGTCGGGTGCGTCGAGAGGAACTCCGGCGGCTTCCCCCCGCGCGCCTCGCCGAACGCCTTCATCCGCTGCCAGAAGACCACGGCCTCGCGCGGGTCGTAGCCCGCTTTGGCCATGAGCATAAGCCCGATCCGGTCCGCCTCGTATTCCTGCTTGCGGCTGTAGGGCAGCGCCACAAAGAGCGTCGTGCCGATCCCGTAAGCGGCCATGATCATCTCGCGGTTCTTGCGTTCCTCGTCCTTGGTGGCGATCGCCACCGCCGCCTGGCCCGCGAGCAGGATCAGCCCGAGCGACACCCGCTCGGCGCCGTGCTTGGCGACCGCATGGCCGATCTCGTGCGCCATCACGGTGGCCACGCCCGCGTCGTTCGCGCACAGCGGCATGATCCCCGTGTAAAACCCGATCTTGCCGCCCGGCAAACACCACGCGTTGATCGTGTCGGCCTCTTCGAAGACCGTGTACTCCCACTCGTAGTGGTCGAACCCAGTGACCGCCGCGACCCGCGTCCCGACCCGATTGACCTGCGAGACGTACGCCACATTCGTCGAGATCGCGGTCTGCGATTTCACCTCGTTGTAGGCCGAGACCCCCATCGCGATCTCTTGGCTCTCGGGGATCAGGATGAGCGCCCTCCGGCCCGTCTCGGGCACCGTGTAGCACCCCGCGAGCAGCCCCGCCGCCAGCACCACCGCCAGCGCCGTGCACGCGCTCTTCGCCCAGAATCTGTGCCTACGCATCGGAACGCCTCCTCGGGCCCGCCGGCCCGAAAAAGGTCAACATAAACTCAGCGCCTCCGGCATTCTTCCCAAAGGCCCATCAGGTTCGACGCATCAGAGGAGCCGCTATTCGCCCCATCCTATATATGATTGTCGGCCCACTCCACCCTTCCTTCAACGTTTTTCCGGCCCCTTTCGCTCCAGCCTTCTCGCCCAACCCCCTCATGGGTCGTATTGGTCTTATAGGTCGTATTTCCCCTTCCCACAAGCCACCTTGACTTCCGGCCGGGTCGGAGGAAGATAGGACATATAAGACTAATGGGAAGCGGAGGCTCGAGAACGATGAAACTCTTCCTGACATTGATCGGCGCCGCGGCCATCCTCGTGCCGGCCGCCTGCACAAGCACCGACGAGGACGCCCTAACGACCGCACTCCCCGAACCGTCGCTCAAGGGCGCCGTCTCGATCGAGGAGGCCCTCGCCACGCGCCGCTCCGTACGCCGCTACGACACCCGCGCGCTCTCGCAAAAAGACCTCGGCCAGCTCCTGTGGGCCGCGCAGGGCATCACCCAAAAAACACGCGGCTTCCGGACCAACCCGTCGGCCGGCGCCCTCTACCCGCTCGAGATCTATGTCTTCCTCGGCGACGGCGTCCACCACTACTCGCCCCAGGACCATGCGATCACCCGCGTCAAGGAAGGCGACCAGCGCGACGCGCTCGCCAAAGCCGCGCTCGGCCAGGCGTGGGTCCGAAACAACGGCGCCGTCATCCTCGTCGCCGCCGACTACGCACGCACCACGCGCAAGTACGGCGACCGCGCCAAGATGTACGTGGACATGGAGGTCGGCTGCGTCTGCCAGAGCCTCATGCTCCAGGGCGTCGCCCTCGGCATCGGCAGCGTCCCCGTCGGCGCCTTCCGCGACGCCGACGTCAAGCGGCTCGCCGCCCTCCCCGACGAGCAGACGCCGCTCCTCCTTATGCCTGTTGGGTATATGCCGGAAGAGTAGAACACTCGGCGGGACGGCGCGGCTCTGCCGCGCCCGATCCGTGCTTATCTGTGCAAATCGGTGGTTAATTCACCTCAATGAGCCGGTAGCGCTGTGTGCCGAGGCCGCGTCGTTCGAGCGCGCGAAGCTGCACGAACGGGTCCTTGTGGTGGATGCGCTCGAAGAGGTGCCCCTTCTTGCCGAGCTCGCGGCCCTTGGGCAAGCTGTTCGGCAACACGTCGTCGGCGTCGAGCAGGTCGAGCGACGCTTTTTCGACCGCCACCATGTCGCGCGACGCCAGAATCCCTACGTCCGGCACGAGCGCCGCCGTCGAGAACCCCCAGCAGTCGCACAGGTACGTCACCTGCAGCAGCACATTGATATGGAAGACCGCCTCAGGCGGGAACGGCTTTAACACCGTCTCCGTCGCCAGCGCCATCCCCTCCTGGAATTTCTTGAAGCCCTTCTTGTCCACCGTGATCGCGTGCTCGGGGCAGGCCGCGACGCAGTGCATGCAATAGACGCAATCGTGATAGAAGACCCGGTACTCGCCCTTGGCGGTGAATTTGTTGGCGTTGTAACGGCACGCCTCGATGCACGCCTCGCAGTGCGTGCATTTCTCGGGGTCCCACGTCATGCCGCCCTCGAGCGCGTGGATCGCGCCGCGCGTCTTGCCGGTGACGCAGCCCATGGCGATGTTCTTGCACGCGCCGCCGTAGGCGCAGCAGCCGTGTCCCTTCGTGTGCGAGAAGTTCAC
>Ga0180431_10008803_pt1 | contig 11517 bp, 10 predicted proteins | sample SS_ome_11_FD_132459 | JGI IMG/M metagenome (GOLD analysis project Ga0180431, IMG submission 132459) | Hypersaline lake sediment archaeal communities from the Salton Sea, California, USA - SS_1_MS_1 metaG | ecosystem: Environmental > Aquatic > Non-marine Saline and Alkaline > Hypersaline >...
CTCTTCATCTTGCCGTACCGCAGTTTAAGAAATTAGATTTAGTGCAAGATAGTATGGGTATGCCTCATCTACAAGCAATATATCAGCATTGGCGCCCTCGAGGAGCGAAACAATGGGAAGACCAATTTTCCGATGGTACCCTACGATTAATTGGATTTCTATGGGCATTGCTCGACGGTAATAAGCCCGTACTTTTAGAAGAACCTGAACTTTCACTTCATACTGCAATAGTGAGTAGACTTGCCGAAATCATTGCGAGTCTACAAAAGAAAAAATCTGGAATGAGACAAGTCCTGCTTTCTACTCACAGTTTTGATCTCTTACATAATAAGGGCATACAGGGAGAAGAAACCGTCCTGCTCATTCCTCAAAATGAAGGAACTGAAGTCAAATTAGCTAGTTCGGACAGAGAAATTCAATGTTTATTAGAAACCGGCATGAGTGTTGCCGAATCCGTCATTGCTTTAACGGCTCCAGAAAATGTCGAACAACTTTCATTTGAATTTTCAAGATGAGTATGGTCGTTAACTTAATCATAGAGGATGATGTCCAGTTACATGTCATCCGTAAAATCATATCGAACAAAGTTCAACAACTTCAAATCGGAAAAATTTTAGGCAGAAGAGGTAACATTTACATTAAATCCAACCTTCACTCTTTTAATGAGGCTGCGAGGTTCAGTCCATATGTTGTACTAACGGATTTAGACCTTTGCGAATGTGTTCCTTTAATGATTAAAGAGTGGATACGATTTAACAAAAATCCTGATCTTCTTTTTAACATAGCTGTTCGCGAAGTGGAAGCATGGCTTATTGCAGATCGTCATAGTTTTGCAAATTACTTAGGAGTTTCCATAGCACGTATTCAAAGAACCGTAGAAGAGATTGATGACCCAAAACAGTACATCGTATCACTGGCGAGAAGATCACGAAAAAGGAATATCCGCGAAGGAATTGTTCCTGAGGGAACTGCAAAAGTGGGAAAGCTTTTTAATTCTCTTATGGAAAAATTCATCCGGGAGGAATGGAATGTCCTGGATGCCGCCCATAACTCCCCAAGTTTAAACTATTTTATTAAAAACCTTGAAAAAATAGCTAACCAATAATATTTATAAATATTAAGCACTATGAGAGGACAGGATGTAAAGATATCCTATTTTTCCACTTTACACTTACACTCCTCTCCCGGCTGCGGAAACCGGTCGCACAACAGATGAAACCATACTCAACCAAATTATAAAAGAGGTATGACGATGAAAAACGAGACCCTGTTTACGTTCTCTGTCTTCGTTCTTATTCTTCTGTTGTCTGTTTGTTCTTCTACGCAGGAGGTGGACGAGGAAATCTGGCAACAAGCCCTGATCATTCACGACAAGGCCCTCGTGCTGGACGCCCATGCCCACCCGCTTATTTTTCGACGCGGCGGACGGGACGACTATGATCCGAGCAGGGCAACCGACATCAGTCAAAATGATTTCATCACGATGAAAAAGGGCGGCCTGGACGGCTTCACTCTATCCCTCCCTTTCTTCGATGAAAAAGACGCGGACAATCCTACAAAAAAAATTCTTGACGATGCTGCCCTCGTGCGTGATCATCTAAACGCCCATGCATCCCTGGCCGAGCTGGCTTTATGCGCCGACGATATTCAAAGGATAGATGCGTTGGGGAAGCGTGCCATTCTTCTGGGCATCGAATTCGGGGGCTGCTTGGAGGGAAAGATCGAGACGCTGGATGCGTATTACAAGGCAGGTATTCGTATGATCACCCTGAGGTCCGATGAAACGGACCCGATGGATACATCCGATGGCCATGAAGTGGGAGAAAGCGGGTTGAGCGCTTACGGGAAAGACATCGTGCGAAGGATGAACCGGCTGGGAATGATCATCGACATCACCCACGTACCGGATCAGCTACAACGGGATATCGTGAAGGCATCCAAAGCGCCGGTCATAGCCTCGCATTCGTGCGCCCGCGCCCTGGTAAATATCCCCAGAAACATCCCGGATCCTATCCTTCAAGAGATTGCCCAGAACGGCGGTGCTGTGATGACCACGTTCTATTCGGGTTTCCTCTCCAACGAGTATCGCGCCCGATCGGAAAAAGCAGACAAACGAATAGAAGAAGAAAAGAAACAGTTGGAACAGCAGTTACGGGATGATCCGGCCGAATTGGAAAAACGGGTGAAGGATTTGGAGGAGACATTCAAGCCGAAGAGAGCCGATATCGCATCGTTGATCGATCATGTCGATCATGGGGTAAAGGTCGCTGGGATCGATCATGTGGGAGTGGGATCGGATTTTGGAGGAACCAACACGCCCATCGGTTTGGAATCGTCTGCCGGATTTCCCCGGATCACATATCATCTGCTCATGAGGGGATACACAGAAGACCAGATCGACAAGATCATGGGAGGAAACCTTCTCCGCGTAATTCAAGAAATCGAAGATTTATCGATGGACATGAGATCATCAAGGATGGAATGAGCGTATCGGTTCGCAACAACACGGATTAAAAAGGATATGACACGATAAAAGGAGGTTCCGATGAGTACCAATATGATTTTTGCCTTGCTTTTTGTTATCGGGATGATTAGCGCGGCCTTCGGTCAGGAGGATAAAGAGGCCGGAGAGCCCTGGGAGTGGAGCCTGGATAAAGTCCGATCAATGGTAAGCAACGTACGTGCCGGCAAAGACCTGACACCCGAGAGCTGGCCGGGAGAAGCTCGAGTTGCCGTGGCTCTCTCGTTCGATTTCGATTCCGAAACCAACGCCCTGAGGGATAAAGACATATCACCAGGCGTGTTCAGCCAGGGTGAATACGCAGCACGGGCGGCCGTCCCCAGAATCCTGGTCCTTCTGGACAAGTACGATATCTCCGCTACGTTCTTCGTGCCTGCCGTAACCGCCCTCCTGCATACACAGGAGATGGAAGCCATCGTCGCCAAGAAAAGACACGAGGTGGGCATGCACGGGTGGATTCACGAACGGAACGCGTTCCTGGATGAAGACACAGAACGCAAGCTGATGCAGAAATCGTACGATACGTTGAAACAAATCACGGGCAAAGCGCCGGTGGGCATCCGGACGCCCTCCTGGGACTTCAGTCCGTATACCGTCAAGCTCATCAACGAGATGGGTTTACTTTACGACAGCAGCCTGATGGCCGACGACCGTCCGTACGAAATAATGATCGAGGGCAAGCCCACGGGTGTCGTCGAGTTGCCCGTGGAATGGCTTTTAGATGACTACCCCTACTTCGGATTCTCCCGTTTCTCCAGCATCCGGCCCCACATCAAGCCCATGGATGTGTTCGAAGTCTGGGCCGCCGAGTTCGAGCAGGCCTATCAGGAAGGCACACTCTTCGTGCTGACCATGCACCCCAAGTACACCGGCCACCGCAGCCGCATCGCGATGCTGGAAAAGCTGATTCAGCACATGATGACGTTTGAAGGCGTGTGGTTCGCCACGCATGAAGACGTAGCCCGATACGCGAAAAAGCAAATAGATCGATAAAGCAAATAAGGATGCCATCTAACATGAAGATGGCATCCCTTTTTTTAGTTTCTTTATTTACCGTGAACTATCCCAACAACCGCTTCAACTCCTTCTCTGCAATATCCTCCCTGCCTTTGTCGGAAATCTTTACAAACACTCCCTTATACTTGAAAATTACAGTCTCTCCCAACGCACAGAACTTGGCCGCATCGGGAAACGTGAGCATCAGGTTCACGTACGCTTGGCTGGCATACTTGATGTCCAGGGTTTTCTCGTCCGTATACTCACCGTCCATCCAGAATCCATCCCGTAGATAGAACGTTCGAGCTCCGACATACCGCACAGTCGCCTCATCGGCCACAGCCGACGCTTCCTTCATCTCCCGCGACCGCTTGCTCAGCCGTACGGCATGGGTTCCTTTATCCATGGGTGCGCTAACAACGATTGATTCTGCTTTTTTACCCGCGCCGGCGGATTCAAAGGCCGTGTTGCCCCGTCCAGACGCGGGGGCGGGCATCATACCGGGTAAGGTTTGGGGATTCCCGTCTGCCAGGAAGTCTTCTTCCTGCACCAGGTAAGATGTATAAGGCGACATCACACCGTACTTCTTACTCAGACGAACGATCTCATCGACGAGTTCCTGATTTTCGCCATGGAGCCTGATCTCATCCATCAGGGTCCCGATCCTCCGGGTCGCCCAGAGATGCGGCAAGAAAACATAATCGTCACCGTCCGCCGAAAAATCGGCGGTGTACGTGTACGCTTTCTCCTGATTCGCGACCCGACCCCTCAACGTCACCTCGACGTTTTTTTCTTGGGAAAATCTCCCAAAGATCGTCAGTTGGGAACCCTTGAACAGATCGGGCAGTGTTTTGGGACACACGTCTTCCACATCGACGCCATCGTAATCGATGGTCAGGTCGGTAAGTACCGGGTGGCTGATCTTATCGTAGAATCCGGAAATCTTTTCCTCGATATTCTCGTTGGGCTCGATGTAGTCGGACACCGACCGGCTGCCGGCTGCAATCTTATCCAGCAGCATCGTGTTCACGTCGTAGCCCACACCGAAGGTGAAAATCTTCACCCGGTTCTTGTTCGCCTTGGACACATTCTTGAGAATTTGACCCACATCCGTCACACCTGCCGTGGGCAGTCCGTCTGTGAGGAATACAATACTCACCGGACGGTCTTCATGAGTTTCCATGGTGAGGGCGTCGTTCAGGGCATCGTTGATGTTGGTGCCGCCCTTGGCGCTGATGGCTTCGACATAGCTCAAGGCGTCCCTCCGGTATTCGGAAGCCGGAACCAACCTCTCTTTGAACAACCTCGATTCTGTGCTGAACGTGATCAGGTTGAAGCGATCCTCTCCGTGGAGACGGTTGATGCAGTACGTGAGGGCATCCTTGGCCTGGGCTATTTTCTCGCCTTCCATGCTCCCTGACGTATCCAGGATGAAGATGATATCCTTATCGATGATTTCGTTGCCTGCATATTCCGTCTTGGGCGATACCAGGAGCATGAAAAATCCGTTTTCGTTTTGTTCCGGACGGGTTGCGAGCAGGTTCAACCCAAAATCGCTCTGAGAGTACGAATAGTAGAGGACGAACGTATCCGATGTGTTCTTTCGCTTTCCCTCATAACCGATCCGGGCATGGTGGTCGTCGATTCGGGAAATATCCACGTCGTGACTGGGCGAGTACAAATTCTTCAAGGGGATCTTCGATCGAAGCTCGACTTCGATAACCTGATCGATCGCGGAGCGCCCATCCGCTCCGTTTTCATCACGCTGGGGCTGCGATTCATCCGACGGCCGGATAACCGGCAGACGCCTTAAGCGCTCCGACGCGATTCTTCCCCGCAGAGGATATGAAAGCTGAATCAGATCCCCGTCACGCTTCAGGAGAGACGTGTATTCCAGAACGATCTTCCGCTCCTTATGGGGTGGAATAGGAAATATCCTCGCGCTGAACAGGTTATGATCAATGTACTCCAGCAGGGCCGGATCGATCTGCCGACGAACGATATCCTCGTAGATCTTCCGGGCCTTGTCTTTTTCCAGGAGCTCGCCCGAGAGCACCTTGCCGTCGACGACCATCTTGAAATCGGAAATGCTCGCCTCTTTGGGCAAGGGAAAATAATACGTGCCCTCCAGGGGCCTGTTGGAATGGTTGTGGAACACCTGGTGCACCTGGACCCTGGCCACCTGATCGACGATTTCCACGTCCACCCTGTGTTGGGTGAGTTCCGGTAGGGTGTGACGGAAATCCGGTATGGGACGGGGAATGATGAATCCCTGGGCAAAAACTGTTTTACCCGGGAGGAAGAGGATCAGGACAAGGAAGAGTCCCAAAAGGACGGTCATTTTTCTCGTGGAATACATGGCTTTCTCCTTTCGCTGGTTTGTATGGGCACTCGATTCCGACGCGTTTCAATAGTACATACAAACGGAAAGGAGAAATATTCCGCGATTTTTTATTTTTCTCGGATTTTTAAAAGGAGGGCGTTCAACTCACTGATTCGATCCTGAACATCGTTCGCATCCTCATGGGATTTCAGCAGACCGACGTGATCCTCATGAAACCGTAAGGCCCTTTCGATCTCGCTCTCTATCCTTTCTTCTTTTGCCTTCTGATAGTATAATCTAGCCAACTCGACCCTGGCTTTTGCTGAAACCTGAGAATCGGGCTCGGTCTGTATATACATTTCCCAGAGACGAATCTTCTGAGAGAGGTCACCGGCAGCCTGAACGTTTTGAAAGACTGTGTCGAAATCCCTGGCATAGCCTGCCGCTCTCTCTTCGTCATCGGCGACCTTCATGGTGCGGAGTACTGGCATGGGTCTGGTCTCTTCCGTTTCCGCCTCGGCAATCCGATCAAGCAAGGCCGGCTTAACACCCTTAGCTTCCTGTTCTGGCTCCATTTCTTGCGGAGCGGGTTGGACGTCAAATATCTCTTCTTTGTCGCGGAGGGATTCGACCTCTTGTTTTTGGAGACCTCCGGTCTCGACCGTTCTTTGCCGCCGGTGATCGGCTGCTGCACCCGCTCCTTCCGGCTGCTGGACCGCAGAAGCAGGTCGGCCTTTTTTCATCTCTTCCATGATGGAGGCATCCTGAATGTCCTGGTGCTCAACGATCTCTTCGGGTGCCCCTGGAACCCGATGCTCCGGTTCCCCCACGGCAGGGATCTCCGGCTCCGGCTCTGTGATGGTTATAGCATCCTTTTCGTGCGTGCTTGAAAGGAACCGAAATCCATGGTCCTGAAACAAGGCCAGATGAATCACCACCAGTACGGTCACGGCCGCTGCCGTTAAACCGGCCAGTCGATATCCGATGCTTTCCGGCCACAGCACGCGCTTTATCTTCTCAAGACGTCCCACCGATGGAACCGGCTGTTTCTCGGTCTCTGAAACACGATCCCGGATATCCCGGGTCAACTGCTTCCAGTAGTGGGTTCCAGGATCTGGGAAAAAATCGGTATTCCCGACAGCGTCCACGGATTTAATGACTGCCAATGCTCTGCGGCATTCCGGACACTTTTTCAGGTGGGCTTCGACAGCCTTCCGCTCTTCATCGCCGAGCTGTTCATCGACATACCGTTCGAGTCTGTCTTGGACGTGCTGACATTCCATGGCATCAGTCCTCAACATCTAAGTAAGGTTTAAGCAAATCCCGTAATTTTTCCCGGGCGCGCGACAGCCGGGACATCACCGTCCCGACGGATACGTTGAGCTGCTCGCTTATTTCCTGATAGCTCAATCCCTCGGATGTGCGCAGGACGAATACGGCCCTCTGATCGAAGGGCAGTCTTTCCATGGCCTCGGCTACTCGATCTTCCAGTTCACGATGCAGGGTCTCTTTCATGGGATTTTCTTCGGCCGATCCGACTTTGTTGAATTTCATCTCGTCTTCGGTGGCAAAGCGCTCCTTACGGCGAGACCGTTTTTTCTGATGATTCAGTGCCGTGTTGATGGCGATACGATGCAGCCAGGGATAGAACGGGTACTGTTCATCGAATCGATGGAGACGCGTATACACCTTCACGAAGGTGTCCTGCACGATATCGTTGGTGTCGTCATGATCCAAGACCATTCTCCTCACCGTCGAATAAATCCGCCTCTGATACTTCACCACCAACTTTTCGAAAGCCTTCTGATTCCCCGTCCTCGCCTTGCGCACCCATCGGAGGTCTTCGCTATCGTCCAGACGATTTCCGATCCTTGCGTTCATCGCCCCTGTTCATCATACAACGGAAAATTATTTTTATTCCATCAAATCCGGTTTAAAAGGTATGTCCGTGCTTGCGTGAGACTGCCCTCTCGTCTCGAAGGATAAAATGTCGAAGCAATCATTCATTGGAAGAGTTGAAAAGCTTTTTTATAAAAGGATCCGGATTGAATCAGGTGGAATCTGGATGGCCGGCGTGTGGAATCGAGATGGTATTATCATTAAGCGCCCGATGAAGTGTCCCATGTGAGGAGGGTTCGAATGTGTCCAGAGCGTATGCCGGACGACCCCCCGAGTCTTCCCTCATGAGCCCAACATGCCCTCTGCAAACGCTTCGGCATCGAACACAACCAGATCGTCCAGGCCTTCTCCGACACCGACCCACACTACCGGTATGGCCAATTCCTGGCATACGGCCACGACGATCCCACCCCGGGCGGTTCCGTCCAGCTTGGTCAGTACGACCCCGGTCACACCCACGGCCTCGGCAAACATCCTCGCCTGGCTCAACCCGTTCTGTCCCGTCGTGGCATCCAGAACCAGAAGAACCTCGTGGGGTGCCGTATCCATCCGCTTCGCCAGAACGCGATGGATTTTTTTCAACTCCTCCATCAGGTTGACTTTGGTGTGTAGCCGTCCTGCCGTATCCACCATCAGGACATCGACCCCGCGGGCAACGGCCGCATCCAGGGCATCGAAAGCCACGGAAGCAGGATCGGCTCCCATGGGCTGCCTGATGATATCCGCCCCGGCCCGTTTTCCCCAGACTTCCAGTTGCTCTCCGGCCGCCGCCCGGAACGTATCGGCACAGGCCACGAGTACTTTCTTCCCTTCCTCGCGGAAACTGTACGCCATCTTACCGATGGTCGTGGTCTTGCCCGTACCGTTTACGCCGACGACCAGGATGACATGGGGACGTTCGTCCCGAGGGATATGATGTCGACGTTCTTCTTGTACGACAAACTGGAGGATTTCCTTTTTCAGCAAATCCCGAATCCCTTCCTCCAGCGCCCCTTCTCCTCGGGATAGTCTCTCGCGTACGTCACCGATGATCTTCGTTGCCGTCTCGACGCCGATGTCTCCCTCGATGAGTATCTGCTCCAGGTCTTCCAGCGCCTTCTCGTCGATGCGATTCCTTCCCCGCAGGACACCGGAGATGCGCCCGAGAATCCCCGCACGGGTCTTGGCCAGTCCCTTTTCCCATTTGTCAAAAAATCCCATCACCCGTATCGTCCTTTCAAGAAGAATCGGAATTTGTTTGGGATTTTACTTGTGCCAGAAACAATCGAAAGTAGACATACGAAGAATACAGCGTAAGGGCAAACGCGATCCACAGCACGATCCACGCATAAGGCCGAAGGTCCAGCAGAAAGAAAATGACCGTCATTCCCACGGCAAAGGCCGAGTTTTTACCCGGACGATTGGACTCCATGACCACGGTTTTCTGCCGGATGACCAGGGAACTGCAGATCGTTAGTATCAGTTCGCGAGACAGGATAAAAAGAAAAAACCAGAGCGGAAACGCATAAAGGGGAGAAACCACCATAAAAAAAGTGACCACGAGTATGTTGATTTTATCGACGGCGGGATCGATGATGCGGCCCAGATCGGAGCTCTGGTCCCAGCGCCGGGCAATGTACCCATCTACAAAATCCGTGAACACGCCCAGGATCATTAAAAAAAGCGCCCATAGGGTCCGACCATGCGACATGCAGATGAGAATAGGCACCAACAAGCTTAAACGAAAAAGGCTCAACAGATTCGGAATCGTAAAGATGCGTTCTCTGGGATTCATCGGGTTCCTTTCATCTGAGGGCCTTGACCGCTTCGATAACCAGCTTCGGGTGTTTGTAGAGGGCCTTCTTAAAAACCTGAACCACCGTCCTCTCTTCCTCGGGTATGTCTATCAGCATACGGGCCGTCCGGTTCAGGTCTTCATCGGTAAAATTGTAGACCGCCTTCTTGATCCTGTAGAAGCGCTCGTTTTTTTTACCCTCGGTTTTGTGCCACTCCTTGGCATAGGCGGACAGCCTCCTGGACAACACATCGCCTTCACGAACGGCTTCGGCCGCAACCTTTCCGGCGATCTTACCGGCGATCATGGCATTGGCGATTCCCCCGCCCGACATGGGATTGGACTGATGGGCCGCATCCCCCACGAGCATCAGCCCGTCCCGGACAATCTCCTTCATGGGTGGCATGGACGGCACACCCCCGGCTACGGTGCACAGAACCGCAGCCTTTGGAAACATGTTATCCACAAAATCCTGAAGATACGCCAGCGGTTTCTTTGAACGGGAGTAAAGGCCCGAAATCCCCAAACCGACATTGGCCGTTTTGATCCCCTTAGGGAATACCCAGAGATACCCTCCTGGTGCGATATGTCGGCCAAAGTAGAATGCCAAACAGTCCGGTTCGATGGAGATGTTGGTCAGCGTCATCTGCGCGCATGTTTCCATGTCCTCGGGATTTGTTCGGGTGTCGATGCCTGCCCACCGTCCCACGCGGGATTCCACGCCGTCTGCACCCACAACCACTTTAGCGGATACCCGATACTCCCGCCCCATGTGTCTGTACCGAACGCCCGTGACGGTTCCATCTTCTGTTAAAAGCCCATGCACGTACGCCTTGGTCAAGACATCGGCTCCGGCCTCGGAAGCCATGGCAGCCAGATCACCATCGAACAGTTTCCTGTGGAGGATGAATCCGGCGCCCTCGGTATTGGAGTCCACGGCAGTTCCGTCGGGAGCGATCAGACGAGCCCTGTGGATCACCTGGGCGATCCACCGCTCCCGGATTTCCACGAGTTTTCCCAGAGCTTTTTCTGAAATCCCCTCAGCACACCTAACGGGTATACCGATCTCCCGATCTTTTTCCAGCATCAGGACGGATGCACCCCCCTCGGCGGCATGTCTGGCCGTCATCGATCCTGCCGGCCCCCCCCCGACGACAATGACATCGTATTGGGTCTTCATTCCTGAACCTCCAGGATTCCCAGCGGACAGATTTCGACACAAGCTAAACACATGGTGCACTTGTCCTCATCCATCCGAAGGAACGATTCTGAAAGTTCGATGGCATCGACCGGACAGACCGCCACACAGGTGCCGCAGAAGTCACATCGCTCGTGATCGATGGAAATGCTCATGGATGTCGCCTTTCACGATGGTCTAAAATTTGGGTAGTCAAAACCAAACCGCCTGTTGAAGTACCATCGGGTAAAGAAAAATGTAAAAATCATCAGGATAAAATAGACGGGCCATTTGAGACACACGGCCAATGCAAAAAAGAAGATGGCAAACTTGGTTGTGCGAACGGCGCTCCTCGTATCCTTCTGCCAGAATGTAATCGCGAAAAAGGGCAACGACAACAGGATGAAAAAAAGCGCCTGGTTATCCTGCAGGACAAAGGCAAAGACACCACTCAGAATATAAAGGACGACGGAAATATGTATGATAAATTTTACACCATAAACCACGGCCAACGTACGTTTGCCGCTCTGAGCATCGCCTGCCATGTCCGGTAGTGTCGTGAAAAAATAGAGGGCCGTATTGAAGAATAAGTACGGCAGCGAGTCGGCGACTAACGAAAAATTTATGGGATGGTGGGCTGACCATCCTATGGCAAAAGCAAGCCATCCCATCATGGCATTGGCTGTCAGGCTGCCCCAGGGTCTATTCTTCAGTCTCAACGGCCGATAATTGTAGAGATAGCCCGTGAGGAAGATAAACGCTGATACGAAAAGAACGGTTTGAATCGATACGAAGCAAGCCATTGTCAGTGAGACAACCATCAGAAA
>Ga0180431_10008804_pt1 | contig 11517 bp, 8 predicted proteins | sample SS_ome_11_FD_132459 | JGI IMG/M metagenome (GOLD analysis project Ga0180431, IMG submission 132459) | Hypersaline lake sediment archaeal communities from the Salton Sea, California, USA - SS_1_MS_1 metaG | ecosystem: Environmental > Aquatic > Non-marine Saline and Alkaline > Hypersaline >...
GCAACGACCGGGGTTCGATCTCCCGGCTGGGCCAGCCAGTTGAGGCGGAAGCTGAGCGTCGCCAGGGGTCGCCAAATCGGCCGGAAGGCGTTGCTGTAGTACGGTGCCACCCACCAGCCGGATCCTTGCCGGACCTCATCGTGTTCGAGATAGACGCCGGCATCGTCCATGATCGGGCTCGGCGAGAGGTTGGGCGCGTAGATCGCGATCCCGGCAACGGCGATCAACAGGAATGCGAGCAGAATCCCGCCCCGCGACGCGCGGCCCCACGTCTTGTCCCGCATGGGATCCACCCTAGTTGAATTCGGTGTAGAGCGTCCGGAATCCGGTTCGCGCGTTGCCCGACGCGGGGTCCATCGCCCGCCGATAGGTCACGCGCAAGTCTTCCGGCTCCGACATGAAATCGCCGCCGCGCGTGATCTTTTGGTCGCCGCGCGCGGGTGGCGGCGGATCGGCGGGCGGTACACCGCTATTGATGTACTCGGCCATCAGCGAGTCGTAGATGGTGGCCATGTACCAATCCTCGACCCACTCCGACACGTTGCCGGCTTGATCATAGGTGCCGAACGGTCCGCGCGCCTCGACGGGAATCAGCGGCGACAGCAACTCTCCGAACTCGGCGCTGTAGGCGCCGACGGGAGTCTCCGCGCGCAGGTTTGATCCGCCCAGATCGTACGGATCCTGGGAGTTCGCGAAGTTGGCATACTCGTTGGCGATGACCGTGTAGTCCACCCAGGGATAGACGTGGGTGTCATCCATGTTGCTGTCGAGATGGCCCGCCCGCGCCGCCGCTTCCCATTCGTACTCGGTGGGCAGGCGACGGCCGTAGAAGTTGGCGTACGCCTTGGCGCCGTACCAGGTGACGCCCGTTACGGGGAACCGCTTCCACCGTTCACTCACGGCGAAGCCGGTCTCGTCGTCGAAGAAAATGATCCGCGAAAGATCGGAGCCGCCCGTCTCTTTCAGGTGAATCCAAGGATTGCCCTCGGCGCCGCGCACGGTTTCGGTCGCGGTTCCGATGCCTTCTTCAAGCAGACCGCTGTCGCGCGCCGCATTGAGGAAGTTCACGTATAGCTCGTTCGTGACCTCGTATTTGTCGATCCGGAGGTCACTGGTGAGCGAGATGAAGAGCGTGTCGGGATTGCGGCTGGTGCTCAGATTCACGAACTCGCGGTCGCTGTAGTCGTCGGCTTCTCCATCGCGGAAGTAGGTGACACCGATCGGATAGGTGCCCGCCGGAAGATCCACGGTCTCCGAGACGAGCGTGTCCGGGATCCCTTCGGCCGGTTGCACGTAGTAGGTCCGCTCCGCGAAGTCGGAGGCGGGGTAGTACGTGTTCCAAGCCGTCAGCCGGACCACGAATGTGTCGGACCGAGTGTAGGTATGATAGACAACCTCGGAAGCATTGCGATTAGCGGTGGTGTCGATCACCGTGCCGTCCCCGAAATTCCACCGCACCAAAAGCCGGGAGTCGTCATCGACATCATCCCGGGTGAGTGAGGGGTTGAAGGCGAGCTCATCGTCGACCTTTCCGCCCGAGCTGGGGGAGACGGAGAAAGCGACATAGAGTGGGCGCTGGTTGCCCGAGTTGACGATGCGGATGCTCACATCGCTCTCGGTCCGCCCCTCATTGCCCTCGCCGTCGGTCGCCACCGCCCACAGGACACCCGCGGCTCCGGTGCGTTCGGTGTTCGTGTTCCAGCGATAGGAGTAGTAACCGCCGCTGTCAGGCTCCGCCAGCTCGGCCAGGCGGCGGGCGGTGCTGTCGCCATGAAACGTGCACCAGAGCTCCACCTTCTGGACGCCGCTCGCATCCTCCGCCCACAACGTGACGACGATGCTGTCGGTGATGGTGAACGGATCCACGCTCGTGCGATCGGTCGACGTCGGGTTAAGGATCTCGACGCGTGGGGGCGTCTCATCGGTCACCACCGGCTCCTCTTCCGTACATCCGGCGATGATCAGTCCCGCCACGGCGGCGATCATCAACAACCTTGACACGAGCGTCGTCGTGCTCTGCATGAGCGCATCCTCCATGGGCGCACCCCGACGGGCCGCCCCGGCTTCAGTACCGAGACCTTGTGCGGCCAATGGCCTAACTTCGCAGTTTATGTACAGATCGGGCGGTCTGTCAACACCATGGATGAACCGGGAAGCGCGCATCCCCTGACCGCGCAACTCGGTAACCTACTACCTCTTCGGCACATCGAAGAGGGCATGGATCGTACGGAATCCGGTCCGCGCGTTCCCCTCCGTCGGGGGCATCCCCCGCCGATAGGTGACCCGAAGATCCTCGGGATCAGAGAGGAAGTCCCCGCCCCGGATCACCTTCAGATCGTCCGCGGCCGCCGGCGGGGGATCGGCCGGCGGCAGGCCGCTGGCCACCGCCTCGGCCATCCAGTCCTCATAGATTGCGCCTTGGTACCCGTCCTCGACCCATTCGGCCACGTTCCCCGCCTGATCATACGTGCCGAAAGGCCCGCGGGCGTCGACCGGAAGGAGCGGCGCCAACAGCGCGCCGTACGCCGTGCTGTAGCCTCCAACCGGGGTTTCGGCCCGGAGGTTGCCGCCCTCGATCTCGAACGGGTCCCCCGAGTGCGCGAAGTTCGCATACTCGCCGGCGATCACCGTGGCGTCGGGCCACGGGTAGATGTGCGTGTCATCCCAGTTGCTGTCGATCCGTTGTCCGCGCGCCGCCGCTTCCCACTCGTACTCGGTCGGAAGACGCCGCCCGTAGAAGTGAGCGTACGCCTTGGCGCCGTACCAGGTGACCCCCGTCACCGGAAACCGCTTCCACGCCGAGTTCACCGCAAAGCCGATGTCATCATCGAAGTAGAGAATCCGAGACAGCTCCTCTCCTTGTGATCCCTTCAGGTGGAGCCACGGCTCGCCTTCCGCGCCGCGGATGATCGTGGTCGACCCGTCGATTCCGTGTGCCAGAAGATCCTGCTCGCGCGCGGCGTTCAAGAAGGCGACGTACAACTCGTTCGTCACTTCGTATTGATCGATCTTGAGATCGGTGCTGATGGAAACCCGCAGGGTATCGGGCTCCGGCGTACTCGAGAGGGATACCAATTCGCGCGCGCTGTAATCGTTTCCTACACCGCCCGGGACATCGATGACCCCGATCGGATACGTATCGGCCGGCAGGCGGACAGTGGGCGAGCTCTCGACGGGTGGGATGCCGTAAGGCAGTACGATGTAGGTCCGCTGGATGACATCGGGAAACGGGTAGTAGGTGTTCCACACCTCGAGGCGGATCGTGTAACTGTCGGAGCGCGTGTACGTGTGGGTTACGCAATCGGTGGTGTTCAACCCTTCCGAAACCTCGATCACCGTCCCGTCGCCGAAGTCCCAGCGAACGCGAAGGCGCACCGGGTCGTCCACGTCGTCGCGCGTGCGCGACGGATCAAAGGTGAGCGGGAGATCAGCGCGTCCGCCCGAACTGGGCGAGATCGTGAAGGCCGCATACGGCGCGCGCCGGCCCGTCGTGTTGACGATGACGATGCTGACCTCGCCGCTGGTCCGCCCGCGATTGCCGGCGCCGTCGACCGCCACCGCCCACAACACACCCGCAGTGCCCGTTGGCTCGTTCCGCGTGTCCCAGGCGAAGGAGTAGGTATGAGCGCTGTCGGGGCGGGCAACCGAGGCGATCCGTCGCGCCGCGCTCTCCCCGTGAACCGTGCACCAGAGCTCGACCCGCTCGATGCCGCTGGCGTCCTCCGCCCACAGCACGACCCGGGCGCTGTCGGTGATCGTGACGGTCTGTGTCTCGGCGGGGCTCAGCAGCTCGATTCGCGGGGGCGTCTCGTCGCCCGGGAGAAGCGCCTCCTCGCTACATGCACCGGCAAGGATCACCATCGCGGCGGCCATCGCCAGGCGTCTTCGCGTCATCATCCCCTCCGTGCTTGGGGTTCGAACGATCTAAGAATAGGCGGACTCCGAAGGCTCGGGTGAGGGCAGCCCTCTTTTTGCGCCGGCGCAAAAGGCTCCGCCGGAGCGGATCTGTGAGCAAGCGAGAGAGACCGTTGCAATGGAGAGCTAAGCGAAGAAAATTCAGTTTGTTATGAGATCATTGCCGCGGAGACGCCCGCTGGAACCCGGAGCCATTCCGTAGGCCGCAAGAGGACGACCAAGGCGGCCGAGAATGTGGACAATCTAAGAAAGCACAGAAGCTATCCGCTGCAATCCCCTTGATTACAGTTAATTACACAGCGTGTGTAGTTTTCCACAGTTATCCCCAGTGAGGTCGCGGACGTGTCTACCGTGCATTGCCAGACCCCTTCGGCGATGGCCCCGTCGTCTGAACCGGCCGCTGGGTCCCCGCCCCGACCGTGGGTGGCCGGGGGCTGAACCCGCCGGACTTCCCCTTCACGCCTTCAGGAGCCTTGTTGGCCCCCTGTGCCGGTGCGACCGGAGGTGATTTCTCACCCATGTGGGAGCGCCCCTCGAAGTAGACGCCTTCCTCAATAATGAGCGATCGGCAGTAGAGGTCCCCCTTGATCCGCCCCCCGCGGGACAGCTGGATTCGCTCCTCGGCGCGGACGGTGCCCCCGACTTGGCCGTGGATCACGACTTCGCGGCCCTGTATATCACCTTCAATAAGGGCTTTAGGGCCAACCATCAGAAGCCCCCGCGTCGTCACGGATCCTCGAATCGTCCCCTCGACCCGGAGATCGCCATCGACTTCGATCTCTCCCTTCAACCGAACGCCATTCTGCAGAAACGACTGTTCTTTGCGATCCGACCGTGGGGATGATGGGGCCTGGGCTGGGGGGGCGTTCTTCCCGAACATGACTACCTCCTCGTGCCGAAGGATGATCGGCCACTAGCCCGGGGTGCACGATTCCGCGGGGACACCCCGCCGGCCGGGCGGATTCTACTGCATGTCTTCCGGCTCGTCAGCATCCGAGGGCGCGCCTTCCTCGTATCCTTCCTCCGTTGTACTCGGCGACGTTTGGCTCAGGGGCGAGGTTCCAGGCCGCAGCGTTGAGAACACCAGCGCCGGATCGATCGCCAGATTCCGGCAGTGCGTCTCGAAGTGCAAGTGGGGCGCGGAACTGCGCCCGGTATTTCCAACTTCTGCAATTGTTTGTCCTGTAATAATATAGTCCCCTAACCCCACCAGGATCTTCGAAGCATGACCATACATCGTCTGGATCCGAGGCCCGTGGGAGATCACCAGCACCTTGCCCAAGATCTCATCGCTGCCGATGAACGTCACGAGTCCATCCCCCGGAGCAACAACGGGGGCCCCCGTCTCACCGGCGATGTCCACGCCGAGATGGAAAAGCCCTGTATCAGGTAGGGGACCGAACTCACGGGTTTGAGGGCCGGAGAGCGGCATCTGCACCAGGGTGCTGGTCATCTCTCGCAGGTCGGCCGCACTCACGGCGCCACCTGGCTGAACGCCCTGGTACTCGCCCGAGGGAGCTTCGCGGGTTTGCTCGGCGCGGCTCTCGAGAACCGGGTCCAGAGGCGGCTCCTCGACCCCCACCACCTTCAGGACGGCACGGCGGGTGGAATCGAGCTGGGCGACGCGATCCTCAAACGCGACAACCCTGGCTAACTCCCTCCTCATATAGAGGTTCTCGGATCGAAGTTGATGGGCGGCTCCGGCCTCGCGGAGGAGATAACCCAAGAGGAGACCGGCCGTGACGAGCGCGAGAAACAGCAACCCAATGGCGATCCCTGCCACCACCACCATCACACGCGAGACCCTGAACTGGGTGACGTGGGAACTGGCTGTGGAGGTGATGGTGACGGCGTACGATTCCTTCCGACTCCCAGTCGGCGCATCTTCCAGCTTGAAGAGCTTCATGATGGCGGGCGCTTCCCTGACGACCCCTGCTAGACGACCACGATCCCGAGCTGCTCCAAGAGCCGACTCAGGTCCTCGTCATCGTGATATCGAATCTCGATCCGCCCACCCTTGCGGCTGAGACGAATCCGGACTTCCGAGCTAAAACGCCTGCACATTTCCTCTTCGAGACGCCGCAGGCTCTCTGGTTTGGGTTGGCCGCGCCCCCCTCGCCGGCCCATGGGGCGTGGCTTGGCGGTCATTCGTTGCGCCTCTTCCTCCGCCTGTCGAACCGACCACGACTCTTCGGCCATGCGCTGCGCGAGCGGTTCCCGCTGGTCCTCGGGGATTCCCAGCAGCACCCGCGCGTGGCCCGCGGAGAGTGTTCCACGTGAAACATGCTCCAGGACGGCAGGAGATAACTGGAGAATCCTCAGCAAGTTGGTGACGGCCGAGCGGCTCCGCCCAACCCGCGTCGCGATGTCGTCATGGGTCAAGCCGTACTCGGAGATGAGCACCTCGTACGCCCGCGCCTCCTCGACGGCATTGAGATCCGCTCGCTGGACGTTCTCCACGAGAGCGGCGGCGAGGCTCTCCTGCTCCTCCATGGTTCGGACAATCGCTGGAATCTCTGTCCACTTGGCTATTTTGCAGGCCCGCCAGCGGCGTTCCCCAGCCACGATCTCGTAGTGGTCTCCCGCGGGACGCAAGATGATCGGCTCCAGCAACCCCGCGGAGAGGATGCTCTGCGTGAGTTCTTTCAACTCCCCCGACTCCCACGTCTGCCGAGGCTGCCGGGGATTGGGAAGGATCATGTCGATCGGGATGTACCGGAGGTTGTCCCGGGGAGGGGAGGCGCCAGGCGATGCCGTCTCTCCGGGCGCCGGGCGCCCTCGGGGAATCGTGCTCGTGACCATGGGGTTTGGGGACCCCATGGGCGCTGGAGGTGAACCACCTTCGGGTTCATCGACATCGACCGGCTCAGGGATGAGCGCCCTCAACCCCCGCCCAAGCGCTTTCCTCGACATGATTTGCCACTTCCTTCGCAAGGTTCATGTAGCTCGCGGCCCCCGTGCACTGGGGATCGTAGAGAGCTACCGGCTTCCCGAAGCTGGGTGCCTCGCCCAGACGGACATTCCGGGGAATCATCGTGGGGAAGACGCGGTTCCCAAAGAACCGGCGAGCTTCGTCCGCGACTTGCTGCGAAAGGCTCAACCGACCGTCGTACATGGTGAGGAGCACCCCCTCGACCCGCAGACCGGGATTGAGACTTTCTTGAACCAGGCGGATGGTCTGCAGGAGCTGGCTCAGCCCCTCCAGGGCGTAGTACTCGCACTGCATCGGGATGAGCACGGAGTCCGCGGCAACGAGCCCATTGATCGTCAGGAGGCCCAATGAGGGGGGAGAGTCGATCACGATGAAGTTGTACTGGGAGGTCAACCGCTCCAGCCGCTCCCGCAGCAGGAATTCCCGCCGATCGGCACTCACGAGCTCCACCTCGGCCCCGAAGAGCCGGGGGGCCGAGATGATGAGGTCGAGATGCTCGACCTCAGTCGCGCTCACGGCTTCTCGGATGTCGACATCCCCCAGGATCACCTCATACAACGAACGTGCCGGCTCCTCACCCGATTGCCCGAGTCCAGACGTGGCATTGGCCTGGGGATCCAGGTCGACCAGGAGGACACGATGCCCGAGGAGGGCCAGGGAGGCGGAGAGGTTGACGGCTGTCGTCGTCTTCCCGACCCCGCCCTTCTGATTCGCTACCGCGATGACTTTTCCCACGGACCACCCAACGCTTATGGGTTCAATGACCGGCAGTTCCGCCCAGGTCGATGCGCAGACTATCAACGAGGTCAAGACATGTCAATTGAATGCATCTCTGAAGTTGGCTGATCTTCGCGCCCTCCCGGCGCTGGATGTTTCACGTGAAACATCCGGCCGGAGGGGGCCGTCATCCCCGGCAGAAGAGCATCACCTTGGGCTGGGCCCACGGGAGCTGTCGTGTCTCCCGGTGATCCCACCCTGAAGACACTAGCGTAGATCGTGCCGTCGCGAGTTCGTCCTTCCATCCTGGCCCTTTGAACGTCACGAATCTCGAACCGGATCGGGAAACCCGCGTCAACAGCGGAATCGCGCGCTCGAGTGGCGCGACAGCCCGCATCACGATCACGTCGAACACATCGTCTAGTGCTTCCACGCGTGCTTCGCGAATCTCGAGATCCTCCAGCTGCAGCGCGCTTCGAACATGCTCCAAGAAGACCGTCTTCTTCCGCGAGGAATCAAGCAGGGTGATCCGAAGGCTCGGCCGGCAGATCTTGAGGATCATGCCCGGGAACCCACCCCCGGTGCCGACATCGATCCACCGCTCTCCATCCCGGGGCGGTTCGATCCAGAGCGGCCCCAGACTGGGCGCAACGTGCTTCGTGACCAAAAGGGGAAGATCCTGCCGCGAGACGAGGTTCGTCCGCGCCGCCCAGGCCTCGATAGCCTCACAGAACGACTGGATTCGATCGGCCGAACCGGCATCGCATGGCACACCCTGCATCCGCATCTCATCCAGGAGTTCACGGATCTGGATGCGCCAGCGCCCTCTGATCGAGGCATCCGCAGGGGTCATGATTCAGTCCACACTCATGCAGATGCGTATCATCCGAAGATCGGCGGATGGAGGCCTTCGGTGGGGCCTCCCCGCATCCCGAAGGGAGCATCTTTTTGAACGACTCGGGTCCGGTCCAAGCACATCCCGAATCCTCCATCCACAACTCAAGACAAATTGATTCAATATGATGTAATTCATTATTTTACAATTACTTAGAAGATTGTTGCCTCTCCCGCCCGCCCCCCTTCGCCCGGATCAGCACCGCCAAGAGAAAGACATCGCTGGGCGTGATTCCGGGCACCCGAAGCGCCTGCCCCAGCGTCTCGGGCCGGTGCTCCCGCAGCCGCTGTCTCGCCTCCGCCGACAGCGCGCCTGGAGGCGCGTCCAGCATCTTGTCCGGGATCCGACGCCGTTCCAAGCCCCGCGTGCGCGCGACCTCCCGCTGCTGCTTCTCCACGTACCCTTCGTACTTGACCTCCGCCTCGATCGTCACCCGGTCATCTCCGGGCGCCTCACCCTCGAAGCCCAGGCCTTCGAGCCGGTCGAGATCGATGCGGGGCCGGCGAAGCAGCTCCTCGAAAGTGCGCCCGAGGTCCCGCTCGGAGAAGTCGGCGGCCCGCGCCCAGGCCTCCCGATCAAGCCGCATGCCCCTCAACCGCTGCCGATCGCGCGTGATCTTCTCCCAGCGTGCGCGCGTTCTCTCCAGATCCTCCGCCGAGAGCAGGCCCCACGCGCACCCGAGGTGCGCCAGGCGGCGATCCGCGTTGTCCTGCCGCAGAAGCAGCCGGTATTCGGACTGCGAGGTGAACATCCGGTAAGGCTCGGTCGGAACCTTGGTCACCAGATCATCGAGGAGAACGCCGATGTAGGCTTCATCGCGGGCCAGCGTGCGCGACTGCCGCTCCGTCAGATAGGCGTCCGCGTTCACACCCGCCATGAGGCCCTGCGCCGCGGCTTCCTCGTATCCCGACGTGCCGTTGATCTGGCCGGCGGAGAAAAGACCTTTGACGCCGTTCACTGCCAAGGCGGTGTCGATCTGGTTGGTGAGGAGGAAGTCGTACTCGACCGCGTAGCCGGGATGGACGATCTCGGCCCGCTCGAGACCGGGAATGGAACGCACGTACTCGCGTTGTACATCCTCGGGCAGGGAGGTCGAGATCCCGTTCGGATAGATGCGGTCGCTCGCGATGCCCTCGGGTTCGAGGAAGACCTGATGACTCAGCCGTTGGGGAAACCGTACAACCTTATCCTCGATCGACGGGCAGTATCGCGGGCCCACGCCGTCGATCATCCCACCGTACAAGGGTGAGCGATCCATGGCCGACCGAATGATCTTGTGCGTCTCCGGCTGCGTGCGGGTCAGGTGGCACTGCACCTGGTTGCATGGCCGCGCCTCTTCATAGAACGAAAACCGGGGCGGCGGCTCTTCGCCCGGCTGGGGCTGTAGGCGATCGAAGTCGATCGAGTCGCGCCGCAGCCGGGGAGGAGTGCCGGTCTTCAGGCGCCCGACGCGCAATCCGAGGTGCTCCAGGGACGAGACGATCCCGCGCGCGGGGGGTTCGCCGCGCCGGCCGCCGGGCCGGGGGTCGAGTCCCGTGTAGACCTTGCCCTTCAGGAACGTCCCCACCGTGAGGATGACGACCGGGGCGCTGATCTCCTCGCAGCCGCTGACGCGCACGACGCCCGCCTCCGCCCTGACCCCCGGCGGGCGCCCGGCGGCCCTCGAGTGCGCGCCGCCCGGCTGTACAAGACCCCACTCGGGCGGGGAGATCCGGACCCCCACCACGCGCGCCGGGTTCACCCCCTCGGTGATGAGCTCGGTCACCTCACCCTCGATGAGATCCAAGGTCTCGATCGCCGCCAACGCTCGGCACGCCAGCCGGCAGTACGCCTGCTTGTCGGCTTGCGCGCGGGGGGCGTGCACCGCGGCCCCCTTGCTCCGATTGAGCATACGGAAGTGGATGCCCGCCTGATCGATCAGGCGGCCCATCAAGCCGCCCAAGGCATCGATCTCCCGTACCAATTGTCCCTTGGCGAGGCCGCCGATGGCCGGGTTGCACGACATCCGGCCGATGGCCCCGGCGTCGAAGGTAACGAGCGCCGTGCGATGGCCGAGACGCGACAGGGCCCAGGCGGCCTCGATACCCGCGTGTCCGCCGCCGACCACGACGGCATCGACCGACCGAGGCACCTGGGGCGTCCCGCGCGCCATCACTTCCCCACGCAGAAGCGGGAGAAGACCTCCTCCAAGACGAGCGCATCGGTGCGCTCGCCGAGGATCTCCCCCAGTGGATGGTGCGCCTCGCGGAGCTCGTGGGCGACCAGCTCGCCGCCGGCCCCGCCTTCCTGGAGCTCGAGCGCCCGGCGAAGGGCATCACAACTTCGGACCAGGAGATGACGCTGGCGTTCGCCGACGACCGCCATGGCATTCAGCCCCTCCTCCCGGAGCGCCAGTTGTTGGAGGACCGCCTGCCGAAGCTCATCGACTCCCGGTTCTCCCACCACGGAGGATCGAACGGTCGGCGCCCCGATTGCCTCGGCCGACGGCGACCAGCCGGCGACCGCGCCCCGGTCCCACTTGTGGAGCGCGACGACCACCGTCTCGGCCGCCCGCCCGAGCTCTTCCACGCGGGTGGCGAGACCGTTTTGGTCCTGCGTTTCCGACACATCGACCACGAGGATCACCGCCGTAGACCCCGCGATCGCCTGGTGGGTGCGGCGCATGCCCTCGCGTTCCACCTCACTCGCCGCATCCCCCAAGCCGGCCGTGTCGGTCAACGTCACGGGGAGGCCGTCCCACTCGACCCAGGCTTCGAGGCAGTCGCGTGTGGTGCCCGGTTCGGGTGAGACGATCGCGCGGTCGCGGGCTAAAAAGGCGTTGAAGATCGAGGACTTCCCCACATTGGGTCGCCCGACAAGGCTGACGTGGATCCCATCCTCCAACAGGCGGCCGCGCCGATTGCCGGCGCGGAGGGCATCGAGCTGCCCGAGCTGACGGCGGAGACTCTCGGCAAGCTCCTCCTCAACGGTCGCCGCCGGTCCGATCACGTCCGCCGCCCCGTCTTCTTGGAAGTCCAGGGTCGCTTCGATCCGGGCACGGGCTTCGGTGATCGCCTGC
>Ga0180431_10008805_pt1 | contig 11516 bp, 13 predicted proteins | sample SS_ome_11_FD_132459 | JGI IMG/M metagenome (GOLD analysis project Ga0180431, IMG submission 132459) | Hypersaline lake sediment archaeal communities from the Salton Sea, California, USA - SS_1_MS_1 metaG | ecosystem: Environmental > Aquatic > Non-marine Saline and Alkaline > Hypersaline >...
AAGATACGCCGCGCCAAGAAGCGGCTGTTCGACGGCGGAAGGCTGGTCGTGTTCGGCAACCCGGTGCGGCGGCTTGTGCGCTCGGGCGGCTGGACGAACGAGGCGGCGATGGGGGCGATGGGCGAGTTGCTGGCGAGCGTGTCTGCGCACGTGTGGATCTGGGATATTTGGCAGCGCGCGCTGCCGGTAGCGCACCCGGAGGCCGTGACGGCGGCGCTGGACGCGTTTTACGAGCTGAACGCGGCGGCCGACGCGCACAGCGTTGTCGTGCAGCAGATTCACAGGCGGGCGGAGGACAGGCGGTACGACAAGGCGCGCCGGCCGACGCTGGTGGACTTGAAGCAGAGCGGCGCGTACGAGGAGTACGGCGACACTGTGCTGCTTGTGCACCGCGAGAAGGTGCACAAGGAGTTCATGCCGCGCGGCGACGTGATGGAGGTCAACTTGGCGAAGCAGAAGCTCGGGGAGTGCGGGGCGGGCATTGGCATGGCTGCGGAGTTTAGGCCGCTGGTTGGTCGGCTGCGCAACGAACGGCCGTTGGCGGAGGGCGGGGGGCGCGGCGGCGCTAGGTTTGCGGACGACGGTGGTTGAGACTTTTTTTTTGATGAAAAATGCCCGGGTTGGAGGAACGATGCCGAAAAATAAAGTGGACAAATGGAAGCGCAGGTATATTGAGCTGAAGCGGCATGACGAGAAGATAATGGCCGAGTTTCAGGGCATGGCTGCGGATCTTGTAAGGTTCGCGGATCACATGCTGCAGCGGTGCGAGCGAATACGCGATGCGATCGACGGCGGAAAAGACAAGAAGAAAAGTTGACGCTGGTCACTTGCTGTCCAGGCTTGGCCTGGATTATAGTGAGCGCGGCGGCGAGCTGGTGTTTCGGTGCCAGAGCGGCAGGCATGAGGACCGCGTTCCGAGCTGCAGGGTGCGCGACGGCGGCGGGCGCAATGGGCTGTTTCATTGCTTTTCCTGCAAGTGGAGCGGCGACGTATATACGCTCGTCGAGAAGGTGCTCGATCTGGATTTCACGGAGGCGTACAAGTTTGTTCGCGGGTCGATCGGGAAGGTGCGGCCGGAGCGGGACGCAGATGCCGAGGACGATTACCCGGACCCGGTATTGTATGAGCCCGAGCCGATAGATCCGCCGAAGGGCTTGCGGGATGTGGACGGCAGGTGCAGAGACTATTTGCTGCGCAAGCGCGGCTTGGACGCTGCCATGATCGAGGGGTACGGCGTGCGCGACTGGCGCTGGCGCAGGCGCGCGTGGGTGCCGCTGACGAGGGATGGTAAGCTCATAAGCTGGCTGGCCAGGGCGTACGACGGGTCGAAACCGAAAGTGTTGACTCCTGCAGCCGGGCACGGAAGTCACGAGTGGGCGCTGTTTGGCTTGGACGTCGTCGATCGGAGCGTTGGGCGATTACACTTTACTGAGGGGTGGATTGATGCTATAAGGGTGCGGCAAGCCGGATTCGAGAATGTCGTGGCCGCTTGCGGTTCGGTGGTCACGGAGGAGCAGGTGGACGAGATTGCATGGGCCGGGAACGTCGTGCATTGGCAGGACGCGGATGTTGCAGGGCGCGCGATGACGCGCGATCTGCGGGCGTGGCTCGGCCGCAGGTGCGAAGTCGAGGTCGTCGTGCTACCCGCGGGAACAGATCCCGCGGATCACAGCGCGAGAAAGTTGCGGAAGTTCTATAACCACAGGAGGTGAGGAGATGGCGAGGAAAAAATCGAAATTCGTAAAGGATGCTGCGCTGGCTTACATCAAGGAGCACAAGCTGAAGGTGAAGGGTGCGGCCAAGATGGATGATGCCGAACTGGAGAAGGCGATTCAGGACGCGATGGCGAAGTGGGCCAAGACGTACGAGAAGAAGGAGGGCGAGCAGCCGTTCGTCTGCACTGTGAAGGATGGTGGCTGCGGCGCGTTCATCCACGACGAGGCGACGTGGTGCTGGCGGTGCGGGCACGACGTGAACGAAGATGAGACTGGCGGCTGGCCGCCGCAGGAAGAGGAGGAGCAGGAAGAGGAGGAGCAGGAAGAGGAGGAGCAGGAAGCGGAGGAAGACGAAGAAGATGTCGGCGAAGAAGATGCCGACGAGGAAGATGCTGGCGAGGAAGACGAAGAGGGGGAGGAAGACGAAGAGGGGGAGGAAGACGAAGAGGGGGAGGAAGACGAAGAGTCTGGCAGCGAAGACGATTTGAACTTGTCGACCGAGAAGATTCTGAAGCTTTCGCGGAAGATTGGTTTGGACGCCTGGGAGATGGGCAAGGAGCTGTCCATCATCCTGAACAAGAAGCTGTACAAAGTGCGTCACGAGAACTTCACGGATTACTGCCGGGACGAGCTGACCATGAGTCGCGCGACCGCGTACGGCTACGTGCGTATCAGCGACAACATCGAGAAGGACGACGCGGCGCAACTCACAATCCAGAAGATGCTTGTCCTTGCGAAGGTGAAGGACGGCCGCAAGCGCGCCGCATTGGTGAAGAAGGCGTTGCCGGAGGCCGCGGGCGGCAAGGGCATGGACGTGAAGGATCTGCGCAGCGAGGTGAGTGCGTCGCGCGACAAGGATGCCGATCGTTCGCCGGGGCGGCCGAGCACCGGCGCGGCCTACAGGAAGCACGTGGGCGACACGTTCAAGTGCGCCGTGAAGGACTTTTCGTCGCTGAAGAAGAAGGGCGACACGGTAATGATCGTGGACGGGTTATTCGGCGACAAGACGGCGCTGCAGGTGACGCGCTTGAAGTCGAGCTTCAAGTTCGAATTCGTCGAGCTGGAGGAGGATGAGTAGGGGCGTTTGCTAATTTGCTAACAGCGCACGGGGCGGCGGCCCGGCGATTCAACATCGCGGCCCGTTCGGGCGACCACAAGGGTCGCCGCCCCTTAGTGCGGAGAGCGTGAGGGCTTGAATTGGTTTCGACATGGCAGCAAAGCGAAGTGGACGGCCGGTGGATGAGCAGGCCACCTGAAAAAGGCTCAGCCAGAAAATGCCGAAAAGCGTTTTTCGGAAAAATCGGGCGGCGACGTTGTTGTTTTGTTTGCAACGCCCGCTGCCAAGGCCGCGTAAGAGGCCGATCGGGGCTGCGAGGCGCCCTGCTAACCAAAGAACTCGGGTTCCCGGTGATGTACCCTCAAAGCCGGGTGGTGGAGGCGGTGTACGCGCCCGTTGTTGCTTAGCGCTGGGCGCGGTATAAAAATAGCGCTGGCGAATATGGCCGTATGAAGCTTAGCAGAGCTGTCGTGGACGCGGGTTCGATTCCCGCCAAGTCCATTTTAGAGGAGCATTGCATGGCGGGGCCTGGTTACAGCAGCGGATGGTACGATTACAGGACGGAGGAGATTTGTCTTTCGGCCTGGCGCGACGAGGCGCGCACCGTGGAGCGTGTTCCGTTTCGCTGGTACTTCTACGTGCTGACCGACGATTTGAAACGCGTTTATTCGCGCGAGTTCGAAGGTATGATCGATGGCGTGGAGCCAGACGGGCGCAGTCACGGGCGCTATTCGCGGGTGTACATGGACCATGCGTGGGGCGATCGCAGGCGCGTTGTGAAGTGGTTGCAGGACAAGCGCGTTATGTCGTACGAGGCCGACATGCGCCCGCTGAACCGGTACTTGACGGACGAGCCAGTCAAGTTTGATTCGAGTCCGCGGCTGTTGTGGTACGATTTCGAGACGGATGCGCGGGCCGGGTTCGGAAGTCTGGGCGAGCATAGGATACTACTTGTCACGTACAGGCGGTGGAACTGGGACGCCGGCCGTCCAAGCGCGCGCAGCGAGTACCTGGTACAGCGCGAGGGGTACAGCGAGCGCGATTTGCTGATGGATTTTTTCGACGTTGTCGGCCAGCACGACGTGCTGATCGCCTGGAACGGCGATTTTTACGACGAGCAGGTCTTGAGGAAGCGGTGCCGCAACCTCGGCATTAGGGTTCCGTGGCAGATGATTAATTTTCTTGACCACATGCAGGTATACAAGCGCATGTACGGGCGCGACGAGAAAGGTGAGGGGGTCAAGGTGTCTTTCGCGCTCGGCAAGGTGGCGCAGCGCGTGCTGGGTATGACGAAGCTGGACACGCTCGTTGGCAAGGGGTGGAACCCGGCCGAGCAGGTCGTGTGGCTGCATAAGCACGACAGGGACGCGCTGATTGAGTACGGGTTGCGGGACACGGATTTGATGGTGGATCTGGAGGCGAAGGACCGTTACATTGATGCGGTGCGCGTTCAGTCGCATTTGTGCAATCGGTTTCTTTCGTCGTGGTCCCTGCGCAGCGGCTATCTTGGCGATGCGTTCGTTACTCGCTATGGCACCGAGCATGGGAGGCATTTTAATACCAAGATGCACTCGTTCAACACCGACGACGAGAAGCTAGTCAAGAAGCTGGAGAAGATCACGGGCGCCAGGGTTATAGAGCCGAAGTCCGTTGGACTGCACGAGGGCGTGCAGCTCACCGACTTTGCCAGCCTGTACCCGTCGATTATGCGCAGCTTCAATATATCGCCGGAGACCAAGATTGGCGAGGACGGGAAGTTCGAGGAGGGGCTGAGTTGCGCGGCCGCGAACGGCGCAGTGTTTACGACGGAAGTCAAGGGCGTGTTTCCGGCGATTGTTGCCGAGGCTGTGCGGCGGCGCGCTCCCTACAAAGCGGAGGTCGAGCGGCTGAAGAAGGCCGGCAAGCACGGAACGGAGGAGTGGTTGCACGCGAAGCACCTTAGCGACGGATACAAGACGCTGAGCAACACGCTGTACGGTATATTGGCGGCCATGTTCTTGCGGTACTACGACAAGGTGTGCGGCGAGGCCGTAACGCTGACGGGGCAGGCCGTGCTCGGCATGCTGGAGGCGAAGGCGGCGCGCGAGGGCTATCTCGTGCTGGCCGGCGACACGGATTCGACGTTCTTGCAGTGCGGCGACGAGGAGCTTGAGCGGTTCAATGCCGAGTTCGCTGACGAGGTCGACGAGTGGGTGGCGAGCAGGGGCGGCAAGCCGGGGTTTATCAGGTTAGATGCCGAGAAGGTTTACGAGCGGCTGCTGTTTGTCGCGAAGAAGGATGGCCAACCCGCGAAGAAGCGGTACGCCGGCCGGGTGCGCGGAGAGCGCACCCTGGACATAAAGGGCTTGGAGGTCGTGCGCAGCGACGGGTGCAGGCTGGAGCGCGAACTGCAGAAACGGGTGCTTGAGTACGTCCTGTTTGTTGACGAGCCGGACCCGAGGGCCGCTGGCAGGATTGTGGAGCGGTGCAGGGACAACTTGTTTACAGGCGCAGTTGGCGTGGAGTGGATCACCATAACGCAGTCTGTGAACAAGGAGCTGGACGAGTACAAGGCGGAGAACGTGCATGTGCGGATTGCGCGCTGGCTGCTGAACACCGGCCGCGAAGTCTACACGGGGATGAAGGTGCCCTACGTGCTGACCGGGAAAGAGGACGGTCGGCAGCAGGCCGTGCACGCCGGGCAGTTCGACGGCAATTACGATCCTTATTTGTACTGGAAGAAGATATACCCGCCGACCCGGCGGGTGCTTGAGGCTGCGTTCCCGGCCGAGGACTGGGCGGCGTTCGAGAAGGCGCGGCCAAGGAGGAGACGTGGGAAAGGTAAGAAAGGGAAGCGGTGGAAGTGACGACCTGCGCGCGTTCTTCAGGCGCAAGTTCGACATTGACATTCCGGCGGTATATGAGCAGCTTGAGGACGTGGGGCGCATAAGCGTGCGCGACCTGGAGAAGCGCGGCAAGATGATCGAGGCTCTGAACGTGCACGCCGACTTGGAGCAGAAGGCGCGGCAGCTCGCGCACAAGGCGAAGCGGCTTTACAGCGAGTTCATGATCGGGTACAATAAGCGCTTACGCAAGCTTGAGAAGCGGGCGACTGCCAGGATAAAGGCGTGGCTGGACGCGACCGGGATAAAGAGCCGGAAGCAGATCACGAAGGACGAGGTGGTCAAGGAGTTGTGCTCGGAGAAGGACACGCGGATCGAGTACCGCAGGCTGGAGCGCGAACGGCTGGACATGGAGGAGATACGCGACAACTGCGCGAGTTTGGCAGAGCGCTGGAAGGGCCGGGGCTACTTGCTGGATGCGCAGAGCCGTGCGTTGAATGCGAAGGTGGAGGTTAACTTGAACCCCAAGGAGAAAGGGAGAAGCTGATGACGAAGGAACGCGCGAAGAAAAAGGCGAAGGCCAAGGTGGGCAAGGCCGAGGTCGTGGCCGAGGAGTTGGCGGTGGTTAAGCGGTCGCAGCCGAGCGTCGAGATTAAACGCGACGCGAAAGGCAACGTGAGCTACACGGTGAAGGTGTACGACGACGATCCGGAGGTGGCGGTGGCAATGGCGCTTGACGCTATTGCCGAGCTTGACCGGAAGTTCAAGTGACGTAGTTTTGTAAAACGGTTTTACAAATCATAAACCACAGGAGGCAGGCGATGGCGAAGAAAGGCAAGAAGGGAAAGAAGGGCAAGAGGCAGCGGCGCACGGTCGGCATGGGCGTTGAGGAGTTCATGGACCAGGTGAGCGACGAGGGCGGTGACTATCTCAACATAAAGAAGATGGAGCCGCCAAGGGTTGTTGGCTTCATACACCCGGCGTACGGGTTCGAGGTTCGCAAGATTCACAGGTCGTCGATTCCCTCGAAGGTGAAGACGAAGGACGGCGAGGTTAAGTTCAAGCTTCGCCGGTTCAACTGCGCCGTGCCGGTTCCGAGGAAGGGGCAGCGGGTTGACAGGTCGATCAAGTGCCCGATTTGCGAGTTGCGAAAGTTCGCGGCGCAGATGATTGACGAGGGTAAGAACCCGGAGATGAAAGTCCTGAAGGGCGGCAAGAAGAACGTCTGGACGTTGGAGGAGATTGCCGGCAACACGAACGATTACAGGCGCAACCTGGGTGTGAAAGAGGAGTACGTGACGGCGATCGTGCAGCGCACGCAGGATCGCAACGAGGAGTTCCCGGTGCGCATCCTTTCGGGGCCGAAAACGTTTGGGCAGAAGCTGAAAAAGGTTATAAAGAGCAAGACGGAGGATCGTGGCGACGACGGCAACCCGCTCTTGAACCCGTACGGATTCAAGATCAACTACAACAAGGACGAGACGTTCAGCGACATGTGGGATGTGACTGACGTCGACGACGATGTGGCGCCGTTGGATGAGGCGACCCAGGAGATTCTGGATGCCGGCGCTGACGATTTCAGCCTGCCCTTTGACGAGTATGTGCGGCCGGGGCACACCGGGGACATGCTCAACGCTATCAAGAGTTGCTGGGGGTGCAAGGACATTGCCTACGAGGAATTTTTGGAGTTCATGGGCGACGAGGACGCGGGCGACGATGAGGACGGCGACGAGGATGAGTATGGCGACGAGGAGGAAATAGGCGAGGAAGACGACGAGGACGAGGAAGAAGACGAAGAAGAGGAAGACGAAGAAGAGGAAGACGAAGAAGAGGAAGACGAAGACGAGGAAGACGAAGACGAGGAAGACGAAGAGGAAGAGGAGGAGGAGGAGCCGCCCAAGAAGGCCGGCAAAAAGGGCAAGGGGCGCGAGCGCGCCAAGAAACCCGGCAAGAAAAAATCGGGCGGGAAGAAGCCTGGCAAGAAGGCGGGCGCCTTGAAGCGGGACAAGAAGGGCCGCGTGAAGTGCCCGGATTGCGGCGAGCGGGTGAAGCCTAGCAAGCGCGACGGCAGATGCCCGAATTGTCACCGGCAGCTAGTTGGCGGCGGCGACGTTCCCTTCTGAGGCCGGCATGGGCAGGCAACGCGAAAAGAAGGACCGCACGGCGGAGTACCTGCGCATTGTCGCAGAGGGTGTTGACAACGTCGTGACGGTCGACCACATGACGGAGGAGCGCATAGTGCCCACGATGCTGACCGCCTATAACAGGGCGGTTGGCGTCGGGGGGCACCCCCTCGGGTGCGTAACGCTCATACACGGGCCGAACCAGGTGGGCAAGAGCGTGCTGGCGATGGCCCTCACGGAGTCGCTGCGCAGGGCCGGGCACCCCGGCACCATTTTCGATTCGGAGTATGCCGGGGAGAAGGAGTGGTATTCGGCGATCACGCCGCGGAGCGGTTACAAGCGGATTCCGAATCTGGACGAGCTGATCGGCGACGTGCAGCGCATGGAGGAGAACCTGGCGGCTGCGAAGAAGGCCGGGAAAATACCCGAGCACGTTGGCAACGTGTACGTGCCGGACACGCTGACGAAACTGCTCCCGAAGAAGGTGCTTGACGAGATCCGTAAGAAGGGCGTTGACAAGATGTACCCGATCCAGGCGATGTACTTTAGCGTGTGGTTCAAGTCGGTTATTCCGATGCTGGAGGAGTCGCACTCGTCGATGATAGTCGTGCTGCAGGAGCGGAGCAACATGGACAAGAGCGGGCCGTGGGACAAGGACCACAAAGTGACCGGCGGCCATTCGCTGCAGTACGACAATCGGATACGGGTTCGGGTGTCGTCGATAAAGAAGATACACGCCGGGAGCGGCGACAAGAAGAAGCTGGTAGGTATGCGCAGCCGATACATAGTGGAGAACAACAAGATCGTCGGCACGTCGTTAGCGACCGGTTATTTGTACACCGCCAATGGCGCTGGCGACATGCCGAAGGGCTTGGACCTGGTGCGCGAGGCGCTGGAGGAGGCGAAGGAGCGCGAGGTGCTGCGGGTCGCCAAGGACAAGAAGGGCCGCAAGGTTGTGCGCGCCGTTGTCGAGGGCAGGACGGCGTTTAGTGTGCGCGGCGGTTGGGAGGATGCGCGCGAGGCGTTGCGTGACGATCCGGAGAAGCTACGGGTATTGGTGGATGGGTTGAATGATGAAGCGAGCGATTTTGAGAAATAATACTTGACTTTTGATCAGCAGGGTCTTAGCCCGGATACTTATAAAGTGTGGGCAGAGAGGAATGGAGTTATGGTAGCCAAAAAGAAGCAGGAAACGGGAGTCATTTCGAAGCCGGAGCAGGTGAAGTTGACGGTGAGGGTGCGTGGGATTTCGCCGCTTATTCACGAGAGGTTTTCGTCGAGGGCCAAGGGTCCGATGGCTGATAAACAGGCGGGTAAACCTTCTCACGGTAAGGTCAAACGGACGCAAGAAGTGATCGAGAAGGAGTACCAAGATAGTCTATATGTTTACTCTCGTGGCAAGAATGGAAAGCCGAAACAGTACGGTGTCAAGGCTATTTGGTTCAAGGCTGGCATGGCGTACATCGCGGCGCAGGATCGGAAAAAGAGTGACGTTCATCGGCAACTCCGGGTCGGCCACACGTTCGAGCCGGAGGAGTTGTTGCCGATCATTATGAACGGAAATGGCGATCCGCACATGAGAATCGGCGAGGACGGGACTCCTGGCGATACGGTCAGGAATGCGAACGGTGTGGCGGATATTCGTTATCGCGGCGAGTTTTCGGAATGGGTTGTGGACGTGCCGATTACGTTCAACGCACGCCGCGTTTCGAAGGAACAAGTGCTCGCGTGGCTGGAGGAGGCCGGGACCGGTAGTGGCTGTGGTGGATGGCGCCCACAGAAGGGCGGCCAGTGCGGCATGTATGAGATTGAAAAGGTGGCGGAATGAAACAGGCCGCGCGGAAAAAGCGAGTTAGCCGCGCCGAGACGATTCGGCGCGAGCTAACGAAAATCGAGCGCGAGGGGCCTTTGACGCCGGAGCGAATAGTCAAGGCTGCCAAGCCCAAGCGTCATCCACTACACGACATGTTCGAGTGGGACGATCGCAAATGCGGCCAGGAGTATCGGCTCTGGCAGGCCAGGAAGTTGGTTGCCAGGTACATGGTGGAGGTCAAGGAGGGGGAAGAGTTGCGCACGCATTTGTCCGTTGTGGACGGTGACGAGGGTCGACGCTATGTGCCGGTCGAGCGGGTGGTTTCCGAGTTGGAGTTGCGCGAGCAGGCACTGCAATACATATCGGGCATGATTCTGCACTGGCGGCGGCAGTATTCGTACCTTGAAGACATGTTCGACGAGTTGGAGTGGGTGGTGCGAAGACACCGGCGGAAGAAGAGGCGAAAAAAGTAGGAACGGCTGGAATGGAAGGGGGCGGACTGGATCGGATAGGATGGGTGCGGAAAGGAGTGGCTGGAGCGGAGAGGTGTGGAGAGGCGCGGATAGGACAGGACGGGAGCGGAAAGGAACGGCTGGAGTGGAGCGGAGAGGCGCGGAGCGGAGAGGATAGGACTGGACGGGAATGGAAAGGAACGGCCGGAGTGGAAGGGACGGGTGCGGAACGGATTGGATAGGGCGGGAGAGGAAAGGAACGGCTGGAATAGGTCAGATAAAATAGGAGTGGTGTAATGAAGATAGTTGCTAGCGGCGATTGGCATCTGGATCTTAAAGTCAAAGGCTACGATTTTCACAGCGACATCGTGCGCGCGGCCGAGGAGGTTATCGACGCGACACGCGGCGCCGACTTGTTCGTTATGCTTGGCGATTTGTTCGAGACGCAGGAGCCGTCGCCGCGCGCGTATGCTGCGTTGTTCAGGTTGCTGGGCGACGTTGCGTGCCCGATGCTGGCGGTAGCTGGCAATCACGATTACAAGGCGTATGCTCCGTTGGAGGAGGTTACATACAACTCGGAGTTGAAGGTCGCGTACTCGCCGATTGCGGTGGGAGTTCTGGGCAAGCATTTTTTGCTGCTGCCTTACGGCGGGGAGCAGAAGGACATTGACAGCATGGTCGAAAGCGTTGGCGGGATAGACGCAGCATTCGCGCACTTGAACATGGAGGGCGCGGAGCTGCACGAGGGCATGACGAGTGGGGTTGGGGGTTTGATGCTGCCGGGGCAGTTGAAGCGCGTCGTCTACCCTGTCGTCAACGGGCACTACCACAGGCGGCAGCATGTTGGCAGCGTGTGGATGCCCGGCAGCCTGGTGCCGACGGACATGGGCGAGCGCGGCAACGAGCGCGGGTGGCTGGAGCTTGAGTTGTAAAACGATTATACAAGGAGTTGGCAATGGGACGTGCCAGGGCTACGAAGCTGAAGAAGCCGATTAAGCTGGTGGAGGGGCACAGGAACGAGTATACGGCTAGCCGTACGCGAAGCTCGAAGAATGCTGCAGAAGTGCGGGAGACTATGCGGTGCAGTTCTGGATTGACCACGATAAGGAACGAAGGTGTTGTTGAGAACTGCCATTATGCTAACGGTGAGTGCAGCGTGCAAGGTGGGCTGTTCCGGGTGACGGTGCAGGGGCCGAAAGGTGATATTGTGATACTAGCGTTTGAGGCAGCCCTGGAACGAATTGGGTTCAAGCGCGATAATTGCGAGAATTGAAGCGTGAACGCTATAAAAGGTGCAAGACATGGGACGCGCAAGAGCTAAGAAGAATTCTGTGGCTAAGGTGAGTAATTCCGAGGTTAAGTTTGTCGATGCGCCGGAACTGCGCATGGTCGAGGCGGTGTGCGACCTTATGGCCGGGGATTCTGGCGAAACAGTTGTGACTAGGCCGAGGGATTTCAGCGGGGCGATTGTAAAGCCGGTCGTGCGTTACGCGGCGGGCGACGAGCAGGCTGCCGAGAGGGCTGCCAAGTCGAT
>Ga0180431_10008807_pt1 | contig 11516 bp, 9 predicted proteins | sample SS_ome_11_FD_132459 | JGI IMG/M metagenome (GOLD analysis project Ga0180431, IMG submission 132459) | Hypersaline lake sediment archaeal communities from the Salton Sea, California, USA - SS_1_MS_1 metaG | ecosystem: Environmental > Aquatic > Non-marine Saline and Alkaline > Hypersaline >...
CTTCGATCGTTTCCAGGTCTCGCAATTCACCTACCAGGATGACGTCCGGATCTTGACGCAAGGCGCGCCTTAGCGCCTCGGAGAAGGAGGGAACGTCCTCCCCGACTTCCCGTTGATTGACAACGCTTCGTTTGTGTTCGTGAATGAATTCAACTGGGTCTTCGATCGTAATGATGTGATGATCGACCGTCTCGTTGATGTGGTTGATCATGCTGGCCAGCGTCGTACTCTTTCCGGATCCGGTTGGGCCAGTCACTAGGAACAGGCCGCGCGGACGCATGCAGAGGTGCTGGCAGATCGCAGGCAGGCCGAGCTGTTCCATCGTCAACAACGTATTGGGAATCTGTCGAAGAACCATCGCGACGTGGCCCTTCTGCTTGAAGACGGCCACACGAAAACGGGCTTCTTCCGAGAAGGAAATACCGTAGTCGGTGCTGCCACCTTCTTGTAGCTCTCGCTGACGATGCTCCGGCGTGATGCTCTTCATCAACGCCTCGGTGTCCTCGGGCGTTAAGTCGTCGGTTTGCAGCTTGCGCATGCTGCCGTCCAGGCGCAGCACCGGAGGTTGACCGACCGTGATGTGCAGATCGCTCGCGCCTTGTTTGACGGTCGCCTGCAACAGCTTGTCCATTGAAATTGTCGCCACGAGTGTTTCCTTACTTAATGAGATTCGCCTTCTTGCTTGGCCACGCGGAACACCTCTTCGATCGTGGTGACTCCAGCGAGAGCCTTCTTGATTCCGTCTCCGTAGAGGGTGACCATACCTTCGTCGACTGCCGCCTTGCGAATTTCCTGCGTCGATGCGCTTTCAAAGGCAAGCTGTCGGATGCGCGGCGTCATGACCATCAGCTCGTAGATGCCGATACGGCCGCGATAACCACTCTTTTGGCAATGTCCGCAACCTTTTCCGCGGACGAACTCGGCGCCCTCGGCCATGGCCGGGGTAATGCCGGCACCTTGTAACACCGTCTTGCCTGGCTTGTATCGCTGTTTGCATTTGGTGCAAACAACGCGGACCAGTCGCTGGGCCAATACCGCCATCAGGCTGCTGGAACAAAGGTACGAAGGAACGCCCATGTCGATCAGTCGCGTGATCGCACTGGGGGCGTCATTGGTATGGAGCGTGCTAAATACCAAGTGACCGGTCAGCGACGCCTGGATACCCATTTCAGCCGTTTCGGTATCTCGCATCTCACCGACCAGGATGATGTTCGGGGCCTGTCGCAACACGGAGCGAATGATGCGCGCGAAGTCGAGACCGATGCCTGCCTTCACCTCGACCTGATTAACGCCCGGCAAGTAATACTCGACCGGATCCTCGGCAGTGATGATCTTTCGGTCAGGGCCGTTGAGCTCGTTGAGTGCCGCGTAGAGCGTGGTGGTCTTACCCGAACCAGTCGGTCCCGTGACCAGGAAGATGCCGTTGGGACGCTGGATCAAATTCTGAAAGGTCTGGAACGACTCGTCGGAAAGTCCCAACTGGCGAACACCAATCTTGATGTTGTCCTTGTCGAGCAGCCGCATCACGCAGGCTTGCCCGTGGTTCGTCGGCAGCATGCTGACACGCAGATCGAGCTCTTTATCGCCGACGGTTACTTTGATTCGACCATCCTGGGTTCGGCGGCGTTCGGCGATGTCCATCTTCGCCATGATCTTAAATCGCGACAGCAGGGCTCCCAGCAGACGCCGTGATGGACTGTCTCGCTCGATCAGCACGCCGTCGATGCGGTACCGAATACGAACCCGATCTTCGAACGGCTCGATGTGAATATCGGAAGCTCGTAGCTGGACCGCTTCGCCGATGATCAGCTGAGTGAGCCGCACGATCGGGGCGCTGGTCTCGTCGATGATTTCCTCTTCCGGTTCTTCTTCGAACTCGGTCTCGGTGAAATCGATCGCGGTGTCGGTAAAGTCTTGTAGCATCGAGTCGGCGCTCTCGCCGTCGATCGCTCCGTAATGCCGATTGATGGCACCCAAGATCGCCTCGCGCGGGGCAAGCGCAATGTCGATCTGGCGATTCAAAATGAACCGCAGTTTGTCGAAGGTGTCGAGGTCGAGCGGATCGCTGACGATGACCTTCAGCGAACCACCTTCCTCCGCCATTGGCAAGATAATGTTTTCGCGGGCGACCGATTCGGGCACCAGTTCGATCACCGAAGGTGGGATGACGACTTCTTCCAGGTTCACGAAGTCGAGTCGATGCTCTTCGGCCATGGCCCGCATGACTTCGTCGCCGGTGGAGTAGCCCAACCGAATGAGCGCTTCGCTCAGCGTCATGTTCGACTCGCGAGCCATTTGATTGGCTTCATCGAGTTGGTCGGGGCTCACAGCACCCTGACGGAGCAAAATATCCGTGAAGTCACCCATGCTCGTTACCAAGTTCGGCCGCTAAGCGGAACCATTGGCGCGCTGGCCATCCGACCTGACTGCGACCCAATCACCTCTTCTCAAAGACGAGTGAGACGCCAGCGGGTTTCGGTGCTGGCTTATGCGTCACGCAGAAGTACGATGAGGCGAACGCCTCGGCTAGTTCCAAAAATGCTCTAACTCCCGTTTATGACTAGACTAACTGCGACCTGCACGGGCTGTCAAGTTGCGCAAACAAGAGGTAACAGGGGCTTCTTACGGCCATTTCGGCTTACAGGCATGACCGCTCCAGTCGTGGCCTGCGGGTGATCCTTCGCTGGCACTGCCAGCGGGGTCGCAATTCCATTGACACAAGGAGGTTGGATCAAGATAATCCCGCCGCGTTTTACTGCCTTTCACTGCGCCGGAAACGCTGGTGGAATTTCTTCGCGCGTTCGCGCGAGTCGCCCAGCTCAGTTTCCAGACTCGATCCATCGTGTGGTCTGAATGCGATTCTTGGTGTTCATCGTTGCCCTGCTCTCGGCGGTGGCTGTGTTGCAGCCAGCGCTTGGCGATGCGCAGCTCTTCGATGGTCCCGAGCCAGCCGACGAAACGCCCTACTCTCGTCCAATCTCGGAACATGCAGGCCGGGCGTCGGGAGACGGCATGGCTGATGGCAGTTTCTACGACCCATCCGAGTACGATTCTGGCGAACCCCCTTCATCGCTCGACTATCTTCCGACCGATGAATTGATCTCGGACGATGCCTATCTAGAAGCGGAATCGAATTTCTCAGACTGCGCGGACTGCGGGTCCTGCTCTCGCGGATCGGCCTGTGGATCGCGCGGTTGTGGCTGTGGCGGAAGTGGTTGGATCTGCCTGGAAGACGTCATTAACTGGCAAACAATTCACTACCAATTCGACAAGTGGTGTGCACCGCTCAAGAAGCTGCCCGCCATGGATCGATTGCACAAGCTAATGCGTCGCGAACCGCTACACGGAACCAGCTGGCTCAATCGACCTTACCACGCCGACTGGTTCATGGGTGCTTTCGTCGGAGACGATCTCGTGGCGGGAAGATACAAGCTCGACAACACGGTGGTCGGCGGATATCGTCTTGGCCAAGACGTCACGCACCATTGGGGTTACGAGACGCGGCTGATGTTCGCGGCTCCCGACGTGCAGACGCCTGGCGGGGTGACACTTGCTTCGACGGCCGACGTGATCATTTGGGACGTCAGCGGCGTCTACTATCCTTGGGGCGATACAACCACACGGCCCTACTTCACGGCCGGACTCGGGATTGCCCATTTCGACTACCGAGATATTGCCAGCCGCGGACACGATGCCAATGTGCTGGCCGTTCCGATCGGCTTGGGTGTCAAATGTCGGTACAATAACTGGACGCTGTTGCGCCTGGAACTGCTCGACAACATCTCCATGTCGGGTTCCGGTGTCAGCTCGATGCATAATTTCACGTTGACCGGCGGTTTTGAAATCCGCTTCGGTGGCGTGCGAACCGGTTACTGGCCGTGGAATCCTGGCAGTTATCACCGCTAGATTCTCGGCTTCACCTCTTGGCCGCTTCACGCACTTTTTGACGCCGCCATCTTGCGTTTCTTTGGACGGCGATGGTCAGCTACTGCAGCTCGACGGGAACCTGATCGATCTTGGCGGCCAGGATAAAGTCGTTTTCCGACAGCCCGCCGATGGCGTGCGTCCAGAGTTCGATTGCCACGTTTCGATAGCCGGCGATGTGCAAGTCGGGATGATGTCCGTCGTCTTCGGCTATTTCGGCGACCTGGTTGAAGAACGCCATGCCGGCCCTGAAGTTCTTGACCGTCCACTCTTTGCGGATTCGCTGGCCATCTTCGGTCAGCTGCCATCCTTCGAGCAGTTCTAGCTGGGCTTGCGATTCTTCGAGCGAATAGGGATCGACTCCGCCTTCGCACGGCACGCACTTCTTGCCGCTCAAAATGTCACAGGATTGAGCTTCCATGGCTTTGTCTCTCCATAACTCGAGATGGGGTTAGGTTGTTTTCAGGGCCCGGGGCCCTTGGGTTTGCAGGCTCTTGGTCGATCGGCGTGGCACGATCGTTTCCCCGTGACCATCATTTCACCGGTCACTTTACGGTCACGAGTGCACTCGAATTATCTCGCCACTAATCGGGTTCGTCAATTATCAATGGGCCGCAACATTATCTATTGACCGCGCCATGGGACCGATTCACGGGGGCGAAAGCCGCGGCGAAGTGCTACGACCGTCAAACTTCTTCAGAAATCTTCAGAAAATAGCGACGCTTTCGATTTGCGGTGACATTCTGTTGACACCCTCATCATCTATGGTGACGACCGGCATTCAGGCTTGGGTAGCGAATACGCCGACATCGTGATTTCGGCGTCCGTTTCAGAAGCACCCACCGCCGGCGGTCCCACGCGACCGTAGGGGGCAGCGGCGGTGGCAGAGATTCCCAGCGGTGGGAGTGTTGGTGGCAAGCAGAAGAGCAGGAGTCGGATCAGAGAAGCAGCGGCAATGGTGAACCACACGAGATAGTCCGGTTCAGCGGGGGCTCGTTCGTTATGAACCCGTTGAAGGGCTGTCTTGGCGCAAGTTGAAGCAGACGACTTCAAGAAGACGCATGGGAGTAACGATGTCGACGATTCCTGGAAAAACAGTCAATGCCTCCGTACCTCTTTCTCTAACCACGGCAACCGACGGCGTCCCATTGCGACGCGACGTATCCGTCGTGCGGACGAAGCCGGAGCCGAGACGGCCTCCGACTACTCGCGAGCAGGAATCCCGTCGCGGGGAAGAGTCCGCATGTAGCAATCAACTGGAACGAACCTCAACGAAAGTGCCTCGGAGTATCCCACGCCAGGAATCGCGAATGACGCTTAAGAATCAAATGGTTTTCGTTATCGACGGCGCGTCGTCGACACGCAACTTGTTATCGCGCACCGTGCAGAGCAAGAAAATGATCTGTAGATTATTTGGCTCGGCAGAGGAGCTGCTCGACGCCGTGGATGGGAAGAGTCGCGGTTGCATCGTGGCGAGTTTGGAACTGCCGGGGATGGGCGGACTCGAGCTGCAACGCGAGCTAACAAAACGTCGTGTTGGACTTCCGATGATCGCACTTTCGCCCGCCAATGGGGATTTAGGCACGGTGGTTCGGGCGATGCAGCAAGGGGCCATGACGGTCTTGCAGCGACCTTGCGATCCGGACGAACTGTTGGAAGCGATTCGACAGGCGCTTCGATTCGATCGAGAGACCTACCGGGAGCGAAGCCGAGTCGCTCGCGCCCACGCCCGCTACGAGGCTCTCAACGCTCGAGATCGCAAGATTATGAAATTGGTCGTCGAAGGGGTTCCCAACAAGACCATCGCGAAAAAGTGCGACATCGGTCTACGAACCGTCGAGGGCCGCCGTCACCGAATCTTCCATCAGATGGAAGTTCATTCGCTCGTCGAGCTGGTGCGGCTGGCCCTGTTGATGGGGATTTCGCCCGGCTGCCTTAATAGTCATCACTAATGGGCGGCCAAAAACGGGGTGGGGCCGCACTCCGAAAGCTGGACCGACGGGGAGCCGGAACGACGGGGAGCTGGAACGATGACAACCCGTCGTGGTTTCCGCTTCCTCTGCGGCTCCTGTCTAACGCCGCATTGACGGACTTGGCAGGCCCTGTGCCGGGGCCGGGATGCCCTGTGCCTGGCTTTGCGGGACTTGGGCTCCGCTGAAGTGCGGGCTAGCCAGGTGCGTCTTCGACACGTGTGGCATCCACAACGCCTTCTCCACGAGCTCCAGGAGCACTTCTGCGTCGTACGGTTTGCGAAGGTAGTAGGTGCCTCCTACACTTCGCGTCCGCTGTACGATGTTAGGGATCTCGGCGCCGGAAAGGAAAATGACCGGCACGTCCTGCAAGTGCTCGTTCTGTCGCATCTGGTCGCACAGATCGAGGCCGCTCTCCTCGCCCAGGTTGATGTCCACGATCACTAGATCCGGGGCACTCTCGCGCAAACTCTTGAGCGCCGAATCTCGATCGCCGCAGCAACGGCACATGTGTCCCGCGCCCATGAGCAGTTGCGTCAGACCCGCCAGGATGTTCGGGTCGTCGTCGATGCAGAGAACGTCGGTACAGGGGCCGATGGCTGATTCGTTCATTGCAGCTAACCTCTTCAGGGGAATAAGGCGCAAGGGTCGTGGTCGCAGGGGCGGCGTTGATGCACCGCTTGTCACGCTTGTTAGACTTCGACCCGTCAGAGGTTGTGGCGCCAATGCGTCTTCGTCAATCCGCGCAATCGGACAAAACGGAACATCAGGCGCGCACGAAGAGAGAATGCGTTGGAGCGATGAGTCCGTCGGCCGACTCTTCGCTTAGCCAATCTTGCCGATCAGACGGCCACCACTTTCGTACCAGCCTTCGCGGGCGAAGCGGCAGCGAGAGAGTTTGACAATCACCCGCAGCGGCATTGCCGAGGTTGCATCGGGTAGCTCAATCAGAACCAGTCGATCGGCAATCGGCTGTTGATGAAAGAAGCCAATGCCGTGCAACGACAGATGGCGACCGACGACCGTCATGCTTTCATGTTCGCAAGCGGCGAACGAGGTCGAGGCGTCGAATGAGTCGTCATCCGACCAGGGGATCACTCGCAGCAAGCAAGGGTAAGGATATCGCTGTTCCCGGCGGCGACTCTCTGTAACGACGTTGTCCGGTTGCAAGCCTTGGAGCAGGCTTTGCATACGATCGGTCAGACTGGCTTCTTCGCTGGGCGGAGTCACGACCGGTGGCCAGTCTGCGAGCAGGCCAGTGGCGAACGCGTTTTCTTGCCTGGAAGCGGAGTCGTGGCCAGCAGCCGACTCTGACATTGGAGAGGAATTGTTCATGTCAGAGGTTCTCGTGGACGGTAAGTATAAGTAACGGTTCAAGCGTGAATTCAACGGTGAATTCAACAGGTGGAAGACAAGACAATGAGTCTGGCCGCCGCAGCAGGTAGCCAAACGGCGTGATCAAAACTTGAGCTATCGAAAGCTTGGGATTAGCGGGGTGGAGTGAACCACGGACTTCGCGAAGATCTCGTGGGCACAATATGAAGTCATCGGCTGCCTAGCATGGCGCGAACGCGCTGGCCAATAAACTTCGGACGCCACCATCGCTAATGAAATAGATAGGTCACGAATCAGCGTCTGTCAAACTTGAAAAGGATCTATCCAACCTGCAGTTCGGATGAATTATCGCGAAAGAGTCGTCCGCCTTAGCCGCGTTGCAAATTCGCCTCACGCAGCTGGCGTCGTACGTAGCCGTCATTGGCGTCGAACGCCGAGAATGTCGGGGCCACGGCACGACCACGACGCAACAAGTCGAGTGCCGATCGGTGATCGCCCTGACGACATTGGGCCAGGGCCAGATTGTTAACCGCGGCAAGAAAATTACTCCACGACGCGCTGCTCTTCGGGTCAAACTGCAAAGCCCGATGGCTAGCACGCATGGCGGCAAGATGCTGTTTCGCCTGCAACAACTCCACGCTCCGGTTGTAGTCGATCAGTGCCAGAAGTTGTGGCTCGGAAACGATCCGTCGACTTCCTTGGCGTTTGGCAAACCCGGGAGTCGATCGAATTGCGGAGACATCGGTTGCGATCGCCGCGCGCGGCGCGAACCAATCGGGACAGGTCGTCTCCACGGCCACCGTGCTGCGAGAGCCGATGACCCGACAGGCGACGTGATCTCGCCAGGCGACCAGCTGGCACTCGACGTTGAGTTCTGTGCAGAGGTGACAATACAAGAGTGTCGCACTGACACAATTGAAATCGCCACTTTCAAATACGGTTCCCAAGTCGCTGGCGCTAAGCCGGTACTGGCCTGTGAAGAGGTGATCGTGGAGATAGGCGTGGATGATCGCCGCTCGCTCGTGCGTCTCTGCGGTCTCAGCAAGCCGGTCGCGAAGACAAGTAACAGCGGCCGTCATCCGTTGAGTGACTTCTTCGCGAACATCCGCATTCGTGATCCGACTGGCGACGACGCTCGCCTCGAGCAGCGAGTGGTTGTCGAGTCGTCCGTCGGCCACGTCGGTGATGAGTGTTTTGAATGCAACCGAATGACGGTGCGCTCGATGCGCGTCGGGTGATTGGGCTGCCAGTTCGGGGAACATGACAGTGAGCGCGGTCACCGGCGGTCGGGTTGTTTCCGACGCCTCTTGGCCGACCTTGTGCGGCGCGACTGGAGTAGTCGCCGGGGCTGCACGAAGCGCGTGCGGCGCAAACGCGATCGCCAATGCGAAGAGTAGCCAGGCGAATGTCTTCTGCGAGTTCATCACGGCCGATGGTGCGTCGATCTGGAAAGCGGGCGGACCCGCCTTCGTGGAAGAAGGTTAGCGGCGGAATACTTGTCCACGCCACGGATCGTCGTAGACCTGGTGGCATACCGGTCTAGCAAGGAAGTACAAATCTACGTTGCGAAAATGCAACATGTCGGACGATGAAGCCGCGCAGGCAAAGTTTGCGGGCTTCGAGCATCGGGTCGCACCGGGCATATCGATTGGACCAGCAGAAGCTCGCATGTCGGCATGTCCTGCACCCAGGCTGCTTCTTCCTGAAATGCCAAGCGTGAGACGTCTTTCTGTACATCCAATGCCAGCAGTTGGACATCAGGTGCACATGGCATGGCTTCCGGGTTCTCATAAGAATCGCGTGGCGTTTCCCTAAGTCGTGTTGTTCATGGAACTTAGTGCGTGTTCGATGTTGCGTGGCACGGCCTTTGCAATTTCAGGTCAAAGAAAAACCGTCTCTCCAAGTAAGACGGCGTCCCATTCCTGACCTTTTGCAATGGCGCGTGACCGCTATGGAAGCTCTATTTGTCTTGCTGATTCTGGTGATCGTCTTCGCGATCGTTGCCGTTCTGGGCCATGGAATCTGGGTGTTCTTCGCCTTCGTTGGCCGTTCTTTGTTTGGGCCTGGATCTTCGCCTGACGAGGCCAAACGCATCGAGCAGCGAGAACGCGAGATCTTCTACCGCCGATTGCGGGAGTTATACGCGGCCAAGCAAATCGATCAGGTGACGTTGCTCAACGTACTCCGCGCGTCGGCTTATTCATTCCGTACACGACCGGTCGCGGCTCGGGCCGATGCTGCCGCCCGTTCGACAACCGCCCCGCCGGCAACCGCAACATCCTCCACTCAGACGCCCGCCGGACCGGTGCCGATCACCCCGCCACCTGTTCCGCCAAGTGTTGTGAAGTTGAACGACGGGGCGACTACCAACGAGACACCCACAGCACAGCCGGTTGAAGCGATTCCCGTTGTGCCGATCGTGGCGGAGCCGGTTGTGTTCGAGCCTATTTCAGCCGCTGCGGCTTCTACTTCAACGACGCCAGCGACGTCCGCATCAATTCACCCTCTGGATGTTGTTGAACCCGAGCCTGCTGTTGCGTCTGTCGAAGAACCGTCCCGAGAACCAGAGCCGGTCACACCGAGTCGCCCGTTCACTTCGCTGTTAGCCTCCTTCATGGAAGAGCGAAACATCCGCTGGGGCGAAATTCTCAGCGGCATTCTCATTGTCGGAAGTGCGATTGGGCTAGTGATCAGTCTGTGGTCGACCTTGCGTACCGCGATCCCCTACTTCCCTGCCCTGATTTTCATGGGCGGGACGCTCGCCATCTACGGGGCCGGCATGTACACGCTCAAACGTTGGAAGTTGCAAACCACGAGTCAAGGGTTATTGATCATCGCCCTGCTGTTGATTCCGCTCAATTTCCTGGCGGGTATCGCCCTGTCGCCTGCCGAAGCCCAGTGGACCGAAGTCCAGTCGACCGATTTGTTGTTTCTTACAGCCGTGACCGTGGGGCTCGGTGTGTTTGGTACGGTTGCCTTTTCTGCCAGTCGGGCTCTACTCTCGCAGACGACGTGGATGTTGCCGGTCGCAGTGATCGGAACGTCTGCCGCTCAGGTGATCGTCGACCGCACCGCCGACGCCAGTTCAGCACCGTCGACAGTCGGTCTACTCGCACTCGTGCCAGTCGCGGCTTTCATCGTGGCGTTGGTGGGGCAGCTACGCCGTGGCTCCCGCTGGCAGTGGATCACACCCCGTCGCGCGGTCGAATCACTACGGTTCCTTGGCATTTCGATGTTCGCCCTGATCATTCCTCTGGGGTTGCTGGCGTTCAAGGCAGACGGACTCCATGGCACGCTGACCTACATGTCGCCTGCGATGGCGCTTGCGGGCATCAGCGTGTTGGCCCTCGGTCTGCTGCTGCAAAAAGGTTCGCTCAGCGCGACGATGGCCGGGTATCGCACGGTTGCGACGGCGATCGTCGTGTTCTCTTCGCTCGCTCTGGGAGTGACGTTACTACTTGCCTGGCCGCAACCAGCACTGCTGGTCGCGCTTGGCACGATCATGACCGCAGCACTAGCGGGAATTGCCATCATCGGCAAACAGCACAAGCTGCACACTGCCGCAGGCGTCTGCACGGCGTTCACGTTGCTCTTGCTGTTTCATGTCTTCCAAGGCAACCTCGCCTGGCTTTCGACCAGTTCCCGAATGCTCGTCGAGACCTTGATGCTCGCTGAGAGCGGCCTGGTGTTGATGGTCCTTTCGGTTGCAGTCGCTGGGCTGGCGGCGTGGTTCTTCCGCAATGGTCAAGAAGCGACAGCCAGGGCCTATGCTCTTAGCACCGGTTGCGTCGCTGCCGCGAGTCTGTTGATCGCTCTCTACTCCGGCTTCTTCGCGGCTGTGGGAGATGCGATGGGGGCGACCGTCGTGTTTGGTGTCTATGCCGCGGCCGCGCTTGTCGCCGCTCGATCGATTTGGCGAGTTGAGTTGTCGATCGCCGGTAGCGTACTGATGCTGGTGACGTTGGTTCACGCCTTGGCCTTCAACTGGACCACGATCGACACTCTGGCAGCGGTGGGAATCGAGCCATCGCGCCCGATCGTGGTTGCGTTCTTGATCCACGCCGTCGCCTCGGGACTATTGGCAGTCGAAGCCTGGCGGCAAACTTCGCTACGCGAACATTTAGCCGAACCGATGGCTCTGGCGGCCTTGTTGACTTCGGGGCTCTGTCTGCCGGCGGCGTTCTATGTCACCTCCGGGCTATTTGCTTGGCAAGCGGTCTACGTCGGCACGATCAGCGTCGTCTGGTTGGCGATGGCCCTGTTGCGTCGTCATGCCACGCTGTTCTC
>Ga0180431_10008809_pt1 | contig 11515 bp, 15 predicted proteins | sample SS_ome_11_FD_132459 | JGI IMG/M metagenome (GOLD analysis project Ga0180431, IMG submission 132459) | Hypersaline lake sediment archaeal communities from the Salton Sea, California, USA - SS_1_MS_1 metaG | ecosystem: Environmental > Aquatic > Non-marine Saline and Alkaline > Hypersaline >...
CTCGACGACGCCGGTCATGATCTCTTCCTCGACCATCGTACCGTCCACCGTCTCTTCGGTCACCAGCGGACTGACCAGCTCCTCCTCCTCGACCAGCGTCCCTTCGATGCCCTCGATCACCTGGATGTCGACGATCGGCACCTCGATGACCTGGACCGGGGCGCTGAGCCTGGTGAGGCTGACGACCGGGTAGTCGGATTGCAGACTCAGGATGTTCATCTACTCGGTGGTGTGGAAGCCCTTGTTGGCCGTGACGACCCCCGAGGTCGTCGTGACCTCCACCCGCACGTAGTATAGCCGATCGGCCACGAGCCCGGGCGCCGAGCGCTGTAGTCGAAAGACACCCAGGGTGTCGGGCGCCAGATCGCTTTCCGTCAACAATAGGTTGTCGTCGGCGTCGTAGACATCGATCTTGGCCGCCGAGAGTTCGGCCGCCGGCATCGGTGCCCCACCCCGACTCAGCGTCACCTCCACCAACAGCGTGTCGGACTGATCGTCGTAGGCCACGCCCAGACGCGGGACGTCGAGTGGATGGACGATGATGTCGTCTTGATCGTGTTCGCGCCCCGTGTCCAGGGTCGTGCGCCCGGCGTCCAGAAAATTGCGGTAGACCGCCCTGTAGATCCCCGGAGCCAGCAAGATCTCGGCACGGTAGAAGCCGATGGACTTGTGGTCCAGGTTCACGGCGCCCACGGGCACGGCACTGCCATTGCCGTTGAAAATCGTGGCCCTGGGGTAGAGATTGGTGGCGCCGTCGGTGGCCGTCAGCGCCAGTTGGACGGGCACGCCGGCGTAGGCCTCGATCACGCGGGCCTCGGACGCTGAGGATCGGTGTCCTCTTCCTCTTCGACCTTGGGCACGAAACACACCTGAGCCTGGCCCCAAGACGGGGTCATGCGGTAGCCACACGGGCACTTGATGCGACCATGGTTGCTGCGCGCGAACAACCCCTCGCCGCACTCCTCACACGTGTACTTGACCATGTGCTCGGCGTCCAGACGCACGGTGTTGCCATAGGCGTCCATGATCACGATGTGGTGGTTGATCTCGCTGTACTCGGCCAGATGCCAGCCGGGAATGTGAACCTCTATCCTCTGTGCCATTTCCATCATCTCCAGCTCCAACCCGACGCCAGCCTCTTCTCCGTCGTCTCGTAGCCGATCTCGTACAACCTCTTTACCATGTCGCCGTCGAGTTTGTGAAAGTCGAGGGCCGAGATCGGAAGTCGGAGGGTGATGATGCGAGCAAAGTCCGCGTCCTCGATGTGCTCGCGGTCCAAGGCGTCCATGAACAACGCCACCAGATTCTTGATGGCTCCCGTGTACCAGCGCCAGGGCCGGATCTCGGGCTCCAGACCCCCGAGCCTGATGCCCACGGCCTCTCGGCCACGGACCTGATCGACGGCCAGATTGTTCCAGATCCCGCCGTCCCAGGTCCTGACGCCCTTGACCACTTTTTCCCGAAAGAAGAGCGGGAAGTTGGCGCTGGCCTCGATGCCCAGATACGTGGGCAACGTCGGCGTCAGCTCGCTCGAATAGATCAAGTGTTCGCCGTTCTGCGAGCCCGTGGCATAGACCGAAAACGGGACCCTGGCGTCTTTGAACGTCGTCGGGGCCCACGGATCCAAGACGTCTTTCAGGTTCAGGGTAAAGAGACCCGGGCGCCAGAGAAAACGCCAGTTGAACTTCATGAAGGTCGACGGACGCAGACTCGTGGCGAAGTCCATGAGTTCTGAGGGTTTGTGGCCGTTGGCGAAGGCCGAACCAAAAATCGCGCCGGTCGAGGTCCCGTGGACCTCGGTGATCTCAAAATCCGGATCCTCCATGAGCCTGGCCACAGCGCCCAGAAATCCAAAACCCCGGGCACCACCGCCGCCAAAAACAAGGGCCGCCATCAGCCCTTGTCCTCTGCCAGCTTCTGTGCGGCCAGCAACGAGCGCAGGCGCTCATGGGCCTCGGTGTTGCGTCGGCTCTGCTCGCTGACAAAATCGAAGATCTCAGCGTTCCCAATCTCGCGACGCTGGGTGCGCTGGACAACAATCATGGCCTCGACGACTCCTTTGTCCAGCTTGATGTCGGGGTGTTCGATGAGAGCCTGGCCGATGAGGAAGTCCGCGTTCTGCTTCAGGTCGTGAGCCATGGCCAGCTGTTCTTCGGTCACCAACCCGTTGTCCAACAACAGTCGCCCCAGGGACGTGGGATCATTGAGCCAATGTGGTTTTGTCTTACGACCCACGATACGCTCCCAGAGACGTCTGAACATGCTCAGATCTCCTGTTTGGCCTTGAGTTCGATGACGCGCTCGTTGACCTTCTCCGCCGTCTCCTTGACCGATTTAAGCAGGTCCAGGGACTTGGCCAGGTCTTTTCGCATGTCCTGGGTCACGGTGCCATTGGACTGAATGGTATCGCTGATTGATTCCAGGGTCTTGACGGATTCTGTCGTGGCTCTGACGCTCTTGCTCGCGAGCTCGTGGTACTGCTTCTGGAGCGCGAGGTAGGCACGGGCAAGAAACACCACGGCCACACAGGCCACCGTGGCCAGGGCCGCCAATCCGCCTTCCCTTATGATCTCTGCCCATTCCATAGTCCGTCCATCATCTCATGGTCGTGCCGGAGGTCACGAAGAGTTTTTACAGGTCGTAGCTCACGCAGTAGAGCGTGGAGATCGCCGCCCATCCGCCCTGTTCGACGTCGTTGAGCATGCCCAGTTGAAGGAACATCCCCCAATCGCTTCGCAGGTCGAGCGTGGCCTTGTAGTCCCATCGGAAGATCATGATGTCCTTGAGCACCCCCCGCCAGCCCGTGCCACCGCAGGCCGGGATGATGGGGAAGCTGCCGTTGGCCTCATTGATCAAATCCATCACCGTCTGGTACTGGACCGGATTGCCGGCCGGCCGAATGGTGCCGTCCGGGTAAGGGCCTCCGTTGACCTGACGGTAGGGCTCGAAGGGCGGAAACTTGCCGACCTCGGCGTAGAGCTGGAAGTTCAAGGTGTCGCGCATCACGCAGTCGTCAGACATCTGGACTTCGACTTCGGTGATGCGCAGGACCTTGCCCGCCGTCGGGACGACGTTCCACTTGCTGTCGACGACCTTGGCGTAGGAGATTGTGACTGTCTCTGTCCCGGCCAGCGCCGTGTTGAAGGTCACCTCTGTCGTCGTGTAGTCGACGGAGTAGTCGCCGTCCGTGTCGTCGGGGGAATTCTCCGTCTTCTCGACGCCATCGACTTTGACCACGACCCTGTAGGCCGTCAGCTCGTTCTCGTGGCTCAACTTGCCGTGGGCCGCGTCGACCGAGGCGCAGGGCGTGGCCAGTTCGTAGGTTGTGTGGTCCCCGCTGTCGACCATGGTCTCGTCCGACACGGCGTCGCTGCTCTGATACCACGTGGTCTTGTCGCACCAGTTGGGGCTGACCAAGTTGGTCTTGCTGGCCTCCAAGGGGCGAGCCTGGATGAATGATGTCCCGTCAGAAGCTCTTTTCGGCAACCAAGTCATCAGCCGATCCTTGCGCCCTTGAACAAGGCGCTTTGGTGCGAGAGGCCGCTGAGGTTATCCCTGACCGTCGCACGCACGTAATCGTCAGTCACGTACGTGCCCGCCTTCCTGAAGATCAGGCCGCTGAGGGACAACTCTGCCTTCAGCGCGTCGGGGGAAGCCGCGTAGACCGCGAAAGCCCCTGGCTCAGATAGCTGCCAAAGCTCACGCGTGCGCCTCAGGTTGGCGAGCGTAAAGGGCACGTTACTGGCCTTCACCTCGATGAGAAAACCGTTTGTCAGATCAGAAATACCTCCCCATTTATCGCCGAAATAGATCGTCGCGTCTTCGATGATCAAACTCAGAGAAATCCCCTCAACATCGTTGTCGGAATCGGGGGACCACGAGAATACGGTACCTGCCCCACCGTTGATCGCCATCTCCGCGCTGCCGCCAGATGTCTCAAGGTAGTCGTTGACGAGGCCCTCGCCCGCCGAGGCCGAGGCGTCGACACGAAGACGCCCGTCTTCCGTCACAGACGTCTCGTTTGTGCCGTCTGTGATCTGCACCTTGCCGATTTCGTTGGTTCCTGCAGGCAGAGGGTCGGTGATCTTCTTGATGCCGTCGGTGTCCTTGATGGCGTCGAGCGTTGTCTCGGTGGCAAAATCTACGGCAGCCAGTGTCGCAAGGTTTCCGCCCTCACGCGCCGGGTCCGCAGGGATCTTGTCGGTGCCCGTTTTGATGCCGGCGGCAGTCGTCTCCGTCGCCCTCGTCGACAGAGCCACGTCCATGTTCGGCTGGTCCTGGATGGCGGCACGGCCGCTGGAATCGACCTCCAGCGTGTCCTCGGTCGTCGCGTCGACGATGACCCTGCCCACGCTCTCGGTCATGATATTGTCCTCACTCGACTCACCTCATTGAGCCCGCTGTAGGTGATGGCGTCGCTGACCGTGGCCAACACCGTCGTGCCGTCCGTGTCGTAGATCTTCCAGACGACGGGCGTGGGTTTGAGATTGGTGGCGCCTCCGCCGCTGCGCGTGATCGTCTTTTCGACGAGCAGCGTTCCGTCCTGTCGCCTCCACTCGACGAGCGTGGGGAACAGACCGCCTGTCACCGTCTTCGTGGCGCCAGATGTGAAGCCCTCGGCAGGACCCTCGTCGATGAAGTGGATGAGCTGAAGAAGAGTGCGGTGAACGGCTTCCGTGAGCCCGCTGCCGGCTCGGGGGTCGTAGACACCCTGGCCGTCTCGGATCTTCAGCGTGCCGTTGACGTAGCGAACATGCCCTTCATAGTCAGGATCGTTGTCCTGCTCGATGAATCGTAGGTCCCTGATCGTTTCGTCACGGCTCGACATCAGCCCTTTTTCTTGGCCGCCTTCTTCGCCGGCTTCTTTTTCTCGGCGGCTTTTCTCTCCCGAGCCGACCCACGCTTTTTCCTGGCCCTGTTGACGGCGGGCTTGGGGCGAGCATCGCCCTCCTCGATGACACGAAGGAGCTTTTCGTTCTCCTCCCGGCGCATCTTCTCCACGATGCCCATGGCCGTCTTCATGCCCTCGGCACGACCGAACTGCGACACAGCGTTCCCGGACATGACGTCCGCAAGGTGGCCGAGGTAGTCCCCGACCCTCGCCAGGTACTTCTTGATGTATTCGGCCGCCTCCAAGGCGGTCATGTCACCAATTTTTCCCTCATCAAGATCCTTGTTGATGCGGGCGATGAAGGTCGCCGGCACCTTGACCGACGCCTGCTTTAGGGCGTCGGCGCCGCCATGGAGTTCATGGGCGGCCTTGAGCTGACCCTCGTAGCCGTCTTCGATGTCGGCGCCCAACTCGCTGGCGATCAGGATCTTGAGTTCGGATTTCTGAGGACTACCCACGGTCACGCCTCCGCTAGCTGTTCCACACGATCATGCAGATCTTGTCGGGGTTGCCGGGGGAGGCAACCAACGCAAACTCGAACTTGAGGTGCCCGGATGCCGGCGTGGTGCCGGGGTAGACGTCGTTGTTGGCCGCGGCGTTGGCCCCGTTTTCCAGCAGCTCGCCGTTGAGGTAGACGTCGACATCGTCGACGAAGGTGTCGACTCCCGAGTAATCGGGAAGCGCGACGTCGAGGTTGGAACCACCGACGGTGTCGGTGTCGGCCGCGATGTTCGAGGTCACCGTCGCGCAGCCCTTGACGCGACCCGAGCGTGTGTACGCCTGGTGGAGCATCGAGGCCAGGGAGACTTCGCCGAAGTCGGTCTCCAACTGGTCCCACTCCGCCGCCGTCTCTGTGACCTTCAGGGGCACGCTGAAGCCGCTGGTGTCGCGATTGACGTCGTCCAGCAGCATCTCGTTGGCCGCGTCCAGCGTCAGGTCGCCGGCACCACCGGAGGCCACGGTCAACGCGCCTCCACTGTCGATCTGGTTGGCCGTCACGCCCAGGTTGATGGTCGTGCCTGCGGCGCCGGTGTCGACGCTGACGCCGTTGAGGAAGTCGCTGGTCGCGGCGTCGACGTCAAACTCATCGACGTCGTCCTCGACCGCGACCTTCGAGGTCCCGCCAGCACTGCCCTCGATTATTCGGAAAAGAATGGCCTCGGCGTCGTCGCGCACCTGCCATTCCAGACCCGCACCCTCCAGGTCCAGGATGGCGTTGGTCGTCAGGTTGACGGCCGTCGCACCCTGGCCGTCGTAGGCCCCCTGACGAGTGACGTTTGCGCCAGCCGGCACGTCGGCGATCGAGCCCTTCAGGAAGTCCTGCTCATTCAGGTCCTCCAGGCGCACGCGCTCACGACTCACGTAGTTGATGACCGCGTCTTCGATGTCGGCGACCGGACAGGCCTCCAGGTCGTCGTAGGCCGAGTTGGGCCTGACGAAGCTGATCTGGACCCGGGTCGTCGTCGTGTCGGTGATCGTGTGGCCGTCGGTCGCCGTCTCCGATTGCAGCAGACCGTAGATCTGACGACCAGACGACAGGATCGGATCACCGGAGCTGGCGTCGACGATCTCCATCAGGTTCTTGGGCTGCAGGGTATTGGTGCCCGAAACCTCGTCCAAGGCGTGGGTGCCGAAGGTGCCGCCATGGGCCGCGACCACCGTGCCCAGGGTCGTCACGGCGCCCACCGCCGCCGTGGTCTGTGCCGGGATCTCACCCGTGCCCAGGATCACGAAGTTGTCGCCGTTGCCCACGGTCACGTCGACGCCGACCCGCGCCACGTCCCGCAGCACGCGCTTCTTCTCGACGGCGTGGACGGCGGCGTTGATGGCGTCGATGCCCCTCTGGGTACCGGCCTCCAGGGCCGAGGGCGCGGCGAGATCGTCGTACCAGTTGCCCGACGGGAAACCAGCGCCGTCGCGGTTCAAGAAGTTCTGGAGCTGCGACCTGATGTTGTTCAGGTCGGTCTCGATGTGAGCGGGGTTTGTCTCAAACGCGGCCTCCGACGGCGTGATGCTGTCGTCGTAGGTCACGCTGTTGCGGATCTGCGCGTCCTGGCGAAAGAAGGTGCGTCCTGCCATGCTCGTCTCCTATGCCGGCACCACGTAATTTGCCAGCAGTCTCTCCCAATCCAACAAACCAGGTCCGGGTGTCAGGGTGATGGTATCATAGCCGGTTCCCGGACCAGAACTCTCGTCGATCGTGTAATCGGCGTCCTCGTCCAGAAGCATCCCGTTGCGAAAGACCTCTTCGGTGCCAGGCAAAAAGATTTCCGGTGTCGTGAACGTCAGATTGACGTTGTCTTTGGCACCCGCCAGAGGGCGGCGCTTCTTGTGCCGATCGAGGAAGGCCTGCTGACTTGGCCTGCTGACGGCCATGGTCTACCTCGTGCCATTGCGCAAGAGCCTCTGGTCGTAGGTGAGCTCGGACAGCGGCATCTGGATCCGGTTAAATTTCTTGCCCGTGATCTCGATGATCGTGGCCGTGCCGCCCCTGACGCCGATGAGTTGGGCTCCTTCCGCCACCTTCCCCTCGCCAGGCACGTCGAGCCGAAATCTCTGGAAGCCGTAGGCGTCGTGATTGATGAGCTCCACCGTCCCCCAACTCAGGCGTCGGATTTCGATGTCTCTGGGCACATCGGGCCACAGCACGCCATCTGCCTCGCGGATCAACTCGCCGTCTTGGGTCTCGATCACCCACATCACAGGGCCGTCTGGATCCACTGCTCGTCGGCGAAGGCCTCGCCGGAGCCGGGCTTGGTGACGGGGTCCAGACTCGTGGTCGTGGTGTCGGGGCCCGTGGCGTGAATCGTGTTTTGGACGCCGATGGCCATGTCCGTGCCCTTGGCCGCGGTCGTCATCTGCACCCAGTCCGGTGTGCCTTCGGTGCCCTTGTTGTACCAGATGGTGACGGTCGGCGCGGCACCCGCGTAGAAGGTCTTGACGCCGACCACCGGCCGATGACTGCTGGTGCCCGGAGTCGAGTCGTCGTGCAGGGCGAAGGCCAGCTGGAACTTGCGCTCCTCGTCGGCCACCGGAGCCACGTCGCCGGCGTCGCCAAGGATCAGATAGCTCTCGTTACCCCGTAGCCGGTTGGCACGGTTGCCAGCCCCCTGAATCGCCCCACCGCCGGCCGACGACGCGAGGCCCGTGGCCCAGCCGGCGCCCGGATCGAAGCCCGTGGTGTGAGCCGCCAGGATCTGAGACTCGAGGCCGTTGTTGTCGGTGCCGGCCAGCGACTCGACGTCGGTCGTCGTCATCTCGTAGTCGTCCCAGGCCTGGAGCTGGGGCAGGTCACTGCAGTCCTCGCTCCCAAACCGGGCCTTGTAGACGTTCTGGCCCGCCAGATTGCCGGCGTTCGCCACCTGCTCATAGGTCGCCATCGAGCAACTCCTCGAGTGTCACCGTCGCGGTCTCCGGGATCGTGACCTGTCGGTGTAGATTGATTTCGTCGATGCGGATGATCACATCCAGCCCCTGGACCAGGGACACGGAAAACTGTCCGTTTTCGTCCGTCAGCTCCACGCGCTCCTCGGCGCTCAGTGCCCGACCGTCGACGAACACCGGCGTCTGCGCGGGCGCGAAGGCCACGACGGCGCCGGCTATCGCGCCGCCCGAGATGCGGGCCAGGGTGCCGGAGACTATGCAGAGGGCGGCCATCAGAAGGCGGCATCCACATGGAACGGACCGACGGTCAGATCATTCACGTTCTCGTAGATCGTGTGGACTGTCGCACGCATCTCCATCTCATAGCTCAGAGTCCCATCTGGTAGGATGATGAGCTGTGGTGGTTGCTGGGGGTCTTGAACCACGGGCACGCGAAAGTCAATCGAGTGTCGGTTTTTCCCGGATACGGATGGGATATTGTCGTGGTGCACAAACCCGGGTCCGTGTAGGGCGTAGCTGCCTACCCCCGAGCTGGACTGTACCAAGTGTCCGTTCAGAGACATTCCCAAAGCCCTGGCCCTGCGAAACCCCGGGTTCGAGATCAACAAAGCGGAGTCCAGGAGGCTGTATCTGGTTTCTGCCGTCGTTGCTCCGACTTGCTGGATCAATTCAACGTAGTCGGACGTGTCCAAGTGGGAATTGGCCACACCGTATGAACGAATCCCGTTGCCGTAGTTCACGACATGGGCCCCTTGTTCGAAGGCCAGGTGTCGCTCACGCGCCGTCGAAGATTGAACTGAGACAACGGCGTCGAATACCGTCAGAGTCCCAAGGAAGGCAAAAGCGTCGGTGTCGGCCACATTGCCGGGCCAGGATCCGTGAATGGATGTGGGACGTCCGTAGGCATCTGGTGGCTGGGTATCAAATCCAAGAGTCAGATTTTCGGAGACCGTGTCTCGGTACACATAGCAGTAGAAGTAGCCGAGCCCACCACCACCGGCTGGGTCCGTCCACCCTGTATGTTCGGAAATTGAGGAATTTTTCACAAATCCGCCGGTCGGATCCGTGAATGTCTCGCTCATGGCACTGCTGATGATGCCCACATCTCCGTTTGGAAAAAGAACAGCACCGTCATCAACGCGAAAACCGGCCGCCGCATTGGTGGCACCACCATCTCGAACGGTGTAGGGCTCGCAAGCACATCCCGTCAAAACCTGACTTCTTTGTGCCGAACCCTGACTCAATCCATCGTAGAATCCGGCCCACGCCCGCGCCTGGATCGCCGAAAACTCCAGACGGTTGCTGGCGTCGATCGACATGTCCAGGTAGCAGGTCAGGTCACCGTCCTTCTTCTTGATGTCGAAGACCCGGGCGTTGTCGATGATCGTCGAACGTCGTCGGACGGTGCCCGAGCGCTCGGCAAAATCGACGGCGATGGGGCCGCCACCGTCGGTGTCGTTGAGCCCCCAGCCGATGATGCCGGCGAGCTCGTTGGCTCCGTCATCCTGCACCGGGAAGTTCAGACTCCCGGTCATGATATCGGAGAGCTGCGGATCCTCGACCTCCGTCTCCTGGACGTTCTTTCCGCGCATGACCATGCGCCATTTGATGACCTCGTACTGGCTTGTGGCATCGGGGATCGTTTCCCAGGGGCCGGCCACGTACAGACGGGTGGCCGTATTCTTGACGATCTTTCGGATCTGCGTGTCGCCCGTGCCCCCGAGAATCGCCAGGGTCTGTCCCGTGAACTCATCGACCGTCCAACTTTGCCCCGTGTCCTCCAGGTACGCTGGTGTCGTCCCCGACCTCTGCGCGCCGCCCGTGGCCGTGGTCAGAGCCACGCTCTCCTGCAACTGACGATCGAGGCCGTCGGCGATGCTGTCGCCAAAGTTGATCTGCTTCGAGTTTTCAAGCAACTGGATTTTGTTGACCCTGATGTCGTTCTCGCCGGGAAGGGTCATGACCTCCTGGACGGTGGCCGGGACCGTGTGAGAACCGTCGGACGTCGTCACCCGGTACAAAACGCGGGTGTCGACTTGGAAGATCATCATGCCCTTGGACTGCTTGCCCACGGGAATCGCGTCACGTTCCGTGGCGTCTGCCACCGACTGAAATCCGCCTTTGAGGTCGGCGGCGTCGACGATGCCAAAAGGTCCGTTTGGTGCCCAGCTATCGGGAAACTTGACGCTCATCTTAGCTCACCGTGATGTTGACGTTGCCGGATTGCAGGGCATTGCTTCGGTAGACGCGGTAGTTTTCGGCGATGGCCGCCGCATTTTCGGTCGTGATTCCGGCCTGAGCCGCATCGACCTCCGTGAACGCCGATAGCACGTCGAAGCCTGTGTTGTTGTCGATGATCGAGGTTGGCGCCCCCTTCCACGCAGGGTAGGCGAAGAACAGGTATTTGGCGCTGGCCGGTGTTTCGTTGATGGTGATGCCGACACCCGAGCGCAGGGCGCTCCCACCGTTCTGGCCCGTGATCGTGGTCTTGAGGAAGGTGTTGTCGTAGTTGCCGGCACCCGGATCCGTGGCGTTGAAGCCCCAGTAGGTGTACCGCCACCAGTCGAGGTTGACGGTCTCGACGTCCGGTGTCGCCCCGTCGTCGGCCGTCAGCGTGAAGATCACGGCACCATTGGCCCCGGTTCCCGACTTCTGATAGCCAGTTTGATCACTCTGGAACGTGCCGTTGCTGGTTCCCGAAAATCCGGCGACCACGTCCTTGTCCTCTAGGTTGTCGTCGTTCGTCAGCTGAGCCGTCGTCGGTCCGTCGCCGCCGTCGTCGGTCGTGGTGGCGGTAAACGCCGGATTGTCGACGATGTCGCCGAGCTCTGCCGGGCTCGAGGTGCAGGCAAAAGCCGAGATCGAGAGGATGCTCACGATCAGATCCTCGGTGATCGCCGCCCACTGGTGGGCGGTGCTGCCCGCCGGGTCGTGTTGCAGAAAGAGAGCGGGCGGAGCCGAGCCTGCGGGCGCCGGCAACTGGACACCCAATCCCTGCCTCATGATCAGCTGGCCACCGATGACCATGCCCAGCCACACGATCTGCTCTCGGGTCGTCTCGTCGAAGAAGGCGTTGAGTGCCGCGGTCGTCGGGCTGTCGAGGTCCAGGACCCTGAGGGTCAGGGCCGTGGGGGTCGAAATGTCTCCGACGTTGATCCTGGGGAAGACGGTGAAGATGATGGCGTTGTCACCGACACCGGTGAGTGGCGAACCGCCGGACGCAATCTGACCCACGGCCAG
>Ga0180431_10008810_pt1 | contig 11515 bp, 11 predicted proteins | sample SS_ome_11_FD_132459 | JGI IMG/M metagenome (GOLD analysis project Ga0180431, IMG submission 132459) | Hypersaline lake sediment archaeal communities from the Salton Sea, California, USA - SS_1_MS_1 metaG | ecosystem: Environmental > Aquatic > Non-marine Saline and Alkaline > Hypersaline >...
ATCCGTAGTGGTAACGCAACGGAAGATCGGGGAAAAGCTGATTCGGCGGCGGATAGTAATCATTCTGCATCTGGCTGATGATGCCGAGATGTCCGTTGGGCCTTCGTTCATCGAAGAAAGCGTCGCCGAACGCCACGACGGCAAGCGGCACCGCGACCACGATCGCGGTGAGCATCATCGCTGCCGCAGGCCGACCCGGCGTGAGCGGCTCGGCCGCCGGTCGAGGCGAGAGCCACCAACGCGCCAACGCTCCGGCGCCCGCCACGACCAACATCCCGATCGCCATCCCGCGATGCAGCGAGGAGGTCCAACGGGAAGCCAGGGCGACGGCCACGATCCACAGAGCGATGATGACCGCCGGGGTGACGAACCACCCCAAGACGCGGTCGCGTTGCTTCAGAGGAAGGATCAGGGCCGCCGCGGCCCAGCCGATTCCCGGGAGGGTCAGCAGCAGCAAGATGCATGGGAGCGGCTGGGGGTTCATGGCGCCGAGCTCAATCCACCGGACTGAGGAGGGACGTCCGATGCGCGTGCATCCTCCAACCCATGGACCGGAGGCATGGCGAGCTCCGGCACCCGCCCCCGGCGATCCTGGAAGCGATGGGCGAAACGCGCCAGGCCGACGAGAAAACCCATTCCATAGCTCAGGTGAAGGAACGCAAAGGCGATCGGCAGCCGCAGCAGGTGCCGCCAGCCGTGCCGCCGCGCCGTCCACCCGGCCCCCAGGAGGTTAGCCACCAGGTAGCTGCCGGCCACGGCAGCCAACAGCATCCGGGCCGGCGCGATCGCCGGCGCCGCACAGGCCGTGGCCGCAAGCGCCAGGACGAAGAGGGGGGGAACAAACTGCCGCGCCTGCATCTGCCGCGGATGTTTCTGCAAAACGCGGACCTTCCAGAAGCCGTACTGGAAGTACTGGCGCCAGAGCGAGCGGAAGGTACTGCGGCTGTAGTAACGGGCCCGCATGTCCGCGGCCAGGCGGATCCTGCCGTCGAGCTTGCGCAGACGGTAGTTGTACTCGTCGTCCTGGTTGCGGACGAGCTCTTCGTCGAACGCCCCGGCGCGCATGACGGCCTGGCGCGTATAGGCCGGAAAGGCCACGGTATCCACCCGTCGGTCGCCGCTTCGGCCGGTCCGGAAGGCCGCACCCCCGACGCCGAAGCCGGAGCTCATCGCGGCGGCGATGGCCCTGGCGGTCGCCGTCTCCCCGACCGTGTCGAGGGGACCTCCTACGCCGTCAACGCCTTCTTCGAGGAGATGGCGGACGCCGTTTCGGAGGTAGTCGGGGGCGATCTCGCAGTGCCCGTCGACGCGGACGATCACCTCCCCGCGGGCCTCGGCGAGGGCGGCGTTCATGCCGGTGGAGACGATGCGGCCGGGATTGTCGATCAGCCGCAGGTTCGCATGCCGCTCCCGGATCGACTCGAGGCGTTGTCGGGTTCCGTCCGTCGATCTCCCGTCGGCCACCAGGATTTCCACCGCCGACGCCGGGTACTCCTGTGCCAGAACCGCACCGAGACTGCGGTCGATGAACTCGGCCTCATTGCGAATCGGCATGATCACCGTTACCAAAGGCAGTGCTTTCATGCTGCGAGTCCGTCGAGCAGAGTCCTCCACCGCTGGCAAATCGCGCGCGAGTCGCAGGACTCGGCCAGAAGCCGGCCGTTGTCCGAGAGTCTCTGCGCAAGCTTCGGATCCCGGAGGAGGCGATCCACGGCACGGGCCATCTCCTCGACATCGCCGTCCGGAACCAGCAAGGCTGACTTTCCATGGCGCAGGAGGTGGGGGATCCCGCCGACGTCCGTGGTCACGATGGGAAGCCCTGCGGCCGCAGCTTCGACGAGAGAGATCGGCGTGTTGTCGATCCGGTTGGTATTGAGAAAGATATCGTGCCGAGCGAGCTCGCGGCGTTTTCCGGCGGCATCGAGAAAACCCGGAAACCGAACCGCGTCGGCGAGTCCCAGACTTTCAGCGAGGCGGCGCGTCGGCTCAAAGAGCCCTTTCTCCTGCCCGGCCATGGTCAGCGTCGCGTCGGCATGGCTCCGGCGCAAGGAGGCCAGGACGCGGACCGCCACCTGCGGTTGATAAATCTCATGAAAAGTACGCATCCACAGGAGTCGAGGGTGCACACTTCGGCGCTGGCGGTAATCATATTGGTTGATGCGTACGAAGTTGGGGATGATGCACACCGTGCCATGGATGCGCGTGGCGAGGTTGCCGAGGAAGGTCGTGGGAGCGACGATCTCGTCGCCGCGTTCGAGGACCCGGCGCACCCAGCGCGGGAACCTTTCGGCCAGCTGCGGCAGATTGCCGCCGTGGAGCCACAACACCAGATTCTTGCCAAGCCGCTTTGCCAGCCAGCCGGCGAGGTCGGCCATAGCAAAGGCGCGACCGCTGAAAACCATCACGATCACCACATCGATCTGCCGGCGCCACAGAACGAGCGATCGCACCACGTCGCCCACGCGCCGTACGGGGTTCAGGAAGGCGGAGGTGCTGTGCGTTGTATAACCATCGTCCCTGAGCAGCTGAGTGAGGCTTTCTCCGGGGCTGGGAACCCAACCCGGATGACGGCCGAGCAAGGGACCTACAAGACAAAGGCGGGGGCGAGGTGATGCGCTCATCCTGTTGCCGGCGGCCGCCGGGAGATCGGTGGGCCGCCGGGCCGGGCCCAGCGGATGGTCGCCATGCCGACGAGAAGCGAGATGGCGGCGATGCGCATGGCCGCATGGGCCATCTCGACGAATGCCCATCCGGTGAGGATGGCGACCCAGGCTCTGGCCACGACGTCGGGGGCGGAGCGATAGGCATGAAAGCAGATATAGAGAAGAATCAGGACGGCGACGGCCCCGAAGCTGCCGTGCTCCGCCAGCAGCCGGGTGAACTCGGTGTGGGCTGCCGCCCCTCCCAGGCCGCGGTAGTATCGAGCATAGCTCGACATGCCGGTGCCTACGCCGATGAACGGGTTTTCGCTCCAGAGCTCGAGCTCAGAAGCGGCGATATCTTTTCGTCCGGTGGTATCGAACGATTGAAAACGCTCCTTGAGTCGGCCTTCTGTCCAGGCATCCAGCCGGGGCAGGACGAGATTGGCCGTGATCGGTCCCAGCACCAGAAACAGGAGGACGAAGGCCCCGCGCTGGTGGCGATCTCGAATATAGTGAAAACCGAGCAGCGCAACGCAGACCGCGACGTTGAACACACCACCGCGGGAGAAGGTGAGCACGGCCTGCACCAGGAACAGGAAGCTAAGCCCGGCAAAAATCCAACGCAAGCCCGACTCCCGGGAATGCAACGACAGCAGCAGAGCCAGCACCGCGCCCAGCCCCAGGATCGCCGCGACCTGGTTGGGACCATAGCCTCCGCTGGTAATGAAATTCGCCTGGGTGCCGAAGGTGATGTGTTCGGCGGTCAGCGTGCCGTACATCGCCAGGGCGAGAATCCCGGTGATCGGCAGCAGCATGCTCTCGAGCAGCCAGTCGAGCCGGAGGTTGGGAGCTCGATAGCCGGAGAAAAACATCACCGCGACCGCCAGCGACAGCGGGCCGGACAAATTGAAACTGACGGCACTCCGGGCCGGTTCCCCCCAGCCCAACGTGTCGATCGTCGAGATGCAGGCGGGCAGGAGCAGGAGGAAATAAATCACCGCCAGGGTCGACAGGCGGGTTTGCCGTCCGGAGCGTAGCAGCAACAGGCCGAGCAGCAAGGTGATGCTGTATTTGCCGTATTCCCAGAAGACGTCCGCTCTCGTCATCCGCCACAGGATCTCGGCACCCGCAAGGTAGGCCACAACGTAGATCGCACGATCCAGCCGTGGCCGTTGCGTCGCCCAGAGAACTCCGAGAGCCAGGGTTCCCAGGGCGTGAAGCGTGGAAAGCTCAGGAGAACGCTTGAGCAGCAGGGCCAGGGGGATATGGGCCACGAGAGCCACCAGCCACTTGAGGGCAGCTGCGCTCAGCGTCAGGTGCTGAGCGCGGCTCCGAGCAGGTGCTGATGGGATAGAAGCCGGGTGGTGGCTCAAGCGATTTCACCTCCGCGGTTCAGAACGGTATCATAGAGGCCGTCGAGCCGCGAAATGATCGCCTCGGAACTGTAGTGCCGCCGGATTCGCCGGTTGAGCGCCTCCGCCAGTTCCCGGCACAGCGACCGGTCCCGGAGGAGGCCGCTTAACGCGTCGGCGAGTCCCTGCGCATCGCCGGGCGCCACCAGACGGCCGGCTCGGCCCTCGTCGAGGATCTCCGGACAACGTCCCACGCGGGTGGCCACCACCGGCAATGCCGCGGCCCCGTACTCGAGCAGAGCCAGGGGCATCCCCTCGGAGGCGGAGCTCAGGACGGCGACGTCGCTCGATCGCAGCAGGGCCGCAACGTCCCGGCGCTCGCCGAGCAGGGTGACGCAATCCTCCAGCCGGTGGCGCCGGATCTCGCGGCGGATCTCGTCGCCGTAGCGGGAATCGATGAGCTTTCCCACCAGCAGGAGGTGGCTTTCCGGCTCCCGCGCGACGACCTCGGCCAGCGCTCGGATCAGTGTGATGTGGTCTTTCTGGGGACGCAGGTTGGCGACGCAGACGATGCGCCGGCCGGGGAGTCCGGGAAGCTCGGACGCCGGCTCCCGGGCACCGTCGTCCACCACGACGAAGTTCGGCAGGTACCAGACGCGCGAAGCCTCGATGCCGAGAGCTTGCCGCGACCATTCGGCCAGCTGCGGGCTGACGGCGATCACCCCCGCGGCCCGCCGCACCGGCAGACGGTAAAGCCACGCCGGCCGCGCCTCGAGGTCTTGCCGGCCGAAGTGGTCGTGCCAGACGAGCCGGGTGCCGGGGGAGAACCGCGCCGCGAGCGCGGCGAGGAAAACGCTGGTGGAATGGGCGTGGAGGATGGCGATCCGGTGCGCGCGGACAAAGCGCACCAGCTCCGCAATCGCCCGCGGTGAGAAGCGCCGGCGGCGGTTGAGACGCAGGCGTCCGACGTCGGCGGCGAGATCTGCCGCCAGGGCCCCGTCGCGGCGGGTGGTTCCGAGGTAAGGGCGGTAGCGGTTGCGGGGCAGGTGATTCACCAGGTTGACCGCGACCCGCTCGGCGCCGCCGGGTTCGAGGGTATCGATCAGGTGTAAAACACCGATTTGCCGCATCGGTTTGAGCTACCTTTGAAAGGTCTCACGCGGCAGATTCCAGCGTTCGGCCAGGAGATCGCGCAGCGCTTCCCGCAAGCCTTCGAGCGAGTGCTGTTGCGCCCAGGAGGCCGCGGCTTCGCGCAGCGACCGGTAACGTTCCGGCGAGCGAGCGATCTTCTCCAGCTCGACCGCTAATCGGTCATGGTCTCCCGCCGGGACGACGATGCCGCGTTCCGCGAGCAGCCACGGTACCAGTCCGCGGTCCGAGCCGATGGCGATCAGCCCGAAGGCCATGGCCTCGGCGATCGCTTTGGGCCAACCTTCGCCCTCGGAGATCAGGACCAGGACGTCGTGGCGCTCATAGAGATCGAGGACGCCTTCGAACGGCAAGCCACCGGTGAAGCTCACCCGCTCGCTCAGGCCGAGCCGGGCCGCCTGGGCCTCGAGGGCGTGGCGCTCCGGACCGTCGCCGGCGATCGTCGCCACCAGATCGGTGCCGCGCTCCGCGGCCAGGGCGAGGGCCGCGAGCAGCCGGTCGACGTTCTTGAACCGGACCAGGCGGCCGACGAAAAGCACCCGTAGCGGTCCCTCGGGCCGGGGCCGGCGGACCGCTTCCCGGGCGCGGGCAACGTGGGAGGCGCTGAGAACGGAGGTGAAAAACGCCACCACATGCTCGGGCTGGTCGCCCCAGTCGCCATAGACGGTCACCGGTCCCCGCCACCAGCGCGATCGCAAGACGAGACGCTGCAACCGAAAGCTCCACGGCTCCCCCGGGTAGGGGGTCCACTGGCCGGCGTACTTGGCGACCAGACGCCGCGAGAAAAGCGGCGCCAGCACCGCCCCCAGAAGCCCCAGGTTGCCGGGACAGCGAACGTGAACGGCGTCGGCCCGCCACAGCGCGCGGCTCAGGGAGAAGACCAGAACCGGCAGCATGACCAGCTGCCACAGCTTCCGGTGCCATTGTGTACCGCCGGTTTCGGGCTGCGGCGCGAGCCGGATGTTGGACCGGGTCAATGCCGCCGTATCCTTTGCAGGCGGCGCGTTGCGCCGGGGGGCGGCGATGGTTACCGAAGGGAACAGATCGGCCCAGACGTCGATCTCGCGCGCATAGGGCGCGTAGGCGAAAATCGACGCGTTCCAGGTGTAATGCGGCACATGGGAGACGATCACAAGCTGCGGAAAGGTCCGGTTCATGGCTCCGGGTCGGGGTCGCAGAGAGCCGGGCCGGCCTCGAGGAGCTTTTCGGCCCAGGCCAGGGAACGCCGCCAGCGCAGCCAGATCACCGGCAAGAGCGCGATCGAGAGCGGAAAGAGCCGATGCTGGCGGACGCTGGACACCAGGTAGTGGATCGCGGCGCCGCGGAGCATGGCCGGCGTCATCCATCGCTTCCAGCGGTAGGTGATGACCGGCGACGGCTTCGGGCCCAGCCGCTCGTCTGCCCACGGCTCCAGCTCACGCCGGCGGTCGGAGGAGCGGAAACCGCCGGCTGCGGCCTGAAGGTGGGTCAGATAACCGCGCTCCGTCTCGACGACCGGGTAGCCGTGGAGGTGGAGGCGCAAACCGAGCTCGAAGTCCTCCCCCCACCCCTCGATACGCTCATCGAAGCCACCTACTCGCATGAGCGCGCTACGTTCGATGATCGTCCGCTCGCTGCCCACGCCGGCGCATGGCCGCGCCGGTCCCGGATTGAGGTTCGGCACCTCCCCGGGCGCAAGCGACCGGGCGTTGATGGCGCTCGCCCCGAAACGGCGAGCCTCGGCGAGCATCCTGATCAGGAAATTCGCCGGCAGTCGCACGTCGTCATCGAGCAACGCGACGTAGCGCGCCCGGGTCCGAGCGATGCCCAAGTTGCGGGCCCGCGACGCGCCCACCGTCTCGGTTCGCAGATAGATCAGCTCGAACGGGTCGTTGCGATCTTTGAGCTCGCGCCCGAGGTCCTGCGGGTATTCCGCGGGCCGCTGCTCGACGACCACGACACGCTCCGGCCTGAACGTCTGCTGAGCGAGATCGTCGAGAACGTCGAGGAGAAGCGAGCGGCGATCGAGGGTGGGGATGACGACGTCGACCGTCGCAGCAGCTTCTGCGGCGGGCGACCCGGCGGCCTTCGCGGACCCCGGGAAGCTCCCCGGCACGTGGATCGGTCCGCGGCGGTGGCGCTGGAACCACCGGGTCTCGCGCAGAGCCCAGCGGGCGGTGCGGCCGAAGTGACGCCGGGTGAGCTTGCCGAGATCCCAGCGGCTCCAGCGATCGAGCAGCGCCGTCTGCGGGGGCGCGCGCAGCAGGCGCTCGTCGTGGTAGGCGAAAAGACCCCGCTGAAAGCCGCGCAGACCGAGGTCCGCCCACCTGGCCGGCAGCGAGGAGTAGCTGCGGCTCAAACCCCCGGCGAGGCGCAGCGCGGCCACCGTGCTGATCCCGGCTCCGGCCGAGATCAACCAGGTCAACCGTCGCGGCACGCCATCCGAGGGCAGCACGAACGGACTCTCGCAGGCGACGCTCTGGAGGGAGCGCAGAATCTCCGGCGGCGTCAGGCGGAACCCGAGATGCAGCAGCTCATGGGGATGACGCGGCAGGTCGATCCAGTCGTCCGGGTCGGAAAGGATCTCTTCCAGGCATTCTTCGTGCCAGATGATCAGACCGCCGGCGAACCGCTCCAGAAGATCGCCCAGCAGACTCCCGAAATCTCGGCCCGGCGCTGCCAGCTCTTGCGGCGCGCCCGTCGACTCGACGACGGCTCCCTCGCGAAGGCGGAAACGCAAGACCGGTAATCGGTAGATCTCAGTCAACGGGCTCCTCCTGCGTGACCGCGCAGAAGATGGACGCACTAGCGTAACGCCAAGTGCCCCTCCACGCCAGGGCTAAGAGCCTCGCGGGCGGGAAAGCAAGGGCATCCTTTGATACGCTCGCCGAGGGAGATACCCGGATGGACGAGCAGTGGCACCCACCCCTGCCGGCTTCTTCAGGTGCCACCCGTAGGTGTAAGTCCTTTGTTTGCAACAGTTGCGTGAGATTGAGGCGTTCGCTGCCGGTTGAGAGAATGGACATCAAACCCATGCTTGGGGTGCTTGCACGAGCAGGTGCGAGCGGGGTTGTCGTCGTGGGCCTGCTTCTGTTTGCCAGGATCATCCACGACGCGGCAGCCGGCTCGTTGACCGCTCCGGTCTTCGGCCGGCCCCAGGTATCCTGGACGTGCCAGATCTACGCGCTGGGGTTGGCGCTTCCGGTGCCGTTCCACGTCATCTCCGTCGGCCTGATCTTGCAGCGCAGGTGGTTGTCACCTCCTTGGGCCAGAGGCGCATGGATCGCGACGGTCATCTCCGGATGCTGGCTGGGTCTGGCGCTGGGAATCAAGGCGCTGATTCTGTGATGAATCCCCGTTCGCTGAACGCAGATGGGACGTCGCCCGGAACCCGCTCCGGGACAGCGTTTGGCACCCAGGGAGATGGATGAAAAACCCCGGATGCGTTGGGGAGGCCGACCCGGGGAAAAAACGCTCAGACAGATTGGAGACGCACCCTCTCTCCACGGTGCTATTGTCTCCGTGGGCCAGGGGTTGCTACCTGCTTACTCGACCGGACACGATCCCCCCCCTCTCTCCCGCTCCTCCTGGCCCACCAACCCTCCCCCCATCACCGATTCGCAGCTGTCCCGACCCGGATGCCCGAATGTGCCTGCCCGTGAGGACGGTCGTCCAACGCACGTTGTGCTTGTTCTTGGTGGCTTCGCCGTCAGCGAGGACCCGGGGCGTCACCCGGTCGTACGGACGGCCCTGCTGCCGCTGCCAGCTCGCCGCCACGTCGCGCGCATCCAGGCCCGCGTTCCCGGTACCCGAGTCCGAGAATTGAGGTATGATCGGACGAGGGAGATTCGTGCGGCGGGCTGCCCCAGGGCCCCTGCTAGGCAGTCGGGCTCTCCTCAGAAGTTCACGTTGCCGGATCCGGAGTTCGCGTTGCGGCGACCTCAGCAGTTCGCAGGTGCTCAATCGCCATTTCCACAATCGTTTTGGTCACGAATAACGTGCTTACGTCATACAGGTCGCTGATGTGCCGCTCCGCCTGTTCTTGCGATATCTCTCCCAGTCGAAGGGCCTTGGTGACAACGCCCAGGGAGCCAACCGGTGTGAGACCCAGGGCCCGCGCGGAATCACGGACCGCAAGATCGTCCGTTAAAAGAAGAGGCACCTCCAATTGGGTCGAAAGGTAGAGACTCTCGCGTTCTCCAATGTGGAGTCGCTGTAACTTCCGGTTGGTCACAAACTGGCCGACGTCCGTCGCCGAGACGGAATGTCGGACGACATGCAACGATCGAGAGAGGTCGGCCGAAGAAACCCGATCCGGGCTTGTCGCTTCCTGCCACACGGCATCAGGGATGTGAAGTTCATCGAAAATGGATAATAACGCCAAGCAGTCAATCTCAGCCAGATGAATCAAAGGCCCGGCATCCGCAACCGCGCTCAGTCTTTCAATGCCCACGTCAGATCTTCTTTCACCGCTGTGTGTTGGCGTTCCGCAAGCTCGACCCAGTCCATGCCCACGGTTTCGATGGCCTGTTCCCGGCTGATCTCCTGCCGAAGGTACTGGCCCAGGACATGCTCTCGCCAGAGCTGGCGGAGGCCGATCTCAAATGCCATCGCCATCACCTCCGCCTCTGGCTTGTGCGTTTCACGAGTCAGGGTTTCCAGGTAACCTGCTGCGCTTTGCATCCGCCTTCCTCCAAGAGTCAGTCGCCGGTCGTTTGCCCCAGGTCGGGTCCATGGCAGCCCCCATGGGCACGAGGCTGAAGACGCTCACAGGCGCCTGTCCGGCCAAGACGTCGACCCGGCCGCCCACGGTACTCCAATCTATCAGAGTGCCGAGAGCTGGGGGTCCGGACCTCGAGGGGCGCAGACCGCCTACTCATGCTCGATTTCCTCGACGAGCTCCTCGAAGGTGACCTGGCACGCGGGAACTCGACCGGCCAGGCAATCCGTCGGGGCTATCTGAACATCGCCAGATAAGCCTCCAGGGTCTCCAACGCCAAGCGATCCGCCGAGGTGTTGACCACCCGGATCCCGGCATGCCGCAAGCGGGTCCCGAGACGCCGATTGGCCAGCAGGATCTCCAGCGCCGAGACCTTGGCGAAGACCTCCTCGGGCGTCGCCGGCTCCCCCACCGCCAGCCCCACCAGCTCAGGATCTTCGAGGTTGATCAGGATCGGCCGGTGACGGCGCTCCAGACGCAGCACCGCTTCGCGCAGGAGTTCCGCCGCCGCCAGATCGACCACCGAGGTAAACAGAACCGCGGTCGATCGCCGCGACTCGAACTGCGTCGCCGTCTCGGCGGCGACGTCGAAGGCCGGCTCGGCGAGCCGGGCCTCGAGGTCGTAGACGTTGCCGTAAGCCGCATGGAGGGCACGGTGGCCGCCGTGGATGCGCAGCGTCCGCTCGATGCGGTCGGAAAAGGCCGCGAAGCTCACGCGGTCGCCGCGCGAGACCGCCACCCGGGTGAGCGCCAGAGCCGCCGCCAGCGCGTGGTCGAGCTTCGAGCGGGTGCCGGCGAGACCCGACATGCCACGCGCGCAGTCGAGGAGGATGATCAGCCGCGCTCCCCGCTCCCAGGTCTCCTCGCGGGTGATCAGCCGCCCGTGCCGGGCCGTGGCCTTCCAGTGGATCTTGTTGGGGGGATCCCCCGGCAGGTACTCGCGCAGCGCGTAGGGCTCCCGCCCCAACCCCCGGATGCGCTGCGGATGCCTCCCCAGCGAGCGCCGGTGAGCGAGTACCAGAAGGTGTCCGACCTTGCCGTCCCAGCGTACCTGCGGATAAACCCGTCGCGGCTCCCCGGCAAGCAGCTGACGCTGGGTCCAGGCCAGGCGCCAGGGTCCGAGAATGCGCGCGACCAGCGGACCTGAGAGATGCTCTCCCCGGCGCCGTGGCCGGATCCGATAGCTCCAGGCCAGCCGACCGCGGGCTGGCAGCTCGAGCTCGGTGCGCCGCGGCGCCACGGCGAGTGCCGGATTGAGGGTGTCGCGCAGGCGCACCCGCCGCGAGCGCGCATCGCCGGATGCGAGTTCCACCGTCACCTCGGCCTCCGCTCCCTGCACCAGCAGCCGCGGCCACCGCCGCTCAGCCACCAGCGCTGCGCGACGCACCCGCAGATAGTCGACGGCGAAGGCCGCCAGGATGGCTCCGTCCAGGAGCAGCGCCAGTCGCCCCAGATCCGGCACGACGACGCCGGCCACCACCAGCACGGTGGTCAGGGCGAGCAGGAAAAAGACCCGGGACGACGGCATCTTCCTACTTGGGAACCTCCACGCCGGCAGCCACCCGCTGCAGGATCTGACGGGCGCTATGCCCCTCCAGCTCGGCTTCGGCGGTGAGGATCAGACGATGGGCCCAGCAGGGCTCGATGAAGCGTTTCAGGTCGTCGGGCACCAG
>Ga0180431_10008811_pt1 | contig 11512 bp, 10 predicted proteins | sample SS_ome_11_FD_132459 | JGI IMG/M metagenome (GOLD analysis project Ga0180431, IMG submission 132459) | Hypersaline lake sediment archaeal communities from the Salton Sea, California, USA - SS_1_MS_1 metaG | ecosystem: Environmental > Aquatic > Non-marine Saline and Alkaline > Hypersaline >...
AACGGTTGGCATAAGTGAGTCGACGATAAGAAAATATATCGAAATGCAGGGCAAAGAAGACAGCGGGCAAGCTCTGCTTGAATTCTAAAATGCCACCAGTTTTAACTGGTGGTTCTTTACTAACATATAGGCAGTCACTGCGTCTTATTACCTGGAACAAAAAAGTAGGTTTTTATGATTAGCAGGGCAAACAGTTGCGGACTGATTTGGGATTTTGCCATCGCTGGCTCCCTAAGTGGAACCGGGGTCTGGGTATTGTCTGCAATGCAGCGATATGGGCCGGAGTTGGTCACAATGTTATGGCGAATACTCGGAAATGAACAGGACGTGTGTGACGCATACCAGGATACGTTTTTGAAGCTGGCCCATTTCGAGGGCGGACAAAAACCCGAACATGTTAAAGCATATATTTTCCGCTCTGCAACCAATGTTGCAATTTCGATGCTTAGACACAAAATCATTGAAAGAAAAAATCTGCCCAAAACTGTTACTGACAACCCTATAAGGTCACCGGCAATAGAGCTTGATTCAAAGTATTTACAGGAAAGTTTAAGAGGCGGTATTGCCCAGCTTCCCGAACATCTAAGAAGCGTTGTTACTTTACACGACCTGGGTGAGTTGTCATATGCTCAGGTCGGTAAAATTATGGGAATAACAGCGGCCACCGCAAGAGTTTACAGATGCAAAGCGGTTCAGCTGCTTACAGTGTTGATGAATAAAAAAAGAATAGAAAAATGAAAACTAAAGTAGTAAATAAAAAGTGTAAAAATATTAGGTCCCGGTTGTATAGTGCCGTAGGGAAACGTATTGGTCTCAATGCTGATTGGATACAAAAGCATATTGCCAACTGTCCAAGATGCCGACAAAGACTTGCTTTGATGGGCCGGGTTAATCTTGCCCTTTCTCTTATTAAGTCTCAGCCTCACAGTCTCGCCTTGTTAATGCAGGCAAATGCACAGGCCATCGACGTACTCAAACACAGTCTCCGCAATGCTCCCCGGGCACAGAAGCTTAGAGTTATGCTGCCTGAGCCGAAGCTGCTTGAAAGGTGTAGGAAATATAAACACTCTCTGGCAAATGTAGCTGCCTGTATCGCTATTTTACTGCTTATGAAGATCGGCATTTTCTCATCTATGGATAAGTTCCAGACCGAAGGCCACAAAGCTGTTAAGCAGTATTATGCAAACAGAGTCGGCAATGAAATAGCAAGAGAGATATTCTCATCATAATTTATTTCCCGTTAACAGAAGTGGTTCAGGAAATTATTGGCCACCCTAAGCTCAACATTTTAACCTCGCCTGCAATTTTTGCGATAGGACATTTCATTTCGTTTCAACGTATGTTCAATCCGATACTCGTCTTTGTTGCCAATTGACTCAAAATCCCTGAGTTTAACATGCTCATCATGAATTCTTACCGATTTGGGGGTGGCAGTTTTAACAATTCGACTATTCGGTAGATATTAGCTGTTGGCTAAATCCCGCCGGGTTTTTGCATTTATTCCTTGTAGCCGATGAGATAGAGAAAACGGGTGTAATTAATTATGGGGATATGCAGAATTTTTGTTCTGTTTAGAACCTCGTCGTAGCGAGCCCGTTTTGCTACCGATGCTTCATACTGCTCCATCGCCAATGGGTTTATTTCCATTTGTTCGAAAGTTGGTCTTCTAAGTGCCCGGGGTGTATTGCCAAGGAGGACGAAATCAGTGTTGATGGAAACGTTATTGTCAACACTGCCGCCCCATTTTTCGATGAGGACCTTTATCCTGTCGAAACCGTCTTTGTCGATGGAACCATCGTTATTGAGGTCGAAATCGCCTGCAATAACGAATAAATTCTTTTTATCACTGTCCCAGATGAGATTTGCTACGATGTCGTCCAGGACAATAGGTCTTTTCGGGTTATGCTGTATGATTCGAGCGGCGGATATTTTTTCGCCTACATCAAATATTTCGATTTTGGCTTTGCCCTTTCCGTCCCTGGGGATGGGCATATTCCTGTCGTAAACTGAGAAGGTCAAGCCCTGATAAACATGGCTGTCACTTCCGATATTGATATGAACGATGATATCCTTTGGGTCTTTAGCGTGGTTTTCAAGCAATATTATTTTTGCATCCGGTTCAAAAACTTCGACCTCAATGTCCGGCGACGGCACAATCTTGCTGAGCTTGCGTTGGTTGCTTTCTAATTTGCCCTGCACCATAGCAAGTTCAGCCTGTGTTCGCAGGGATTTTTGGTATAGCTCGTTGTACGTATTCTTTTCCTCATTCAACTGAGCAATGAGAGTTTGAACCTGCTGTTGGGTGGTTTGTTCCAACATAGCTTTAAGTGAATCATAGTCCCGCTTAATTTTTTCGACCTGCTGTTTGTATTGTTCCTTTTCGGCCAGGAGTGTTTGTTCTTTTTCAAGGTTTGCCATTCTGGCGTCCTCAGAACGTTTTTGCAGCTCTGCGAGCTGTTGTTTTGCGGCGAGTTGCGCTTCTACGGAATTATCGAGTATCGTTTTTAATTCTTTTATTACTCTTATAAGACCGGTAGAGTCAGGGTCGTAAGGTTCAATGTCGGGATAGTCCTGCGTTAGCATAGCTAACGTTTCTTTTGCCTGCTGATGAGCGGTTTTAACTTTGACATCAGCGGATGTCTCTTCCGGAGTTCCACCGATGATTAGATATGCTGCTTTGTCGAGATTATCGGACATTGTAGCGAGCCAACTCTTTTGTCGCTGCTTTTGGCCGACGATGTTTCCGATTTTTCTCAGTTCAGCAGAGGTTGCGAGTTCATCAGTTTGCTTTTGTGCTTTTGCTGCAATTGTTCTTTGTTCTTCGAATTTGACGTAGAATATGACCGCGACTGTAGTTGCGATGATAAAAAGCGCAACAAAAACTACAACGGCATATAACATAGTGTTGCTTTGCTGTCTTTTGCCAGCTGGCATTGTGTAACTCCTTAGAATACTGAAAAATCAACTAATTTTTAAGATCTTAAGACCTTATATTATCGCCCAAAAAGGCCTCTAAGTCAACAAAAAAACCTGTATCAGGGTTGTATTGGGCGGCTAAAGAGATTGTTTTGAGTGTTATCAGCTTGATTTAGAGGTTAAAAGGGCGGCAAAAAACGCAGTTTTAGAAATTTTCCAAAATTTGCGGCAGTTGGCTGAATTTGTGTATAACGTGTTGTGCGTGGGCGTTGGGCCGGCCGGAAGATTCTGTGTGCAGACGGGCGGGGCGGATTAGCTGGACGGTCAAAAAGCCCAGTTCGTTCGGTGCGATAAAGTCTTTTTTTTCGTTGTCAGCTACGTAAGCGCAAGTTTGGGGTTTTGTGTTTAGCTCCTGCACCAACATTTCAAAAGGGTGGTGGGATGGCTTCCAGAATTCTCTGCCGAGCAGTTCGGTGTAAATTATGCTCTTTAAATAGGGTTCGATACCGAGGGCCTGGACTTTTAACTGCTGGGCAGGTAAAAAGCCATCTGTCAGCAAGGCCAGTGTGTATTTGCCGCTTAGCTTGTTGAGGATGTCTCTGGTCTCGGCAGGCAGGATTATTTTGGGGGTGTGATTACGATAGACTTTTATCAACTCGGTTATCACCTTGTCATCATAGCTTATGCCAAGTTCTTCGAGGGCGGCGTTAAATGTTTTTGTGCGGTTGCCTGCGGAGAACTGATTCCATAAGGCGGTAAAGATTTGTTCGGCAGGGCAGGTATCGGGCTGAGCGGCGAGAAAGTCGGCAACCGCTGCGAAGCCGCTCCTGCAGTAATCGACTTCGTCGTAAAGAGTATCATCCAAATCAAAAACAACCGTTGTTATCATAATTCGTATCTCGTATTTCGTGTGGTGTAGAATATATGCAATAAAAAGTATACTGCAAGCTAATTACCGTGTAATATTATAGCTATGGTTCAACAAAGATTACAGAAAGTTCTGGCTGCAGCGGGCGTTGATTCTCGCAGGGGCTGCGAAGAATTGATATTGGCCGGTGCTGTGCGCGTTAATCGCAAGGTGGTTGATGAACTGCCGGCTTTCGCTGATCCGGAGAAAGACGTTATAACGGTGAACGGTAAAAAAATACGGGCTGAGCGGAAGGTTTACTTTCTTTTAAATAAGCCGAAAGGGGTGATTTGTACCAATTTTGACCCGCAGGGCAGAAGAAAAGCGATAGATATTGTCTCAGCCAGCGAACGTATCTTTTGTGTCGGCAGGCTCGATATCGATAGTACGGGTTTGATTGTAGTTACTAATGATAATGAACTGGCGAACAGATTGACACATCCAAAATATGAACTGCCAAAGACGTACGTTGTGAGGGTGAGAGGGCGAATCGGGGGTGAGGATATGGAGAAATTGAAAAAAGGGATTTGGTTAGCTGAAGGCAAGACGGGCAGGGCGGCAGTGAAGGTGTTAAGACGCAGCGGCAGAGAATCGAGTCTTGAAATAATTATTCGGCAGGGGAGGAAACGGCAGATTCGCAGAATGCTGGCAAAGGTTGGGTATAAGGTGCTATCGCTGAAAAGGACACGAATAGGGAAATTGAATCTTCGCGGGCTGGGAGTGGGAAAATTTAGAAAATTGACTAAAAATGAAATTGCATATCTTAAGAAAATCAAAAGTTGAAAATCAATCCGTCTTCGCCAGAGGCTTGGTCGGGACAAGCCCTTCGACTTCGCTGTGCTTCGCTCAGGACAAGCTTGGGTGGTTTTAAATAGGTTCGACAAGCTCACTACAGGTTGGGTTTGATTGGGGTGGATAGGCAGCATAGGCAAGAAGAAAGACGCGAAAAATTGGGTTTGATTGGGTTTGAATTGGGTTTGTTTTTCTTCTAAATAGCCGTTTTTGGCGCAGAAACGAGGGAAATTGGGTTTGTTTTGCATAAAAGAGTGAATTTGTAGAGCGTTCTCGACAGATGTAAAGGGGAAATTCGGGGCTCGCTTTTGGTTGCCAGTTGTCAGTTGATAGAAATTCATAGTTCGCAGCTTCCTTTGAGTTTGAACTTATTTTGGCGTGTATCTGCTGATACGAAAACGTGCGGTTCTCCGCAAAACCTTCGCCTGCCGGCGGTTTATGTTTGCCTGTTAGGCAACATGGGGGGTATTTTAACATATTATCGAACAAAAGTCAAGCGTTTTGTGTGGTTCTTTAGGGTGATTACTTAGTTGTTATTGCCTGACTGCACGTCCTCGATGTACAATAGTACGCCTCCGGGCGGCAGCAGGCAAACGCCTTGTACTAAGGGCGAAACTCCGCGCTAAATCCAACTGAGGCATTAGTTCTTACGCCGCGGGGGCTGTACTGAGCTGAACGGGGCTGCTGGAGGCCGGAATTAGGAACGTACAGTATTACGCAGGAGCGAAGCTACGAAGTTAGTAAAAATTGTCCGAACCGCAGGTGAGCAGAAGAAAATAATGGGCACAAATGGCACGAACTGTGCTCGGAAATACGAAATTCGAAGAACAAAATTTAAAAATTCAAAAAGAATTCTGCTGATTTAGATAGATTTTTTGTATAGCGTATTATAAGCCAGTAAACTAAGTATTAGACGAAGTGAATACAAATATTTTGACTGATTTAAGGATTTCAAGTAAGCTACTGTTGTAGCATCGTACCAAAAATTAAGGTATTAGGGTCGTTACTAACGATAATTACAATATGTAGCTTTTTTGAAGAAACAATATTCGTACCTTGACGGAAAGTGGTTTCTATCGACAAAATGGCTATTACAACCCAAAATTTGCGTCCATATCTGCAACAATGCGGATACACTGATGACTTGATTCAAAAGGATTATTCTTATGCCGACAGTTCCGGCCAAGAGCATCATGTGCCAATTGTTGGCTTCGCGTACCCATCATATGATTGCAGAAATGCATGTATCACAGCGATAGATGCCGAATTATTAGAAGCACCAGCCTTTGAAACCAAAGCAATTCATTGTCGCGATATTGGTGCCCCTTTGATATTTATTTGTTGCAGAAAAGAATTTCAATGGTGGGGCTTAACAACCAAAGGAGTTGAATTTAAAGAAAGAGTATCTGCTAATCAAATTGACAATTTTTTCAAACAACACAGCGAAGAATTTTCTCCTGAAAGTATTTATCGCGCAAAAAATCTCAGCCGTGTTCATTCTGAATACCAGCTTAAGTTTGTAGATCGGGGTTTAATGCCTATACTTGAGCACGAGATGGGTAACAGGTTGGCTGATTTAATAAAGAACATGCTTCGCGCACTTGATGATAAACTTGGAAGTCCAAAAGAAATAAAGTTAAAGAGATGGATGTTTCAGTGTGCATTCTGGCTATTGGGTGCCAAGATACTTCAGGATAAAAAAGTCAAGGGCTTTATTAAGCTAGACCTGGAAGATGTGCCTGCGGTTTTGGAAAAGGTTAACCAGCACTATGGAGCAAAAGAACCTTTGGTTTTCAAGACTAATCAAAAGTGTGCTTTAGAAGTAGCGTCAAGTGTGGTTAAACAATTTTCCAGTTTGAATAATCTGACTATTGAATCACTGGCTCACGTTTACGAGACTACTCTAATAGACAAAGAAACCAGAAAAGCATGGGGGATTCACGCGACACCTTCATATCTGGTTGATTATATCGTTTGGCAGCTTTTTGACTGGATAAGAGATATCCCACAGGAGAACAGGCATGTGCTTGAGCCGACCTGTGGCCATGCCCCGTTTCTTACATCGGCATTACGTTTGCTAAGGGAAATATACGAGGGCGAAAGGGCAGATTTGCATAAATATCTCAAGAGTCATTTATTGAGTATAGAACAAGATTTGTTTGCCAGAGAGATTGCGAGGTTATCTCTAACATTAGCCGACGTGCCAAGTCCAAATGGCTGGAAGCTGGAAACGGGCGATGTATATCAAGGGGACAATCTCTCAAAGTTAGCGAGTAAATCAACAATCCTGTTATGTAATCCTCCGTTCGAAAACTTTTCGCCAGGCGAACAACAAAAATGCCACGATCTCAAAACTGGTAATAAAGCCGCTGAAGTTTTGGCTCGGACATTGCCTTATATGCCAAAAGGTTCTGTGTTTGGAGTCATTCTTCCACAAGGCTTTCTGCATAAAGCCAATCTATCGCCTTTGCGAAAAATGCTTATTGAGCAATTTGAATTAGCAGAAATATGTGCGTTGCCGGAAAATGTTTTTTCCTTTGCAAAACATAAATCTATGGTGTTGCTTGGGCGCAAGCACGATAGCGCAAAAAGAACATTTGTCTTGAATAATAAGATACGTTTCCGCCGTGTCCAAAAGTGGGAACTTGATAAATTTAAAGAATCTTATCAAACATCGACCGATCAGATTTTTCAAAGCAAATTTGATATTCCTCCTATTTATGATTTTCGTTTGCCACAACTTCACGAAGTATGGGAATATTGCCTACGTTTTCCACGTCTAAAGAAAGTGGCAAATGTGAGAAAAGGATTGGAATACAAAAGTATGTGCCCAGAGGAGGAGACATTCGACAGCAAAAAACACTTGCCTCCAAACGCATTGACTATAAGCGAACATGAATTTCCAGATGCAGTTAGGGGATATGCAAAGTTTAAGGAAGGTATTAAATTAACAGAAAATCCGCCGTTAGCATGGATGAATCTTGACGTTTCGGTTATCCGTCGTCCTGGTTTTGGAATGGAGCGAGGTGTACACCAAGTATTACTTAATTATGCTCGTGTGAGTCATCAGCCTTGGCGTCTGAAAGCTTTGATTGATTCCTCAGGCCATCCAGTTACAAGTAGTTTTTTAGTAATTCGCCCTAAGCTAAAAGGGTGGCAGCTTAAGATATTTTGGGCATTATTAAATTCTCCATTTGCCAATGCATTTGCGTACTGCAACAGTTTAGAACGTCTTAATCTCAAAGGAATGGTAGAAAATATTCCATTGCCAGCATGCGATATATCTTCTTTATGCCATCTGAGCGGGTTGGTTCAAGATTACTTTGATTTGTACGATTCGAGAGGAAAGATTTTACAAAGTGAGGTTGATGCAAAAGAAGTTAAGCGGCGAATGCTGGCTATTGATGCGGAAGTGATGCGATTGTATGATTTGCCTCCGAAACTCGAACGGCAGGTGTTGGATTTGTTTGAAGGCTGGGAGCGTAAGGGTGTCGATTTTAAGTTTGACAGATATTACCCGGAAGGATTTGAGTCTTGGATTCCTTTGCACGAATACTTGTCCGAGGAGTATCAAAGGTCAACGCCTTCGTTTGTAAATGACTGGGTAGAGAAAAACAGATCGCCTGAAATTATTAAGGCTTTTGAAACTGCGGTGGAGGCATTTAAAGAAGATTGATATGCGCGATTATCTACTGGATACAAACATTTGGTCAGATTGGTACAATCCAGCGAAAAACTCTAAGATATTACAGCATATCCAACAATTGCCCACGGTAGTAAGGCTACACATATCTGTCATTACTATTGGGGAAATTGATTTTGGGTTTAACATAATGACAAAAAAACAACGGGCTGCTTTTAACATAGAGGAGTTTTGGTAAATTTGTTAGCAGCACAACCCCAAATCTTGTTCCGGTTGATAAACATACCGCAAATATATACGGTAGGCTTAGAGCACAATTATTTGAAAAACACGCGCCAAGGGACAAAAAAAGAAAAGGGCTTCGCCCTGAACAATTAATTGATCCTGTTACTTCATTGGAACTTGGGATACAAGAAAATGATCTTTGGATAGCAGCACAAGCAATGAGCCGAAATCTAACATTGGTTACGAAAGACAAATTACATCGGATTTCTGAAGTGGTTGGAAATGAGCTTTATATTGAGAATTGGGCGAAAAATTGAAAAAATTGTGATGTTTCGGCGACTAAATCTTTACGGATTTCTTTTCAACTTTTCGACAAGCGCAGGGTGACAGGGAGGAGTTAGAAGGTCAGGTACTGGGCGGCTTTAAGAAGGAGTCTTTTTGAGATTGGTGCGGGGTTTTTTTAGGCGGAGCAGGGCGGAGCCGAGGAGCAAGAGTATTGCAGTGGCGGGTTCGGGATTTGTGACCATAAGCTCGAAGCTGTCCAGTGTGCCGGTATTGAAGTAAAAGGCATCATAGATTTGCAGGTGCCAGGAGCCCAAAATACTCTCGCCATCGAACGTGGAAAGCAGGTAAGGGTCTTTTGGTTTGAACCGGCCGGTGAAAGGCGCTTCGGCCAGTGAGATTGAGGTGGCGGCTTCATCGTCAAATATTGTCTGTGAGTAATTTTCGCCCTCAAAGAACTCATCCAAAGGATTGTACATATTCAAACATATTCTTGTACCAGCGGGGCTTTGGAGAAAAAGCTGTAAATCGAAGGCGCTGGTGTGTGTTAAGCTGATGCGTACATCAAGGTCCTGAATAAGATGTTGGTCGTTGATTTCAATGAGGGCATCGGTCATCCAGCCTTTTGTGGTGCCGGTTTCGGCGGGGATATTCAGGTCGAAGTTTCCGCCATAAGTAATTACGATACCGGCAGGGAGAGGGGAAGAGAGGGTCAGCAAAATAATTGCGATTGTGACAATCCATTGTGCTGTGCTGCGAGTGTCCATACCGAACCAATCGTTTAATGCTATGTAAAAATTACCGCTTTGTAGATTAGTCGCCGCCTGCGTGATGATAATTATAACCTTATTGCATATTTTGGGTAAATAAAAAAATAAAAAATTATTTGGATAAGAAGGAAGAGCAGAGAGGCGCTGCTATGGGGCGGACGGCTAAATAGAGGCCTTAGGGCGAGGGCGGCGGTTATTATTATTTTACTTCGAGTACGGAGTTGAATCCGCCGAATTGATTTGTTTCGGTGAGCTCGTTGTATGGGTCCTGCTGCCATTGGCCGTCAACGACGAGTCTGTAGCGGTATTTTCCTGCGGGCAGTTTCAGTTTTGTCTGCCAGACGCCGCTTTTTCCGACTTTTTCCATAGAAGTGTTTGTCGGCTGCCAGTTATTGAAATCACCGGCGATTTGTACACTTTCGGCGCGTGGGTAGAGCGTTACAAATACGATAGCGTCATTTACCTGAGAGACTCCGTAATAGTCTGAAAGCTTGGTATCGGTGTCGAGGGTGTCGAGAGTGTCGATGGCGTCGAGAGTGTCGATGGCGTCGATGGTGTCGATGGTGTCGATGGTGTCGATGGTGTCAATGGTGTCGATGGTTTCGAGGGGTTTTGGCTTTTCGATTTCAATGATTTCTGTCGAGGTTTTTGTGGTCTGCAGGAGTTCTTCGGCGGTACTGCTGATGGCTTTTAGCTGACTTGATAAGGATTCGACGGCTGCGTGTTGGGGCGGTTTTTCCTCGTCGGCTATAACTTCCTGAGCCAGTGCCTGGAAATCCGCTTTGCCTTTGCTGGAGGGGTCGTATTCTGCGATTGGCTGGCCGAAACTGGCTGCTTCCTTTAGCTTGGTATTGAAATTGACGATTGTCTTGAACATTTTGTCTTCGAAGTGGTTTTTTAGTTCGGCGAGTATTTCTCTGGCCATTTTTGTTCTGATGTCATACATACTGGCGAGCACCTTGACATTGACCTGCTGGCTGCATCTCTCACACAGAATATTGAGAGTTTCGAGCTGTTTGCTGAGTCCGTGCAGGGCGAAATAGCCGGTTTCGACGGGCACAATAACGTCGGTTGCCGCCCTTAATGCGTTGAAGGTCAGCAGACCTACGGCCGGCGGGCAATCGATTATTACATAATCAAATTCGCCTTTAATTTTTTCCAGTACACTTTTGAGGCAGCTTTCGCGCTCTGCGATTCCAGTCATCTGCTGTTCGAAAGCAGACAGGTCTATGCTTGATGGGGCCAGTTCGAGTTGATCATCAATCTGCCAGAGAATTTCGGTCAGCTTTATCGGCTCATTTCTGCTCTTGCTGATTAGTACATCATAGATGCTTTGCTCAATCTGCTCTTCGGGCACGGCCAGTCCGACGGCGCAATGCGATTGTGGGTCCATATCAACCAGTAGGGTTTTTTTGCCCTTTTCGGCGAGAGTACTTGCGAGGTTGATGGATACGGTGGTTTTGCCACAGCCACCTTTTTGGTTGACAACTGCTATTATTCTCATTGTTTTTCTCCAACCCTTGACAGTCCGAGGCTGTCGATTCGTATTCATAAACGGTGTTTCAGTGCTAAAAAAGCTAATTGCTTATATATTTATTCGGCAAAGAAATGTGAAAAACTTTATCTTTTTATGGGACGAGCCGATAAAAAAACCAGATAACAGTATGGAGAAGGGCAATTTCTCTGTGTGGAAGGGGGCAGAGGAGATGAAGAAAGGGGTGTTGGAAGTTCGGTTTAACAGTATGAAGTTTTTGTGCTTCGGTATTCGAGCGAATTCAGTTTGGGCTATAATTTGGCAGGAGTAATCGTTATATTAGGACTGGTATCAGCCTGATAATGGTTTTGGCGGTTAAAAAGCACGATTTCAAATTTCTCTAAGAGAGTGGATAAAATGGGAACAAAAGAAAAGGGCAAAAGCCCGGGCGAAAGTGCTGTGGAGACGAGGTATTTGCTTATGCCTGACCAGGCCAATCCGTA
>Ga0180431_10008814_pt1 | contig 11506 bp, 13 predicted proteins | sample SS_ome_11_FD_132459 | JGI IMG/M metagenome (GOLD analysis project Ga0180431, IMG submission 132459) | Hypersaline lake sediment archaeal communities from the Salton Sea, California, USA - SS_1_MS_1 metaG | ecosystem: Environmental > Aquatic > Non-marine Saline and Alkaline > Hypersaline >...
CCCGAGTTGTTGTCATAGACTGTGAAGATTTGACCTATTCCATACTCGACGTATCCGTTGGGGTCAAAGTAGAACCGATACCTATAGGCACTGCTTGTGATTTGTGTGAAGTCCTTGCGCCCATAGATGGCGGTCGTGTCGTCGGCGTTGACGGACATGCCACCAGACGACCCGCCCAAAGCGGCCGAGGCCGACCAGGACAGGTCACCCCCATCAGTCACGGTACTGTCAAACTCTGACAGGTCCGACTCAAGTTCTATGTTGAAAACCTCACCCATCAGATACCTTTTTCGTCGTCGGTCCAGTCTTCCGGCCAAACGTGGTCGGCCGCGATGGGACCCGTGGTACTAACATAGAAGGCCCAAGTGTCGTCACGGTTTTTGTGACAGGTAACCCACAGAGACCCCTCGTCACCGGCGTTCGAGATTGCCCGGTCAATGGTACGCTGTCTCTGCAACTCGGAGCGGTTGGCAAGAGTGTCGTGTGAAAACTCGTAATGCCTGCCGTCATAGTCAAACTCGACGGCAGGCAGGTCCGGATGAATCGCTGCACGGCGACTTGTGGCCCGTGTGAGGCCCGGCATGCTAGACTAGCTCCCCGCCGTGCACGTGAGGCGGTACGTGAACTGAATCGAATCCCCGTTCACGACGTTGACCGCAGAGAATACCGACCGATCCATCAACTCACCCGACGTTGAGGCGTTGAAAACCCCGTGTTCGGTGATGGCCTTGGTTGTGGTGTACGAGATGGTTGCCACCGATTCATAGATGTTGGCCGCGTTCTCGGTTTGGGTGCCCGTGGCCCGGCTCTCTCCGTCCGTGGTCTCCATATCGGTATCACCAACCGCCTCGGCGGTCGTCCCAACCCCGGAGTCGTGGTACTTGAAGTCTCCCCAGGTTGAATCTTCCGCTTGTAGTTGGTCAACCATCTCGTTGACAAAGGCGGTCGTCACAACCCTACACGAGGCCAACCCGAGGTCGATGACCGGCCCGCCCCGCTTGATGAGTTTTACGTGTAGGGACCCCAACAGAATCGGGGACCCGAATATCTGGCTGAAAAAGTGCGCAGCGTGCCACCCCAACCAACCCTTGATAAAGGCGGGTCGGGTGTAGTTCTTGATTTTCCACTGCCAAGGGATTGTACGAGGTGCCTTGAAGTGTTTCACCCCAAGGGTGCCCTTCATTCCCATTCTTCCCTGATATGTACCCATAAGATGTCTCCTTGTCCGGGCGAGTGTGACCCCGCCCGGATGTTGTCTACTTGGCCTCGGCGTCCTTGGCCTGGACCGCTGTCGTTTTTGGTGGTTTGGCAACCCGGCGCGTCTTGGGTTTTTCGGTCGTGGGTTGTACCAGTTCAAAGGACCCCGGCGCGTCGTTCATCAACCACTCGGCGTGCTCGTCCTCGGCCTCAAACACTTGACCCGCCGTGTACCCTTCATCCTGGTTTCGGTAGGACGACACGCATCGGAGCTTTTTCACTAGAGCTCCTCCACGTGCACGAACACGATGACCAGGATGCTCGGGGTCGTGCCCGCCGCCCAACTCGAGTCGGTGGTGATGTCCACCCCGATCCGCTGGCCCGCCGTGACTGGGTACTGACCCCGCCTGTACTTGGCCGTGTTGTACTGGGTCGGGTCGTCGTCAATCACGACGTCAATGCCAGAGTCTGACCCGTCGATGGTTGGCTCCACCGTAAGGGTGCCCGCCGTTCGTGCAGCCTCAACCGCAACCGAGACCCCCACGATGGACCCCGCCCAGGGGCAAGGGATTTCGGGAAGGTCGGCCGCTGTGGCCTCGCCCGCCGCTTCAAGAGCCTGGTCCGTGAGGCTCGCCCCACAGTCGGCCCGATGGAAAACAAAGGGAATGACGTTTGACTTGTCTGCAAGCAATTCAGGCATCAGAATCCTCCTTGTGCCCTACTTGGTTGTAACCTGTCGGCTACCTAGTGAGTCGAGTTCATAGTGTACGTCGAACTCGAGTAGAAACACCCCGCCCGTATAGTTGTCCGCTGCTGCCGCCTGGCGGAAGATGCGACACAGTATGATGGAACTGAGGGTTTTGCCGGTACCGTCCCAACCCGTTGAGGGTACGTCATGAATCTGTTGACTGAGAGCGGTCCCCCCGGCAACGTCCCTCGTGACGATGGTTGTCGCCGATATGTCGGCCCCGATGTTGGTCCAAGTGTACTCTATACCCAGGCCGACGTTTTTGGTCGACGCGTCCCCCTCGGCTGCCCAGTGCAAATGAGGGTAGATTGTAGACCCGATCTTCCAGGCGTGGGGCATCTGTACGGACAACCAGATTTCGTCACCGTCATCGAAGTTGTACGCAAACACCCCGGCCGACCCTGACCCATCGTCTACAATCTGTTCAAAGGTTGGAACGTTGGAACCCGCCGTTTTGCCAGTCTCAAGGGGTACCCGTAAGTCCTCCCATAGCGTGCCGTCTCCCGTGAGCCAAACACCGTCTACAGGGTCAACACGTACAACCTCGGACCCCGATAGGTACAGGTACAAGGTACCATCGGTGCCGTCAAGTCGTAGGGTCTCGGTACTGCGGCGGTCACTATACAACCGCAGGTCACCCCCTGTATGAATCGTGGAGTTTTCCCCGCAGTCAATACAGATACGCTCGGTCGGTGACGAGGCCCTGGACCCGATGTCAAGGTCAAGGGTCGGCTCCGGCGTTGGGGTTGTCCTGCAGCCCATTAGAACGAGCAGCAGGACCAGGGTCAACCGCTTGAGAGTCTTGGTGCCCATAGGTCCCCCTAGTCAACCCGTGTATAGATGACGTATACTGTAAGGGTACCCGATACAGGGTCTGTACCCCCGACCGCATAGTCAATGGTTTCGGTGCTCTCGTACACGAACCCCAACCCGTTCGCAAGATAGGCCCCTCGGGTGTCGGTGCTCATAAAGCCCTGCCACCCTGCGGGCGCTCCGGTGCCCTCGGTGTCGGTCGTTTGGAGCTCGCCGTCATCCAGGTCCAAAAGACCGTTCGCGTCATTGCCGTCGCCGATGTCCACCGTACAGTCATCGCCCGTGCAATCAAAGTTCGTGCCGATCTCGGCGTAGACTGCGTGAACGATCCATTTCTCGTTTGCCCCGACCGTGGCGACGGTTCCACTTGTGGGGGTATAGTTGACTGTGGCGGTCACGATGGACGGCAAGAACCGATGTTCAACGTTTGCGTCGGTGATGAGGCTCCCGGAGGTGTCCAGGTCGCCGGTCAAGGTTTGGGTGCCACCGGACGACACTCCACCGGCCGACCCTACCGACCAAACCGGCGTTCCTGCCGGATTGCGAACCTCTATACTGTTGGCAACGCTATCATTGTCCACGAGTACAAGCGGGGTCCCCGTGGCCTGAGCCGTGGGCGCGTACATCTGCACCCCGCCGTCACCGTCCATATACACCGTGCGGGTGCCCCGATAGTCCGAGTATAGGCCCAGGCCCCCGCCGTCTCTGATGTACGATTCGTCCCCACAGTCGATACAGATTCGTTCCCGTGGGGATCCACCCCTTGCCCCGATGTCACCCAGGTCCAAGGTCGGCTCGGGCGTGGGTGTCTCTCGACACCCTACCACGAACACAACCAGGGCAACCAAGGCCAACAGGGTCCAGGTTCTGGTTTTCGGTTTGTACACGTTTGCCTCCTTGAAGGGGTTGGGGGTTACCCAACCCCGTGAAAAAGCGCCGAAATAGCGGCGAAAAAGCGCCGCCTTTTCGTCTAGGATACCAACACGTTCCGGATGCCCGACGTGTGGGTGTTGGTCGAGCGGGTGCCGTGCGCGCCGATGGCCTCACGAAACGAGGTGACCATGATGTACGACCGGCGCCGGATGTCCCGGTCAATCTCAACCAGGACCTCGCGCATAAAGCCCAAGTACCACATCATCCGATTGTAGAACGTGGCCCCGCCCAAGGTGTTGCTTGCCGTGGTCGCGCTCAACTTGCCGTCTGCCTCGGCCAACCCGTAAGAGGCCGACACGATGATGGGATACCCACGATAGGCCGCGAGCTGGCCCGTGATGATAGGCGTGTTGGGACCAAACTTGTCCAGGCCGATGACCGTGTCCAGGTCCAACAGGCCGATGAGATAGGTTGAAATGTCGGTGATCATGACGCACTGACCAGGGGTTACCGCATACTTGCCCATCAGCCCCAGGGCCGACACAAGGTCAGAGTCTGTCAACGCGTCACCCCCGGCGTTCACCCCCTGTGACGTGTTGTCCACCAACCATTGATGCCTCAAGCCGTCCTGCCCATCGGACAGGTAGTACGAGTCGTCGGCGGGGTTGGCGTCGTCCAGGTTGATATTGCCGGTCGCGGCGTTGGTCGCGTCGGCGTTGATGGCAAACGAGTCAATGACCTCGGCCCCCGAGATGGCGAGTCTTGCCCGGAGGATGGGAGCCATTGCCATAGCGGCACTTTCATCGAGCGTATAGCTCCACATCTGTTCACTCACCAACTCGGTGCTCGTCAGGGTACTCTTTGCCGTCGCCGGATCGCTGACCGTCGTTGGTACGTTTTCCGTACCCTTGCGCCAAGAGATGTCACCCAGGCCCAAGGGAATCGGATAGGGGTCGGTTGGCATAGCGATGGGGGTCAGATTGCCCGCAACCATAGACCGAAGGTGCAGATCCTCCCATAGTTCCGTCGCCATTGTCTCGGGTACCAGTTCGTCGCCCGTGCCGGTCCCTGTGGACGTCAGAGCCTTCAAAGCGTTGTCCAACTCGGTGCTCGGGAGAGCCGCGTGTTGGTCTCCGTCCATCCGACCCTTGTTCTGTTTGACCTGCCACTGACCCGCCATAATCTGGCGGGCAATCCACAGGTCCACCGCTCGGTACCGGCTGAAGGCCTCTCGGTGTACACCGTCGCGGGCAATGTTCCTCACCATGCGGGCGTATCGGTTGTTCTTGAGCAGACCGTCAACCTCGCCGCTGTCCACCCGATAGGCCAACTGAGCGTCACCCCGTAGGGGTCGGCGGGCAATGGCCTCTTGCACTCGCGCCTCAGTATGGGCGGCGATCTGGTTCGCAAACGTTGACTTGACCGTATCCCAGTCCAGGGTCGCCCGGTCGTCCTTGTGTCCCTTCAAGGTATCGGTCAGTTCCCGCATCGCCCCTACAAGGGTCTCGGGGTCCATACCCATAAAAGGGTTTTTTGTTTCTTCACTCATCTTGTACGTCTCCTTGTGGTGTTACCTGTTGGGCGATCTCGCCCAGGGCAACGGAAAAGAACTCTGAAAAGGCCCGCCAAACTTCCACTTCCGCAGGGGTCGGGTCTGGTGCGTCTAGCTCCTCCTCGCCTCGCTCTTTGGTCGTGTTGTTCTCAAGGCCAACCCGCCGTCGCACAAGTTCACGAGCAGCGGTTATACCGCGTTTTGTGATGGTACAGACCTCAAGGCCAAGGGTCCGTTGGGTTACGTCCCCGGCCTCTGGTGCCTGGTCTAGTTGGTACACGACGTCCGACAGGTCCAAGACCTCCCAGGCCGGAGACTTGACCAACTCATCGTCAAGGACCGCCCGCCCGGTCGTGGCGTATACCGCGTCATCCCCCCATTTCTCAGACCAGAATGGAATCGGGGGTACATAGGTGCAATCCAACCCGTGTATCATAGTGCCCGCGTCCGGGTGCGGTACCTCGGTCAACTCACCCTCGTCGTCACAGGTAAGTTGTACCGCGTCCTCGGGGATCTCCCTGGTCCAAGGGTTGAAACAGGCCAAGGCGGTATGCTGCCCCGTGTTGGTCTCCACCGACAGAACCCGTACCCAGGCGAGTGCCTTTGGTTCTACAGGTTCAACAGGGGGTACCAGGTCGTCAAGGGTACGCGTTTCCCCGCCCAGGTACTTGACCGCCGTCCTCAGCGCTTCCGCGTTTGCCGGGACTGGTACAAGGGAGACCTCTAGTATCTCACTTTCCAAGTAGTCAAGACCTCCCTCGGCGTTTTCCTCGTACCTGATGGGTCGAAAACCGATCGAGAACGCGTTGACAAACTTGGTATCCCACAGAGATGCAATGATGTGCATCGGGTCGGTGTCGTTGGTTGGCTCTCTCCACTCGGGCAACAACCTCATACCCGAGTCGGTGACCTCAACCGCAGTCGCCCGGCCGATGACCGCGTAGGGGTCGTTATAGTTGTGACCCCACAGTAGAACAGGATTCTTTCTGTATGCGTCAACCTGTAGACCCGTTGACACAACCCGGTCATTCATTCGGTCCAGGGTTGGCGTCGAGACCGTAACCCATCCATCCGGGTCTCTGCCCACAACCTCAAACCGTTTGAAGACCTCGCCGATGGGTGGCTTGAACTCAGACATAGTACACTCCTTGCATACTTGCAACTAGGGTATCCTGGACCACAAAAACCTCTTCACACCGACATTGTATGTTCTCTTCCGGCCTCCTGCCGGTGCGTGGAGACAACATTGAATCCCGGCCGACCTCGAAACTTTCACCAAGGGGTATCGGGTTGGCCTGATACCTTTGGTGGGCGGCAAGGTGGGTGTCACGGATGCGCGCCGTGTTACCCTCATATATGGCGGCAAGCCACGACTTCAACAGGTCCATTCCAGACTGTACCGCTCCCTCGTGTCGCCCGAGTGACCGTGCTTTGCCCATCTCGGTCCGAGCGATCCGCTCTTTTTGCCATTGCTCCCTACGTAACCCAAACACGTCATCCGTGCGCCGTCCAAGCTCTTCTTGGGTTTTCCAGGCCGACCAACCCCCCTCGTCGGCGTCCTTGAGCAGGACCCTCAACGAGTCCTCCAACATTTCAAGGGTTGTACCGTTGATGTCGTCGGCAAACTTGAAACGCATCGTTCGGATGGCCTCTTGAACGTAGGGTTTCATCAGGTCAAAAGGTACGTCCAGGCCCAGGGCCGACAACACGTCAACCCCTGCGGTTCTGGCCATGTCCGTGTAGAACGGCTCGTATGCGGTGGCAAAGTAGGCAACCCAGGTATCAAGGATGAACAACCCGCCCATGTCGATGGGTATCCTTGGTTCTTTGCCGTCCTTTTTGTCCAGTGCGGCTATCGCCTCAAGAACCTGGTCCCTTTGTTTTACCCAGTCCTCGTCAAGCCGTGCCCCCATTCGGCGCTCGTATGGTAGTGATAGATTCTGGATTTGACGGAGTACCGCTTTGTGACGTGCGGTCCCATAGTCTGGAACCGAGGCCCGCAGGATACCCAGTTTGCCCGGTCTCCCTGACCTTTGTTCGTCCTGGTCGTCGTTGTCGTCGTCGCCCTGGTCGTCGTCATCCTCTTGGTCGGTGTCGTCCGGTTCCTCATCCTCGGCGGGTCTGAGTTGTGGGGGTATGGGTTGTGAACTAGGTGCCAACCTTTCGGCGGCTGCACTGATGGGCATCACCCCGATGGGTACATACCCCTGGTCACCCCCTGGTACTGGACCAAACCCAAGATTCAACCGCTCGTCAATCAGGTTCCAGGGTACCCCCATTGACCAGTATTTCCCGGCCGCGTCGGCCTTGACCGTGATGTCCTCGGCGAGTGCAACGACTGTACTTGTGTCGGTGGCAATACGCTCCCCTGGTCCCAGCAGCGGCCAAACCTTGGTAAAATGGGAGGTAAGTGCATTGTCCCTGTGGGCACAAAAGGGCAAGAGGGTCAACAACCAAAACCAGCGGTGAGCCTGGTCCATGTTCTCGTATGTATCTTTGCCCCAACCCATTATCTCATCTGGTACACCAAAGATAGAGCCGATGGCTTCCCTGCTCATTCTCCGCTGTTCAATCCATTGTATGTCAGCAGGTGCCCAGGAAAAGGTCTTGATGTCGGTTATACCGTCCTCGAGTATGATGGGAAGGTGCCAATTGTCCGGCCCCTGATGCTTGTCCAAGAGAATCTCTAGGTACTCGGCCCGTTCACTCGGGGTCAACCCTGCGGGCGCTATCAACGCATAGTCCGGGCGGGCACCTTGTTTCAAGAACTTCTTAGACCAGTTCAAAGAATTCAGGTCAACGATGATTTCTTGACGCACCGCAGCGATAGGCGGCAACCCCCGCCAAGGGCTCAAGGGGTTGTGAAGTTTGGCGTGTACCATGTACTGGGGGTCAATGTCCCGGTCATCCTTGTACGTGTACCCTGCCACAAGAGGGAAGTCCGGCCAAGTCGTGTCGGGTATGACGGTCGTTTCGTCGGGTCGTCTCATCCAGAACTCGGCCGGCCGCCCCCGACTGTCCGGCACGAACTCCATAAAGGACTCGCCGCCGAGCAACATGTGAGTACAATAGGACTCCCAGGCCTCCGATGGACTGTCGGAAGGGTTGACGTGTTCAAGTATCCCGGTCAACTCGTGCCCCTCGCGTTCCTTCCCATTGACGTCCACAACCCTCACAGGTAGAGAACCTATAGCGGTCTGGTACACCCTGACCGCCTTGCTTACCCAAACGTAAGCGGCGAACGTCCGGGCGAACCCAACATAGTCTTGCATCTCGGTGGTGACCGCTTCTTTGGCCTCGCCGCTCAACACGTGTACTCGGTCGTTCAATTCTGGATGGTGACTGATGGCCTTGCGGGTCAGTATCTTGTACGCTAGTTGGACCCTCTCCCAAAACGTCATTTCACGTCCTCACCATTCGCATGTTTGCCCAGTACCTCAAGGCGTCCGGCCCGTGGTCGTTTTCCTTTACAGGGTCCACGTCACTCTTGCTTGTACTGCCCTCGGGGTATCGGTAGTCTTGACCCAACTCTCGTATGAGGTTGGTGCATCGTGGGTGTACAAGTATCCTGCGGGTGCCCTCGGCGGTCTCAATCAAAGAGTACAGGACCTTGATTGACTCCTTGACCTTGAGGCTCTTGCCCCGTGCAACGATGTCCGCCTTCCGCAGCGCTGCAGCGAGTTGGCTTGCACTGGGGTCCCCTACGGCAATTTCAAACGGTCCCCACTCACCAGCGGCGGCAAGGTCTTTCGCCTCTTGGATACAGGTACCGGCAAGGTGTTTCAGGTGGTACATTTCGTTGAAGATGTAGGCGGTCCCACCGTCGCGCTGTATGAACAGGAACACTCGGGGAGACACTGAAAAGCCGTCGTCGTAGGCGATCTCCACCGGCCCCCGCTCGGGGTCGTACTCGGCGGCGGTCGTGACGTTATCAGGCCCAAAACAGTCATAGACAACCCCCTCGGTGATGTCAACCAGTTTGCCGTCAAGTTCCTGTTGTGCGAACTTGCCCGTATAGGCACTCAACAGAGACGCATAGTACAGGGGGTCAAGGTTGGCTCGGTTGTCGTGGATTGACGCATAGTGATGACCGTACAGGGTGCCCGTGTACCCTATGGAGTCAAGGACCTCTTGTGCAGCGTCCGAGATGTTTTGGTACACGAACCATTGAGCCGTCCAGTGTCTGGTACCCTTGGGGGTTGTGGTGACCCAGGCCCCAGGCATTTCACCGTTTGGACCAGGTATACGCACCGATGCGATCGCAAGCAACCAGGCCATGCCGGTTTTGTCCCGGCCTCCCTCGTCGTACCACAACCAAGAGACATTCGGCCCGCGTGCAGCGTCCGGGTCTTTCAACCCCTTACAGCGTACCGACACTCCGTTGGTGAAATGGATGACAAAGGGTGCGCGAGGCTCCCAACCATGCTCGGCCATTCGGCGGTCGTTGGGTACGACCTTTGACCAGGGGATCCACTGCCTGAACTCGGGCCATGTGGACGCTTTGAAGTTCTCGAAGTCGGGGTTGAGGACGGCACCGGACATACCTTGACGGATGTACTTCAATGCCTCGTGTGCCCCGGCTGTGGTTTTGCCGGACCCACGACCCCCAAACAAAACACGAAACCGGGCAAGGTCGTCGTGAAAAGACGACTGACCGCCGCTCGGTCTGTACGTGTGACCGTCCGACCGTGGGAAGGGTACAATCCCCGCCCAGGCCCGACCCGTCAACTCACGTCTCGCCGACCTCCGCAAGTTCACTATCGTCGCCGGAGAAGGCGATAAGTTGTAAGATTTCAGCAGGGAGGCCACTAAGGTCAAAGCGTACCTCTTGTGTCACGTTGGCGTCCCCTTGGATGTTCAACTTGGTTGCCTCATCCACGCCGAGTATCTTACACCGACGATCTATGCACCATTGTACCCCGGCCAAGTATCGGGGATCCCCGACTTGGCCTTGGGTACGTTGGCCGACCTCGGCGGGTTGTTCGCTTACAAACCCCCCGCCGCCGTCCTCGTACTTTCGAATAACCCCCTTGCTCTTTCGGGTGATGGTCTGCGCATCCTCACAAGACTTGTGCCACGCGTCCCAGTAGACCATTTCAAGGTGGTTGATTTTAGCAAGTTCTTGAGCCTTGGCCTCGTTGATGTCCATCAGGCCGGAGGCTCGCCATTCTTTGATGAGCTGTCCTAGGTCGTAGCTCACCATCTGTTGAGTGAGGGTGTACCCTCGCTCATCGTTTTGTTCATTCAGTCGGGCGGCAATCTCAGCTTGCTTGTACCCCTCAAGGTACATCGCCGCCTCTTCTCGGCGGTCGCGTTCAACCTGGAATGGTGACCGTTTTGGGCCAGATTTCGCCATTTTACAAAACCCATGATACAAAACTCACCCGGCCCAAAAAGAGAGACACTATGCCCCGGCCTCGGCGGGTTGGGTGTTTTTGTTGGACACGAGCAGGGTCGTCCACACCGAGGACCCCGCAATCTTGACCATGATCTGAACGTACACGATGAACCAGATAGACCAGTCCCCCAGGCCGAACGAGATACCCAGGAACAACAGGGTATCCAAGACTGACTCTATGATGTTGGCAAGGTCGTGCCGCCGCCGCTTGTCCTTGATAGGCGCCCGAGCGTAAAACGCTGCCCCAACCAAACCCGACAAAAAGAACCCGATGACCGACCCGAGGGACACGCGAAACGACGCGGGCACCAGAACCGCCGACAGGATCGACCCGGCCAGAAACAGGGCAATCATTCTACGGGTCATCTGTTTTTCATCGGTCCAAATGTCCTGTAGCATCCTCTCGACCACGTTGCCAAACCCGACCAACAGAAAACCCGTGAACGGCGCGGCTTGCGGTCCGAAATGGTATACCGCAAGGTTGCCCACAACCATCGCCGCAAAGTACAACACGAGTAGAACACCGACAAAAACCGTCATGCTAGAGGGTCTCCTTCCAACCCCTGGACGTCAATTTCAATAGGGTCGTCATCCGCCTGGATGACCAGTTTGGACAAGGGGGTCACCGAGTACCGCTTGAGTACCAGGATATAGGGAGTCTTGTACCCCAACAACTGAATGCACTCCCAGCCCTCTTGACCATAGGCGTTCAACTCGGCTTGCAGACATTCAGGGGCAAGGGACTCCCCTCGGTACTCTTGCAAGACAACCTTGTACTCTACAATGGGACTCATCACAGGTATGGTACTGTTGTTGTGCATTATGTCACCCCCAAACTAGGACGGACTGTTGAAAGACGCGACCACACCCTAGAGGTCGCGCTTGACGTCCGGTGTCATCACCCGGAACAACCAGTAGAACGGGA
>Ga0180431_10008820_pt1 | contig 11499 bp, 15 predicted proteins | sample SS_ome_11_FD_132459 | JGI IMG/M metagenome (GOLD analysis project Ga0180431, IMG submission 132459) | Hypersaline lake sediment archaeal communities from the Salton Sea, California, USA - SS_1_MS_1 metaG | ecosystem: Environmental > Aquatic > Non-marine Saline and Alkaline > Hypersaline >...
CGTCCTGGGAAGCGATGCCTGCAGGAAGGTCCCCGGCCTGGTGGGTTACCTGGAGGGCCTGAGGGACAGGCTGGGGCCCCACAGGGACCACAGGGACATACTTGCCGGATTGAGGGGCCTGGATGCCAGGAAGGCCATACTGGACATCCTGAAAGAGGGCGAAGCCATAGACGGAGGAAGGTATGAGAGGATGCTCTGAGGCTCTCTACAAACCCAAAGGTGCAGGCCACACTGCGCCTGACAGGGACATGAGAGGGTATTCAGGCGCGAATGATGCACTGTTCGAGGCGTTCAGGGCCTGGATAGACAGCGAGCCTGTCTGCAAGTGCTCCAAGGGAAGGATGTATACCAGGGCAAACAGGGAAGTCGACCGCATAGAGGACTCCCACAGGCTGGCCATGGAACTGCTCCCTGAGCTGGGCAATGTTTCCCAGGAGGGGATAAACTCCGTCTTCATCCCCTTCATAGACCACCCGAATATCGAGCATGCCGGCATATTCATCAGCGCAGCCCACGAAAAGAAGGGGTCAAAGGACGTGTCTTTCAGCACCAGGGAGGGGCCCCCGATATCCAGGCTCGGGTACAGGTTCGGGAGAGACCGCATACTCATCGTGAGGGCGGACAGCAGCTACTATATGGGGGACGAAGGCGAGGGGACGTTCGTCAACTACGGCTCGGCCCGTTCCATGGGCAATCTTGATGCCCCGGGGCTATTCATAAACATGGGGAAGGTCGAGGAGTCAATAGGAGGCTCGCATGCTGACAGCATGTCATTGGACATGGGCTCATGCAGCTGTTACAGTGAAGGGACATGGCTGAGCAGGCACAATGATAAAATCAACCGTTTCGTAGCCAGCAGGAACACTCCATACGAAGTGCCTGGTGTCAGGGATTTCCTGGGGTGGCTGGCTGAAGGCATTGACCCCAGGAAGAGTGATTGGGAGATATTCAGGTTCCTGAGGGAGCATGACCTGAGAAGGATGGTCCAGGACCTGTGGGAGGCTGCTGAATGACCACAGAACCCCTCTACAAACCCAAAGGAGCCGGCCACAGCGCACCTGAAGGGGACAGGAGAGGATACGTGAAGCCCAGGGACGGGCTTGTCGAGATGTTCAGGGGCTGGCTGGGCAACCCGGACAGTCAGCTGAAGATGCCGTTTGACAGCCTGGGAGAGGTGACGTCAAGGGAGATAAATGCCCTCCTGCCCATGTTCAGCGGCCACCCCAACATAAAGCAGGCAGGCAGGTTCCTGACAGAGCTCTACAGGGGCTCAACGCTCAGGGAGTTCGTGTTCGAGAGCGACATTGACGGCGGGACAGACTATCTCGGAAAGGGCCTGCCCCATTGGCACACGCTCATCATAAGGTCCGGCCTGGGCAATTATGCAGGGGAAGAGAGCCACGGCGTCATAGTGAACCTCGCAGACACCGAGGACTGGGACTGCTTCGGCGAGAAGTCGGACGGGATAAACATAAACTGCGGGAATGTCCGGACGATGGGCAGGAAGGCCAACGGCCTGACGATAAACCTTGGCAATGTCACGTTCATGGTCAAGCCCTACCCCAGTGGCGTCTTCATAGACTATGGGGTATCGGACGACAAGCCCAATGGGGAAGAGATGAGGGTCATATACAGGAAAAGGCGGGACATGGACTTCGTGAGGATGGAATGGCCAGCGGTCAGGGAGATTCCCGGGTTCGTCAAATACATGAGGGAACTGAAGGCAGGCCTGGACCCATCCAGGACGGACGAAGAGATATTCTCGGAGATAAGGAAGAGGGACAGGCTTGAAGAGATAAGGAAGAGGGGCATGGTGATGGACATCAGGGACATGCTCGGCCTGGAAGGGCTTCCCCTCGAGCCATAGCTCGCGCTGGCTGCTGAAAAAAGAAAAATCCCCTCCTGGCACTCAGCCTGCTTCTGCGACTGCGCGCTTTATTGCTTTCACGTCCACACCTATGCTCTGGAGCCTCTCCTTGAACTTCGCAAGCGCTCCGTGTATGTCCTCCACGCTCCTGGCCCCTGTGCATATTATCTTCCCGGAGCTGAACAGGAGGAAAGCGACCCTCGGCTCTGGTATCCTGCACACCAGTCCAGGGAAGGACTCCGGCTCGTATTCCACGTTCTCCAGGGCGAAGGATATGTCCTCCAGGTTAATCCTCGCCTTTATCTGGGTGGAAGCCACTATGTTCTCTATCTTCACGTTGAACTTGTTGGGAAGCTTCACCCCGGTTGTCTTTATGTCCTTCACGACAGTCCTGATGGCCGTGTGCGCCCTGTCTATGTCCTTGGAGCCCGTGCAGACGATCTTTCCTGAAGAAAAGATCAGGGTGGCTGCCTTCGGTTCCTTTATCCTGTACACCACGCCCGGAAACTGCTCCGGGTTGTACTCCGCGCTGTCAAGCTTCCTGGATATGGACTTGAGCGGTATGTCCCTCCCGAGAGCAGCAAAAGCAACGACGTTTTCAATCTTTACGTCAAACTCCATGTTATATTATATAGTTCGAACTTGTATTAATATAGGGTTTCCGCCCCGGAACGGGCCGTTTCCCCTTGTTTCCGGCATGCTGGGGGCCTGTGTGATGCGCATTCACGAATATAAGCGGGCCTGACCAACAATAAATATGATGAGGAGGACGGCCATCACCTTCCTGTTTTTCATCCTGCTCTCCAGCAGTGCCTATGCGGCAGACTGCGGGGGCGATACCCCCTGCCTGTGCGGGGACAGGGTAGTGGCCAGCAGGACGCTGACAGAAGCCGACCTGGTGGCCTCAGTGGGCTGCCACTCCAACGGCCTGTACATCAACACCACCGGCGTGGTGCTGGACTGCGGGGGCCTGATGATAGAGGGCCCGGGGGTGTACGACGGCATAAGGGTGGAGGCAGCAGGCGTTGAGGTGCGCAACTGCAGCATCAGGAACTTCAGGAACGGGATATTCCTGAAGGCCGCCAACCAGTCGAAGGTCATCAGCAACACGGTCTGGGACAACTCCAGGTCAGGCATATTCCTGAACAACTCCATAGGGGTGCTGGTCCAGGACAACATAGCGGACGGCAACAATGACGGCGTCGGCATATACTCCATAGGCGGGAGGGGCAGCATATTCGAGGGGAACTCCGCCAGCAATAACGGCAGGGGGCTGGCGATAGCCAGCACGTATGACGTCCAGGCGAACAACAACACCGCCAGCAGGAACGAGAGGTACGGCATATACCTGTTCTCCACCACCCTGAGCACCCTGGCTGACAACACGGTGGAGAAGAACGGCCTCTACGGCATATACCTCCTGAAGGACTCGGACGAGAACAGGCTTGACAGGAACCAGGTCTGGGGCAACCTGGAGGCAGGCCTCTACCTGGACCCCACTTCAGACTACAGGATAACCCTCATAGAGAACGCCTTCTGCAGGAACTCCAACCATGACATACTGGTCGATTCCCCTGACACCCCCTACGGCTCCAAGAACACATGCAACAGCCCGGGGGACTGGAACGACGCCGGCCAGAGCAACTGCACCTACAGGTGCACGCCGGGAGACGGGGCCATCTCGGACTGCTTCGACGGCACGCCTTCGGGCGTGTGCTCGTCCGACATGCCGCTCTACTGCGACGAGGGCATCCTCAGGTACAACTGCACCATCTGCGGCTGCCCGATAGGCCAGAGCTGCGACAAGAACGGGACTGGGGGCTGCTACGTGGAGTCAATCTACAACTGCAGCGACGGCACCAGGTACGGCCACTGCGCCCTCAAGAAGCCGGTCTTCTGCCAGGACGGGGAGCTGGTGGACAACTGCGACCTCTGCGGCTGCCCCCCGGGCTACGGGTGCAACACCTCCAGCGGACACTGCTTCATGGTGGACGTCTGCCAGGACGGGACCTTCTACGGGGCATGCTCCTCCAACGTCTCGTACATGTGCAAGTCAGGCAGGCTGGTCCAGAACTGCACCCTCTGCGGCTGCCCTGAGGACATGAAATGCAACTCCACTTCCGAGAGGTGCTACCTGGTTTCCTGCATCTCCGACCAGGACTGCCCGGGAGGCTACTGTTCAGGCCCCTACTGCAGGGACAGGGAGGCCCTTGGGGAGGCCTGCGCCAGGGATGCAGCCTGCTCCTCAGGCCACTGCGTTGGCGGCACATGCGTCTCCTGCGTTTCAGACTCGGAGTGCCCCACCACAGAGGTATGTTCGGAAGGCTCCTGCAGGGCAGTCTCCTGCCCCAACGGGATCGTCAGGCAGCACAAGTGCTTCCCCTTCGATTGCGAGTCCGACCAGGACTGCCAGGCCCACCAGGAATGCGTCAACAGGTACTGCTCCGCCCTCTTCTGCCTGGAGGACCAGATGATAGTGGACCATGAGTGCGTGCAGAGGCCCTTCACCCTGTACGACTATGCGTTTTACATGCTCATAGGTCTGGCCGCCGTCATAGCGATAGCGTCAGCCCATCTCTACAGGTCCAGGGGCCGGAAGGAAGGCGGGCCCCAGGCCGGGGAGAAGGAGGAAGAGGAATGAGCACCAAACTGCTGATGGGCCTGATGGAGATATACGGGACCAGCGGCAACGAGGGCAAGATAAGGGACGCCATACTGAAGGAGATAAGGAAGCACGTGAAGGACGTCAAGGTGGACAGGTTCGGCAACATAGTGGCCCACAAGAAGGGGAAGGGCCCCAAGGTGCTTATGGCTGCCCACATGGACGAGATAGGCCTGATAATCAAGTCCATAAGCGATAAGGGCAACATAAGGTGCTCCTCCATAGGCGGGATAGAGGCCATATCCCTGATAGGCCAGAGGGTGCACATGCACGGGAAGAGGGGAAAGGTCCACGGGATAATCACCACCCCCGAGATATCGGACGACGAGGGCATGGAGGAGCTGCCCGAGATAAAGGACCTGATAGTGGAGACAGGCATGGACAGGAAGGAGCTGAAGAAGAACAACATAGACACCGGCACCTTCATAGACCTGGAGCAGAAGTCAGAGATATTCGGCAGGAAGATAACGGGAAAGGCCCTGGACGACAGGATAGGCTGCTACATACTCCTGGAGCTCGCCAGGAAGCTCAGGAAGAGCCGGGCAGACGTCTATTACGTCTTCACCGTACAGGAGGAGATAGGCCTCTACGGCTCCCAGACATCCCTGTACGGGATATCCCCGGACATGGCCATAGTGGTGGACGCCACCACAGCGGACGACGCGAAGGAGCAGGCCCACGAGATAACCAAGCACCTTGGGAAGGGCCCTGTCATGACCATCAAGGATGAGGACATCATATCCAACCTGTGCCTGGACGACCACCTCAGGAAGCTGGCCAGGAGGCTGAAGGTGCCCCTCCAGGTGGAAGTGAACGACGAGGGCACGACGGACGCCAGGAGCATATCGGTCTCGAAGGGCGGCATACCCACCACGATGGTGGGGGTCGCCATCAGGAACATGCACACCACCATGGGGCTGGCCAGCCTGAAGGACATAGACTGGCTCATAAGGCTGCTGGAGGCTTTCCTGAAGAAGCCTCCCCTCAAGTGCATGCAGCCCAACCAATAAAAAGTTTGTTTCTATAAGAGCACTATGGCAGAAGCATACCAGGCAGTCAGCCACTGCAAGAGATGGGACATCTGCAATGACATAAGGGACTGCCCCATCTACAGGGGCATGAGGGAGAAGGTGAAGGAGAGCCTGGGCGACGATGGCTTCGAGACAGTCCAGGGCACGAGCCCTGAGGTGTCCATAATCCATTTCGACGGGCATCACCAGGAGGGGGACAGTGCCGTGGGCCACAGGGTAATCATGATGGCCAACAAGTACGAGGGCTCCAGGCGGCCCCGCAAGGGCTCCAGGAGGGTTCTGGAGAGGAACTGCTACTTCAACGTCGTGATGGAGGCCGGCCCCCCGGAACTTGAAGGGGAGCTCCAGGGGATTCATTCCGAAAGGCGGCTCAGGCTGGCGGGCGAAGCCAGCGCTTCACCTTAAAAACCTGACATCCCATTCTAAAGCATGGTCAAGACTGTCATGAAGAGCTGCTCGGAGAGGGACACCTGCCTCTCGATGGAAAGGTGCCCGGTATACCGGGCCATGAAGAGGGTGCTGGACGTGTATTTCTCCGGGAACGGGGACAAGGCAGTGGACATCACCAGGGAGATAGAATACGGCTCCAGGTTCAGGTTCCACGTGTACTCCGGCGTGGGAAGCGAAACGGACAGGAGCGATTCCAGGGAGGCCTTCCTCACTGGAGTGAAGGGCGTCGCTGAGGAGGACGGGGGCTGCGTCATAAACGCTGAATGGACAGGCGACATCCCCGGGCTGTTCAGGGACATAACGAATGCCAGGGACAGGCAGGTAAAGATGCTTGACCCGCACACTGAAGGCCTGGACAGGGAAAGCGGGAGTGAAGGCCCCTCCAAAGGGCAAAAAACGGGCTCTGCCTGAACCAGGCGCCTCCCGAAAGCCCTAAAAATCTGACCCACCAATAGTCAACATGGCTGATTCTATCGTCGCCTACACGATGGGCGGCTGCAGGTATCCCTGCAGTTCCATAAGGGAGTGCAGCATGGCAGGCAGGCTCTCCCCGATAATGGGAGAGGGGAGCCCTGTCCAATGGGACAGCACGGTATCCGGACCGGACTTCAGCACGATGGTAACGGCCTATGTCCCGAAGGAGACCAGGAAGGCTGAAGTCAGGGAGACAGTTAAGGACGAGGCAGGAAAAGAGGGGGAGAGGGTGTCCCTGGTCGACAGGGAGTTCCTCCTGACGGAAAGGGCAGGCATCCTTTCGGTCACCAGGGTGGAGACAGACCCGGGAAGCCCCTACTGCAACGTGGCCGCTGTCCTGAGGGGGGATGACAGCCGCAGGCCCAGGCTCGTCCAGGCCATGAAGGAGGAGGGCAGGAGGCTGGAATACACCCCGCACGACGACATGGCGGACCTGATGGTCGCCTGCAGCGTTGAATGCCCTGGCCCGTGCCTGAGGATGGGGGACTGCGGCCTCTACAAGTTCATGGACAGGAACATAAGGGACATAGAGAGGAAGATGAGGGGAAGGGACTTCACCACATTCAGCGTTTGCGAGGGCCGGTCTGGGCCCGGCTCCAGGGTGGACAGCAGGGCCACCGCCTACGGCTTCAACAATGAAGGGGGCAGCACCTTCCTCAGCATGGTGAAGCTCTGGGGCGAAGAGAAGCCTTACTGTATCATGATGGTCGGCCTCCACGGCAGGAAGAGCGAAGAAATGATGATAGGCACCGCCCTTAGGGGCGTGCTTGACAGGGAAGGGGAAAGGTTCGGCGCCAGGAAGCTCACTTGAACGCCCTGCGCGTCTTCCTGGAGCCTGCCATGCGCTCCTCTGCCGCTTTTGCCGCCTTCTCCAGGCTGTTTGCCCTCTCACTCAGCTCTTTGGACCTGTCCTCCAGGCCCTCCTGGCCAGGGTCAATATCATGCATCCTGGAATATGCGCCCGAGGCTGACCTCAGGAAGCTTGCCCTCTCTTCCCTGGTGTATTCCATCTTGTCCCCTGCCTCGTCCTCAAACATCTGGGCAGCCTTCCCGAAATCGTCCATAGCCTCCTGGCTGTCGCCGGACTTCCTTGCGGCCCTGGCGGCCTTCAGGTAGCAGAGGGCCTCCTTGTCCTTCCTCCTGGAGCTCACGAAGAACTCTGCGGCCCTCTTGTAGAGCCTGACTGCCCTCTGGTAGAACACCTTCTTCTGTTCAGCGCTTTCAGCGTGCTCTGCCCTGAACACCGCGTTCTCTGCCCTCTTGTAATCGAGCGAACCCATGATAAGAATTGGGGGCTAATCAATAAATGCTGATGTGTCAGGGAAGCCCCTTCCCGAACATGTAGGCCGCTGAATCCGTCCTCTCTTCCTTCACCCTGTCCAGTATGTAGTCCAGGTCACTGTCCACCATGCACTCGGCCACCTCGGAGGCGGGCCCTATGATGTCACTGTGCTCCCCCAGGAAGGCCCTGAAGCCCCCATAGTCCCTGGGGCTGCTGAATGCCAGCATGTCCAGTTGCATGACGTATTCCCTCAGCCTTCCCTCTTCGCCGTAAGTTATCTCAGCCTCAGGCTCCCCGTTCCCAATGTGAATCCTGACAGAGGAGGGTATCATTATCATCGCAGCCAGGTTCTCCCTTATGTCGAATATCATCTGCTTTCCCCCTCTGGCCCTATGTCCCCGTTGAACAGGTCCTCCACTGCAAGGGACGCCATGGACCTCCTGAACCTGAGCAGCCTACTGTAATGGTCTTCCCTGACCCTGTCCAGGAATTCGGCGTCTTCCATTATCATCTTCTCCAGCCCGGCCGCCCTTCCCTGGTCGCCTGCCTTCCTGGCCTCTTCCAGCTTATCCTCCAGCTCCCTGTGGAACCTCTCGAAGAAGCCTATCCCGCTGTCTGAAGAGGCCTCTGCCGTGTACATCTTGATGTCCTGCATGTGGGTGAGGGTCTGGAATATGAAATCCACAGTCCCCTCTGCCAGGTCCTCCGTGTACTTGTAGTACAGTGTGCCCTCGTCTATCAGCTCCCTGTACTTCCTGAGCGCAGCCTCAGGGCTGCCGAAGCTGCTGATTGCGGCCCTGAACCTTGGGTGGGTCCCGGGCTTATCGAGCTCCTCTGCCATCTTCCTCTCTGCATCCTTCATCTTCCCGTCAGCCCAGGCCTCCACTTCCCTCCATCTCATGCCGGCGTAGTCCTGGAAGGTCAGGTGCCTGCCTATCCTTGGCAGGGGTACCGTCCCCTTCAGCCACTGAAGCATCTGGTAGTACACTTCCGGGTCCTCCATCGTCACAAGGTGGCCGAACTCGTGCACTATGGAATCCTCTGTCCCTATCCCGCACGACACCACGTCCAGCATGTCCCCCTTGTAGACAGTCAGGTACCTCTCCTTTATGGCCTCCATCATGCCCAGGAAATCGGCCTCGCTTTCCGGCATGTCCGTGTCCTGCACGAACCAGTCGCAGTAATCGCCGTAATCGCCCTTGTCGGTCCTCCTCTCGCCTATCCTGGGGAGCATCTCCGTTATGTCGTCAGTGCAGTTCGGCCCTGCCGAGCTGGTGGTCGACCCCTCGCCCAGCCTTATGACCACGGGCTCCAGCTCCCTCATCAGCCTGGGGCCTGCCCTGTACAGCCTCACTGCCATGCTGTGCAGCCTGTCGGACGTCTTCCTGTCGCAGCCCACGGTCACCATGGCCATCACGTCGTCCCTCCTGACCTGCCTGAGAGCGCTCTCCATGTCCCCTGCCTTGGGGCCGTCTGTCATGAGGGTCACCCTGTAGCTGCTGTCCCCGTGCCCGTACATGAACTCATGGAACCTGAACTTCCCGGGCGTCAGTATGGGCTCCGGGACCGCTATTCCAGGGCTGTCAGGCACTATTATGGGCCCGTCCTGCGCCTGCCCGCTGTCCTGGCCTCCCCCGCAGCCTGACATGGCAGCCAGGAGGGTCAGGAACGCTGCCGCGTACCCCATCACCTGCATCCCGGCGTAGCCGGAGGCAGCCTCTTCAGGCAGTTCCAGGAACGCGTCCCTCAGCCCGCTCAGGTGGAACTCGTGCCAGTGGGTGAGCCAGCTGCCTTCCCCTGACATCTTCTGGTAGAAGCCCAGGTCGAACCCCGGGCCTGCCTGGTATGCCGCCGAAAGCGTGTCCTTTCCGGTGTCCTGGTACTGCTCCCTTATGTGGTACCTCATCACTTCGAGGGCGCTTTCCCTGCCCATCCCTGTCTCCAGAAGCGTGTCCAGCTTCTCCTGCAAATTCTTTCCCCTGAATGCCCTGTCCATACGCTATTCTTGAAGCAGGTATTTATAAGGTTAACTATTAGACAGTGACAAATACATTAACTGCTCGTACAGAGTCACGCTTTCCAGCGACTCCCACAGGGCGAACAACCTTGCCACTGCCCTGCAGGGCAGGATGCAGATGGAAGCCATGAAGCTCGAATCTGAAAGGGAAGGCGCCTGAAACAGGCACAAGCTTATTTTGGTCCGGCTGCAATAATCAACCATGGCAAAGAAATTCAAGAGGGACAGGAAGAAGGACATAGAGGGCTACGCCTTCGTCGGCCCGCTCCTGGTGTGCCTGGGCATAAGCATGTACTACGGAAGGCCTGATGTGGGCGCCCTGACAGGTGTCGGCCTGGGCTTCATAGGCTCGCTTATAGTCGCCCTGAAGATGAAGTCCTAGAGTATCCCCAGCCAGTTTTCTCCGAGGGGTATCACCCCATACTCCTTCCAGTTCTCGCAGAAATGCATGTAGCTCTGGTTGCTGTAGTCATTGTTGCCTCCCCCTATCCTGATCCTCTTCAGGCCCATCTTCCTGGCCCTTCTTATAGCCTTCTTCTGCATCCACAAGCCATGGCCGCTCCCCTTGTAATTGTCATCCACCTCCACTGAGAACACATGCATGCTGTCCTTCTTCACCCTGAAGGCGGTGTGCCCCACTATCCTGTCCCCGTCCTCCAGGAGGATGGCGTCCCTGCCCTCCCTGAACATGTACCATCTGAGGGGCCACAGGAACAGCTCATTGAGCATCTTCGCCCTGAACAGGTACTTCAGGTGCCCCAGCTCCCTCTCGAAATTGGAGCCCTCGTCAGGGTAGCCCATCCTTTCCAGGAGGAACCTGCTGGCAACCCCCCTTTCCCTCTTCAGGTCCGAGTAGAAATACCCCTTCGCTGACATCTTGACAATGGGAGGGAAGCTTTAAGTCCGGACAGGGGCCCGCTTTCTGAGCATCCAGACAGCAAGGAGGTTCAGCAGCCCCATTATCACAGGGTACAGCAGGTGCATGCTGAACCCGTTCACGGCTATCCCGGTGGAGGCGTACGTTATCATGCCCAGGCCCGCAGCCAGCACGAGCCAGTGGGAGTTCTCCATGCTTATAATTACACCTGGCATAAATAAGTCATTTCCCTTCCAGTATCATCTCGTCCAGCAGGTCGCTCTGGGACAGGCCCCGTTCCTTCGCCAGCTTCTTGAGCCTGCTGGCTGCCCTTGCCTCCAGCGTGAAGTTCTTCCTCACCTTCCTGAGCGGCCAGACCCCTGTCCTGTCGTAGTCTTCCAGTATCTCGGCAAACGGCCTGACCCTCTTCATTACCCTTTCAATATCCTTCGAGCGCATATCTCACCATCCTTTCAAGCCTTCTCAAGTCCCTCATGTTCTTCTCTGCGACCTTCTCCATCGCCTTCGTTACCCTCTCCAGCACCTCATCGGTCAGCCTGAAGCCCCGCCTTTCAAGGACGAGTGCCGTGGCTGTCAGGCATGTCCTCTTGTTGCCGTCTGTGAAGGGATGGGCCACCAGTATGGCCCTCCAGAGGAGGGCCAGCTTCCTGTATATGCTTCTCCCCCTTCCCATGGACAGGGCTGTCTCTATCTCCGCGTCATATGTGACGCTTCCGCCATATCTCCTGTTCATCTCGGTTATTTCCCCTTTGGTTATCTCTTCTTCCGTAATCATATGTATAATTATGTAAGAAAGCTTTAAATACATTATGTTACATATATCTAACATGTTAGAAATA
>Ga0180431_10008821_pt1 | contig 11499 bp, 13 predicted proteins | sample SS_ome_11_FD_132459 | JGI IMG/M metagenome (GOLD analysis project Ga0180431, IMG submission 132459) | Hypersaline lake sediment archaeal communities from the Salton Sea, California, USA - SS_1_MS_1 metaG | ecosystem: Environmental > Aquatic > Non-marine Saline and Alkaline > Hypersaline >...
CTCGATGCCGAGCAGGCTCTTGACCAGCGTCAGGCTGCACAGGCTCATAGTGCACCTCCGGTGCACCCCGCTCGCTTAAGCGAGCGGGCCGGCCTGCTCGCTTCAGCGAGCAGGGGCGTCACTTCGTGCCGCCGCCGACCTGCTGCTTGTCGCGCGGGGCGGCGGCCTGCTTGGCCTCGCCGGCGGCGCGGACCTGGCCGGCGGCCACGTGGGCGGCCACCAGGTCGCGGTGCATGTGGAACCGGTCGCCCGCGGCGTACGTGTGGCCGTTGTCCTTCACGCCGTCGACGGCGGCCTCGACTTCGACCATGCCGTTGTCGTCTTCGCTCATCGGTCAGCTCTCCTTCACGGCTCGGGGGCCCCTGCCGGCTCAAGCCGGCAGGCCGGCCCGCTCGCTTCAGCGAGCGGGAGCAGGGGCCGCCGAGCCGTGGCCCCGGACATGGGCCGGGGCACGGCAGGTTGCGGCGACCGGCCTCCGAGGCCGGCTCGCGTCTCACGGCTCGATGCTCAGCCGGCGATGTTGCCCGGCCGCTGGCCCTCGCGGGCGGGGCCGATGATCCGCACGCGGCCGGCCCGCTCGTGGATCTCCGCGACGTCGCGCGGCACGACCGCCTTGGCGGCCTCGCCGCGCTTGTCGCGGACGCGGCCCTTCTCGTCGGTGCGGACGGCGCACTTGACGCCGCCGAAGCCGATGCTCCGGTAGACCTCGACGACCACGCACCCGGACGCGGCGGCCTCGGCCGGCGGCGCGTCGGGCGGTGCGTCGGGCGCCGGCGGCTCGCCGCCGGCCTTGGGCTTCTTGTCGCTCATGGCGTGCTCCTGTGCTCTGTGCGGCTCTGTCGCGGCGGCGGCCGTCGGGCCCGGCGTGGGATTCTCTCGCCGGACCCGTCGGCCGGGGCCCACGCTGAGTGGGCCCATGGTTGTCACGTCACGTCAGGGGGTGACCCACACGCAGGTGATCGTCACGACGCAGTCGCAGCCGTTGGCGCCGTTCTCGTTGGCGACCAGGTCGAGCGTGTCGCCGGCGGCGACCTCGTACTCGGAGTCGTCGAGGCCGTCGAACTCGAACCGCACGCCGTCGTTGATGCCGTTGAGCTCCTCGGTCGAGAAGATGTTGGCGGCGGCGCCGTCGTTGTTCTGGATGTTCAGGTCGTCGTCGGCGTGCGCGCCGTTGCCGGCGGCCTTGTAGCCGACCGCGTTCAGCACGCGGAGCTTCTTGCCGGTCGGCACCGTGTAGCTCGTGGTGCCGGCGGCGGTGGGCGTCCAGACGATGACGAACGGGATCGCGGCGTTGGACGTGAGCACCTTGGGCGACGCCACGCCGACGTCCTGGAGGGTGTTGTCGTCGCCGTCGACCGTCTTGTTGGTCAGCGTCTGCGCCGTCGTGGCCATGGCGAACGCGCTGCTCGACCCGCCGAGGTCGGGGATCTGGGCGCTCGCGCCGCTGGTGGTCTGGGCCGCGACGTCCAGGGTGACGGTCTGCGCGGTCGCGTCGGCGGTGGTGATGACGAGCTTGCCGCTCGTCTTGCCGTTGACCGTGATGGTGCCCGTGTTCGCCTTGCCGGTCGCCAGCGTGATCGTCGGCGTGGTCGCGTCGTCGACGGTGACGGTTTCGGCCGTGATGTCGGTCAGGTCGAGCCGCTGCTCGACGACGCCGGGGCAGACGAACACCGTCACGTCGTTGTCGGCCCCGGTGCACGCCGTCAGGGCGATCGCGCCGTAGTACTGCGTCGACGCGTCGTCGGCATCGAGGACGAACGCCTTGCCGAGCGTGCCGCCGGTCAGCAGGTTGCCGACGGCGATGGTCTCGCCGCTGGTCACCGTCGTCAGCCCGCCGGGCGCGACGTACCGCGTCATGCCGTTGGCGCTCGCCTGGGTGAGGTTGCAGACGCCGACGATGGGGTGCGTCACCGCCGTGGCGTGCTGGACGGTGTTGGCGGCCGTCAGGTAGACGAACCGCCCCTTCGTCACGGCCGCCCCGGCGATGGCGGAGCTGAGCCCGCCGCCGGGGTACTGGGCCACCGCCGCCGGCGGGGCCGGCATCGGCCAGAGGTGCCCGACGACCAGCGTCGCCGCCAGGGCGACGAGGGCCGTCAACGCGAAGATCCGTTGCAGTCGCTTCATGGTGTGCTCCTTTCCGTTGGTGTCGATCCGTTGGCCCCGGCGGCCGCCGGGCTGGCCGGCCGCCGGGGCCCTCACTGGGTTGTCGGTCTGCGTTGTCCCTGCTCGCTCAAACGAGGTCCGCCTCGGCGGACCCCGCTCGCTGAAGCGAGCGGGCCGGCCTGCTCGCTTCAGCGAGCAGGGCGACGGCCTTCTAGGCCGTCGCGCAGGTGACCACGGCGTCGCCGTCGGCCTCGGCGGCGTCGACGTAGGCCAGGCCGCGCACGGCCGTCATGGCCTGGTCGAACCACACGTGCTCGCTGGTGGCGATCTCCAGGGCCCGCAGCATGCCGAAGTAGAACGCCCGCCGCATGTCGCCGAAGACGGCGTAGCTCTCGCCCGTCGTGATGGCGCTGGCGGCCTCGAACAGGTTGGCCTTGACGATGGGGTAGCCCTTCAGCAGCCGGACGCCCGCGTCGTTGACGAGCCGGTAGAGGTACTGGCCGTTCGCGTCCTTCTTGTTCAGCAGGGCGATGGCCACGCTGTAGTGCATGAACCATTTCGCGTTGTTGTAGAACACGCTCTTGCTGAGGCTGCCCTCGACCTCGTCGATGTCGTCGTAGTCGAGCGTGGCGATGGTGGTGTTGCCGGCGGCGGCGGCCACGGCGGAGATCGTGCCGCTGTTGAGCAGGCCGGTGATCCCGCCGTAGGTGGCCGACCCGTCGCCGTTGATCAGGGCGTTGTCCCAGAGGTACGCGAGGGCCTCGGGGATCATGATGCCCAGCAGGTTGCCCAGGTCCACCAGCAGGCCGGGGTCGGCGAACATGATGTTCGGGATCCCCGTCAGCGTCGCGCACTGCTCCGGCGTCATGGAGATGCTGGTGGTCGTCGGGCCGCTCTGCGTGATCGTCGCGGCGATGGCCGTCCAGTACGCCGTCAGGTCGGCCGTCTGCTTGGGCCACGTGGTGCTGCCGAGGGTGTTGAGCGGCACCCGGTTGCACTCGGGGAACACCGTCCCGTAGACCTCGGCGTTGCGGATCAGCTCGGCGCGGAACTCATTGCTGACGAACTCCGACCCGCTGCCGGCGACGCCCGGCTCGATGTCGGGGCTGGCCTTCATCCGGCCGGAGACCTCGAAGCCGGCGGCGTCCTTGGCGACCGCCTCGGCGACCTCGCGGGTGTACTTCGGCAGGTCGTCGACGGTGTACCGCTTGTGCGTCTTCATCAGCAGCACGGCGCAGTGGGCGCCGAACCGCTTGGCCGTCTCGTCGTCGGCGAAGCCGCGCTTGTCGGCCAGCATGTCCATCCGGGCGGCGCGGCCGCTCGGTAGCAGGATCGCGCCCTTGCTGAGGCCCAGCCCTATCCGCTCGACGTTCCGGCGGGCCTCGGTCTCGGCGTCCAGGTCGGTGCGGAGCTGCTCCACCTGCGTCTTGAGCGCGGACGTCTCGACGTAGCCCTTGGCGGTCTCGTCGACGGCGGCCTCCAACTGGGTCAGCAGCTCGGCGGCCTTCTGGTCGCGCTGGTCGGAGGCGTCCTCCGCCATGACCGTGCCGAGCTGGGCCATCAGCTCCTTGAGCGTCTTCATGTCGTCACTCCGGGTGCGTCAGGTCACGGCCGCCCGCAGTCGTCGCGCGGCGGCCTTGAGTGCCTTCGCCCCTTCGCCCGACCCGGGCGCGTCGGCGCCGGCTGCCGGCGGGGGGGCGTCCGTTCCCGCCGGCGTGGCGTCGCCGCGTTCGATCTCCGGGTGCAGGCACAGCAGCTCGACGACCTCGCTGAGGCGGTCGAGCACTTGGTCGATTCGTTCGTCCGGCTTGGCCTCCAGCAGCTCCCCGGCCGGGCCGGCCGCCCCGGCGGCCTTCACCGCCGCCGCGACCTTGCCGGCCAGGTCGAACTCCGCCAGCCGCGTCATGACGTCGGCGGAGATCTCACTCACCAGCTCGTCGCGGTCGGCGGCCTGGCCGACCAGCGTCTTGACGATCTCGCCGGCGCCGCTCCGGCGGCGGCCGAGGACCTCCGCCGCGCGCTGGACGCACCCGGCGTTGCTCGGCACGCCGACGCAGCTCACCTCCAGCAGTTCGATCTCCGTCCACACCCGCAGCCAGTCGTCGTCGGCCAGGCCGGCGGCGGCGACGGCCTCGCGGATCTCGGGGAAGGCCTTGACCAGGTCCTTCACCGAGCCCTGGGCCCAGCGGATGGGGATGAAGCCGACGCTGAACGCGATGCCGAATCCGTCGGGGTCGCTCGCGAGGGCCCACCAGTCCTCGCCGGCGGCGCTTCGGCCGAAGCGGAACGTGCACGGCACGTCGAACTTCTCGACGCCGATGGCCTTGACCCATCCGGCCTGGGCGGCGGCGGCGTTGCTCGTGCGGTGCGTGTGCTGGCTCAGCATCGGCCGGTGGCCGCCGGTGAACTTGCCGAGGCGGGCCTTGACCGCCGCCGGCAGGATGATCTCGCCGTCGCGGTCGAGCTGGATCGTGCTCGCGACGCCGTCGGCGGTGCGGGCGCCCAGGTCCACGCCCTTGGTGACCCCGTAGAACGCCCGGTCGGCGGCGTCGGCCGCCGTCTTCTCGATCGCGCCGGTCTCGACGCCCTGCGTGTCAGTCGTCGTCATGGTCGGTGTCCTCCACGGCCGCCGGGGCCGCGCGGCGCATCAGGTCGGCGTAGGTGACGAACCGCACCGGCAACGGGACGTCTTCCCCTGCTCGCTCAAGCGAGCAGGCCGGCCCGCTCGCTTCAGCGAGCGGGGAGCCAGCAGGGGCCGTGGGCCGAATCCTTCGGCCCACGGCCAGGCACTGGCAGTTGATCGTCTCGCCGGGCGGGCCGTCGGGGTCGCGCGGGTGCGCCAGGTTCCACCCGTTCACGACGAACGGCTGGGCGACGGGCTTGGGGTCGCGGCGGTAGCGGGCCTCGGCGGCGACGTGGGCCTCGCGCCGCTCGCCGGGGCCCCGCGAGTGAATCCAGATCTCGTGGGTCATCCGCCCGGCCAGCCGGCCGGCGCGGCGGGCCCGGCTGAGCGTCTGGCCGACGGCGTTGCGGGCGGTCGTCAGCGCCCGGGCCCGGCCGGTCTGGGCGATGCCCTGGGCGCGGTCGGCGAGATGGCGGATGCCCTCGCCGGCCTCCAGGCCCTCGGCCAGGCTCGCCCGCAGCCGCTTGCGCGTCGCCAGGTCGAGCAGCCGGCTGAACCGCACCGCGTCGGTCTGGATCGCGATGCGGGCGGCCGGGTCGGCCGGCAGCGTCACGCGGAGGGTGTCGGCGTCGTCGCCGGTCAGGCCGGCCTCGTCGACGCTCTGGGCGACGCCCAGCTCGAAGGCCTGGCGGTGGAACGTCACGGCCCGGCCGACGAACTTCGCCCGCTCGGTGCGGTCGTCGAAGACGGCGACGAGGATGCGGGCGATGACGGCGGCGGGGCCCTTCCCGACGCCGGCGGGGGGGGCGGCCCCTGACCGCGTCGCTGTTGGGCCTTGGCCTTCTCCGGCCTCCCCGCCGTCGGCGTCGTTGTCCTGCGCGAGGGCGTCGCCGAGCAGCTTGACGACCTGGCGGCACTGCGGCGACGTGGGCGGCGTAGAACCGGCCGACGCGGGTCGCCAGCGGCGCCCACGAGGCCTGCCACGCCCGCCAGATCCGCTCGGCGGCGTCCTTGTCGATCCCGGCGTCGGCGTCGCGGACCTCGGCGGGCGGGGCCGCTTCGGCCTCGGGTGCCGGCCCCTCGTCCATCGGCGGCAGCGTGACGCCCTCGATGGCCTGCTCGACGGTCTGGAGCCCGACCGGCAGAAAGCCCGTCTCGTAGTGCGGTCGCTCGGGCAGGCCCAGGTCGAGCCAGTCGTTCAGGTCGGCCACCGGCACGCCCAGGCCGAAGTACTTCGTCGCGGTGTCCGTCTGGGCCCGCCGCATCTCCTGGAAGATGGGCACGTCCTCCAGATCGAACCAGGCCTCCAGGCCGCCATCGAACCGCGGGCACAGCTCGCCGTTGATGGCGTCGGCGACCTTGTCCAGCAGCGGGACGATCGTGTCCTGCCAGAACCCGCGCCGCTCGCTGGTGACGTACGCGTCGCTGTCGCCGCTGCGGCCGAAGAAGCCGGCCACGCTCGGCGGCACGTCGCAGATGGCGCAGATCTCCTCGCGCGTGAGCTGTTTGCCCTCGGCGTAGACCATCTCGCTGAGCGTCTGGCCGACGCTCTTGTGCGTCATCCCGCCCCACATCACCGCCAGCTTGCGGGCGTTGATCGCCCCGGCGTGGCGCTGCTGCCAGGTCGTGCGGATCGTCGCGTCGAGGTCCGGGTTGAACGGCGCGTCGGTCTCCAGCACCGTGCCCGGCTCGCAGTTGTTCGCGAACATGGCGGCGTTGTAGAGGCTGGCGTTGTAGTCGCTGACGATGGCCAGGTTACCCGGCGTGCGCGGGCTCAGGCCCCCGAACGGGTCCGCCGGGTCGAAGACCTGGAACGTCAGGCACTCCTCGACGGCCACGGGGTACTTGCCGCCCCGCGGGTCGGTGAACCGCCAGCCCCGCAGCCGCGGGACACGGCCGCTCTCGTCGACGACGGCCGCGGACTTCGCTCCCGGCACCAGCTCCATCGTCAGGGGCCGCCGACCCGCCATCTCGTCGAACAGCCAGTGCACCCGGCCGCCGGTGTCGAGGTAGATCGCCCACGCCTCGATGAACGCGTTCCACCGCTGGGCGGGGTTCGGGCGGGCCAGCAGTTCGTACAGCTCGCCGCTCTCGACGATCTCGCCCTCGCGGGCCTTCAGGGCCGCGTCGACGCCCTTGTGACGGCACGTCGAGCGGTCCTTGACGCGGCCCGCGCGGACCCACTTGGAGCCGAAGACGGCCCGCGTCCCCGCGGCGTCGCCGCGCGACAGGCGGATGGGCACGCGGGCGGCGTTGGTCGCCTTCTTGCTGATGCAGCGGTTGAACCAGAGGCTGCTGCGGTACGGGTCGGACGGCCCGCCGATGGAGCTGGCGCCCGACGGGTAGGTGTCCAGCCCGCTGAGGAACTGGGCGGCCAGGGCGCTCAGCGTGTAGTCCCGCTCGAGCGCGCCGCCCAGCATCGGCCCGGCGACCACGACGTCGGGCGTGACCAGCTCGCCGCCGAGTTGTCCGTCGGCAACCGTCATCGTCGCTCCGTCAGTGCACGCTGACGAACGGCTGGGCGTTCGCGACCAGGCCGGCCTTCAGGGCCAGGCCGTTGGCGCAGCCGACGTCGCAGTGGCTCTCGTCGAGCAGGGGGTTCGGCGTCGCGGTGACCTTGAGCTGCGCGCCGCCGGACTCCTTCTGCATCGCGTAGATGTCCGTCGTGATGAACTTCGTCTCGCCCGCCGCCGGCGGGATGAACTGCGCGCCGTCGCCGTAGGCGGTGACCATCAGGCTGGCGACCTCGCGCCAGCCGGCCGTGGTGAAGGTGTGCTCGAGCCAGCGGCCGGGGTAGGCCGTCGCGAGCGTCTCGTTGGAGTCCATGCCCAGGCCGGTCGCGTCGCCGCAGCCGACGGCGGTCGGCGCCGCGTCCATCGCCTCGCGGATCACCTCGCGCTGGAGGGCGAAGCTGCACTCGTGCATCAGCACCAGGTGGCGCAGCCGCTTGGGCCGGTCGCGGCGGCCGAGGTTGACCCACAGGGCCGACAGGTTGGCGTGGCGGGCGACGTCCCAGCCCAGCTCGGGCCGGAAGTCCGACTCGCCGCGGAGCGCCTGAAAAAAACCGCTCCGCCAGCCGGCGCCGTTCTCGATCCGCAGCCAGTCGAACGGCAGCCCCTTGCCGGCCTCGCCGGCGGCCACGAGCTGGGCCCACTTGACCAGGGCCTCCAGGTCGCCGGTGAACTCGCAGAGGTACTCGCGCCGCCAGCCGACCTCGTCGCCGTAGAGCGCGCGGAACGCGTCGATGGTGATCGGCCGGCCGTCCTCGCCCCGCAGCGGCATGCCCTCGGCGACGGCGCGGTGGATGTCCACGACGTGGACGCTGTAGGTGTCCGGGTCGGCGACCAGCTCGTGGAACTTCGTGTTCTTGCCGCGCGGCGTGGAGATCACGATCACCTTGAAGCCGCGCGTCGCCAGCGGGAAGACGACCCGCCAGTGCGCGTAGCCGCCGCCGGGGAACAGGCCGAACTCCGTGAAGATGACGTTGCCGGTCAGCCCGGCGAGCGTGTCGGGGTCGCGGCCGGGCAGGCTGGTGACCGACCCGCCGCCGGGCAGGTGCAGCGTCCGGCCGCGGTGCCGGAACCAGTGGTCGATCTCGGCGTCGTGCTCCAGGTACTCCTCGCCGTCGACGGCGACGATCTCGCCGGCGGCCTTGAAGGCCCCCTTGAGGGCCGTCGCGACGGTCTGGCACTTCTCGAACGTCGCGTCGGCCTGGCGCTGGGTCAGGCTGACGATGAACCACTTCTGGCCCGTGCGGAAGGCGTGGTCGACGGCCTTGCACGCGGTGGCGAAGTCCTTGCCGGCCTGGCGGCACCAGATCGCCACGAGCACGCGGGCCTGGTCGGCGAAGAACCGCTGCTGGTAGGCGTACAGGTCGATGACGCTGTCGGCGGCGGCGACCATCAGGCGGCCTCCCCGAAGACGGCCTTGCGAATCTCGGCGATCTTCTCGCGCGTCAGCCCCTTGGCCCCGGCCGCCTGGCCGGCGGCCCGGCTCATCGCCTCGTCGAACTTCCGCTGCATCTCGGCCAGCCGCTGCCGCTGGAGTTCGGTGTCGCCGAAGACCTTGGCCCCGCGGTAGAACGTGTCCATCATCGCGATGACCTGCGACGGCTTCATGTCGGCCAGGTCGGCCTCGGAGTAGTTGACGAGCGTCCCCAGGATCATCCGCGCGATGAAGTGCTGGCCGGAGCGGAACGTCTCCTCGACCGGCAGGTGCTCCAGGCAGTCCAGCGCGGCCTTGACCCGCGCGCACGCCAGCTCGTTCACGCGCTGCTTGCGGCGGATCTGCCGGCGGGCGCGGTCGACGCTGCTGTTGCCGACCTTGACGCCCCACTCGTCGGCCAGCCACGAGCGGATCTGGCGGAGGCTCCACGTCTGCGTGTCCATCAGCATCAGCTCGTACTCGGCCCACGCGGCGTCGCGGGCCTCGCGCGCGGCGTCGTCCTTGGCCACGAAGCCGCTCTGGGCGTCGATGCCGCCGTCGGGCACCTTCACGCCCGCGCGCTTCGCGGCCTCGATGGCCAGCAGGTCGTACGACTTGAGTGCGGCGATCCGTGGCATCCGTCTGTTCTCCCCGCTCGCTCAAGCGAGCGGGCCGGCCTGCTCGCTTCAGCGAGCAGGGGGGCGGGCGGCGTCAATGACGCTGCCCGCCGGTGAACCGGTCGACCTCGCTCCAGGGGAACTCGGCCCGGCAGAAGTCGCGCCCGGCCGCGCTGATCAGCACCCGCGGCGGGCTGGTGTCCTCGACACGCCGTATCAGCTTCTGGTCGAGCAGCTCCCGGACGTACCCGGCGACGCGGTCGGCGTCGCTGCCGAGCAGGCTGTCGGGCGCCGCCAGGTTGGCCAGCTCGGCGGCCGTGTAGCCGATGGCCAGGCCGCTCTCGTCGTGGACGTACAGCACGCGGAGCACCGCCTGGCGGAGCACGCGCGACTGCTCGATCTTGGCATCCACAGCTACGCCTCCTCTCGACCGGCGCCGGCGGCGGCCACGGCGTCGCGCAGGCCGCCGATCCGGCCGTGGAGCTTCTCGACCTTCTCGTCGACGCTGGCGCGCAGGCCGTCGATCCGGGCCGCCACGTCGCGGCCGAACCGCTCGACGCGCTCGATCATCCGCTCGTCGGCGCGGGTCTGGCTGCCGACCATGGCCAGGAACTCGCGGCGGTCCACGTAGGTGCGGCTCGATCCCAGCGCGCACTCGATGCGGGCCTTGGCCTCGTCGTCGATGGCCGCCTTGAGGGCGCCGACCTGGTCGGCCAGGCCGTCGAGCTTGCGAAACAGCGTCTCGATCGCCTCGGCCTGCGCCTGGGTCCGCTCCTTGAGGACGTAGCTGGCGATCAGGGCCGTCATGACGCCGGTGAGAAGCTGCGTCACGAGCCACACCACCACGCAGCCGACGATCCAGCCCGCACTGATCGTCATGGGGTGCCCTCCCGGCGGCCCTCTGGGCCGCCCTGCTCGCTTAAGCGTGCAGGCCGGCCCGCTTGCTTCAGCAAGCGGGTGCTTCCGGAAAAGACGAAGGCGGCATCAGCGGGCCCGCCGCTCATGCCGCCTTGTCCAAAGCGAGAGGCTCCCGCGGCTTCCGTGTCGCGGCGCGCCGGAACCTTCCTTGGCTCAGCCACTTCCGTGCCCTTCCAAATCGCGAGCGGCCGCGTGAACAGAACCCAGCCACTGGCGTTTCAGAAGGTTTAACGGAGCGGGCTACCGGGAAGCAAGTGGAAAAACTCAGAAAAAGCAGATAGGATCGGGTCTACAACCGGGCCAAGCAGCTCAGTTGCCTCGGGAGAACACGTCAACTCCACGTTTCCAGATGAATTGCACATCGTTCGCGATAGTGAGCCTGATCTCGTCGGGCTCCACCTTCTCGGGGTCCAGGCGCCGTTCGCCGCTTGTTCGCAGGGCCGGTTTCGCCGGGTCGATCCAGAGGATGAACAGGTTGTTCGTGTCAGGCAGATGGATGCCCGCCAGATCGGCCGTATACAAGCAGCCGTCGTCGCCTCGGAGCTCGACCCGGGCTGGCCCCATCCAGCGGGTCCGCCATCCCGGCGGATCCCCCGGCATTCCTCCGACCCGGATGTGGCGCGCGACGCGCTCCTTGTCGTCAAAACGCCACGTGACCGAACGCACCTTCCACCAGAGGCAATTGCCGTCCCGCCCCACTTGGGCAGGCCCGCGCGACAGGAGGCCAACAAGCAGCGCCGCGATTGCCGAGGCAATGGCGGCGGCCGCTGCGATCACGGCGGGTCGGCGTAGCCCCGGCCGGCGCGGGAGTACCCGCAACGACTCGCTCATTCCGGTTCCTCCGGCCAGGCGTCCGCATTCGGCTTGGGCCCCGCCTCCATCTCGGCCGCCTGCTCGCGAAGGCGCTTGGCTGCCCACAAGCCCACGAGCGCATCCTTAAGTTCGTCCTCGGACATCGGGACAACGCGAGAATCCTCCCCGAGCAGAAACCCAAGGCTGAACCCCATCTCGTTGGCCAGGTTGAGCAGCCCGGCCAGGTGGGTCAGGCTGATCCCTTTTGCCGCGCCCCTTTCCAGTCGCATGATGACGTCATCGGTGCCGGCCCCGATCTTCTCGGCAAATTCGGCTTGGGTGAGGCCGGCTCTTTTCCGAAGAAAGCGTAGCCGCTGCCGGAATATCTCCAATCTGGCGCTTGGCTTATGGTGCATAAGATTTTTTCGGAATTGCCTTGCCGAGCTCCGATTGTTCGTGTAGAATTCCGATGTCGTCAGGAGACACCTAATGACGCGACCTGGCCGCGCTCGGCGGAAACAA
>Ga0180431_10008822_pt1 | contig 11499 bp, 23 predicted proteins | sample SS_ome_11_FD_132459 | JGI IMG/M metagenome (GOLD analysis project Ga0180431, IMG submission 132459) | Hypersaline lake sediment archaeal communities from the Salton Sea, California, USA - SS_1_MS_1 metaG | ecosystem: Environmental > Aquatic > Non-marine Saline and Alkaline > Hypersaline >...
ATAGGTAATAGCCAACAACTGTGTTTATCACTCCAGGTTTCTATCCCTCTAAATTTTGTTATTCCTTTAGTATTCATAAAATATTTTAGAGGAACATTACCTAGCATTCCAATTACTTTCGGTTTTATCTCTTCTATTTCTTTTTCTAAATAAGAAGAACATTCTTTTATTTCTGAATCAGTGGGTGTTCTATTTTGTGGTGGTCTACATTTTACAACATTAGTTATATAAATATCTTCTGAATTTATACCAACTGATTTTAAAACATTCCTTAATTTTTGTCCTGCTTTACCAATAAAGGGTTTTCCTTTCACTATTTCATTATAACCAGGAGCTTCCCCTACTAACATTATATCAGCAGTTTTATTTCCTACCCCCTCTAATTTTACAAGGGTATATTTTCCAGCTTTTGAAGTCTTATATAATAAGCATTTATTACATCTCATAAATCCCCTTATTTTGCGATTTAACAGCCGATTTTAATAGATTAATAATAATATACATCTAATAAAGTTTCGTTTAAATCTGCCCTATTTACGCTTGATTCTGTGCTACTTTAGGAGCTTTCTTATACATTTTACAGCTAATTATTGTAACATTCTTGAATTGCTTGCAGGAATGTATACATTTCTGGCATTTTTTATTAACACCATAGAATCCTTCTCTTTCTTTCTTTGTTGCTAAAATAATTGTTCTTTTCATTTAACTCCTCCTTTTTAATTATTATATAGTATTTCTTAAGATTGTAGTTAATTTTTTATTTAGTAATAATTGTTTTCCTAAATTAAAAAATTCAGGTTGTTCTATTATTGTTTCTATATTGTGAAACTTAGTTAATAATTGAGCTGCCTTCTTTGGTCCGATTCCTTTTATTCCTTCTATGTCATCGGCTTTGTCACCAACAATTGCTAAATAATCTGCAAATTGGTCTGGTCTTACTCCATATCTTTCAAACACAGATTCGGGAGTCATTTCATGCCATTTCTTTTTGTTGTAATAGAGTCTTGAAGTCTTTTTTGTAATTAATTGATTCATGTCTTTATCAGACGAAACCATTAAAATTTTTTTGACTTTTTGTTTTTGTTCTAAATAAGCTGTCAGTATTCCCATTAAATCATCAGCTTCATATTTTGAATTTGAAACTATTTTTATTTCTCTACTTTTAAGATACTTTTTTATTTTTGGAATTTGTTTGAAAAGATTGTCCGGCATTTTCTCTCTTGAGGATTTATATTTGGGTGAGATTTGTTTTCTGAATTTCTTTCCTGGTTTGTCAAATAAAACAATGAACTTATTGATGTTGAATTTCTTCTCTAAAGAAATTAAAGCTGTTTTAAAACCATAAACAGCATTTGTATTTTTATTAGTAAACCAACTAATCGTTGAATAGTAAGACCTGAACATTAAAAAGTTTCCATCAACTATTGCTATTATCATTTAACCGCCTTCTTCTCTTTTTCATTTGTGAAGTATATTTAGATATTAATTTACCTTGTAATTTATATTTTCTTCTCTTGGGTATGTTGGTTTATTATCTGACCTTTTTTCTAAATTTGAGTTGTTCATCTTCTTCACACTCCTCAAACCTCATTTGTTCTTTATAGAATTTAAAGAATATTTTGCCCTTAAAACCAGACATCACTTTATTCTTAGTTACATTTAAAGAAATAATTGGTCTGGTTTCACCTTCTTCATCAAAGAAATACATCTTCCCATTTTCTTCATGAAAATCCGATTCCAACAAGTTAATTGTATCACCTTCATATTGTAATTCAACTGAACCTTTTATTGATGTATCATCTAATGATTTCTTTTCCATCCCTGATTTAGTCCCCATCACTGTTGTTATTATTGGACATTCATATAAAGATGTTGCCCTCTTTAATTCTTTTGCTATCTGTATTAGTTTTTCAGTTTCATCTCTTTTTTTGAAGTCAATCATATGTAGGAAGTCAATAAATACAATTAAGTTTTTATTTCCTAAATCCAAAGCTCTTTGTTTACATAACCTGATTTTTCTTAGAATGAAATCCAGTTCCTGTCCTTGCTTTGCATCTTTTAAAGAAAAACGTTTTGAATATCCTCTGATTTTATTAATTGCTTCTTCTATGTTGTATGTAATATCAGTTTTTTCATCCTCATCTAATGTTTCATTTTCTTCTATTCCATATTTTGGTTTAGCTATTAAATTGACATTTTCTTGACTGAGGTTTGCAACCATTCTTGGAATTGTCTTGAAAATTGCTGGGTCATCAATTGAAAAATAAAGAATGTAATTGTCTTCCTTCTGGATTAACTTCATTGCTAAATCCAAACAAAAAGCAGATTTTCCGATATTCCATTTACCTCCAATCATATGTAATCCAACTTGAAGACCATCCATTCTTTCATCAAATATCGGATGTCCTGTTTCCAAACCAATTAGTTTTCCAGTTCTCCAACGTAGTTCATCAAACTTATCAACATCTTTTTCTAATTGAGTTGCTTCTTCCATATATTCAGATAATGAAATCCCATGCATTAATTTGTTTTTCTTTTCATATTTTTCCAGTTCTTTTAAAAGGGTTGTCTTGAGTGTTTTTGTTTCTTCAGAGACTTGCTCAATTAGTTTTTCTTTTAAGATGTTGTTTCTCTGAGCTGATATTATACTAAAGATTGATTCTTCTAATGATTTATCTTCTTGGTTGTCTTTATATTTTTTTAATTGATAATCAAATAAGTTTATTTCAGGAATCTTTAAAAAATGTTTTATTCCTTTTTCATTTATTATATCATCAGGGTCTTTATCTTTTGGAAGGTGTTTTATGAAAATTTTTATTTCTGATTTATTTTGAACTTTTCTAATGGTCTTTTCCAATGCTTGCTGTCCAGGTTTATCCCCGTCAAAGCAAAGGATTAGTTCCTTAATATCATTCTTTAAAAGCCAACTGTAATGTTTTTCAGAGAAGTTGGTTCCTAGAATTGAAACTACGTTGTTTATTTTGTATGTAGCTAAAGTAAAGATGCTACTTGCTCCTTCAACTAAGTAAATTCTAGGGAACTTTCTTGCTTTATCTAAGTTATATAATAAATTAATTGGCCCTTCTTTTAATTTTATTGGATGATGAGTATATTTTTTTCCTTCGGATTTCTCCAGTTCTCTAGTTGATAAAGATATTGTTATTCCATAAGCATTTTTAACTGGGTATATTAATCTATTAGAAATGCTTTTAAAAGAAAGTTGAATAATTGATTCAGGTTTTATATCTTTATTTATTTTTCTTGTATCTCTTTTTAGTTTTTTAAATAGTTTTTCAAACGCTTCTTTTCCTTTTTCATTGTTTGGGAAGTATCCCAGTTCATGTGATTTTATTACTTTGCCCCATTTCCTTTGTTTTAAATATTTAATTATTTTGGGAGTTTTCTTCTTTAGGAGATATTGGTTAGAAGCTACAGATAATCTTTGAAGAAAATTTTGATAAAGGTTGTAGATTTTTTCAGTTTCTGTTTCCTCTTTTAATTCGTATGGTATGTTGTATTTCTTAGCAAGGTAAAGAACGTTGTCATGTATGAAACCCTTTCCTGATATTGGTCTTCCTTCAAGAAGATGACAGGCATTAAAAATATCTCCATTTTCTTGACAAACAAAGCATTTAAAATGACTTTCGTCTGGATAGAAGTTACAAGCTACTTGTTCGTCGTTGTTTTCATGTTCTTTTCTATTTGGACATTGAAAATGTGATTTAGAAAATTTGGTTCCATTATCTTCAAGATATTGCTTTAATAATGGTTTTAATTCTTTTAATACGTTTCCTAAGTTTTTGATTCTCATAATTATTTAGTATATTTAGTTTTTCTTAACCCTCAACATTTTGATTAATTAAGCTTATTAAGCTTTTTTAATTAATTATATAATATTTTTCGTCAAATTGTTAAAACTTTTTTTAGTTTATCAAATGAAGAACTTAATTCTTTTCTTATAATAAATGGAGAAAGTTTTAAAATCTTAGTAGCTTTACTTATCGAGTTATTATCAAAGAATATCACATTAATTATCTTTCTTTCATTCTCAGTTAAGATATTGAGAGCTTCGTTTATTAATTTTTGTTCTGCAGTCCAACGAATATCTTCATGCTGTTTTAAAGGAATTAAATCTAGTAGCGAACTACAAGCTCCATCATCAAGCTTTGAATTGTCCTGGCTATAAGTATAATCCAAAGATAATAAATTCAACTCTCCATGTCTTCTCTTCACAATTTTACCGTTTTGGAAATATCTCCTGTGATAAACCCTAAATAAAAAATTCAATCTAGTAGCATATATAGAGCTAAACTTTGACCTTTTATCTTTTTTAAATATTTTTATTGCCTCTAATAATTCTATTGTTTTAGCATCATTGAATATTTTCTCAGTAAGATATTTAGGTAAATTATATATACTCCATTTATTAAATATGCTTTTTATTATAGGATATACTATACATTGTATCTGTTGAATCAAGTTATTCTTCTTTTGTTTTTTTCTAGACTTTTTATATTGGATGACTAAGATAGTCAATTTATCCACATCACACCTCCTTTAGTAATTCTGGGTTTTCGTATATGTTGCCGATTATTTCACTCTCGTCAAATGTTGCATATCTTAAATGTATTCCACCACAAACCCATCCATCAATATTCCAAAAGACTTTTTCTTGATAAATTTGAAAATCAGATTTGCTTCTATAAGATATAATATCCCCCTCATATATCTCTTTTCCGTTCTTGTCTTTTAAGCCTGTGTATTGACCGACTGTTTCAGGTCTTACTCTAAAATCAGCACTATGAGTTTTTGCAATTCTTTCTTTTATGTAACACTCACCATCAGGAGACATCCAATAATAGCCATAATGCCATATCCCCTTTTTGTCTAACCCCCTAAACTTTATTTCTCTCATCTCACACCTCCTTTTTAGCCTTAAACATTTTCTTTAATTTAGGATATTCCTTTGTTATTTCTTCCTCAAAGGGGCAGTTAGCACAACATTTTACTCTTGGACTTTTTAAATTTCTTTTACAAAGTTTAATATGTTGTTTTAACTTAATTTTATTCATTCCTCCTCTAACTCTTTTTTGCAACTATCAAAGTTAAAGAAAGTGCAATTATCATATGCTTCTTTTAAAGTTTCCTTGAGATTATCTTTTAAATTTTTAATCTTACCCACAAAACTCAAGACCACTAATCCACTTTCTATTTTATTCTGTCTATGAAGTAATTTTTCATTCTCGGTTCTAACGCCATCAGTCATAGCTCGTAATATTAACTCAAAATGTTTGGGTGCTTTTTCTTTCACATAATTATATACTTCCATTTCTTCTTTAATTTTATCTAACATTTCCCCTCCTTTATCCTTTTGTGTATGGTGGTGGCTAATCTCTTGCAATACTCTCTAAAATCCATATCGTAAGGTAGGACAAATTTGATACCATCTTCACACATTTTATTCTGTATTTCTTTCTCTATCTCCTCCACCGATAAGTCCAGTTGTTCTAATTGGGAGAGGGCTTGGGTGACTCTATCATCTAAGCACAATTTAAATCCACTGTGGGTTTTCATATCCTCATTTGTCATTTTCTGGTAACACCACTCTTTACCGCTATCTTTCCAAAAATCCAGTATTGCTTCTTTTAATATCTCCCTTCTGATTTTCATCTCTCCCCTCCTTTGTCAAGGGTTTTAAAAATCTTACTACTTCACCCCACTCTTTAAATGTGTATTTCTTTTGTGGAACTCGGAAATTCAAATAGTTATCAAAAACCCTTATAGTTCTTGTGCTCCCAAAATAACAAATAGAATAAGTGGTTTCCTTTCCTTTAATAACTAAATGAGGAACATTATTATTAGATATTTTTGATTCTCCCCCAATATGTTTTTTAATCCTATGCAATATTCTTTCAGCTTTGCACATTCCAATCTCATCTTGATATGGCATCTCACATCTCCTGCTTTTTATTTATAAGTTAGCATTAATTTCATGAGAATTATCTGAGCTTCTCACATGCATTCTGCAAATACTAATTATATCCTGAGCAGAATTAACATAACTTTCTAAAATATTTCTAGCAAGTCTCAAGTCTTTTACCCACCAAGATGCTTCTTTATCTGCTACTGTTGAAACAAATTTCTCATTATTTTTTTCTGCTTCAAATTTTAGTAGCTGATATTTGTTTCGTTCTTCATTGAGTTTTATAGATGCTATCTTTGCTAGTTTTTTTCTTAAATTATTACCAGCCCCGCAAGCTTTCTTTGCATACTCCCTTGCTTGAGAAGGTGTTAATTCTTCATCCGAAGTATGTAAATCAGAATCAAGTTTATCAAGAAGCTTAAATAATGATTTAGATTCAGTTAAAATTTTTTCTGCAATTGTTTTATAATCACTTTGTGTAAGTTTTTGAGTCATCTAAATCCTCCTTTTTTAATTTAATCAATAAACCCAACAAGAATTAATATATTAGCCCCAAATATTAGAACCCAAAATTGCCAAGCAGTAATAATATTCTCAACACCTAAAGAAGTCAAACAACCCACAACCAATAAACCAAACAATCCCCCGCAAATACCAGTTCTTAGTAATCTCATGACCACCTCCTTAATTTATCCAAGTAATATCACTTTCTTTTTCATTTATCCAGTGAGGGATACTATTTTGTATTAAAGAAAGCCTTGCCCCTGAAACTCTTATTACTTTTATATGAATCATATCACCGGCACGCTCTAATTCTTCAAATTCAATTACACCTTTATATTGAACACCTTTGTTAAAAATACCCCCACCAGTAGCTTCAAAATCAACTATGCCCCTTCTTCGTTTCTTCTTTTCAAGCATTTTTTACCTCCTTTTTTCTTATCATTAGTATATTGCCAAACAACATATCTTCTTAATCTATAAGAAAGTTTACTTTTCTTTTGCTGTATCAATTCATATTCTTTATCTATATCAACATCTTTAGTTTCAGTTTTACGAACAAATAATCTTGAAAGTCCAAAATTTAATATAGAATCCATAGTTGTTTTCTTTGTATTAAACCCAAATAAAGAATCAAGTGGTTTGAATTTATTTTTCTCTTTAGGAGTTTCTTTTCTTTTTTGAATTTTATCATGTCTTTTCTTTAATTGATGTTTTGTTAATCTATGTTTTAATTTTTTTAATTTTTTCATTTTATCTCCTTGAATTCTATTTGTAAATCATTTGCAATCTTATCTAGATTCAAACCCTTACCTGGACAATTCTGATGATGATTTTCTATATGTTTTATATTATACTTAATTAATAATCTTTTCAAAGAAGTTATTTGTTTATTAGTAAAATTATTATACCCTGTTAAAGCTATACCTATATACTCATTCCTTCCTTTAGCATGAGCTCCTTTCTTCCATAAAGGTCTTCCTTTCTCAATGCTACCATTTTTTCTAATAACAAAGTGATAACCTATACAATCCCACCCACGTTGTCTATGCCACTTATCAATTTCTTTGACACTAACATCATGACTATCGGTGTGGTGAATTACTGCTTTATCTAATTGCATTTGCGGATAAGCAAGAGGAGTAATTAACAAAAGTAAAATTAATATCAATATAAATCTTTTCATTTTAGCTCTCCTTTATTAAAGGCTTGGGCTGGCAGGATTAGTTGTTTTTCCAATAACCGTCAAAAAACACTCAAAAACTGACCTGCCCCATACGGAGGTAATCCACCCAAGAGGCTTCACATTTGCCCTTTTTCTTGGGTGGGAGTGTTTCTATGGGTGATGTGCCACAGCCCAAACCATATTATCAAAGAACTTCTTACTGCCATTTGTAAGTATAAAATTTTTTTAGTAATTGTTGTTCTCTTAAATGTCTTCTAAATTCAATATCTGAATCCTTTTTAAATCTAAGTTTATGTGATGTAAAATGAGTAAACACGTTATATAAATCCCAGATATTTTTAGCTCGCAAACAATCATCAAGAATTTCTTTTTTCATTCTATCTCGCACCGAAGCATGTTGAAGAAATCCAAATGTTGTTTCTTTTGTATTTCTTATTGTATTCCAAATTCTCCACCTATCAACTACAGAAGATAAATCTTCTAACTTACCAAATATATTCTCTGAAACTTGTTTAATGTCATAATCTCCGATATGCCTCTGACCTATTCTTGAAACTGCTTTAGGAATCACCAATCCATTAGTGCAAACTAATCTCATAGCTCTTATTTCAAATCCAAGCTCCATACTCTTATCGTAGCTATTGAATGCCCTTAACTTGAAATCAACTAAATCTCCTTTCTTAACCTCAGCTGAATTATGTTTTACTTTAGAAGTAAATCCATAATCGGCAAACATAATTGCTCCACCTTTAGCTGTTATTACTCTTTCCCTGTTAATTGATTTTATTCCGTCAAAAAGATTTATTACATCTGCATGTAAAGTTGGCTTGTATCTGTTGCTGACTATTCCTAAACACCTATGAGTATCTTGTCTTACTATTGCTTTCTTTCCAGAAACTACGTTTCCATTTTCCATTCTTAAATCTTCCATCCCAATCTGAAAATCGTATTTCACAGTCCACCTCCGTTTAAAAAGGAGCTTGAGAAGGAAAAGCGGAAGAGACAGCGGTGTGGGAACTGTCTCAAAAACCTTCCCAAGTCTCCTTTGTTTATAATTACACCGCTTTTTGCTTTTTTGTTTACCATCATATATATTATATATTATTTTTTGAAATTAGTAAAATATTTTTTATGCTTCCCTTATATAATAATCACATTGATTTTTCTTAAATCCCTGTTTTTTAGCAAAATCATAAGCTTCATTCATTGCATTCTTTATGAAGTTTTTATCATCTGGAACTTCAATATCACAAGCATGTCTTTTTTTATTCCCAAATAACATTGTATATAAATCAGTTGGTCTGATAGTTAATCTTAATTTAATCATTCTTCTCCTCCTTTATAATTTTATTTTACTTTTCTGTGATGAGACTATTTCTTTTATCTTATGAGCTTCTTCCAACTTAATCCTCAATACTTCCATGCCTGATTCACGAGAATATAAAGAATCCTCAAAATACAAATCTCTACAATCTTCTTTTCTCCAAGAATCCATCCAAGCTCCAGTGTCTTTCTTTTTAAGATATTTTCTAAATTGTCTATGAAGATATTTCATTTCTTCATAATTGTCAGAACAAATATTGTCCCAGATATCAAAATAAATCACATCATACTTTGTTCCCTTTTCTGGCCTCCAAAGAAATATATCTGAATTGATAATTCTAACTTTGTTGTTTAAAGGTAGTTGAGAAGCTACTAAATCTATTATTTCTTTTTCTCTCTCGATAATTGTTATTTCCTTAACATTTGGATTATCCTGAATCTTCATTAGAACCATACCTATTCCTAATCCAGCAATAAGAATCTTCCCATAAGCTGAATGATTAATCCTGTAATTTGTATTTACTTCCATTGGTGTATCGGACATTATTATTCCCCCAGTCCTATGTTTTAGGATAACATAAGTTCCTTCTCTAAAATCCCTATATTCAGCCCAATTTCTAAAATTGCTACTCTTCATTCTTGCAACATCTTCAGTATTTGCAATTCTATGTATTAATTTAAAATTCTTACTTTCTCTAGGTTCAATGAAGTTTGCCATAAACATATAGGGTTCTTTCTTCTCATCAAATAAACTCATCTTTATTCCTCCCCCTTTTCTGTTAGAAATTCTTTAAAAAATTCAAACCAACCTATCGTCTTCCCCTTGCTTATTACCTCACCGTTAGGCATTACTATACATTCCAAATTACAAACTATCATCTGTTCAGGTTTTTTATTTAACATCTTTTCCTCCTTTTCAATCTTCTTTCATCTAAGTATTTAAAAATCTTTCTTTTCCTTCTATTTGTAAATTTCAAAAATTTTACCTTCTGATGTAACATAGAATTTAATATCAAGGTCACAACCATTTGTGCCCCCTCCAAAATGTTCATATTCTAAACCAATTTCTATTAAGTGGCGATGACCGACTTCATCTTCCTGAACATCAAGTTCCCATACTTTAGCAACAAATAAACATTCCTTTAATGCATGACGAAAAATTCCTAATGCCGATTTACCAAGTGTCTGCTTAAACTGATATTGAAAAGTATATCTATCAGTTTTATTTATTTCTAATTTGTAACCAGCAATTGTATAGCATCCAAATCTCTTTTCAAGATAATCTTTCACAGCTTCAATTTGTTTAATATTAAATTCTGTTTTGTATTTAGACATTTTTCCCCTCCTTGTTTCTTATCTTTTTATAAATTTCACGTAATTGATTTAATCTCATCCTCTTCAACTTCCATCTTTTCCAATGAGGATTTTTCCAACATAACCAATCTACAAACTGCCATTTATGTATAGGCATCCAATAGTCTCTCATGATGCTTTAGCTCCTTTTATGTAACTACCTACCATATTCTTACCCTCCATAAACCATACAGGAACGTTCAAAAAATCAATCATTCCCCAGAGTTTAATACCTATATGTTTGCTAATATCGACTTCTAATCCTGTAACTATCTCTCTATCTTCTGGATGAAACTTTATGTGGATACCATTTCGTTTTAATGATTGAATTACCCGCTCTTTGTTCATTTTAATCCTCCTTTTGTTTGTATAACCATTCTACCTTTTAATTTCTTATCACCGTTGTCAGTTCTTACCCTCATCTTTCTCTGTTTAGCTCTGGACTTTCTTATGAGACTCCACATTGGATTCATACCACACCCCCTGTTAATAATAATACTCCCTACACCTGCCGTGCCGTTGTCCGTGCAGGTAATACCCTTCCCACCAAATATTGCCATTTGAGTAATACTCCTTCCACAGGCCTTCTCGTTTGCCGTTAATTGTCTGGTTGAGACTCATCAGGCTAATCCTTCCACATCTTCGCCCTTAAACTTCTTACTATACCGCCAGTCAAACCCTTCTTTAGCTGTTTTGCAATCAGGGCTTACTCCTTCTATGACATAAACTCCTGTAGAGGCGTTTTTCATCTTTAGATAAGGGCAGTGTTTTCCGTTTATATCCACAAGCAAAAGCGTATATTCGTCAAAAGGAAACTCCTCATTGTCCCCAAGTTTATAGGTGTCAACTTCCTTTGCACCTGTCTTTTGCACAAACCTCTCAACGCCTACCTTTTGGAGAAACGCCATTCTTCTTTGGACATTCTTCTCTTTCACTATATACTTCATTACATCAACTTTTTCCGGGGGCATATTAAATTCCTCCTCTGTAACTTCTACCCCGTGCAAATACCACGTATCTTTGTATGATTTATACTTCATTCCCCCTCCTTGTTTAATAATAATATTTCCTCATTCTCCCGTGCCGTTGTCCGTGCAGGTAATTATCTTCCCACCCAATACTGCCGTCTGGGTGATACCCCTTCCACAGGCCTTCTTCCTTGCCGTGCAGGTAATGCCCTTCACACCCAATACTGCCGTCTGGGTGATACCAC
>Ga0180431_10008823_pt1 | contig 11498 bp, 10 predicted proteins | sample SS_ome_11_FD_132459 | JGI IMG/M metagenome (GOLD analysis project Ga0180431, IMG submission 132459) | Hypersaline lake sediment archaeal communities from the Salton Sea, California, USA - SS_1_MS_1 metaG | ecosystem: Environmental > Aquatic > Non-marine Saline and Alkaline > Hypersaline >...
AGCAGCTCCGAGTACACCAACGGCGTCAGCCACCTCCTCTCATGCCTCATAACGGAGAAGACGGGGATGACCGCCGCCGAGTACGCCGACGAGTACCTGTTCGGGCCCCTCGGGATAACGGACTACGAGTGGAGAGCCGACAACGCCGGAAGAAACTGGGGGTACAGCAGCCTCTACCTTAGGCCCAGAGACATGGCGAAGATAGGGTACTTGTTCCTCAACGACGGCGTCTGGGACGGCGAGCAGATCGTCTCAGAGGCGTGGGTAAGGGAGGCGACCCGACACAGGATCGACGCCAACCTCAGGGACGGCTACGGCTACCAGTGGTGGGTGGACGACGACGGATACTACATGGCCCTGGGCTACATGGGCCAGTTCATCTTCGTGTTACCCGAGCACCGCATCGTCGCGGTGTTCACCGGCGGCACCCCCGAGACCTTCGACTACACCATAGAGCTTCCCGAGCGGTTCATAATACCCGCCGCCGGCTAGCCGCCCAGGGACTCGAAGACCCTCTCGATGAGCGCCTCCTCCCGTATCCTCTTCAGCATCTCGTGCCAGTACAGCTGGCTGCTGGATGCGAAGAGGGCGCCCATGACGCTGAGCTCGGCTAAGAAGTCCCTCAACGCGACCAGCCCCACGCCCCCGGCGACCAGCCAAGGGTGGACGTGCTCGAAGGTCGTCAACGCCAGACCGAACGCGAAGACCACGTTCACCAGTATGAGCACCCCTGTCACCCAGAAGCCCCACCTAGAGAAGTGGGCGCCGGAGACGTAGATGCCGACGATGACGACGGACAGGGCCAGGTAGAGCCACCCAAAGACACCCCAAGAGCCGATCTGGACCCGTAGCAGGTTGAGGGCGAGGAAGAGCACCTGGGTGCCGGTGTTCCAGCGGAGCAGAAACCTGAAAGGGTCGCTTGCGTCCCTCCAGAAGAGGAGCCAGCTGAAGCAGACCAGCCCCGGGATCACGGCCACGGCGACGGCCTTGAGGTAGAAGAAGACCCATATGTTCATCGGGTTGAGTATGAACATGCCCGCGTAGGCTGACAGCAACACCAGTCCGAGCGCGCCCACGAGCTTGCCGAGCTTCAGGGTTTCCACGGGGGAAGGTCGGCGCCTAGGGATATTATTGTTTACTTCACAGTTTCACCGACTTTATTTCACCCTTCCGTAAAATGATAAAGGATACCAGATAATAATTGTCCAATTATGGTTTTTGTGAGTTCAACTTAATAGAGTCTCCTTATGGTTCATATCTATGGTTGGAGAAGACGACCCGCCCGAGAAGGCCAACATGCCGTTTCTTTCATGGGGCATGGCGCCGTTCCTAACGTTATTCACTGGGCAGGCCTTCAGCCTCCTCGGAAGCAGGCTCGTGAACTTCAGCCTCATATGGTGGTTGACGGAGAGCACTGGCTCGGCGTCGGTGTTGGCAACCGCGACAATCATGTTCACTCTACCCCAGGTCTTCATCGGACCCTTCGCTGGAGCCTTGGTGGATAGGTGGAAACGGAAAACCGTGTTGATGGTCTCGGATAGCTTGGTGGCTTTAGCCGTGGTGTTGCTGGCTTTCCTATACTCCCAGGGAGCGGTGGAGGTGTGGCACATATTCGCGTTGATGATGATCAGGGCTGCGGGCGGGGCGTTCCAGTGGCCAGCGATGCAGGCCTCGACGACGATGATGGTGCCAGAGGAGCATCTCTCAAGGGTTTCTGGGCTCAACCAGGCGCTGTCGGGCACCGCGTCCATTTTAGCGCCTCCCCTAGGTGCTTTGCTTCTGGAGTTGTTACCCATCCAGTGGGTGCTGTCCCTTGACGTGGTCACCGCCGTGCTGGCTGTGGGGCCACTGTTTCTCATAAACGTACCGCAGCCTGACCGGGAGTTCTCAGAAGCCCAGACCGTGGTGGAAGACATGAAGGAGGGGCTCAGGTTCGTGTGGGGCTGGAGCTCCCTGAGAACCGTTATAGGCGCATCGGTTTTGATAAACTTGGTCGTAAACCCGGCTTTCAGCCTCCTCCCCCTGCTTGTCACCAACTACTTCGAAGGCGGCGCGGCTCAGCTGGCCTGGCTGCAGTCCGCTAACGGGGTGGGGATGATCCTGGGCGGCCTCGCCCTGGGCGCCATCGGCGTCTCAAAGAAACGCATGACGTTCGCCTTCATGGGTTTAGCCGTCGCAGGGGCTTGCATCGCCGTCGTCAGCCAGGTTCCTCCAAGGCTGTTACTGGTGGCCGTCGCGGCCTTCTTCGTTTTCGGGTTCACCAACTCCATGGCTAACAGAACCATCATAGCGTTGCTTCAAGCCGTCGTGCCCCCAGACAAGCAGGGCAGGGTCTTTACCCTGTTGCTGAGCCTAAGCGTGGCCATATCACCTCTTGGCCTCGCCGTAGCTGGGCCTGTATCTGAGATGCTGGGCGTCAGGTTCTGGTTCCTGTTCAGCGGAGTAGCGATGTTGGCCATATGTCTCTACGCGTTCATGAGCCCGGATGTACGTAAACTAGATGAGATGGATACGAGCGACTAGTACTGCTCATCTTTTATTGATGGCTGAGAACCATATGCCATGATGAAACGGCTGGTGGACCAATGGGTAAAGCTATGGAACACATACGACCTCGACGAGGTCAGGCGGCTTTTCCTAGACGACGACAGGGTGACCTACTTCAGCTCGGAGAAGAGGGGGCTCATCAAAGGCATAGATAAACTGGTTGACCATCATAAGGAGTTCGGGTTTGTACCTGGCGGAAAGGAGACGGGTAACAGGCTGTGGCTAAAGGACGTGGAAATAGAGGAGTTCACGGATTCTGCGGTGGTGAAGGCTGACTGGTTGTTCCAGAGGAAGGGCTCGGACGAGGCCCAGCGCGGCCCCGTGTCAATCCACTACGTTAAGGCGGGGGACGGCTGGCTCATCGCCCACGCCCACTTCTCCACCTACTGAGCGGGGTCATGGACGCGATGAGGCTCACCACGAGGCTCGGCGACACGGGGCTCACGGTCTCCCGGCTCTGCTACGGCACCGAGCCTTTCACCTTTAAGAAGGGCCCCGACGGCGCCAAGACCCAGGGCGATGTGCCTCCGCCGGAGGGAGGGAGAAGGCTCGCGGAGGCATACCGGCTGGGGGTCAACTTCTGGGACACCAGCTACGACTACGGCACCCACCCCCACGTGGCCGAGGGGCTCCGGCTGGTTCCCCGCCGTGAGGTGGTGGTCGCCGACAAATCCAACGCCCACACATACGACGAGGGCGTCCAAGCCGTGGAGAATAGCCTCATGGACCTTGATACCGAGTACGTTGACGTGATATTCCTCCATATAGTGCCGCCTGAGCCGGTGGAGAGGCGGGACGCGGCGGGGCGCCCCTACGTCTCTAGGCCCCTAAGCAGAAGGATGGGCGCCCTCAACGCCTTCATAGATGCCAAGGAGAGGGGCTTGGTGAGAGCCACGGCGTTGTCCACCCACAGCACCGAGACCCTCCGGCAAACATTGGAGATACCCGAGATAGACGTTGTCTGCACCACGCTGAACATGGCGGGAGCCTACCTGGACGACGGAACCTTGGAGGACAGGATCGACGCCGTCCGGGACCTACACGACAACGGCAGGTTCGTCTACGTCATCAAGATACTGGACGCGGGGAAGCTCAGGGACCAGGCCGAGGAGGCCATCAGGTACGCCCTCCGGTTTCACAAGTTCATAGACGCCTGGAACATAGGCATGTACGACGTGGACGACGTACGCAGGAACCTAGAGCTTCTCGACGACGCCCTCCCATAATCCCCGCCTCGTTTATATCTGTGAGGGCTAACTCAAGCTAGGTTCCCTTAGCCTTGGCGTCCCTTGGCCGAGCCCTCGCGTTGGAGGGCAACATCCGGGTGCTGGCGGCTCAGACCTTGATAAGCCAGCTCGGCTTCGGCATGTTCTACGTCATATGGCAGCCGTACCTCATCAGCACAGGCATAGACATCGGGCAGCTGGGCGTCATCCAGACCATGATCAACGTGAGCACCGGCCTGGGGCTGCTGACTTGGGGCTACATAAGCGACAACTACGGCAGGAGACCCGCGGTGATAGCTGGTAACGCATGCAGGGTCGCGGCCATGGCGGTGCTCATCTCGTCGAGGCACTATTACGCGCTTCTGGTCTTCGCGTTCCTCATCGGCTTCACAGCTATGTTCATGATTGGTAACCCCGGCAGGAACGCGCTGATAACTGAGTCCGTGGACAGCGCCCGGAGGGCGACGGCTTTCAGCATCATAACCGCCGTCAGCCAGGGCACAAGCACGCTGGTAGCCTCCGCCGGTGGATACATCGCGGTGAAGGCGGGGTACACGCCCATCCTGTACGCAGCCCTCACCGTAGACCTCATCGGGCTGACGCTGCTGATCCTCTTCCTAGAGGAGACCCATGCCCCGGACAGCGGCGAGAAGGAGGCAGCGCCTATGGGTGTGAGGGTGAGGGACGCCCTGCTCCCCGAGGGAGGAAACAGGGCGCTCTACGCCATCATGCTGACGCAGGGGTTCGGCTACGCAGTGGCCTACAGCCTCTTCTACGGCGCCCTAACCGACTACCAGGGCTTCACGCCCCTGGAGCTGGGCTTCATGAGCACAAGTTTCAACTTGGTCTGGGCGGTGGGCAGCATACCCCTGGGGAGGCTCGGCGACAGGGTGGACCGTAAAAAGATGCTCTTCGCCAGCGTCGCCATGGCATACGTCACCGTAGCCGGGTTCATTCTCTTCAGGTCGGTCTGGACTTTCGTGCTCTTCAACGGCATAAGCGCCCTCGACATATGCTTCTGGCTGCCAAGCTGGACCAGCCTCATAAGCGAGCTCGTGCCCCGGGAGCGACGGAGCTCCGTCATGGGGAAACTCGACGCCTACGGCCGAGCAGGCGCCGTCCCCGCGCCTTGGCTCGCGGGCGTGATGCTGGAACGGTACGGCTTCACCGCCCCCCTGTACGTCCAGCTGGCCACGCTATCCATCGGCATGTTTTTCCTGAGTAGGATCAGAGACCGATGAGCGCCGCTAGACGCCGGTGGACGGCTTCCCACCTCTGATCCCCGTCTATGATCGTCCAGGCCCCCCTCGCCGCCAGCGACAGGGCCCTGGCTCTGACCCGCCGGAGCTTCTCCAGGGACTCGAACATCTCCCTCCTGCTGCGCCCCGCCTCTATGCGTCTATGGGCCTCCCCCGGGGACACGTCGATGAAGTACATGTGGCTGCTCCGCGGCACAAGCCTGTAGAAGAACAGGTAAGCCACGACGTGGAGGGGCTCGGGGAGGTACGCGGTGCCCATAAGGTACCTGACGAACACCAGGTAGTCAACCCTCCTCCACCCATACAAGAGCAGGGATCGCGCCACGTCTAGGAGGTAGAGGAGGGACGCCGAGGCGTGGGCTCTCCTCCCGTCGAGGAGGAGGCAGCCCCTGGCTAGGCGGCCGAAGAGGCTGTCGTCGGAGGGGTGGGCCCTGAGGATGCATGTGCGTCCCTTCTCGGCGGCCTTTTTATGGATGAGCCGCGCCTGGGTGCTCTTCCCGGAGCCGTCGAGGCCGTCTATCACCACGAAAACCATCAGGGGCCACCGCCTGCAGCGATGAAGGTCAAAGCCCCCAGAGCTGGCACGGTCAGGTTGTCCAACCCCCGGGGGCTCACAGCCTCAGCCACCGTAGCCACGGCGGCCACCGCCAGAACCGGGAACACCTGGGCCTGCAGGCTGAACCCGTACACCCTGGAGAAATACGCCATGCCCGCCAGCAGGGATAGCAGGCTGCCGGCGAACATTCCGAGGCACCCCTCCAGGCTCTTAACCTCGTAGACCCTGAACCTGTGTCTGCCGTAACTGGTGCCCACGAGGGCTGCGACGCTGTCCCCGTAGGCCATGGGCAGCACCCCGGCGGCGACCACGTACGGCCTGGTCCCGTAGAGCAGGGCCAGGGCGCTGTAGCTCACCGCGTAGAGCACGAGACCCGTGCCGTGGCCCTCCCCGGTGATGTCGCTTAGCCCCCTCATCCTGCCCGCGAAGCCGGGCCAGGGCGAGTAGGGGGAGACCAGAAAGGTCACCACTATGAAGGGCGCCGCCACGAGGAAGGGAAACAGGCTGTCCGTGAAATAAGGCATGGCCAGGGGCAGATTCCCGATCATGGCGTGCAGTAACTTCCTGCCGAAGCCACTGGGGGCCGCTGGGTGGCTCCTCAGTCTCCCCGCCACGATGATGAGCGTGGCTATGTAGCCGTAGCAGGCGAGCATCACCGGTAGATTAGCCCAAAGATCCATGGATTCAACGGGAGTAGGCTTGACCGGATTTAAAGTGTGGGGCTAGAACTCGGCGTCCCGCTGCTCGGGCACCAGGTTCGGCGGCCGCCTGCCCTCCAGGTACGCCTTGATGTTTGCGACGGCTGTCTCCGCCATCTTCCTCCTGGTCTCCCAGGTGGCGGACGCGTGGTGAGGCGTAACAACAACGTTGTCAAGCCCCAGCAACGGGTTGTCTAGCGGCGTGGGCTCCTCCTCGAAGACGTCCAGTGCCGCTCCCCGTATCCGCTTATTTTTAAGTGCCTCGGTGAGGGCCTCCTCGTCGATGACCGGCCCCCTGGAAGTGTTCACCAGCACGGCGGACGGCTTCATCTTACCCAGCTCCTCGGCCCCTATCATCCCACGCGTCAACGGCGTCAGGGGCACGTGGACCGTGAGTACGTCGCTGTCTCGTAGCAGCGTATCCAGATCGACTCTCTTGACGCCGTACCGCTCCTCCAGGCCCTGCTTCTCGACGAGGTCGTTGTAGACGGTTTCGACCCCGAATCCCTGGCTGCGTCTGAGGACCTCCGTGCCGATTCGTCCCAGGCCCAGTATCCCGAGGACCTTTCCCTCCATATCCCAGCCGAATGGCAGCCTCCTCTCCTTCTTGGCCCATTCTGTCCTGGTGTAGGCGTCGGCCATGGGTATCCTCCTCATGAACCCCAGTATGAGGGCCCATGTGTGGTCCGCGACGCCGTCTGAAAGCACGTCAGGGGTGTGGGTGGCGTACACCTTCCTATCGGTGCATGCCTCCACGTCCACGTTGTCGTAGCCGACGCCGAAGCGGGCCGCGATGCCCAGCATGGGCGCCTTCTCGAGGAACCCGGCGTCTATCCGCTCCCCTCCCACGAGGAGTGCGGCGGCCTCGGCGATGTGCTCATCCAGGTCTCCCTTGAGGTAGACCACCTCGGCTAGCTCCTTGAGGGTTTCTGACACGTCTTCGGGGACGTTGAGGGTCCCCGGGCTGATAAGAACGAGTGGCTTCATGGATGAATCATGGTTCAGAGGGTTTATAAGATTAAGAAGCCGGGTCCCCGGTGCGGATCCCCCCGATGGTACCTATAATTTTGGGGTTCACAGAGAGAGGGGGTCGCCGGCTATCTCGTCTAGCCCGAGGCGTCTGAGCGTATCATCCTTTGGGATGCCCCGTTCGTCCCAGCCTCTGAGCCGGTAGTAGCGGGTCAGGTGTTCCTCAAAGGTCGCCCTGTCGAAGGGCGGCCCCTTCTCGCCGCCGGCTGTGGACGGCTCCTCGTAGAACGAGTCTGGCCAGTGGTCGTCCGCCCTCCCCACGCCCTCCCTGACGATGTACATTCTCATGAGGTTGAATATCCTCTCCCCCGTCTCCATTATGTCGAAGGCGGTGGTCTCGACGCCGGCTGCGGCGGAGTACAGCGCTGCCTGGTAGCTGGGACCCAGGGCGTCGGCGACGCTTGAGGAGAACATGCATAGGCCCAGGCTGTTGTAGGCGCTTGTGAGGTGGTTGTACCAGAGGGTCATGAGCAGCTCGTCTGGGCTGCCGATGTCCGGCGGGTCTCCGAACACCCGTTCCTTGAAGCCCCCTGGCATGTCCAGCCACCCCATGAGCCAGCGGCCGTACTCCTCCCTGTCGATGCCCAGCTTCCTGGCCCAGCTTGAGACCCCTGGGTAGTTGGAGACGCCGTGGGTGCCCTTGAGGTCGTCGCCTCCCCGGGGGTTGGTTAGTATGCTCATGGAGGTGAACACGTTGCCTTTCCAAGCGGCCCGGGGGTCCAGCCGCATCACCTCCAGCCCCTTCACCGCCGGCACGTACCTGTGGGCGTCGCCCCCTATCGCCGCGGCCGCCCTCAGAGCGCCCTCGGCGAGCACGTCGCCGAAGCCCTCCCTGTAAGCTATCATCCCGAGGAGCCTCATTAGGGCCTCATCGTCGCCAAGCTTGAGTCTGAACCCGATGGTCTCCTCTGATATTATGCCCCTCATGTAGAGCTCGTAGGCGTAGAAAAAGGAGCCGAACATGTCCATCCCGTAGCGTTGGCAAAGCTCGTTCACCTTGAAAGCCGCTGGCAGCCCTATCCCGTACTGGGCGGCGGCTCCCGAGTACAGGGTGAGGCCGGCACAGGCGACATCCACTCCCGCGTAGGGGCCCTCCTTGACGTCGGCCAGGAGGCTACACCCGTAGAGCCCCTCCATCATACAGGGGCAGTAGACGCCGGGATCGCCCCGCCTAAGGTAGGGGCCCACTACCTCGTCATAGTCCACGCCCTCCTCGGTGACGCCTATGGTGCCCATAGAGCCAGCCTTAGCCCTGGCCTTCCACGCCGGGTAGCTCCTGATCCGCTCCTCGCACCTGGCAACCACCTCGCTGAACGCCTCACGGTCATGCACCTCAACCGGCTGGCTCCCCTTAACCGCCACCGCCTTCAGCTTCTTGCTGCCGAGTACGGCGCCGGCGTGGCATCGTCCAGGCATGTGCTGCCTGTCAAACACCGGGGCGGCGAACCTGACCTGGTTCTCGCCTGCCGGGCCGATGGCCATGACGCTGAACTCGTCACCGTGTCTGCGCTTCAATTCGTCTGTGGCCTCGTAGGAGTCCAGTCCCCAGATATCACCTGCGCCACGGAGAGTCGCATCTCCCTCGTCTATGACCAGGTAAACAGGTTTTTCTGACGCCCCTCGGATTATCAGCGAGTCGAGGCCCGCCTTCTTGAGCCGGGGACCCCAGTAGCCCCCGGAGTTGCCGGTGCCTATGAGGTCCGTGAGCGGCGACTTGGTGGTGACCTCCACCCGGGGGCTCGTCGGCGCCATGGTGCCTGTCAGCAGCCCGGGCGACACGAGCACTACGTTATCTGGCCCGAGCGGGTCGGTGTCTGGGCCCGTGTGCCTGTACAGAAGCCACGCGTTTAGACCGAGCCCTCCCAAAAACCTCTTTGACGTCTCCCGCGGTATGGGCTTCGTCACCGTGTCTCCCGTTGTAAGGTCTACCTCGAGGATTTTCCCCGGCGATGTAACGTGAGCCAAGGTGTTCACTAAAACTGAATGCTTGGATGAGTCTGAAAGAGTTTTCGGGCTATAACTGCGCGTCCTCGGGCTCCTTCACCAGGAACAGGACCATGAGGGCGCAGACGAGGATCGCGGCGCTGGTTATCTGCCACGTCAGCGCCGGGCTGTACGCGTATATCTGTCCCCCGGCCCAGGCGCCGAGGGCCGCGGGTGGGAACAGCAGGAAGCCTCCTCCCCAGAAGTTGCCCCAGCTTATGGTCACCCCGCGCTCGCCGAGGAGGCTGTAGAGGCGGCCGCGGCGCTCCCGGGGGATCATGTTGGCGATGAGGGTGCTGAACCCGGGTATCATTATCCTGTTGCACAGAGATATCGCTGTGATGGCTAGGGTCACCGTCCAGAACCCGGTGGTGTACCTGAAGAGGTATATTATGGCTGGCGCCGTGAGCATGCCGGCGAGCACGGCCTTCTTGGCGCCCCACGTGTCCACCAGGTGGCCCATGGGCAACGCGAACACCAGCGCGACTAGGCCGCTCACGAGGTTGACGTTGCCCCAATCGGGCACGCTGACGCCGACAACGGTCTTCGCGTAGATGGACCAGAACGGCGCGCTCATCGCCACGAAGAAAGCCGCCACCATCTCTATGACCACTATGGTCTTCAGCGACCTGTCCATCCACTTCAGGGATTCGGCAATGCTCAGGTACGCCTCCTTCATGACCCTGGGCAGGTCCCTCCAGCCGTACCTCGTGGACTCGTCGTCCTCGATGGTCTCCTTCAGGTACCTGAGCCGCAGGTAGGCCACGAGGAGCCCCGTGAGGAAGGCGATGGTCCACGCCAGCTTCACCGCCCGTATCAGGGCCATGTCCTCGCTGAGGCCGCTGGTGGCCTGGAAGTACGCGATCATCTGGCCCCCGACGAAGGGTGCGATTATGCGTATGGCCTGCGGCACCGCCATCATCACCGCGAAGCCCCTGCCCCTGACCCCGGGGGGCAGGCTGTCGCTGCTAAGGGCGTTCATGGCCGGCGAGTAGAAAAGGAGGAAGTGGGCGAGGAACTGGCCCAATGCGAGGGTCTGCCAGCTGTTGGCGATAATGAACGGTATGTGGGCGAAGGCGTACAGGATGGTGCTGTACCCGATGAGCTTTACGCGGCCCGACTTGTCGGCGAGGAAGCCGCCCACCGGGTAGAGTATCATGCCGGCGAGGATACCTATGCTGCTTATGAGGCCCACCTCCCTCTCCGTTCCGCCCAGGGCGAGGACGTAGAAGCTGAAGTAGGGGTAGACGATGCTGGTGCTGGCGGACCAGATGACTCTGCAGATCATCAGCGTCCTGATGTTTCCGCGGATGAACCAGAACATGCCCCTCTGTTCCAGCGCCTCCGCCTCATCCAACCCCTTTTCCCCCGGTTAACGTCTTAAGGGTTAAACGGCGTGTGATAACGGTTTCCCCGTCTGGGCCGGGGGACGCTATTGCTGGGCCTCCTCGGGCTCACGGACGAACAGGTAGATCAGCGCGGCGCAGACCAGCAGCGCGGCGCTGGTGATGATCCACGGAAGGTTGGGGTCCAGCATGTACACGTGGCCGCCCACGTAGGCGCCTAGGGCGGCGGGCGGGAACAGCAGGAACCCTCCTCCCCAGAAGTTGCCGAAGCTCACCGTTATCCCGCGCTCCCCTATGAGGCTGTAGAGGCGGCCGCGGCGGGTCCGGGGTATGATGTTGGCTATTATGGTGCTGAACGCCGGCATCATTATGTTGTTGCAGAGGCTGAGCCCCACGAGGACGGCGGCGACGCCTATGAAGCCGCCGGCGTACTGGTATCCGAAGACGATGAGCGGCGCCGCGAACATCCCGAGGAGGATCATCCTCCTGGGGCCTATCCTATCCGTGGCTGAGCCGAGTGGGAACGCGGCCAGTATCCCCACGAGGCCGCTGATGAACATGATGAGGCCCCACTGGCTCTCAACGAGTCCAATCACCTTCTTGGCGTAGACAACGTAGAAGGGGGCGCTCATGGCTATGAAGAAGCTTGCGAACATCTCGATGGCGACGATGACCCTGAGGCTGGGCGTCATCCACTTGAGGCTGTCCATGATGCTCCTATAGGCCGGCACTATCATCTTGGGTATCTGTCTGAAGCTGAAACCCTCCACGCCCTCCTCTGTGACCGTCTCCTTCAGGTAGCGGAGCCTGAGCCACGCGACCAGCAGCCCAGTCAAGAACGCAACGGTCCAGCA
>Ga0180431_10008826_pt1 | contig 11497 bp, 14 predicted proteins | sample SS_ome_11_FD_132459 | JGI IMG/M metagenome (GOLD analysis project Ga0180431, IMG submission 132459) | Hypersaline lake sediment archaeal communities from the Salton Sea, California, USA - SS_1_MS_1 metaG | ecosystem: Environmental > Aquatic > Non-marine Saline and Alkaline > Hypersaline >...
CGTCGCTACGACGAGGGCTTTGACGTGCTCCAGGCTGCCCTGCAAAAGGCCGCCCGGGACGTGGCCCGAGGGGTGCGGCAATGACCGCGACCTCGCGGCGGCAGTGGATCAGACAGCAAGCGGCCAGGTTTCCCAGGACCCTCCACGTGAGCCAGGGCTCGCGGGGCGTCTACGTTGGCCAGATCGGCGATGTCATCAAGGCGGCGGCTGACCGGATCGGCTTGCCCGTGAACGGTGCTCGGAACGTGCGCCTGAAGCTGGCCGGGGCCGTGTATGGCCGCGAGATCAAGACCTACAACGACCTTTCTGCTGCAGAATTGTGGGCCTTGCACCAGTGGACCGCGCTGGGGGACGTAGCGATCCACGAACTGGTGGACTGGCTGAAGGCCAACTACGGTGAGCAGATGGCTTTACTGCCGGAGGTTGCATGACAACTTGGAGAGACGCGCAGAAATACCTATCGTCTCTCTGGCTGCTGGATCGTGACGATGATCGGTCCCTCGACTTTCACGGCGCGTTCGTCCCCGCCGTAGCCGAGGGGCTGATCCTCCGTCACACCCAGCCAGGGGACTGGATACTCGACCTCTTCGGAGGTAGTGGTACAACCAAGACAGTGGCAGATAGACTGGGACGGAACAGCTTGTCAGTTGACCTAAACCCAACCAACCTGAACACTGTGCCGGGAGACGCACGCACCATCAAGTTCTACCAGCACCCGCATACAGATGTGCCCGTGGTGCACGCGCCGAGATCCTGCTGGTCGCTGTACCAGTTCGACATGGTGATACTGCACCCGCCGTACCACAACATCATCCGGTTTTCGGAAAAGTCGGGAGACTTGAGCAACTGCGACTCGGTCGATGACTTCCTGAACCAGTGGGACAGGGTGGTCTGGAACGCGGCGCGTCACCTGAAGCCGGGCGGCCACCTGGGAATCGTCATCGGCGACATCTGGATCGACAGAGAGACAAGCCGCAGAACTGGAGGGCCATACGGGTGCTACCCGCTTGGGTTCAAGGTAATGAACCAGGCTATGTGCACTATGATCAACTATGGCCACAACCCCATCTTGAAGTCCATCGTGGTCAAGGACATCAAGAACAACCGCCACAACGCTGGCCGGAAGAACCTGCTACTGTCCCGCTTCTTCCGCTGGGGCGCGGTGGACTTCCAGCACGAGTACATCTTCAGCATCCAGAAAGGGAAGCGATGAAAGATTGGAAGTGGGGCACAATGCCAAATTATGCGGCATAAGGAGCACGAGGAGGAGCGCGACCGGGCTTGGCGAGCAAGCCTGATACCACGAGAGGAGATATGCCCCTGTTGCGGGCAGAAGATATGCCGTTCAAACTGATAAGTAACAATCCTATTCTTCAACAGCAAGCCGTAGTTGCACTGAGCGTGATGCAAGCCGACGCGATGGACGCTCCTGTCTACGCCGGCATGTGCACCTGCCCAACGTCCGTGAAACATAACGTGATCATTCTGTCACCCAAGCCCGCCGATCATTGTGCGTTTTGCCACTCGGAAGTGAACCTCACCAGGCTGCTCAGGCGCAAGGAGATCGCCGCATGGCGACAAGCCGTACTGAGCTGAAGCGTATCGTGCTCCGGGAGTTTAGTGCCTGGGACACTACAATGAAGCGCTCGCTCGTTCGCTGCCCCTGGTGTGGTAAGGAAATTGATGGCGGCTTCGATCTGCACGAGTACCTAGTCAAACGCTCCGCCGTCCCCAAGGACAAGCAGGACTTGATTATGGTCCTGGAAAACGTCGCGCCAGTGCACCATGCGTGTCACATGCAGCACGGCCAGACCAGAGAGATGACCATCAAGTGCTACAGGGCCGTTGCGCGCGTAGTCTCGCCGGTCAGTATTGGCGAGTGGTACGTCTCGCTGTGGCGCGATCACGAGCTGTCATTGCCGCGCGGCATCCTGTACCCACCAGCAACCCAGCCGATAGCGACCGCAATGCGCCTGATCAACATTGGTCTGCGCTTCCGGGGCGTCGATACACCAGGGAGCTGGATGACTGAGGACGGGATCGACGTGCGCGGCCCGGTCATCCAGAGGTGGAAAACAGGCAGGGGGCGTACACCTAACGGACTCGAGATCCGCGCAGAGACAGTCGCCAGTGCCCTGAATGAGGGCTACTGGCTGGACTATCTAGCCCCAATGATAAGCTAGTTCGCCGGGGGCGTTATGCTCCTGGTAGAATCACATCATCTTTGTTGTTGGAGGCAACTATGACCAAACTTGACAAGCTGTTCGAAAAACCCGTTCAAACGGAGCGCCCGCTCCGAATCCTCGTATACGGTTTGCCCAAGCGGGGCAAGAGTCACTTTGTGGCCACCGGTGCCGAGGTCGGCCCTCTGTACTGGATCGACACCGAGGGCGGCTCGGATTACTACAACTCTGATGAGGACCACGGCTTCAGGGTTCTGCGCAGCACGGACCCAGCGCAGGCTATCAAGGCCATCGAGGCGGCCTCCGCCTCAGTGAACGGCGACGGGCGGCCGGTGGTTGCCCTGGACTCGTTCTCCTCGATCTGGTTCAACCAGCAGGACGTGGCCGAGAAGCTCACGCAGCAGTGGTCCAGGGGTCGGGGTGGCGACCGCGCCAGCTTCCGCGCCTGGGGACCGGCCAAGAAGCCGCTGAAGAAACTCTACGACCTGATGATGAAAACCCGTTGCCATGTGGTGATCACCGCCCGCGGCAAGGAGAAGTACGAGGTCGGCAAGAGTGGCGAACCGGTGGCTATGGGCACCGTCCCGGACGTAGAGCGCAACTTGGCCTATGCGTGCGATCTGATCGTCGAGATGGATGTAGTCAACGCCGCGAAGGGCAAACCGCCCAAGGCGGAGGATTACACCGCGCTCGTCGTTGGCAGCCGCAGCCCGTCCATACCGATCGGTACGCTGTTCCACAACCCCAGCCTGAGCCTGTTCATGCCCGCGTCTGCAGAAGGCGAGGCTCCGGCGGGAGTGGCCAATACCGTCGATGAGCAGGTGCGCGATGCGCTGGTAGCCCCCGCCACCTGGGCCGAACTCAAGGCCATCCTGGAGGGCAAGGGGTGGGTCATCGATACGGCCAAGGCTCGCCTGCAGGAGAAGTTCGGCAAGTTCAACGCCGCCAAGATCGATGAGTACTGGGAGTTCCTGAAGGACAGGAACCCAGAGACGAGCAAGGCAGCGGCCTAAGAGGCTCGGTAGTACGCAACTACCCCACGGGCGGGGGCCACAAACCCCCGCCCGACTGGGCCTCTGGCCCAATTCCCCTTAGAAGGAGTAATCATGGCAGATAAAACACTCGACGACGTCGTTGACGAGTTACGCCGGCAGTTCGGCGAAGGTATTCTGATGCACATGGACGATGACCCAGCACCCGTGGATGTTATCCCCACCGGCTCTCTGGCCGTTGACAAGGCCCTGGGCGTGGGCGGCGTGCCGCGTGGCCGGGTCACGGAGATATTCGGACCAGAGGGCGGCGGCAAGACCACATTGGCCCAGCATATCGTGGCCGAGGCCCAGAAGATGGGCGGCACGGCGGTCTACATCGACATGGAGCACGCCGTGGACCTGGCCTACATGGCCGCGTGCGGCGTGGACACCAACGCGGTGCTATTCAGCCAGCCCGACAACGGGACCGACGCGCTGAACGTCGTCCGCAAGCTAGTGACCAGCAACACAGTTGATCTGATCGTGGTCGATAGCGTCGCGGCGTTGACTTCTGCTGCAGAACTGGACGCTGATGCAGCAGATCACTTTGTGGGCGTGCAGGCCCGGATGATGAGCCAGAACCTCAAGACCATCGTCCCTGCGCTGGGCCTGTCCAAGACCGCATTGGTGTTCATCAACCAGACCAGGATGAAAATCGGCGTGATGTACGGCAACCCGGAGACCACGCCGGGCGGGAAGGCGCTCAAGTTCTACACCTCGGTACGGATGAGGATCGCCAAGAAAGGAATGCTGGGCTCCAGAGGTAAGGAGCACGGTATCCGCAGCCGTGTGCAGGTGAAGAAGAACAAGGTCGCTCCTCCATGGCAAGAAGCCGAGTTCGATATCGAATGGGGACAGGGGATTAGCCAGGAAGGCGACATCCTGGATGCAGCGGTCGAAGCGGGCATCGTCAACCAGGCTGGTGGGTACTTCCGGTACAACGAGGAGCTGATCGGCCATGGCAAAGAGGCGACGAAGCAGTACCTGGCCGACCACCCTGAGCTGATGGAGGAACTGCGCGCGCAAGTTCTGGGTGAGCAGATAGAGGGAGCAGCGGAAGAATGTCCAGAAGCGACTACGAACGACCAGCCTTCTACCAAGTGAACAAGCTCTACAGATGCCGGGAGTGTGGCCACGAACAGGAGGTCCCTCCCGGCTTCTCTGCCACAATGCCCTGCCCTATGTGTGGTGGCTATGTGGACTCGGTAGGCGTGTCCTACCCTGGCGATCCCGATGTCTGGGATGAAGTCAAGGTCGATGGACGCTGGGTCAACAAGAACGACATCCCAGGGTATGGGGGATAACAGATGTGTGACATTCTGGTAGTGTTACAAAACGCCTGGTTCACAGACGGCCAGCCCAAATCCCACGAAGAATGGCTACAAGGATTGTGGGGGAGTGTCACGGGACAGCGCCTGAAGTCGATGCTGCCTGACCAGGCCGACGACGTCGAAGTGATCAACGCCAGCCCCAGGGTGGGCAGCGCGCCAACGGACTCGTTCCCGCCTGACCTGGAACACATCCGGGCCGCACTGACCAAATATCGGCCCAGGGTCATCCTGGGCTGTGGCAAGTTGGCGTGCAACGCCCTGAGAGAGCTGAGGGTTGAGTTCATAACAGCTCCACATCCCGCCTGGAGGCAGCTCCGTGCGTCTAATATGGCCTGGGTGAAAGAGACAGCCAGCTTTGCATTGAGATGTAGACGAGCACGCGATGCGTGGGCGCCGGAGCGCCGGGGGCCAGCATGAAACGTGACGAAGGTATGGACCTGGCATACGCCAGAGAGATGGCCAGGGTGCTGGTAGAACTCCTGGCCCCGGCCTGCAAGCGGATCGAGATCGCCGGCAGTGTGCGGCGACAGAAAGCCAAGCCCAATGACATCGAGATCGTGGCGGTGCCCAAGCTCACCGACCAGGGCCGCAACCTCTGCGACCTAGCCTGCGAGGATCTGTTGCGCACCGGCCAACTGGAGAAACGGCCTGATAGCCGGGGGCGGCACTGCTTTGGCACCGGGATCAAGCGGGCCATCTTCTATCAGGGCAAGGACTATGCGCCGGTGGACCTGTTCCAGGTGATCGAGCCGAGGCAGTGGGGTGTGATCTACGCAATCCGCACCGGGCCAGGGGACTTTAATCGGGTCCTGGTCACAAGCCGCCGCTGGGGCGGGGGATGCCCGCAGGACCGGAAGGTGGCCGGTGGCAGAGTATGGTCCATCAACGCAGGTCGGGGGGATCTGGCCAGGATGCCAGCGACGAAGTTCGCGCGCCTGGCCGAGCGGGGAGAGATCGAGGCGACGATGCTCCCTACGTCGGAGGAGGAGGACTTCTTTCATCAGCTAAGCGTGCCCTGCTGGCCGCCACGCGAGCGGACAGCAGAGCGCCTGAAGGCATATCTAAGGAGAACAGAGAAATGACAAAAGGAGAAATGATCGGCTTGCTCATGCTAGGCTTCGTGATTGGAGTGCCCATCGCACTGGCAATCTTTGTACCGATTATCCATAGGCATGGAAGGTAGCCCGAGCCACAAGAACGTAGTTACAAACTCAAAAGGAGACAGATAAACAAGTTTTATGCTGAGATAGCGAGTGACAACGAGGAGTTCGCCGTTATTCGGATCTACAACCGCGGCAAGGTCGCCGGTACGACGGCAGTTTTGCCAGAGGATGCCAGTGAGCTGATCGCGCGCATCAACGGTCACAGTGTGAGTGTCGAGCAGAACGCGGGCACAGTCGAGTAGGACGCCTCGGTCGTGGGCGTCATTGTACCGACCCTGACGATCAACTAGCATAACGTGCAAAAAGAGACGGGGGTGGCTTTCAAGGCCACCCCCGTTTCTGTGTCACGGTTGTATTACCGACACAAGTCGAGCACGCCCGCCAACGGGTCACGCGCCTTGTTCACGAGCGCGTGCACAATTTGCGAGCCGCCGCCGACCAAGAGTGACGTGACGATCCTTCCGACCAGCACCGGGATCAGCCCTTCGAACAGGTTCACTTCCGAGAACCACCCCAACGCAGCACCCAAGACCAGCGACACGTAGATCAGCCACCAGCGGGGCGTGTGCGGTGCCGCCTGTTCCAGCGGCTTGCCCACCAGGTGCTCCACCAGGATCTCGACCACGAAGGCGAGCAGGGCGATCAGCCCAACGTTTACCAGCGTAACTTGCAGTTCCATGTCAATCCTCCTATGGGATGGGATTAGCTGCGGTCGACGCCGCAGTCAGCTTTCAGCGTAAAGAGAGGCTCGATGGTCTCCTCGGCTTTCAGGTCTCTGTGCTGTATCGGCTTGTAGTCGTCCTCGACTACACGATAGTGGAGCCACCGCAGCCGCGTCTCGCAGGCCCAGCCCGACTCAGACATACGGCTGTGGCTGATCACCGCACCGATCTCCGGCGTGAGGGCTTTCTCGGCCAGGTAGATGTTCTGGCTCTCGAAGCAACCGGGGTTCATCACTGTCATTGGCCCGTGCCAGAACAGGTCCTTATAGTGCACGTGCCCCCACTGGAGCATCGTGATGAGCTTGGTCTCATCCTCAGTGATGGCGTCGTTCAGCCAATCCTTGGTCGCATCCTCCGCGCCCTTCTGGCCGCGGTAGGACTTGGCGTAAGGCGCACCACCGGTCGGATGCCACATACGGATGCTCACGCCAGGCACCAAGGGAATGTCTGCCTTGGCAAAGCCCACGTACGTACAATCGTCGCGCAGTTCGCAGATTCGCTTCACCACGTTGATCCCATCATCTTTGAAGTGGGATTCGTCGTGATTGCCACCCATCAGGAGCCAGGTGAAGCCCTCGTGCCGGGGCAGCCCGTCACAGACCACCTCGATCTGCTCGTCGGCCCCGTAGGCATACAGATCCATCTCGATGCCACGGTACATACGCTTGGTGCCATGAGTGATGTCGCCACACACCAGGCCGTGACGACAACCGTCATCAATGGCCACCTTGATAAAGTGGTGCAGCGCGCTACTCTGATGGTGGATCGAACCAAAGTGCAAGTCGGACAGGTGGGCCAGGGACAGCACATCGCCGCCAGGCCAGATGTAGTCCAGTCGCGGGCGATACACCGGCGTCTTGGGCATGACAATACGCTGCTCACGCCGCTCGATCTCGTACATGCTGCTGGCCATCATTGCCTCGATCAGTTTGTCGACGGTTGACGGCCCACAGTCTAGGGCGTCGGCCAGCTCATTGCGCGTTTTGGGGCCGCGCTGTAGTAGCTCGACGACCTTCGCCACTCGCTGGTCGCGCACGGTCTCTATGACTGGCGCGCCGACCTCGGGCCAGGTGTACTCCATCACCATCTTGAGTGAGGACGCCGGCATCTGCAGTGCGGTCGCTGCCTTCTCCCACACCTTGTCTCCGCCTGTGGAAAGGTACAGCCCTAGTTCTTCTCGTACTTGTTCGGGATCGTATTTCCGTTTACCCAATGTACTTCCTCCTAGTCTCAATTTACGCCGCGTAAATGGCGGCTCACCCCTGCCTCAGTCCGCCCAGAGCGCCGGCTAGCAGCGCGAGGGCCGTGTCAATCCAGGCAAAAGCGTTCGTCTTTGTCTGCACTGATTCTACACTTTTTGCCAGCGCGGGGTGAACTTGGGTGTCATGGTCCTCGATCCACTGCGCCTGCTGGGCCAGTTGCTCGCTGTGCCTGCGTACGTTGCCGTTCTGCTGCCGTAGCAGGTCCAAGGTTTCCTCCTGGCGTCTCTCGAACTGGTCAAGTCGCTGTGCCAGGAGACCCCCTGGATCAACCAGGGGACCGGTGTCTGATTTCTTACAGAGATCCTCCAGGCATCGCTGGATAGATACTAGCGCCTCGGTGTACGTAGTGCGTTGCGTTGTGCCCATGGTACACCTCTATCGATTCAGTCCTGCGATATGCCGCAGTAATACTGGCTTGTCGTGCAGTCGCCAGTCGTCGCCGCTCCAACGATACGCGATCAGGGCTGTCACGTACCGCAGCGAGGCCGCAGCCTCAAACGCTGCGTCCAACACAGCGGTTGCGTCGGGCCGCCAACCGATCGTTGGGCAGGCCGGGAACATCTCGCTCTCCAGCCATAGGTGGTTGTACTCGGTGATGAACACCTCGGCTCTGGGGAAGCGCCCGTCCAGTTCGTCCAGGAACGTCTGCACGCAGCCGGGGAAGTTGACGAACTGCCACTCCAGGGGGGCGTTGCCAAACTTGACCTGGTTTCCCACCATCGCCGGATCAGGTCCGCGGGTGTAGCCGTGCAGGCCAAACACCTGAGCGCCTACGATGTTGGACAGGAGATATTGCCACCACTCCATGCAGTTGGAACCAGGACCAAAGAAGGGATCGAGCGCGCCCAAGCCCACCTTCACATCCAGGTCCTTGACCTGATGGTAGATTTCGTTGTAGAGGTGCGCCACGTCAGCTGGCGTGATCCGGCAGCCCTCGCTCGGCCACTCCCTGGGATTGTTGACTTCGTTGAACAGGGTCACGGCATACACGCCCTTGGCGTCCCGGATCGTTCTGACGGCGTTCTCGATGAACCGGTCCCACTTGTCGGGCGGCGGGACGGTGCCCTGGCCACCGCAGTCGTTCGACCAGCTACGGCGCAGGTTCACGATCACCCGGATGCCCTGGTCGGCCAAGTGAGTGTAGTCTAGGCGCTGATAGTCCTCATTCATGTAGACGGGCTCCAGGCACCAGCCCTGGACACCCTGGTCGGCCAGGTACTCGCCCCCAGCAACCCCGTGGATGCCCATTAGAGGGAACGTTTCGCTGGAAGGTGGCGGAGGCGGCGCTACCTCTGATGCGACATGCACAGCCCGGACACCAAAGTAATCGAGGGCTGGTCGTACTTTGCGCTTGCCATCCCACGTGTCGATGATATGTAGGCCGTCGTCCTCAACAGACTCCAGGTAGACGAAGTGTGCCCCGTCAGCCCGACGTAGCACGATCTCCCACCCGCCATCCAGCATCTCGGCCAGCTGGTCCGCGGTGCGATAAGCGTTATCCTTGACCACTCGGTCGAAGGCCGGGAATAGCTTGGCCGTACTCACCCAGCCCAGGATATTGTCATTCACGAAAGCGGCGCGGGCTGCACACAGGAGCTTGTCCAACACGGGCGGTGTGATCGCGCGATGGTAGACCTTGCGCAGGATGATCGCCAGGCCGGTGAGCAAGCAACCATAACCGCCGATGGTCCCACCTCCTGGCTGCTCGCCGAAGTCATAGTCCTTCCACTCCGGGTCCTGCTGGGCCAGAGCAATGTCATCCGTGAGTATCGGTCGCAGTTTCACGGCCATCTCCCACGGTGTGCCAGCGTACAGAGCCAGCACTTCCGCGCCGGGGTAGTGCTCGTCGAAGAAGCCCTGGAGATCTCCCCAGGTATCCGGGTTCACGGCGATCACCGTGCGGTCCTTCGGTCCCACGCCGGCGTCATCGGCTGAGTGGCCTACGGTGCGCATTTCTGCAGCAGAACCGATGGCCGCGGCCGTGCGCCACTCCATCGCCTCGACCGGATCAGACATCTGTGGCAAGAGGACGTAGGTGCGCGAGTAAGGGATACGCGGCGGCACAAAGCCATCAACGGGCGGCGGGGGTGCCACGTTGTCATCTGGGTACTCGAAGGAATTGGCCGGGTGCTCTTGAGTGTACGCCACCAGCTTCTCGGCCACCGGCGTGCCGGCTACGTCGAAGCTCGACCAGGGAGCACCGAAGTTGCCCCAGGTGAAGATCGTCGCGCCAACCACGTAGTCATCCTTCTGCAGCTCCTGGTCATACCAGACCAGCTGGCGGAAGTAGTAGTCATGCTTGTCGGGCTCAAGGTCGTTCGCCTCCCAGAAGTCACCCAGATCCTTCCAGGTCCCACCGGGGGCTCCCTCTGGCTTGGGGTTCACCAGCGGGTCGATGCCGCACTCGGTGATCACCAGGGGGATCACCAAGCCACGGGGGATGAGCCACTGGCGGTATACCTTGCGGTAGCGGAGGGTCGTCCAGCCCTCGTCGCCCTGATCCTCGCTGGGATCAACCTGGTGTTTCCCGGTCATCCACCACATCCAGGGGCAAGAGTATTCGTGCACGCCCAAGAGCGCCTCGTACTCAAGGCCGGCCTCGATGGCGGGCAGGAACTGCTCCCACAGCGCCAGGTCCGGTGTGCCCGTGGCAAAGTTGCCGATGACGCACCGCAAGCCGACGTTGGCCATGCACTTCATGCGCTCTATCTCGAACTGGGCGTACCAGGCCATCTCCTCGGGCGTGTTCCAGATGGGCTCGTTGTGGCCTTCCCAGTAGGCAATCTGGGGATTAGCGCGGTACACGTCCGCCTGATCCTCAACGAACTGGCGGGCAGCGTCGGCCGGCGACATGCCCTCTTTGTATTGGTGCTGCGCGTCATAGTCGGCCTGATGTTTGCGGCCAATGGCCAGCACACCCTCGGGCAGGTCGGCAGCCATACCCCACTCACCGACCAGCTTGACCACAGCCGGCTTGGCCGCCACGTAATCGCCAAGATCTGCGGCAGAACGTAGCACGTGCGCGCCCAGCTTGGTTGCACCGTCGCCTGGATCGTTAGGCGGTGGATTCTGGGCACCGGTGGCGGTCAGCTCGGCATTGTCCCAGTAAGCATCGTTATGCTTGAAGGGCCAGGCGGTCTTGCTGCGCAGGAACACGGTCACGGTGTCCGCTTCCGCCACGGCTGTGACAGATGGCACGTCGGCGTACTCGTTGTAGATGTGAGCGCCCTGGCCCCATATCACGCGATCTGACAGAGGGTCAATGCCCCCAGTGGGATCGATGCCCACAGAGAACGTGAAGTTGGCCCAATCATCATTCGGCGCATGGCCTTCCAGGCAATAGCCAGCTTCGTGGCCAGGCCCCTCACTCCAGCGCGCGTCATCGGCGTGATCGCCATCCTTGCTGTTGCTCCAGGCGTGTGCACGGGCACTGAAATGCAGCTCGGTCCCAGGCTCCACCTGGACCTGCTGCATGAAGCCGGCGTCGTGTCGCCGGAAGAACGTGAACAAGAGAATGCCCTTCTTCCCCTCGTCTACCCTGGTGGAATCCACGCTCAAGTGAGCATCCCGCACCTCGGGTTGGTCCCACTCGCCGGCCTTGTGATGAAACCACGTCACCCAACCGGGCGGGGTGAAGATGTTGCCGATCTCTTGCTCATGTACTCGATCCGACTCAAACACGAGGCAACGGTGGCTACGCTCGTCGCCCCAGTCTTGCTCAAAGTTACCATTCTTGAGTAGATTTTCGCTCATACTTGCCTCCTGTGACAGGTTTATCGCAGTCTACCAGGCTCGCTGGTGCTGC
>Ga0180431_10008827_pt1 | contig 11496 bp, 9 predicted proteins | sample SS_ome_11_FD_132459 | JGI IMG/M metagenome (GOLD analysis project Ga0180431, IMG submission 132459) | Hypersaline lake sediment archaeal communities from the Salton Sea, California, USA - SS_1_MS_1 metaG | ecosystem: Environmental > Aquatic > Non-marine Saline and Alkaline > Hypersaline >...
AAACAGAGCGATCAACGTTCTGGACATGGGTGTGTCCTCCTCTGGTTCGGTTCGCACTGTCCATGAGGTCACACCCATTCCTATACCGGCCCGCGAAATTACACAATCTTTGGTACTCCACCGAAAGGAAGGATAAACCACGGAGGACACGGAGAGCACGGAGAGCACGGAGAGCGCGGAGGGCGCAGAGATGGAACCGGTGTCTTGGCGCTGGCGCTTGTCGGGCTTTGTGGCTTGCATGGCCTGTGCGCAAGTGGTAGAGGACTCGGAACTGAATTCATTCCAGGCAACGAGGGAGCAATAGAATGGACGCGACGGAGATCGGTTTAGTTCTCTACACGGTGCGGGACCGGGCGGAAAAGGATTTTGCGAGGACGCTGCGCGAGGTGGCGGCGATCGGCTACCGGCGCGGGGAGCTGTGCGGGACGTTCGGGATGGAAGCCGCGGCGCTCAAGGCGCTGGGCGACGAGATTTCGCTGAGCTTTCCGTCGGCGCACGTCGGGCTGGGCGATCTCGCCGAGAAGTTCGATACAACGGTGGACTACTACGCCGGGGTGGGCGTGACGACGTTTGTCATCCCCGGCTTGCCCGGCGATCGCACCGAGTCAACCGAGGCATGGCGCAGGACGGCGAGGGAACTCTCGGAGCTGGGCGCCCGGCTCAAGGAGCGGGGGATCGCGCTGCTGTACCACAACCACGCCGCGGAGCTCGAGCCGATGGGCGGCACGAGCGGCTGGGACATTCTCGTGGCTGAGGCCGACCCCGAGAGTCTCGGCTTCGAGGTGGACGTGTACTGGGCCGCCTACGGCGGACGCGACCCGATGGCCATGCTGTGCGCGGTAGCCGGCCGCGTGCCGTACGTCCACGCGAAGGACATGGCGCCGGACCGCACGATGACGGAAGTCGGTCGGGGCACGCTCGATTTTCCCGCGTTCGTCGCGGCGAAGCGGGAGCTCGGGGTCGAGTTGTTCTTCGTCGAGCACGACGAGCCGGCGCCGCCCACGATCGAGAGCGCGCGCGTAAGTTTCGAGTCCCTGCGCAGGCTGTAGGCAAGAAAGCCGGGGCTATTCTTTCGGCGGCTCGACGGTGACGTTGTCGCGGACGACGTTGCCGGCATTCTTTTCGACGACGGGCGCGGTCGTGGGCGGGATGAGGCGGTTCTTCTCGAACACGTTGTCGTTGCAGCCGGTGCAGATCACGATCGCCGCGCCGCGAATGGCGCGGAACTCATTGTTGCGAAACACGTTCTCCTGCGCCCCGTTCTTGAGGAGGATGGCCTTGCCGGGGATCTCGACGAACGTGTTGTTCTCGAACAGATTGCCCCGGACCTCGCTGCCCCACAAAGAGATCTCAGCGTCCTTGATCACGTTTGCGCGCAGCACGTTGTTGCTGCCGGCGCCGCCGAAGGTAATGTGCCCCCAGGCGCGGCCGTTGAAGCGGTTTTCCTCGACGAGGTTGTGCGGCGATGACAGCCCGAGGCCGCCGTTGCAGTGCAGAAAACTGCAGTGGCGGACCGTATTGTGACCGCGCTTCGATTTGAGCACGACGGCGTGGTCCGAACGCGTGAAATCGCAGCCCTCGATGGCGGTGTCGCCCGAATCGTCATGCACCTCGATCGCGGAGAACAGCGCGTGATCGAACCGGCAGTTGCGGATCGTGTTATGCGTCGCCTCGCCGCGCAGGTCTATATGAAGGCCGAAATGGGCGTGATCGAAGGTGCAGTCCTCGATGACGTTCTGCGACGTGCGGAGGATGATCGAGCGGTAGTTATAGTCGAAAAGGCATTCCTTGAACCGGACGTTGCCGCGGTACAGAACCGTCCAGGCGTCCGCATCGTGCAGCCGGCAGTTCGAAAGCCTGGCGCGGCCCTTGACTTCCACCGGGTAGAGCGCCCGGCCGTCGCGTGAGCGGAAGGTCGTTGCCTCAGCGACGAGCTCGCCGCGCTCCTCGATGATGATCTGTGGCTTGAGGGCCGGGCTCTTGTCCAGAAACAGCACGCAGTCGCGGAGCGTCAGTCGGGACCGGGGCGCAATGCGCACCGGGCCGCGGACGAGAATGCGCTTGCCGTCGTAGCGCGTTCCCACGGATATCCGGTGCGTCGAGGGTAAGATCGAACTCAGCCTTGGACGGGTCGGCGTCCTGGGCATCACCGATGCCGTCGAGGTCGGTGTCAGCGTTATTCGGGTCGAGCTTCCGCTCGAGCTCCGTGGCGTCGGGAATGCCGTCCTGATCGGTATCGGAGGAAAACGGGTTCGTAAAATGCGTCTCCAGTTCGTTCCAGTCGTCGAGGCCGTCATTGTCCGTATCGCGCTTTTCGAGGACGGCCTTCGCCGGTGGATTTAGCCATAAAAAGGAAGTCATGGCGGGCGAGCAGCGCGTGATCGGCTGGTTGCGCGGGGCAAGCCATTTCCATGTAAAACGGTAGGCGGACCCCGGCTCCTTGTATGGCTTGGCGAAGTCGAGGGTGATCGGTTTCTCGAACGTCGTGCGGGTGCAGTAAAGGCGGAATCGGTACGCGCTGCAGCGGCGGCCGCCGGGTGTGATCTCGATGGTGGTTGTGTCGTCAAGCTTGTCGTCGTAGCCGCCGTTGGCGTCAACGCCGATGGTGCCTTTGCCGTCCACGGAGTAGAGCCACGCGCGCGTGTACATTTCGCGGACGCTGTATGGTTCGCGGTCCTCGAATGCGGCGTCGAAATCGTACTGCGCCCAGATCCCGCACCACACCTCGTCGAGGGTGTCCGGAGGCTCAGGCAGGAGACGCCCCGCGTCGGGCTGGTACGGCTTGAAGGGCTGGGCGTGCGTTGGCCAGCCCTCGCGGAGGTAGAGCACGATGCCTTCGTCGCCAACGGCGGCGGCACCGACACACATCACTGCGGCGATAACGAGGGAACGGATCATTCGGCTAGACCTCCATAATGACGGCGACGGAGCGCGGCGGAACGACGACGCGGCCGTCTGTTTCCTGCGGTTCCGGTTGTTCCGGCGTCGCCAGGACCAGGCGCGGCGAAGGGGTTTCGAGCTGCACGAGCGCCTCGATCTCGCTCGTTTGGTCGTGGTTCGCGACGGCGACGGCGCGCTTGCCGGTTTTCGGCTGCACGAATACCGAGTACGGTTCGTGCGGCGTGCCATTGACGGTGACCGACGCGCCGAGGACGTGCCGGAACTCGGCGTCCCACAGGTATTCGGCGTACCGTTTTCGGAGCGCAACCACCTTCTTTCCGTATTCGATTGTCGGCGGGAAATCGTCGAGCGCACCTTTGAAATTGTACGGTTCGTAGCTGATGATATAGCGATAAAGCAAGCAGAGGTTGATCGTGTCCCTGTCATTGAAGCCCGCGACGGCTGTCATGATAAGGGCGTGCGGGTCAATGTAGCGCTGGGCCGGCACGTGGCCGGCGCGAATGCGGAAGTAGGTCAGGGAATAATACCTGAACTGGTGCTCGTAGAAGGCCTCGCCGGCGAACAGGAAGTCGGGGTCTTTCTCGTCGGCGATGGCGCGGAAGCCGTCGGCGAGCGGTTCGTCCCCGGCAAAGAGGCACTCGGGCACGTGGTGGCCGTGGGTGGGGTCGAAGCAGTAATAGGCGGCGCCGTGGTGGAAGCCTTCGTCGTAGAGCATGCCGGCGGCGCCATACTGGAAGTTCTTCTCGAACTCGCGGCAGGCGATCTCGCGCCACGTCGGGCTGTTGTGGCACATGGACGAGAAGTTGTGCACGTTTATGCCGGAAAGCTGTGCCGGGGTCTGGTACTGGTAGCCGTTGCTGCGGTAGGCGTCGCCGTACGGGTCCTTGGCGGCATATTGGTGCAGCTCGTTGCGGTACCAGTCCGTCGTGATGTCAGCCCAGGTGTACTTGTTAAACAGGATGATCTTGACGCCCATCTCGTGGATCTTCGCGATGGCGTCGCGGAATTCTTCGAGCGTTCCGAGGCGCGGATCGAAGTCGTGTGAAGGATTGCCGCCGTCCTGACCGCCGTGGTTCCAGCCGACGAGCTGGATGGCGCGGACGCCGTGGCGCGCACAGGCCTCGCCGTACTTGACGAGGTCGGTGAAACGGCATCGGAGCTCGCTTTCGGGAGAATTGATGTGGAGCTGGTGCCAGGAATGGACCTCGCGGGCCCATGCGGGGGTGCGCGGGTATTTCATCCAGCCGGCGACCCATTGCTTGTAGTTGTCCACCCCCTTGTGCCACGTGCCGACGTAGGGTTTGAGGACGACGGGCGACATGCGCCACGTCTCGCCGGGCGCGCAGAACGGGAATTGGATCGCGGAGAACTGAAGGTGGGCAGGCTTGCCGGCGATCTCGTCGCCGGGGGGCGCCGAGAACGTCAGCCAGCTCTCATGGCCCGGCTTGAGCTCAAAGCTGAACTGGACGAGGGTCCTGACGTTCTCGTCGTGGCAACCGGCGTAGAGGCCTTGTTTGTCGCTCGCGATGAGGACGAACTGGTTCAACGGCGACGTGGCCATCTGCGTGGGGCTGTCGACGCCCCAGTAGCCTTTTTCGCTGGGGAACGTGGGAAGCAACGGCACCTTGACGAGCTCGCAGTGGCAGTTGCGCCGGTCGAGCGGCTCGTCGCCAGACGGCATCGGGATATCGCCAAGGCAAGGATAACTCAACGATTCAACGACATACGGGGAGCGGTTTTCGATCTCTGCGTTGAAGGTGAGCCCGCTCTCATCGAGTGTGACGGTTGCGGTGAGGCGAATGTCAAGCGGCCCGCAATGTTCGGGCTTCAAATCCTTCCAGACGAGAGTCAGTCGTTTCTTGTCCTTGGAGAGCTCGCAGATGGCCGCGTTGTGGTTCTGTCCCAAGACGAAGTTGTTGCGGCGGTCGGGCAGCGGGACGAGAAGGCGGAAAGAGAGTCCGAGCGCCTCCCGATTCTGGATGCGCCATCCGGTTGCCTTGCTTTCGAGCCCGACGAGCGCACCCGTCTGCGAGTCGAAGGTTGCTTTGAGGACATCGTTCTCCAGGGCGACCGCGCTCATGTTGTTCTCCGTGTTGACCGTGCCGGTTCGTGGTCACAAGCCGGAGGTTCCGTAGCACATGCGGCCGCCCCGGGTCAAGCGGGGAGGGGGCCCGTTCGTGTCGAGAACGGGGCGCGGGAAGCTTTCTCTTGACAGGCCGGCGATAACGTGTCATGATATGGCAAAACCTCGGCGAGGGAGCGGAACGATGTGCGGTGAGAAGACAGAACACGGCACGTGCCAGAAACCGGAGAGGCTCAAGGGCAAGCCGGAGGAGTGCTCGCCCGAGCAGATCAAGGAATGCCACGGCGACGTGGCAAAGCACCCCTGCGCTCCAAAGACGGGCGAGTCCTCGTCCTGAGACGCGCGGGCGGCGCCGGCTTGGCTGGGCCGGCGCACGCTAGACCGGAGCAGACTAGATCAGGACGGGCTCGCAGAGGTTGGTGCCCTTCGCGGCGGCGCGCCCGCAGATATGACAGACGTACTTCGCGTTCTTGGCCAAGCCGGCGACGTCGTTCATCCGGCGCTTGGACACGAGCTCGCACATGTGCCTGGCGTGGCCGGAGTGCTGCTTAAACAGCTTGTGCTCCGGGACGACGCGTGCGTTGGAAGCTCTCTTTGCCATCTCTCGCTCCTGTGTCTCTGTCTTGTCAGTGTGACACTGCCCGTCCGAAGAGGTCCCTGCCGGCTCCGGCGGGCTTCTGCCTGCTTACTGAGAAGAACAAGAACCGGCGCTGAATTGTTCCACCTTTCGGTCTTTCGGCGAACCCAGGCGCCCGGGTCAAGGACTCTCTATGGGCATGCCCCGGGCCGGCGAGGCCGGGGAGGCGACAGGCCTGAAGCCTGTTGCGCTCCGCCCGGGTTTCTGGGATACTCCGACGAGGAAGGGGCGCGCCCATTCGCCGTCCGGGCAACGTGGTGTGCTCGCAATTGATGACCACAACATCGAGGTGCTCGCATCATGGCGCTCAAGACGAATCCTGATTGGCCTGCTTTGACGCGGTACGACACGAACCACCTTGCGCGGATCGCCATGCCGCTCGGCGGCATCGGCACGGGCACGGTCTCGCTCGGCGGCCGGGGCGATTTGCGCGACTGGGAAATCGTCAATCGTCCGGCGAAGGGCTTCGCGCCGAAGCATTCGTTCTTCGCACTCTACGCGAAACCGGCCGGCGGGCAGGCCGTCACCCGTGCGCTCGAAGGCGCGTTCCAGGCGCCCTACGACGAGGGCTTCGACGGCTGCACGGTGCCGAACCACGGCCTGCCGCGGTTCCGTGCGTGCCGCTTTCACGCGGCGTACCCGTTCGGGCAGGTGCTGCTGTCGGACCCGGACGTCCCGCTCGACGTGCGGCTCGAGGCGTTCAATCCTTTTGTTCCTGCCGACGCGGATTCCAGCGGCGTCCCGGTAGCGGTCCTGCGTTTCGTTTTAAGCAATAAAACCGCCCGCTCGGTTACGGCGTCCGTGTGCGGCAGCGTGCAGAACTTCATCGGCACGGACGGCGTAAAGGGATCACCGAAGGGGAATTCGAACTCTTTTAGAAGAGCCGAACGGCCGGGGAAGCTGCAGGGCATATTCATGAGTTCTGCGGGGGTTGATCCGGCGGCGGAACAATTCGGGACGATGGCGCTGGCGACGACGGCGGCCTCGGGCGTGACGTACCGGACCGCGTGGGCCGACGTCGGGTGGGGCGACGAGCTGCTCGATTTCTGGGACGATTTCAGTTCGGACGGAAAGCTCGACGAGCGGGAACGGGGCAACGTGGATGCGCCATACGCGTCGCTCGCCGTGAGCGTGCGCGTGCCGGCGGGCGCGACTCGCGCGGTCACCTTCCTGTTGACCTGGCACTTTCCGAACCGGCAGACGTGGACGCCGGCTGCGCAGCAAGAATGCGCGGCAGGCGAGTGCTGCGATGTCTCGGCCGACCGAATTGGCAACTATTATACAACGCAATACCGGGACGCATGGGACGTGGCCGTGCGAACGGCCGCGTCGCTTCGGACGCTGGAGGCGGAGACGATTGAGTTCGTGCGAGCGTTTTGCGAATGCGATCTGCCAGATGTGGTGAAGGAGGCGGCGCTGTACAATGCGAGCACGCTGCGCACTCAGACGTGCTTCCGCACCGAGGATGGGCGGTTTTTCGGGTATGAGGGATGCGGGAGCGACTGCGGGTGCTGCCACGGCTCGTGTACGCACGTATGGAACTACGAGCAGGCGACGGCGTTTCTGTTCGCCGAGTTGTCCAAAATGATGCGGGAGGTCGAGTTCCTGCACGCGACGAATGACCGCGGGCGGATGAGCTTTCGCGTCAACCTTCCGCTGGAGCGAGCACAGGAACTCGTCCAGGCGGCGGCGGACGGGCAGATGGGCTGTCTGCTGAAGCTGTACCGCGACTGGCAGCTTTCGGGCGACGACGCGATGCTGCAAGCGCTGTGGCCGAAGGCGCGCAAGGCGGTAGAGTTTTGCTGGATCCCGGGCGGCTGGGATGCGGACCGCGACGGGGTGATGGAAGGCTGCCAGCACAATACGATGGACGTGGAGTATTACGGGCCGAATCCCGAGATAGGGGTGTGGTACCTCGGTGCGCTGCGCGCGGCGGAAGAAATGGCGCGGCATGTCGGCGAGGACGACTTCGCGTCGACGTGCCGTGACCGCTTCGAGCGCGGCACCCGGTGGTTCGACGCGAACTTGTTTAATGGCGAATACTACGAACAGGATATCCGCCCGCCCGTGACGCAGCCTGCGCCGGCGGAGGGTCTCCGGCTCACGCAGAGGGAAGAGGACCCGGCTGATGCGCCGCACCAGGTCGGTGCGGGGTGCATGGCCGACCAGCTCGTCGGGCAATGCGCGGCGCACGTGTGCGGGCTGGGTTATTTGCTCGATGCGAGCAACGTCCGAACGACGCTCAAGAGCATTATGAAGTATAATTTCAGGAAGAAGCTGCAGGGGCATTTCACGCACCGGCGCTCCTACGCCGTCGGCAGTGACGCGGGCCTCCTGGTCGCTAGCTATCCGCGGGGATCGCGGCCGAAGTATCCGTTTCCGTACTACAGCGAGGTGTGGACGGGCCTGGAATACACGGCGGCGGCACATATGCTTTATGAGGGACACGCGGCCGACGCCCTGAAGTGCATCGCGGCCGTGCGGGCGCGGCACGACGGGGCGAAGCGCAATCCGTTCGATGAGCCGGAATGCGGGCATCACTATGCACGAGCGATGGCGAGCTGGGCGACGGTGCTGGCGGCGAGCGGCTTTCGGTATTCAGCGGTCAATCACACGATCGAATTCGGCGCACCGCGGAGGCGGGCACGGATGTTCTGGTCGAACGGATACGCCTGGGGGACCGTTGACCTGAAGCGGGCGGGCGGCGGGTGCGAGGTCGCATTGACCGTGTTGCACGGGTCGTTGAAGCTGAAGCGCGTAGTGCTACCGGGCGTCGGGTCGGACAAGCTTAAGACGGCGAAGACGATTTCGAAGGGCAAAACAACGGCGTTCTTCGTCGGCAAGAGATAAGGCCGCGGTGGTGAAGATTCTCTTCTTGTGCACGGGCAACTCGTGCCGCAGCCAGATGGCGGAGGGGTGGGCACGGCACCTCAAGCGCGGTGTCATTGAGCCGTATTCCGCCGGGATCGAGCCGCGCAGGCTTGACCGACGGGCGCTGAGTGTGATGGCCGAGGCCGGCGTGGACATCTCGGCGCAGCGGTCGAAGCACGTGGACGAGCTGAGGGACGTTGCGTTCGATTACGTGGTGACCGTGTGCGGGCACGCCCACGAGAACTGCCCGGCGTATCTCGGGAAGTCGAAGGTTGTGCACGTCGGGTTCGACGACCCGCCACAGCTTGCGGCGACTGCCAGGACGGAGGACGAGGCGCTCGCGCACTACCGGCGCGTGCGTGACGAGATCAGAGCGTTCGTCGAGACGCTGCCCGATGCTCTCGACGAGAGATGAGAATGGCCGGCCGTCAGCCGCCCTTCAAACGGGCCGAGTCGGTCGTGCTTATTCCTCTTTGGGGTCCATGTTGTTCGCCTGCACGAGCTCGCTCTCGATGCTCAGCGCGGCCAGCGAGGACACCGCAAAACGATCTGTCTTGGAGAACCAATCAATGTCGTTGACGTAGAGCTTCTCGAGGTCAACGATGAACTCGCGCGTGTCCACGTTGACGGTCGCGACGGGGAACCAGGGCCGGTCGTTGAGACCCATGGGGCCGCGGCGACGGTACACGCGGTAGGCGATCGGCGTCTCCAGGTAGTTCCTCTCGCGGACGGCGGGCGCACGCCAGGTCACGCGGGCGACCTTTTTCGTCTTATCCGTATATTCCCAGCGGACGTTGACGGGCGGTTTTGGGGAATCCGCGGAGCCGTAAGGTGTCCTGAGCGTCATCGTGTATTTGTCTTTATGCCCCGTGTACCAGGCGAGGTTGAAATCAATCGCCTCGAGCCAGAACCACGTTGGCCGGCGATTCTTGGTCACCTTGACAAGCATGAGGCACCGTTGCCCGACAATGGTGAGGTTGCCGAACGGGTTTGGCTTGCGGTGGTAGCCGTTGAGGGTCCTGACTTCCTTTGCCTCCCTGTTGGGAAGGCGGAGAAAACCGTCCTTGTCGGTTGTGCCGACGATGACGGGATCCTTCGAGACCGGCTTACGGAAAACCCCGTCCTCGACGACGGGATACCACGTGACGCCGTGGTCCACCTGCGGCTCGGCGCTTGGGTCCACCTCGGTGCCGCGCTGGAACACCTCGACGGTTGCATTGGGTACGCCGCGGCCGTTCACGTCGAGGATATGGAGGTAGTTCTCGGCGGGCATGGCGAAGTAGTGGTCGCCGAAGTGTCCGCGCGGCTTGGTCATGGTCATGTTGAGATACATGGCGGAGAGCTCGCTGAAGACGTGAGCTCCATGCCAGTGCATCATGGTGCGGGGGTGGTTCTGGAAGTGCGCGATCGGCTCGCCCGTGTCGGGCCAAGTGTGCCACTCGTGGCCGCGGTGGTCGAGCTGATAGTAGTCCACGAGGCCAAGTTGGTGGCCGAGCTCGTGCGGCAGTGACCACTCCGTCCGGTTGCGGTATTCGTGGGCCGGCGTGACGGTGGTGGGCTTGGGCTTATTTCGTCTCTTGCGCACGTACCAGATCCAGCCGCCCTGGTCGTAGCCGGTGCCGTCGTCGTGGAACCGCACGTTCGCGGCGGTCTCGGGGTCGACGGCATCGAGGTAGTAGATCTTGTCGAGCCGGACGCGCGCTTCGATCCCGTTCGGCGCGGACGGGTACACGGATTCGGCGAAGAGCAGGTTCATAATGTCGAGGTGCCAGCGGTAGTAGTCCTCCCACGAGAACGTGCCGTACCCCGTCCGGTTCTGGTGCCACGCTTCCACGCGCTTGCGGTCAACGATGTAGAAGAAGGCGAAGGCCCACATCGCGTCCGTGGCCGTGTTGTTGATCGCAGCAACCTCGTCCTGATCGGTGATGATCGCGAAGGTGACCGTGTGGCGGCCGTCCTGCCAGATGTACGTGTGCTCAAACGTCGCCTCCTCCATTTCTGCGAGGGACTTCCTGTACGTGCCGCGGGCCGCCTCCCGGTCATCGATCAGCCAGCGGTATTCGAAGGGCTTTGATTTGACGAAGCCGAGGTTCTTCACGTGCGCCGTGAACGTGATCTCCTCGCCCGGCTCGTACTTGAGCTTGAGGTCCTGGACGATGTACTCGGGATGGAGGTACTTATCCTTGCCCTGCTCCTCGAGCTCCTTGAGTCGCTTCTCGATCGCCGGTGTCAGGCGTCGCTCTTCGCCCTTGCGGCGCGGGGGCCGCGAGCCGATGCAGGGCGCCATGGTCACGTCATACTCGATGCGGCCGTGGAGGCCGGCGAGCTTCGGGTTCATCTCAATGAACGTCACCGAGAGGTCGGGAAGCGGCGGCTGTGCGTCCCATGTCTCGTCGCGCAGGGTGATCGGGTTCTTGCGGCGGAACCGTTTCTCTTCGCCGCCGATGAGCTTCAGGTACCTGCTGCTGAGCGTGGGGGCGATCCGGCTGCGCGGGATGACGCGGTAGTCGGGCGTGCCGACCTTCTCGAGACTGTCCCATACGATGAACCGAACGCCCTCGTCGCGGACGTAGCAATCGAGCAGCGCGGATCCGTCCTTGAACTCGAGCAGGTCGCCGAAAGCGGCAGGCGAGGTGAGAAGGGCCACGGTCAGAATTGTCACGACAGCGCACGGCGATGACTTCACGATTTTCCCCTTTCACCTTTTCCGGTTGTTCGAAGGACCGTCGGCTACTTCTCCGGCTCGACCTGTTTCGCCTGGACGAGCTCGCTCTCGATGCTGAGCGCGCCCAGGGCGGAGACACCGAACCGCTCGGTCCTGGAGTACCAGGCGATGTCGTTGACCATCATCTTACCGAGGTCAACGACGAATTCACGCGTGCCGGCATTGAGGGTTGCGACAGGGAACCACGGCCGGTCATTGAGCCCCATTGGGCCTTGGCGACGGTAGACGCGGTACGCGATCGCCTTTTCCATGTAGTTGCGCTCGCGCACCTCCGCCGCC
>Ga0180431_10008828_pt1 | contig 11495 bp, 6 predicted proteins | sample SS_ome_11_FD_132459 | JGI IMG/M metagenome (GOLD analysis project Ga0180431, IMG submission 132459) | Hypersaline lake sediment archaeal communities from the Salton Sea, California, USA - SS_1_MS_1 metaG | ecosystem: Environmental > Aquatic > Non-marine Saline and Alkaline > Hypersaline >...
AGTCTTTTCCCTTCGGTGCGCCGGGTCGCTATCTCGGCCAGTTGAGGTGACGGTGCAGGAACTCGAACGTGCCCTGGGCGTTGATCTTGTGCCCGCCGTTGAAGAACTCGATCTGGGTCCGGTCGCCAATGCCGAGCTTGTCGTACAGCCGGCGGACCTTGGCGTACTCCCAGGCCACCCACTCGTCGAGGGCGACGCCGTCGTCGTGGCCGCGCTCGACCATGAACGGCCGGGGCACCATCAGCCCGGCCAGCTCGGCGTAGTTGAACGTGTGGCCCAGGTCGAACTCGGGCATTTCGTACTCGCCCGTCAGTGGGTACCCGGTCGCGTAGTCGATCGTGGTGTTCTTGAGGATCCACTCGTTGAAGTCGGCCGAGCAGATCGACAGGGCGTAGCGCTCCAGGATCGTCGGCACGCGGACGGCCGTCTTGCCCCCGTAGCTGATGCCGTAAAAGCCGATCCTGTCTGCGTCGACGAACGGCAGCGACGCCAGCCATTCCAACGTGCGATCGTGCTGGCCGATGATGAACGAGAACAACGACAGCTTCAGCGGATTGGCCTTGCGCTGTAGAACGCGGAACCTGTCGAACCCGACGTAGGGGTTCTGCGGCGCGTAGACGATGAAGCCGCGGTCGGCCAGCCTGGCCCCAAACATGTTGTAGGTTGACTGGTGCTTCGGGTCGATCGTCTTGCGCGGGTTGCCCTCCAACCCGTGCTGGCAGACGACGACGGGCCGGCGCTCTGCAACGTCTCCGCCGGGGGTCCGCTTGAGGTCCTTCGGCACGAGCAGGATGCAGGCGAATACGTCGGGCCAGACGTCGAGCATCACTTCGTAGCCGGTCCACTTGGGCCGATCGTAGGCCAGCCGTGTCCGCGGATTGGCGGGTACGCTCGGCGACGGCAGTCGACCGATGACGTCTTCCCACAACGCCTTCCGGTACGGCCTGCATGTCTCCTGCCATCGCTTGACGCTTGACGCGTCCGCCTTCGACCAGAACTCCTGGCGACGAAACGTCGACTGTCGGACCAGCCGCTGCGTGAACGCGATCAACTGATCGAACTGGCGTTTCAGCCGCGCCTGCGGATCGAACGCCTTGCGCTCGTCGTTGGGCGCTTCGCCGGCCGGGGCGAGGCCGACCGCCGCGGTCTCACGCCCCAGCGAGCTGAGGAAGGCTGCCAGGGTCGCATCGCATCCGGGCGGGCCGTCGCCGTCGGCGCTCAGCGTCAGTCGCAGTTTCGCCGCGGCGCCCAGCTTCTCGTAGACGGGTCGTGCGCGGTCGACCTCGGCCCGGACCGCGTCGAGCGGCGGCGTGGTCAGTTTGCCCGGGGCCGCGCCGCCGCGCCCTTTTCGGGCCGGCGGTGGACCGTCGACCTCCGGACGCCGGCAGGCCTCGACGATCAACGTTCGCGGCGCGATCAGGCCGGCCAGTTCCGCATCGCCGAACTCACGGAGCAGCGCCCAGACGTTCCGGTAGATGGGCTCGGCCCACACGTTGTGCCGCGGCTGGTAGTAGCCGCTTACCACCACCGCGTCGATCCGGGGGTCGATCGCGGCGCTGTATAGCGCCAGCAATCCGCCCTCGCCGTATCCCATCACGCCGATCGGTGCGTCATCGCCCCCGGGCTGGCTGCTGAAACAGTCCACGGCCGCCAGCACCTTCTGCGCCTCATACCCGATGACGTGCCGGCCCATCTCGTACGCCATGCGGTAGACGAACTCCCGGTGCGGTTGGTTGGTCATGCGGACCTTCGGGTTGCCCGAGAAGGTGTCCTTGCGGTCGATCAGCACGGGCACGAGCACCTCGCAGCCGTTCTCGGCCAGCCGGCGAGCGAACTGCCCGGCCGGCGGGACGCCCGCGGTCATGCCGATCAGCATCTCCGGCGTCCAATCGGCGTCGGGCAGCGCGATGACGCGGGCGATCGGTTTCCGCTCAGGGATCAGCAGCAATCCCTCGCCGTTGACGCCGTCCAACGCCGGCCAACGGACGGCACGGACCGTGTAGCTGGATCCCTGCCCAACGCGCGACGGCTGCGTCGTCGTTGCAACCAAGTCCATCCCTACTGGGGATGGCCTGGGATCGACCTCGCCGATGATCCGCCGGAACCGCTCACGGTTCGCCGACACAGATCGGCCGTAGGCCTCGACCGAGGCGTAGTCGCGTTTCCAGAATCGCTCGCGATGCTTGGCCATGCCGGACAGCTCGCGCATCAGGGACCGGTCGATGCCGGCGACCATCTCCGCTGCAGGATCGCCCTGCATCGTCAACGGTTTGGTTCCGTCGAGGACGCCCATGGGCTCTCGTCCTTTCTCGTCCGCCCACGCCTGCGACCCACACACGCCGACCAGCATCACCGCCGGCACGAGGCGGCCTCGTCGCTGCACGGTTCGCTTCATGATGACGATCCTTCCATCGAGACGCTGTCACCCGTATCGGGCGCATAGCCTACGCCAAACGTTAGCGGATAACGAGATCAACGATGAGATACGCGTTCCGCTACGGAGCGCTGAGGAACCCGACAGTCGATTCCATGATCCGATCGCGCAGGGTGTGCGACGCGTCGTGGCTGGTCTTGCGTTGGAGGTCCTCGAGATTGGCGCGGCAGAACTGGCAGCCCAGCCGCTCGAGATGGAACGACACGTACTCTTGCCATGGCCCGTCCAGCGTCCCGAGTAGATAGGCCCCGACTGTACTTCGCTTCGGGCAGCTCAGCCGAAGCGACTGCCAGATCTCGGTCAACGTCGAGTCCGCCGGGTCCGTCAGGTCGGTGCCGGACCCCGTGAAGGAATCCGGTCCGGGCGCGCCGGCCCGCAGGGCCTGCTGGACGCCTGCCTGGATCCGCTTGAGGCACCGATGTTTGATCAGCCCGACGTGCTTCTCGTCCAGCGACACGACGTCGGCCACCTCCTTGTTGCGGAGCTGACAATAGAACAGCAGCTCGACGACCTGTAGGTCGCGGAAGTTGTGCGATTTCTTGTAGCCGTCGATGAGGTCGCGCAGGGTCGCGGCCAGGGCGTCGTGCTGCCGGTCGCGTTCCTCGTTGCGGCGGGCGTACCAACTCGCGGTCGGGTCGGGCGCGGCGACCTGGCCGCCCGGGTCGGGCCCGTCTTCGGAACGGTCCCGATCGTCGCGGACCAGGTCCTGGAGCGAGCAGACGGTCGAGCGTCTGCCGCGCAGCCAGTTGATGATCTTGCGTCGCAGGATAGTGAACAGGTAGGTCTCGAGGCTGGCCTCGGCCCGGTAGTCGGCCAGACCCTTGCAGAACCCCATGAACGTCTCCTGCACGAGGTCCTCCGCGTCGGCGGGTTGGCGGGTCTTGCTCCGCGCGAACGCCACCAATCGGCCCTGAAACCGGGAAACCAGTTGGCCCCAAGCCTCAGCGTCGCCCTGTCGTATCTGCTCGAGCAGATACCGATCGGCCTCAGTCAGTCCGCTCATCGAAGGCCTGCAAGGATCTCCTTGGCGGGTCGGAATCGTTCACGCCAGAAACAGGACCACCACCAACGCCCCTATGATCACAACCGCGACGGCCGCCGCACGCAAGGGCCACGAGAAGTATCCCTTCGTCACCGCATTGAGAAACAGATACACCAGGCAGATCACCAGCAACAACCCGCCGATCGACGCCGCCTGTCGCGCCCAGGATGCCTGAAGCGCTCGGATCCGCCCCGCACAGACAACCGCGAGCCGTTCGATGTTGTCGTCGGAGGCGTCGATCAGCACCGCCTGTCGCCAGACCCGCCCATACGGCCGCAGGAAGCTCTGCGCGAAGCGGTCGACCACGAAGCCCTCGCCCTGCAGTTGGGCGACAATGGCGTCTTGGTGTCGAGACGTGACGGGGAGGCCCGAGGCCGGCCACGACCGGCCGCCTTCGCGCCCCAAACGGTCAGAGACCTCGCCCAGGAGCTTTGCGGCTGCGTCCTCCAGGGCCTGCTGCTCGGCCTCGTGTTGGTCGATGCACGGTTGTTGCGACTGGGCGAGGATCCACCGGGATTTTGGGTTCCGCCCGACGAACTCGGCGAAGTTGGCCACCCAAAGCTTCTCGACGAACCGGGCACTCCGCGTCAGCGCGCCCGACGCGCCCTTGGCCTGCATTCGAAGCGAGCCTCCGCTTTCCTGGAGGGAGTACCGCCCCACGTTGCGGTGTCCGCTCGATCGCCACGGCACGTCCAGTTCCACGCGGACCGTTTTGGGATCGGTGCGGCCCGCTCCTGCGCCCGACCCCAGCGGGACGGCCTCGACCAGCATCTTCGTCGTCGGCATCCGACGGACCAGCGCCTCGGCCGCCGCGTGCAACACCTCAGGGTCCGCGCGGCCGAAGATCTGGATCACCTCCGGCGCCTCGTCGCCCGGCAGGATCTTGGGCATCGATTCGGCCACCTCCGCCGCCAAGTCGCGCGCGGCCGAACGGGCCGACGGATAGACGTCCGGCTTGAACTTCGGATCGATCTCCACCCGCCACGGCGCCTGCGGTGCACCTTGCGGTCGCTCCGCAAATATCGCCACAGGGCGCCTGGGCGCACGCGCCACCCGCGGGGCAAGCCGGCTGTACCGTCCGGATTCGGAACCGCCAATCTCGACGGCCACGGGCACCGGATAACGGGCGGAGCGCGCCACGAACATCAAGCTCCCGAGGAGGCACAGCCCGCCGAGGACCCCCACGGTGCCGAGAACCCACCGCCTCTTGCTGATCGCCTTGACGAACAGGACGACCAGGCCGATCGCCAGGCCTGCAACGATGATCAACGGAAGGATCCCTGTATGCATTTCCATCTCTCAGGCTCCTTCGCCTGCGGGGCGTTTTTGCCTGCTAACCGACCTCACCGGCCTGGCTCGGCGCCTCGACCGGTTGCCTGCGGCGCGGCCAGACCAGCACCATGATCGACACCAGGAACAGGATCCCGGCGATCAGTGCGGTCCGCTGGTCCACTCCCCCCAACATCAAGTCAATCGCTTCGCCAACGTCCTCATTGTTCATCCGCGGTGCTACGAGATCCCACTTGATTCCTTCCAGCGCCTCCTGTAGGGTCGGACAGACCGCGAACAGAAGGCCGAATGCCCCGAGCGCGGCGCGGGCCATGTGCATGAAGCCGCCCCGTCGACGCGCCACGATCAGGATGCCCGTCCCGAGGAATCCCAAGATCACCGTGACCGCCATCCCGATGTTGCTGGCCAGCTGAGGCCAACCCCTGTAGCCGCCAAGCTCGCGCTCGAGGTGGCGGGCCAGGCCCTCGCCGAAAAGACCCGATGCGGTCATCCGGGGCAGGTCCGCCGCCACCGGCAGAGCGACCACGACCGCAACCGTCAGCAAGGCCGCGCCGATCATCGACAGCATGATGCTGCCCACCTCGATCGGCCTGCGTATGCGCGACGTGGGTGCTGAATGGATCGGATAGGGTTCCGCTGGGCGGTCCGGCCCAGGCGGCACGGGCGGTGCCGCTTGAGCGTGCGGCTGATCTTGTGCCGCGGCTCCAGCTTGCGGTGCGTACCCGCCGAGGTGGGCCGCGGGGGCGATCGGCGGCGAGCGCCTGAGCTCATCTTCACTATGCCAGATGACCAGCGGCAGGCCGTTGCAGTCCCGGAATTGGCCCAGGGCGATCATGATGACGTCGTAAATCTGACCGATGCCGAGCAGCCCGCCGGTGACCAGCCACAGCAGGCCCGTCCAGATCTTGCCGACGTAGAACCGATGCAACCCGCCAACCCCCATGAACAACCCGCAGGCCAGCAGCAACGCCCACAGCCGCCGTCGTTGCGAGATCCCTTGTATCGGCAACGGGCCCACACGTGGCGGCAGAACGCCGCCCAACAGCGGATGCATCGCCGCGTTCGGCAGGGCCGCCACCACGATGAACAGTGGGATCGGCAAGATCAGGAACAACAGGCCGATCAGCACTTCTTCGTCCCTAAGGTTCCAGGCGCCCAGGCACATCGCTGCGCAGAAGATGCATTCAATGCAGGCCAGCATGACCAGGGGCTTGACCAGGCTGCTCCACCAACTGCGATAGGTGGCCTGAAACGTCTTGACCAAACAGAAGCCCGCCAACAGCAGTGAGCCGATGCCCCCGCCCAGCCCAATGACGATCTCGTCATCCCCACCCTCGATGGCCCCCCAAAGGATCATGGCCAGGCCAAGCGACAGTAGGAGCATGAACCCCAGCAGCGCCAACGGGCGGACCCACGTCGGCACCGGTCGGTCGAGCAGGCCCCCCGACCGGCCCATGCCGCCGCGCGCCGCCCATTCCCTTGCGCGTTCGGCCGCTTGTGCCCGCCTCTCCTGGGCGTGCGCGGGCCCCGACGGGGCCGGGGGCGGACCGGGTGGAGGCGGGGTGGCCGCCGTGCCGGCCGAGTCGGGGGGCTGATCCGCGTCTGTTGGGGGGCCATGCCACCGCTGCCATCTGGAGGATCTCAAGCGCTTCGACGCGTTCGGATCGAACGGACAGACCACCTGTGCCGCCAACGAGATCCCGGCCAAGACGCCGACGGCCACCTCGGCAACCCCCTCGAAGATGAACGCGGCGATCAGGCCTAACAGGCCCGCCCACACCGCGGCCCCGAGCGAGACGCGGTTCGCCCGGGCCGGATCCGTCCGGTGCTGCCAATTCAGCAGGAACAGCGGCACGTAGATCGCCAATAGCGTTCCGCCCAAGTACCGGGTGAAACGCAACCATTCCCGGTAATGCAGTAGATCCGACGCGATGAACATGACCACGCCGCCGAGGATCATCGAAAGGGCGCAGGCCAGCCCGCCGTACGCCAGCCGTAGGACCAACCCCGACTCTGACTGGAGGTTCAGCCGGTAGCGAGCAATCCGGATCCCTGCTGCGCCGCCGAGGATGGCGAAGAACACCGCGATCCCGATCCACGCATGCTGACCCGGGGGCTGCGGCGCCAACGCGTCGGTCCCGAACGCGACCACCGCGGCCGCCGTCCACGCGAGCATCCGACGTTGCTGCCGACCGAGCGGGTCTTGCCGCGGATCGCCGACGATCGCCCCCTCGGCGTGCGCCCGTACGTGGATTTGGGCCTTGGCCCGCTCGGCGGCATCCTGACCGAAGCGCGAGCCCCACCGGCCCATCCGTTCGCCCCACGCGCCCATGCGCTGGCCGAACTCGTCCCACCAGTTGCTGGGCTCTTCCCAGGCCTTGCTGCTGCCCTGATCCGATAGAATCTCCGCGCCGAACGTCATGGTCGGATCGCCCGACGAGCCCGGCCCGCCGCCGGGGCCGCCCGCGCGGGCGCCGGCACCGACCTTCTGCGCGGCCCGTTCGGCCACGGCCGACAGGCTGTCCGGGCTGAAGTGCGAGACGCTCTGGCGGATGTGCTCGGCGCCGAAGACGGCCTCGATCATCTCCTGCACCGTCTGATAGCGATCGGTCGGGTCCTTGGCCATCGCACGCCGGATCACCGCGGCGAAGGGTTCGTCGATGCCGGCCAGATCCGGCTCCGTGGCCATGTGCTTCATCAGGATCTCGCCCGGGCTGGCGCCCAGGAACGGCACTTGCCCGGTGACCATCTCGTACAGCACCACGCCAAGGGCGTAGATGTCGATGCTGCGGTCGTAGCGCCCCTGCCCGATCTCCGGGGCCATGTAGTGCACCGTGCCGACCGTAACGGTCTGGCCGCTGTGCTGGCTGGCGGTGATGGCTTTGCTGAGCCCGTAATCGCCGATCTTGACGTAGCCGTCCTCGTAAAAGATGTTTCCCGGCTTGAGGTCGCGGTGGACGATCCCGCGGTCGTGCAGGTAGGTCAGTCCCTTACCGATCTCGCGGAGGAAGAAGGCGGCCTTTTGCGCGCCCAGCCCGCCCGGCGAGTCGTTGAGCAGGTCGCGGAGCGACGGGCCGGCCACGTACTCCATGAGGACGAACGGTTTGTCCTGATCGTTGTACCTCACGTCGAAGATCGTCACCAGGTGCGGGTTCTTGAGGTTCATGCACTGTCGGATGCCGCGGAGCTCGACCTGCTCGTAGCCCTGGACGGCCTTGAGCGCGACCTCGCGGCCGCTGTCGCTGACGGCGTAGTAGACCTCGCCGAAGCCCCCGCGACCGACGCCCCGCTGGATGGTGTACCCGCCCAGCGGCTGTTCGCCATGTCTGTATTGGAATCCCTGCATCGTTCCGCCCTGATCTACGCCGATGTCACCACGAACGATACCGGTCCGACGCGGACCTGTGCGTCCATTGGTACCCCCGTCATCCGGTCCATCGCCCGATCGTCCACCGTCACGGGTTCGTTGCCACCGCAGAACAGCCGGCCGTCCCGAATGCTCAGGACGATAGGCCCAGCCAGCTGATCGGCCCGGATGTGCGACGACGGGCCCGGACCCACCACGATGTTTCTGTCGAGCAGGATCACCCGCCGTGCGTCGCCCTGCGGCAGACGCGTCCCCGAGAGATCCAACACCGCCGACGTGCTCGCCGCGTGCGGCAGGCTGAATCGCACGCGGCAACGGCGCGACAGCGCGATCTTGTCGCCGTTCGCCAGCAGCTTCCGCTTCGTCGGCCGATCGTTCACGCGAACCTGGCCGGACGACGACAGGAAGTAGTCGTCGTCCACGCGCTCGATCGTGGCTGGCGGCAGGCCCGATTCCGCCATCAAGGCCAGCTCCGGCCCGTGCGACGAACCCGCCGGGCCGATCGTCACCTGTCGCTCGCGCAGGACCAGGTAGCTGCCCACGCCGTCGACGTGGATCATGAATCGTCCGGGCAATCGTCCAGCACCGTTCACCTGGCCAACCCCCGCCTGTGTCTGCGCCGCTGCCTTCGGTGGCGGCACGGTCGCGGCACTGACGTCCGACACCTCCGGCGGGGCGGGACCGAGCAACCCCAACGGCCCGCCGCGGAGCCGACCCAGCCCTTCAGTTGTCTGTCGGGCGCTGTCGAGCGCGTCTTGAATCCACCCCGCATCGGGCACGATCGCGCCAAGCTGCTCCAGGATCTCGACGGCCCTGGGAACGTGACCTTGCTCGACGTACTCGCGCGCGAGGTGACACTGTTCGAGGATCCGGCCCAACTCACGGGTCTCGATAGTCCGACCCGACAACGGCTGGACTCGACGGATTAGCAGGTCGGCCCGATCCAGTCGCCCTTGTTCGACGGCCTGACGTATCTGTTGGTTAACGAGCTTCGTCAGGCGAGCCGACATCGCCGCGACGCGGTCGTTCGCGGCATGGGCGCGTCCGGCCTCGGCGAGCGCGTCGATCGCGGTATCCCAGTCCTGCTCGTCGATGGCGGCCTCGGCGCGTCTCAGCGCGGCGTCGGCGGTCTGGCGACGCGCAGCCGCTTCGTTTCGCAGCGCCGTGGCCTTGCCGCTCTCGCCGTCCACGTCGCCCAGGAGCCGTTCGCCTACCGACAGCCTGCCGTTCTCGACGTGTTCCCGGGCGGCTGTCATGATTCCCGCACGGCGTCGGCGGGACCGGTGCTCGTCCGACATCGCCCGGCTGATGGCGGCCCGCAGCGACGCGATCTCGGGCAGGCTCCCGCCAAGCCGTTGGGCCTTCTCGCAGTCGGCCAACGCCTCGCCCAGGCGTCCGGCCGCCAGGTGATCGCGACTGCGCGAGACGAGCGACCGGACGAGTCGCCCGACGAGCCCCTGCCCGCGCCGATGCGCCCGCACGTCGTCGGCCCTGGCCAGCTCGTAGGCCTCGTCCAATCGCCCGTCCGCCAGGGCAGTTTCTGCTTGTCGGATCCGCAGGATCAGCACCGGTCCGGCTCCCTAGCATTGGTCAGGTCGATTACCAGTATACCCGGTCGACGCCCGGCGCCCGGCACGTCGCGCACCGGGCGCCGAACCACCGACGGCGCCCGACGCCTATCGGGCGCCGTCGGGGCGGTTTAGCGCCAGGGAGGAGTCCTCTCCAGCGGCGTTAGCGCCGCCGCGGTCGGCGAGGTGCTCGTCCACGCGGGCCAGCAGGTCCGTCTCGCTGATCGTGTCCACCGGGATCGGCTCGACGAAGCGCGTCTCGTGCGCCAAGACCCGCTCAGCCACGTCCAGCCGCTTCTTGATCTCGCGGATCAGCTTGTCGGTCTGTGCCAGCTTGCTGTGATCCACCTGGAACTTCGAGCCCACCGAGGCCGCCTTGACCAGCCGATACTGCGCCTCGAGCGCCTCGATCTGGTCCTCAAGCCGCACCTTCTGCGACCGGGTCCGGTCCAGCATCTGCATGGCTGCGTTCAGCGACTTCTGGCGGGCAGAGAGCAGGCGCTGCTTGCCGGCCAGTACGACCTCCGCCTCCTTGAGACGATCGAACCGGCGGGCCAGCTCATGCTTCACCTGCGGGCGGGTGTACTGACAGCCGGCGAACGTATACCGGGGCCGGTCCACCGCCAGGGCCTCACGCAGCTTCACCACCCGCGTCTGCTCTTGGATGGTGGAGGCCTCGGACTGCTCGATGTCGGCCTTGAGCCCGGCGACCTCGACCTCCTCCTGGGCGATCAGGCGGATGTTGGCCTGCATCTCGGGGATGATGTCCTCGAGCAGGTCCCGCGCCCGCCTGAGCTCGAAATCAATCGGAACGGCATCCTTAACCGCCATTTTCACAGATCGAGCCGAGCTGGTCACGTAGCTGCCCAGGTCCGTCCCGAACAGCACGCCACCGACCACACAAAGCCCCACGGTCGTGACGACCCCAATCTTCACCGCCTTGAGAATCATCGTAAACCTCCTTCATCTCAAGAGTTACCTGTTTAGATCTCCGCGGTGGCCGCCCATCGACCACACTGCTGTTGTCACCGCCGCGCCAGAAGTATTTCAGAAGAGATCCTTGGTGGGGGCCGCCCACTTCCAAGCAAACCACCGCATCATCAACGCGCCTTCCTCTCGGGCTCGACGGTGCTTTGCAGAAGCCTAAAGTGCCGCCCGTTGTGGGACCGATAACATAAGTAATCACCTGCCTGGGGCGCGGGGGGCAACCCCATCGGGCGGTGGCGGGCAATCGGATGGTTGTTGGGCACCTTGACCATACTTCCGAACGGTCAGGGAAACGGTCTGTCGCGCGGTCCCGATCCGTGCCGGCCTTTTTCCTGGTAATTACACTTCTGTGCACTTTCTGGCTTCTCACGATCCATGAGACGGCTCACTGCCAGCATTACAACTGCATCTGTCCGTTTTGTGTTGTGGGGGCTGGTTCATGGGTCGCCCCCCCCGACGTCTGTTGTCCGACCCCGGAGGTCGTGCTCTGGCTGGTTGCTAAGATTCCCGCGTCCCCCAATCCGCAAACCGGCGACGTGGCGCCCCCTTTCCCGCGCGGGCCTCCCTCTAGCCCCGTCTAGCGACGTCTCGCTTCGGTGACCTGATCCTGGACCTGACACAGCGCGCGCGCTGCTCGAACGATGGTCTGCTCTGTGACCTTGCGGGTTTGGGCGGTACGCGGCGCCATGGGGAGATACCCGATGCAATCGGCTGTTTCAAGGGGCGGCGCGCTGGCTCTGGTCCTCTGGTTTGCGAACGTGGCCGGCGGTGCGTCCCCGGAGGCGACTGCCCTCGAAGACATCCAGG
>Ga0180431_10008829_pt1 | contig 11495 bp, 10 predicted proteins | sample SS_ome_11_FD_132459 | JGI IMG/M metagenome (GOLD analysis project Ga0180431, IMG submission 132459) | Hypersaline lake sediment archaeal communities from the Salton Sea, California, USA - SS_1_MS_1 metaG | ecosystem: Environmental > Aquatic > Non-marine Saline and Alkaline > Hypersaline >...
AGTTCCACCCCGAACTCACAGAGGAGCAACTCAAGGCCATCTCTCCCGACGAACGGCAGAAGCTCTACCTGCCGGAGGAAACGATTGAGGCGATCAAGAAGCATTTGGTCGCAATCAAGGGTCCGCTGACCACTCCGGTCGGAGGCGGAATCCGCAGCCTCAATGTCACGCTGCGCAAGGTGCTCGACCTGTATGCCTGTGTCAGGCCGGTCCAGCACATCGGAACCCCGGCTCCGGTTAAGCGGCCGCAAGACGTCGACATCGTCTTCTTCCGCGAGAACACCGAGGACGTCTATGCGGGGATCGAATGGCGCGCCGGTACGCCGGAAGCAGACAGGGTCATCGACTGGCTTCAGACGGAGATGAAGGTCAAAGGAATCCGTTTCCCGAAGATGTGCGGCATTGGCGTGAAGCCGATCAGCGAGGAAGGGACCAAGCGACTAGTCAAAGCGGCCCTCGAATACGCAATTCAAAACAAACGCCCATCGGTCACGCTGGTACACAAAGGGAACATCATGAAATTCACCGAGGGTGCGTTCCGCGACTGGGGCTACGAAGCCACTAAGGAGTACCCGCAGTTCGTCACCGAGGACGAAGTCACCAAGGAGCATGGCGGCACGGTCCCGGAGGGCAAGATTGTCATCAAGGATCGCATTGCCGACCAGTTCTTCCAACAGATGCTCTTGCGGCCAACCGAGTATTCGGTGGTGGCGACAATGAACCTAAACGGCGACTACATGACCGACGCAGCGGCGGCACAGGTCGGTGGCCTCGGTGTCGCTCCTGGCGCCAACATCAACTACACCACCGGTTGCGCCATCTTTGAGGCTACTCACGGCACCGCGCCCAAACATGCCGGTAAGGACAAGGTCAATCCGGGAAGCATCATCCTCTCCGCGGTAGAGATGCTCCGGTATCTTGGTTGGCGTGAGGCAGCGGAGATGATTCCAAACGGAATCAAGCGCGCGATCGCCTCAAAGCACGTGACCTACGATCTTGAACGCCAAATGGAAGGGGCAACGTTGGTATCGTGCTCCCAGTTTGGCAAAGAGATCATCAACAATCTGTAAAGAGGGTGAATGACTGATGGCACAGAAAGGAATACGCGAGTACGCCGCGAAACGTCTCGTCGCAAAGGCGATGCCGGATTACTCAGACGGGAAGCTCCACCTAGACGATCGCTTGGCGCTGGTGTCACCGGAAACCGACCTTAAAACATTGCCAGAGAAGGAACCCTGGCTCAAGAGCGAACACCTCGTCGTCAAGCCGGATCAATTGTTCGGAAAACGTGGGAAGAACAACCTCCTACTGGTCAATGTGCCCTACGACGACGCCAAAGCGTGGATCGGCGAACGAATGGGCAAGCAGATGACGATCACTCAGACAACCGGGGAGACCACGGGAACCCTCACACACTTTCTCATCGAGCCGTTCGTTCCGCACGAGGAGGAGTACTACCTCGCCTTCACATCAGAGCGGGACAAGGACATCATCCACTTCTCGACCAAGGGCGGCGTCGATATCGAGGAGGTCTGGGATTCCGTAATCACGGTCGAGGTGCCGATCACTGCAGATCCCTCGGACGTCGATGTCACTTCCCACCTTCCGGAGCTTCCCAACAAGGAAGCGGTTGCGCAGTTCATTAAGGTCCTGTACGCGATCTACTCCGATTACCACTTCACGTATTTGGAATTCAATCCGCTCACCTTCTCTGATGGAATGTTTGTCCCGCTGGACACGGTCGCCAAGCTGGACGACACGGCAGCGTTCCAATGCGCAGAGAAATGGGGGACGATTGAGTTTCCCAAGGCGTTCGGAAGCACGGCCACCAAGGAAGAGGCCTACGTGGCCTCCCTCGATGAAAAGACCGGCGCGTCGTTGAAACTCACCCTGCTCAATCCGAATGGCCGCGTGTGGACGTTGGTCGCCGGTGGCGGGGCAAGTGTCATCTACGCCGACACGGTTGGCGACCTCGGCTACGCCGAGGAACTTGCCAATTACGGTGAATACAGCGGGAACCCGACCACCGAGCTGACCTACGAGTACACCAAGACGCTGCTCGACCTGATGACGCGTGAGAAGGATCCGCAGGGCCGGCCGAAGTACCTCCTGATCGGCGGCGGGATCGCCAACTTCACCGACGTGGCCAAGACCTTCACCGGGATCATCCAGGCACTCGAGGTCTACAAAGAAAAACTACAAGAGAACAAAGTGAAGATCTACGTGCGCCGCGGCGGCCCCAACTACAGGGAAGGCCTGGAGAACATGCGGCAGTTGGGCGAACGAATCGGCATACCGCTTGAAGTATATGGACCGGAGACCCACATGACGCGCATCGTCTCGATGGCGCTGGAGGAGGCGACTCGATGAACGACCATGAACTGTTCACCAAAGATACCAAGGCATTCGTGTACGGTGCACAGACCCGCGCCATACAGCGGATGCTCGACTTCGACTACCTCTGTCGCAAGGAGAGCCCAAGCGTCGTTGCGATGATTACTCCGGAGAGGAGTGGGTTCGAGACATTCTTCTGGGGAACCAAGGAGATCCGCATTCCGCGACTGACCAACATCGCCGAGGCAACGAAACAGTTTCCGCAAGCCGACGTGATGGTCAACTTCGCTTCACAGCGCTCCGCCTACGATGTCACGATGGAGGCGATCAACACCGAGACGATCCGTACCGTCGCCGTCATCGCCGAGGGAATCCCCGAGAGGCAGTCCCGCATCGCAGCTGCAACCGCCAAGGCGAAGGGCAAGTGGATCATCGGTCCAGCCACGGTCGGCGGAGTGAAGGCCGGCGCGTTCAAGATCGGCAATGCCGCCGGAACGATGGACAACATCAAAGAGGCCAAGCTCTATCGCCCCGGATCCGTGGGGTTCGTGTCGGTCTCCGGCGGCCTGTCCAACGAGGGCTACAACATCCTCGCCAGAAGCACTGATGGGCTCAACGAGGGAATCGCCATTGGCGGAGACGCCTACCCCGGTTCGACCCTGCTCGACCACCTACTGCGGTACGAGAAGAACCCAGATATCAAGTTGCTCGTCTGCCTGGGAGAGCTGGGCGGTACCGCGGAGTACGAGATCGCCGAAGCGGTAAAAGACGGACGGATCAAAAAGCCGCTCGTGATGTGGGTAACCGGAACCTGCGCCAAGTTGTTACCCGGCCAGGTACAGTTTGGCCACGCCGGCGCAAAGGCCGACAGCTCGGTGGAAACCGCGGACGCCAAGAACGCGGCGCTACGCGAGGCCGGGGTCATCGTGCCCACCTCGTTCGACGACTATCACGAAAAGATCAAACAGACCTACGAAAAGCTCGTCGCCGACGGAACGATCACACCCGCCGAGGAGTTCACCCCACCAAACATCCCGATGGACTACGCTCAGGCGAAGGCGGAAGGAAGGGTCAGAAAACCGACCAACTTCATCTCGACGATCTGCGATGAGCAGGGCGACGTGCACAACTACTGTGGCGTGCCGATCGACGAGGTCATCGAAAAGAAATACGGGATTGGCGGCGTGATCGGGCTTCTGTGGTTCAAGAAGGAGATTCCGTCCTACGCGCGGGATTTTCTGGAGATGGTCATCCAGATCATCGCCGACCACGGGCCCGCCGTCTCCGGAGCCCACAACACCATCGTCGCCGCCCGGGCCGGAAAGGACCTGATCAGCTCTCTGGTCAGTGGACTCTTGACCATTGGTCCGCGCTTCGGCGGCGCCGTAAACGGCGCGGCGGGGCATTTCCTCTACGGGTTGCGCAACGACCTAAAGCCACGCGAGTTCGTCGCTCACATGAAGTCAAAGAATGTGCGCGTCCAGGGAATCGGACACCGACTTCACTCAATCGAGAATCCGGATGCACGCGTTGAACTGATGAAGAACTTCGCCAAGACACACTTCAAGGACACCCCTCTTCTCAACTACGCGCTTGCTGTCGAAGCAGTAACAACACAGAAGAAGAACAACCTCATCTTAAATGTAGACGGTTGCATCGGTGTGCTGTCGGTCGACCTGTTGAAGGAACTCCAGTTCTCCGACGCGGAGATCGACAAGATGATCGCCGCTGGCCTGTTCAATGCCCTGTTCGTTCTCGGCCGATCGATCGGCCTGATGGGACACTACCTCGATCAGAATCGGCTCAAGACCGGGCTGTACCGCCACCCATTGGACGACATCCTCTACGACGTTCCGGACGCACCAGAACAACTCGGTTAGCCCGATCTGACGGCATGCCGTGGTCGCAAAAGACCGCGGCCTGCCACTTTCATCGTCTTGCTTGCTCCAAAGTCAAGCCGGAGACTCCTTACGCCGTTATTTGGCTCACAAACTCCGAAGATATCTTGAGTCTGTTTTACCGAAAGCAGTAATCCTCGCCCGCTAAAAGCAAGTCGACCCTTTCGGCCTGATGTGCCCCTCCTGAAATCGGTCCAAGTGCAACGATAATATTTCAACCGATGGAAGGAGGAAGACGACGTCAAGGAAGCGGTATCGACCTGAGGAAATCATCGCCAAGCTCCGTGAGGCAGTAGTACCGTTGGCTCAGTGGATGAGGCTCACTCAGGTGAAGCGACTCAAGGAGCTGGAGTAGGAGAACGTTCGACTGCGCAGAGCTGTCTCTGATCTGACCTTGGACAAAATGATTCTCCAGGAAGCAGTCCGGGGAAACTTCGAGTCCCGACCGTCGTCGAGCTTGTGAAGAGGGCTCCGAAGAACTCACCAAGTACGTAACCGAGTAGCTGGAACAGATCTTCGACGACAAGTTTACCTTCGGGCCCGAACCGATCAAGGCTGCCCGCATGATGATCAAGCACATCGACAAGAAGCGCGAGGCGCTCAAGCTGAAAGCGCTGATGTATACCTGATGAGACAATTTCATAAGTGCAGCAGGGGGAATAGATAATAGATCCTAAGAGAAGATGCTTAACACCGGTAAGTAACGAGAAAGGCGCACTGCGTTTTCTAGTAGCTTGTCTGTTGAGATATGGGCCGTCCGTGGAGACGTGGTTTTTTCTTGCGGCTAACAGAGTTTATCATTTTTCCGCACTGTTACCCTTGATTGTGCGGATAAGGAATGCTAGAATGCAGTTTGAGTTTTGCGCGAAAAGGTTTTGGGGGAGGTAAAGACAGAGGAGGATTTTCTAGGGGGTGCGGCGTGAGGGCTAGGGTATGGGCTGTGGGCTGTCTGTTGGTCGTGGGGCTGGGGGTGGCCGCGTTCGCTGGCCCACTATCCGGTTCGTTGTCTGTATTCGGGAGATTCTGGGATTTCCAACCGCTGGGTAATCTGGACTTCGACTCGCATCTTGAGATCGATTACACCACCTGCGGCTGGACGCTCGGGGCGATGGTTTACTTCTTGTTGGGGGATTTTGAGTTCCTTTCATTTGACGCAGCGGGTAGTGTGGGGGCTTTCAATCTCTACGGCGTGGGTGTCTTTGACCCAACGCCGGGCCAGGTCGAAGCCTTCCTAGAGATGGTAGCGGGAAGCGTGCGTCTCTCGATCTCCGGGGTGGAGGCTTACGCAGTGCCGGTGCTGTCCCCAGGGACCTGGACTGCCGGCTGGAGCGATGTCTTTGCGTCCGGGTTACTTGTCGGTGGCTGGGGAATTTTCGCTGACTGTTCGCTTTGGGTACAAGCGCAGTTTAACATGCCGGAAACTAATTATCTCATCGCCCACGAGGGCTACAGCGCGTTGCTTGCCATAATGGGTCCTTATCCGGCCTGCGATTGGTATGGTCAGAACTATTGGTGGCACGGAGATTGGCGCCTCCTGCCGGACCAAACCGGCTGTTGCCTGTGTTGGAGCGGTATCAACGTCATCTTGCAGGCACCGTTCGCCTGCCTGGAGAATCTCACCACGACCATCGACTTTGACTGCGACGAGGGGTTCAACTACGTGGTTTTCGGGGTGGAGCAGGTGTGCCTTGGGCTTTCGTGGCTCGATCTTGGTTATCTCGAGGTCGGTTTTGAGGTGAAGTCAAAGGAGTTGGACTGGGCATTCGATCTGATCGTTGGCGACTGTCTCTGCTTCACGCCGTACCTGGCGCTTGACCAGCAGGGAACGGCAGTAAACGGCATCGACCTAGAAGCGATCACGATCGAGTACGACATGAGCCAAGGCGTATTGTTCAAGGCCGGGCATCGCTTCGCTGATGGTCCGTGGTACGACTACCTCGATCCGTACCGCAGTTTGTGGTGGGGTTTCACGCCGTGGGGTGAAATCGTCGACGATTATACCAGTGACCTTTTCTGGTGCATCTGGGACGATGAATTCGACGAATACATCGCACTGGAGATCGACGGGGATTCCTGCTGTGGCGGCCTGTTCGATGCGTGGATCTACAATTGGTTTGATACGGACCAAACCGGTGCATTCATGGACTGGGCGGAAACCGTGATCGGGCTTGACATCGGCATCGGTTCCAATACCACGCTCATCTTCCACGCCGGCCTGATGGCCGACGGCATCGAATTCCTCGATTTTGGGGTTAAATTCCTGTTCTAGTTTCAGGCTTTCACGCTGCAAGATAGAGCAAAGGGCCCTGGGATGCCAGGGCAGTTTGCTTTTTGGCGGTGCCATGCTTTCACAGAAAGCCTCCGCTGGACACCCCCCAGCTTGCCGGGGGGAGCGACCCGGCAGCGGCAGGTCTCGTTCTGCGAGTTCACCAACCAGTGGAACCCGTACCGGGATCGGGGGAACCCCCAGTACTCGCTGTTCATCGTCCGCGGCGGACTGACCCGGGACGGGCTCCTCCGCGTCGCCATCCAGGACAACCTGACGCCGGAGTCGGGAGGATTCCTCGTCCACGACACCGCGCGCCACGAGTGGATAGCGCTTGTCAGGGCCGAGCTCGCCGGGTACGACACGAGCCGCGAGGCGTTCCTCGGCCCGTACCGGGGCAATCCTCTCGTCGTCGAACAGGGCCAATGCACGGGTAGCGACGCCTACGGCGACAACGCCCGCGGCAGCCCGCATGCCGGCCTGACGCTGCGACCGGGCGAGAGCCGCGAGCTGCTGGTGATGCTCGGGATCGGCGACGGGCGGTCGGTTGGGAAGCAGACCGTCGAAGAGTTCGGCTCCCTTGATCGAGCGTCCGAAGAACTTCGGAAACTGAAAGCAAATTGGCTAGAATAGTCTTTAGATAAAACGCCGCGCGAAGTGTCGACGCCATAACACAGCGAAGGAGTGGGCAATGAGCGAGAAAACGATTGCGATCATCGGGGCCGGAGTCTCCGGCCTTTCAGCGGGATGCTACGGCCGGATGAACGGCTATCGGACAAGGATCTTCGAGTCACACAATCTGCCCGGCGGGCTCTGCACGGCGTGGACCCGCCAGGGCTACACTATTGATGGATGCATCCACTGGCTCACCGGTTCGGCGCCGGGAGACTCCCTCTACACGCTGTGGGAGGAGCTGGGCGCGGTCCAGGGACACAGAATGTACGACCACGACGTCTTCTGGCGGATGGTCGGAGCCGATGGCCGGGCCTTCTCCCTGTACGCCGACCCGGATCGGCTCGAAGCGCACATGAAAGAGCTGTCGCCGGCCGACGCCGGGCCGATCGAGCAGCTCTGCAGATGGATCCGGAAGTTCGCCTCGTTCGGAATGCCGATCGGGAAGCCGCGAGAGCTGATGTCGCCGCTCGACGGCTTAAGGCTCCTCTTTCGTATGCGCCGACACCTGAGGGCGTTGAAGTCTCTCAGTTCGACGCCGATGGGCAAGTTTGCCGAACGCTTCCGAGATCCGCTTCTGGCGGCGGGGATGAGGAACTCCATCGGCAGCGACACGCCGCTGATCGGCCTGGTAATGACGCTGGCGCCGATGGCGCAACGAGCGGCTGGCTTCCCCGCCGGCGGATCGCTGGAGTTCGCTCGGGCGATCGAGCAGCGCTACACGTCGCTTGGAGGAGAGATCCGCTACGGGGCGCGTGTCACTCGCATCCTGGAGGAGAGCGGCAAGGCCGTAGGCATCGAACTCGAAGACGGAACACAGATTGATGCCGATTACGTAGTGTCCGCGGCGGATCTCCGAGCCACGATCCACTCGCTGTTGGACGGCAGCAGACAAGACGAAACGCACCGCGTGCTGATGGAAACAGGCAAGCTCTACCCGTCGTGCATTCAGGTGAGTTTCGGCGTGAAACGGGTAATACACGAATTGGACGAGTGCCTCGGGGAGGCGTTCGAACTCGAACATCCACTGCAACTCGCGGGAACCGATGTCGAGTGGATGAATGTCAAGAGCTACGGCTTCGACCCATCGCTCGCACCAGAGGGCTGCTCGGTGGTGACGTCGCTACTGACGGCCGATTGGGACTACTGGGACCGGCTTCGCGACGACCGAGACGCCTACGCGGCGGAAAAGGAGAAGATCGCCGCTGCTTGCGCCGATGCGATCGATGCCCGCTACCCCGGGTTCAAGGACGCCATCGAAGTAACGGACGTGGCCACACCGTTGACCTTCGAGCGCTACACCGCGAACTGGAAGGGGTCGTTCATGACCTGGATGCTCTCCAGCGACTTCCAGCGCCGCTACAGGTACGTCCGGAAGACAATTCCGGGGCTCGACAACCTCTACATCGCGAGCATGTGGACCGTACCCCCCGGTGGTCTACCCGGTGCCGCGATCGCCGGCCGCGAAGTGGCGCAGATCCTGTGTGCAAAAGACGGCAAGCGGTTTGTGACTGCGAAGCCGTAGCCAATCACGGAGCGCGCAGCGACCTCTTGTACAGGGGCACGCCGGAGTTCGTGAATTTCTCGAGCCACAACGCTTTGAGGACTTGCAGATCTGCTGTTCGGTCGGTATTCGCGTCGCCTTGCATGTCGAGTTGATCGAGGACCTGAAACTCGAACGCATCCGGCCCCAACTCGTCCCAGTCTGCCTGCAATTCCCTGTCCGGGTGCGAGCCCATCTCAAGCTGAAATTTCTGGCGGTTCAGCATGCCGGGAAGATCAGTCGCCGACCCGAACAGCGACGTGCCCGTCTTCGTGTTTCGCACCACGTAGAGGCCGGCAGGCCGGGGCGTTTCCTTGTATTCGAAAGCTCGTGCCTTGCGGTCGATCTCATTCACCCTGTGTCTCCCTGTCCTGCGTTAGATCTAACAGCTTATCTATGATAACGTGAATCCAGCGAAGACGAACGCAGATAGATAGAGAACTTTTGTGGTCACGCAGTCTTGTCTTAGGCCTCTACTTCCGAGCGCTTGAACCCAAGTGCTTGAGGCAGCGTTTCGGCCCAGGCACGGATGGCGTCCCAATCGCGGATGTCAGCCGGCGGGATCTTCTTCATCGCCGGGTTCTTGTGCGGGAATCGTAGCCCGGTGGGATCGAACCGACCGCCGAACACCTCGACAGACACAGGCGACAGCCACGTGTGTTTGCCGAGGGAGCGATCCAGGTGCTTGCGTGCGCCTGTGAACTCCTCCTCCGTGTCATTGAACGGCCCCATTCCGAACACGGCGACCGGCATTCGCTTCAGTGAGTCGCGATGCCGGGACAAGAACCGGCGAGCGTGCTTGTGTAACCGGAAGAAGTAGAGCGCACCACCGAGCACAACGGCCGAGTAGCCCTCCACCGAATCCACATCGCGAGCCGCGAGCACAGTCGTGTCGAACCCACGCTCCTTCAGTGCTTCGGCCACCGCCTCCGCAACCTCTCGCGTCGAGCCGTAGCTTGTGGCGTATGCAATCAGTACCGGTTTCATGAGTGCCCTCCTATTCTTGAGATGCTATTAAGAACGTGCGGATTGGGCAAGCCGGGTCCGAGGCCAACACGTCAGGCAGTCGCGTATTCAAGTTCTCGAAAACACCAAAAGTGAAGACCTGACCACTGCCCCCCCAGAGACTGTCAGCTCTCCTGTCGATGCCCGGTGTTGGGCCAATCACCGGGCTGACGCTGCTCGCGCTGTTCCGCAAGTACCCAGACTCCAATCGGAGCCAGATCGTAGCGCTGGCGGGGTTCGATCCGATCCAGTTCCAGTCAGGGACATCGGTGCACGGTAAGTCGCGGATCAGCAAGCGTGGGAACCGTGACGTACGTAAACGGTTGTTCGAAGCGACGCTGTCCGCCGCACGCTACAACCCGAGCATCCGATCGATCTACCGAAGACTGAAGGAGCAAGACAAACCGGACAAGGTCGCACGGATCGCCGCAGCGAGGAAGCTGCTACTCATCGCCCATGCTATCTACAAGAGTGGTGAATCGTACCGCGATCCGGACGCAAAGGAGGGTTGACATTCAATACAGCATCTGATCCCGGAGCCTCGCAAGCTACTAGGGATCGGACCAGAAGAAGCGGTTCCAGCGCTTCTTCCAAGCAACTGCGCGAACTGCAGTTGCCAGAGCAGCTGCTCTTCCTCGGGGTCGGATTTTCTGCGTCGACAGGTCCTTCGTGGGACGAGCTGAAGCTGGAGCGATTGAGGCAGCAGGTGTCGTGCTATGTCCCCGGACCTCGCCACGAGCAGAGTTGCCTGGGATATGGCTAGTTGTGTATCCTCTGGGAAATTACGAGAATGTAGGCAGACAGACGCAGCAACGAGCCAGTACGAGAGGTACACGTGAGAAGATGACGACCCAAACCGGTGAGAAGACTAGGGCAAGCGTGCCGCCAGTTCCTTTGGAGCAGTCGCGGCGCCGCTGGTGGAAGAGCACCTACAAGGGCCAGATTTACAGGCATCCGAAAGGTGAGATCGTTCACGATGATGCCCTCAACTGCCTCACGTCGCTGCGCGACGAGTGCGCAGACATCGTGTTTCTCGACCCACCCTTCAATCTCGGGAAGAGCTACGGAAAGAACGGAAGCCATCACGATCGGAAGAAGGAATCCGAGTATGTTGCCTACATGGCGATGTGGAATCGGGTGTGGAATCGGGGGACACATACCATAATCCCTCAAGGGGCAGCCTGAAATAAGGGCTACCCCCTTCGAATTTCCACGTCTCAGTTTTGGGTTTGTGCAGATTGCGGGGTCAAGTCTTCATTCTTGGTATCTCCTAGCTCCGATCGACTTCCTCGGTGTCAACTACTACACACGTCCGTGGCTCGTAGCGACGCAGTGCCGGACGGGGAGAGCGCGCCACGAACGGTCCATCCCAGCGACGAGGTAACCGACATGGGATGGGAGATCTACCCCGAGGGCCTGTTCGAGGTGTTCGGTCGTCTCGGGGCGGAGTATCCATTCTCAGCCGACTACATCACGGAGAACGGTGCTGCGTATCAGGATTCCGTCGACGGCGAAGGTCGCGTGCAGGACCACGAGCGCGTCTCGTACCTCCGCTGCCACCTCGCACAGGTCGCGCGAATCGTCGACGCCGGGATTCCCCTCCGCGGCTACTTCGCCTGGTCGCTCCTCGACAACTTCGAGTGGTCCTACAGCCTGCAAAAGCGCTTCGGCCTGATCTACGTGGACTTTGAGACTGGAAAGCGCGTCCCAAAGGCAAGTTTCGATTGGTACAAGAATACGATCACACAGCACACCGTCCGTTGAAAGCTATTCTGCC
>Ga0180431_10008830_pt1 | contig 11494 bp, 9 predicted proteins | sample SS_ome_11_FD_132459 | JGI IMG/M metagenome (GOLD analysis project Ga0180431, IMG submission 132459) | Hypersaline lake sediment archaeal communities from the Salton Sea, California, USA - SS_1_MS_1 metaG | ecosystem: Environmental > Aquatic > Non-marine Saline and Alkaline > Hypersaline >...
AAGCGCTGTTCAGGTGTCTTGATCTGTAAACGTTCGATCGTCTGTTGTTCCATTTCGTCACCTCTCCATACGATATTACTGCTATTACCTTGAGGTGACAAATGTCCCTATAGAGGTTTCTTTTCCATCTTTGAACGATTACGAAAGACGATGCGAAGAGGCAGGGAACCCATTGCATAGATCACGCCGTTGGACTCTGGCGCTGCTTGTGCTGCTCCTCCTTGCCGGGCTATCCGTGCCGGGCGCGGGCTCGCACGCTCTGGCTCAGCCTAGGGCGGAGGGCCTTCGACAGGACTCAGGCCAGGTCTGGAGCGAACCGGTCAATCTCTCCCGCTCGGGGGCGGCCTCGGAACCGGTCGTGGTCGCCGCGCCGGACGGAACGCTCCAGGTCTTTTGGTGGGATCAGCTCGATGGGCTGACCACCGCCCGCCGCGATGGTGAGGTATGGGGCGCAGCCGTGGCCAGCCCCATATACGTCTACGAGGAAGTCAGGGGGGAGTTCACCGCCGTGCCCATTGAGGTCATGCCTTTCATCACCGCCGACGCGGGCGGCCAGGCCCACGCTCTCTGGCTGGGCGAGCCCGACGAGGACACAGGCGCCCGTCCCTTGATGCGCAGCCGGCTGGCGATCGGCGCTGCGACGTGGTCGACGTCCGCCGCGCTGGCCCCATCGGCGCTGATCTGGCATCTGGCACCGGACCCCGCGGGCGCCCTGCACCTGGTGTACGTGCGCCCGCAACACACCGCTGCCTCCCCCGCGGGCGTCTACTATGCCCGCTCGATCGACGGCGGCGTGACGTGGTCCGCGCCCCGGTTGCTGTATAGCTCTATGTATTTCCGCACGCTCTCCCCCGAGCAAACCCACGTCCACGTGGCGGCGGGCGGCGAGGGACAGGTCCACGTGACCTGGGACGACCCCCGGCTGGAGACCGCTTTCTACGTCCGCTCGACCGACGGCGGGCTGGCCTGGGAGGAGCCCCGGGCGGTGGGCGACCCGGAGGAGGGGGCGAAGCACGCTCGCGTGGTCGTTGCGCAGCCAGGGGAACCGTTGCTCCTGTGGGAGGCCATCCGGGCCGCTGGCTCATGTGCCCTCTATCAGCAGCGCGCCGCCGCCGCCGGCCCGCCCCAACGCGTCCTGGAGGAGCTTGCCAGGTGCCCGGAGGCGGTGGGGTTCCTGCGCGCGGCGGATGGACAGGTGCTGTTGGTGGCGGGCAGCAGCGGTGGGGGCTTGACTTTGGCGGCGTGGGATGGGTCTGCCGGTCGATGGTCCGAGCCCAAATATCTGGGTTTCAGTTTTGAGGATCCTGAACTGGAGCGACAGGTCTACCTAGGGGCCTTGCGAGCGGCGCTGGCCGCGGATGCCCTGGCAGTGGTGGGGCAGGGGCAGGATGGGGACGTGTGGTTCCTGGAGAGCCGGGTGGGCGCCTTGGAATGGGCGTCCGCGCCCCCCTCGCCCTGGTCGGAACCGGCGCCTCTCTCCCAGGGGGAGGGGTTGCCGGGGTTGCCGGCCGTAGCGACCGAAGCTGAGGGTCGCGTGCACGTGCTGTGGAGCGAGGCCACTAGAGAAGGGCTGCCGGGGGAATCGCTGCATTATGCCGGCTACAGTGGAACGCGGTGGACGCAGCCGGCCCAGGTGCTGCGCTCGCCGGAGGAGAAGGCCGACCAACCGGCGCTGGTGGCCGTGGGCGACCGGCTGCACGCCGTGTGGAGCGGCGGCCGGGGTGGGGAGATCTTTTACAGCCAAGCCTACGTTGGGGATGCCTACGCGTCCGGTGGGTGGAGTGAGCCGCAGCCGCTGCCGGCCCCTGTCGCCGTGGGGAGCGCGCCCGCGCTCGTGGCCGATCTGGCTGGCACGCTCCACGTGGTCTACGCGGTGCCGTTGAACGAGGGGCGAGGCATTTACTATACCGGGTCCGCCGACGGCGGGGAGACCTGGTCCGCGGCGCAGGTGGTCTTTGACGCGGCAGCCGCTGGCTGGGCCATGGTCGATCGTCCCGACTTGGCGGTGGACCCGCAGGGCACCCTGCACGTGGCCTGGGTGCGCGCTCCGTTGCCTGGCAGGGGCCTGCCCGAGGGGGTCTACTATGCCCGCTCGGCCGCTGGGGTCGAGGCCCTTCAGCTACGGACGCCTAGTCCGCCCTCAGGGCAGGTCCTTCGGCCAGGGACGCCTCGTCCACACTCAGGACAGGACTGGTCGGAACCCGTGCAGGTGGCCGAGGGGGCTTACGACTGGCCTCGAGTGGCCGCTCCGCCCACCGGGCAGGTGCACGTGCTGTGGGGCGAGGCGAGCAGCAGCGCTGGCTGGATGCACCAATGGTCGGTCGATGGCGGTGCGAGCTGGACGCGTCCGGAGCGCGTGGTCCGATTTTCAGGTGTACCCGGGCCGGTAGGTTTGGCCAAGGATGGCGTTGGCAGGCTGCACCTGGTCGGTGTGGGCAAAGACGACGCCGGGGAGCCGGCACTGCTGTACACGACGTGGGCGGGTGAAAGCTGGGGTGAGCTGGAGACCTCCCGCCTGCCACCGGGTGTCAGCGGTGAGGCGGGAGCAGCGGTGGCATTGCGGCCCGCGCTCGGACAGTTGGACGTGACCTTCCGGGGTGGGGTAGAGGGCGAGGGAGGCGAGTTGCAGGTGGACGTGTTCTACGCCGGGCGGTCCGTCCCCGCGGTCGAGGTGACCCCGGTGCCGGCCCTCACCCCCCAACCGGCGCTGGAGCCCACGCCCGGGCCTACACCGGCGGCGACGCTGACGCCGCGCCCGACGGTGAACCCAGCAGCCCCGTCGCCGGCCCCGCCGTCCATATCCCTGGGGCCGGTGACCCTGCCCCTCATGTCGCTGGGAGGCCTCCTCCTGGCGGCACTGACCGTGATCGTGGTGGGCGTCCTGGCTCTGCGGCCGCTGCGGGCGAGGGGGCGATAGAGCAATCAACTCGAGGAGAATGATGATGAATGTGCTGAGGGCTATTTGGGCAACCTGGAAGCGGATCGGGCAGTTCATCGGTGACTTTATTGCCCGGCTGGTACTGAGTCTGTTCTACTTAACGCTGTTTGTGCCCTTTGGCGTGGGAGTCCGGCTGTTTGGAGATCCGCTGGATATCAAGGCAAAGTCCAATCCCTCGTGGTGGCTGGAGCGGGCCGCCCCTGACCTGGGGTTGGACGACGCGCGGAGGCAGTTCTGATGGTCATACTGGGCATCTCCTGCTACTATCACGACTCGGCCGCGGCGCTGCTGCGCGATGGTGAGTTGGTGGCGGCCGCCGAGGAGGAGCGCTTTACGCGCAGGAAGCACGACTTTGGCTTTCCCCACAACGCAATCGACTTCTGCCTGCGCCAGGCCGGTACTGCCGCCCGCGATCTGGACTATGTGGTCTTCTATGAGAAGCCACTGCTCAAGTTTGAGCGCATCCTGATGACGAACCTGGCCACTTTTCCCCGCTCCTGGGCGACCTTCCGCGAGTCGATGGTGGCCTGGTTCAACGAAAAGCTGTGGATCAAGGGGCAGATCCTGGGCCAGTTGCCGATTCCGGCCGACCGGCTGCTTTTCGTGGAGCACCACCTGTCGCACGCCGCCAGCGCGTTTTTTGCGTCGCCTTTTCACGAGGCCGCTATCCTGACGGTGGACGGGGTTGGGGAGTGGACGACGGCCACGTTGGGGATGGCGACGGCGGATTGGGATGGGACTGGGCAGAATGAGATTGAGTTGTTCAGCGAGGTCAAGTTTCCCCATTCGCTGGGGCTGCTTTACTCAGCCTTTACCGCATTTCTAGGCTTTCGGGTAAACAATGGCGAATACAAGGTGATGGGTATGGCTCCCTACGGGCGGCCGAATCGTGTAGAGGATGTGTACAAGTTGATCAACGTAGGTGAAGACGGTAGCTTTCGTCTCAACATGGACTATTTCTGCTTCCATCACTCCACATCGCGCACTTTCAATAGCCGGTTCGAGACCTTGTTTGGAGAACCGAGGGTGCATGATTCGATCTTCTACACACCAACCACACATCCGAACAAGGATCACCCACAGTGGGACCACCAGGTGGCTCAGCGCAACCAGCATTACGCCGACATCGCTGCCAGCATCCAGCGCGTGACGGAGGAGACCCTGCTCAAGATGGCCCGGCACGTCTATGAGCGAACAGGTCTCAAGAGATTATGTATGGCTGGGGGCGTGGCGTTGAACTCTGTGGCCAACGGACGTATTCTGCGGGAGACTCCATTCGAGGAGGTGTGGATCCAACCGGCGGCTGGCGATTCCGGTGGAGCGCTAGGTGCGGCGCTGTACGTTTATCATATGCTGTTGGGCAAGCCACGTAGGTTTGTGCAGGAGCACAATTACTGGGGCCGCGGCTACACGATAGATGAGGTGCAGGCGACTTTGGAGCGGGAGGGTGCACGGTATGAGCGCGTTGATGACCAGGAGCGGCTGGCCGGACTGATGGTGGAGGATTTGCTGGACGGAAAGGTCAGCGCTCTGTTCCAGGGACGCTTCGAGTGGGGGCCGAGGGCACTGGGAAATCGGTCCATTCTGGCTGATCCCCGTCGGGCTGATATGAAAGAGATTGTCAATACCAAAATCAAGTTCCGCGAGCCGTTCCGTCCCTTTGCGCCGGTTGTTATGGAGGAGCGGGCGGAGGAGTACTACGCAGGGCTAAAGGATGCGCAGCGCCACTATCCGGTGCGCTATATGCTTATGGTTTTTCCAGTACGCCAGGATAAGCAAGCCCTGGTCCCCGCCGTGACCCACGAAGGAGGCTCTGGGCGCATCCAAACGGTTCGCCGTGAGTGGAATCCGCTCTATTACCGGGTGGTGGAGCGCTTTGCCGAGGAAACCGGGGTGCCGGTATTACTCAATACCTCCTTCAACCTGCGCGGCGAGCCGATCGTCAACACACCCGAGAACGCGCTGAACACGTTCGGCAAGAGCGGCATTGATACGCTCTATATCGAGAACTATGTCGTGAGGAAATGAGATGAAAGCCTTCATTCGTAGTATGGTTGCCAACCTGGGTGTCTTTGGGGAACTCTTGCGTTTCCTGTGGCAGCGCAAGCTGTGGTGGCTGATCCCGATGGTCGTCGTGCTCATGCTTTTTGCCCTTCTGGTCGTCTTTGCCTCGACGTCAGGGATCGGGCCGTTCATCTACACGCTTTTCTGATCATCGGCCCCGAGTACCGGATGAGCAATGGGAGGAAGGATGGGCTACCGTGAAGCTGACTCGCAAGAAGTCCCTACTCATCAACCTGGGGCTAATGCTGAGCAGTTTCGCGTGTTGCCTGGCGGGCCTGGAAACAAGCGCATGGCTCTGGGAGCGGGGGCAGGCCCAGGGACCCTATGCCTGGGAACTGGTGGCCTCGCGGCGCATCCGGCTGGACCGCTTTGAGACGTCGAGTACGGACTACACGTTGATGCATCCGGGAGAGGAGTACAACTGGCAGGGCATCCCGGTGCGCATCAACTCGCGGGGGCTGCGGGGACCGGAGATGGATCTGGAGAAGCCTCCTGGCACGTACAGGATCCTGAACTTGGGAGATTCAGTCGTCTTTGGCTGGGGAGTTGCGTATGAGGATACCTACGGGTGCCGGCTACAGGAGTTGTTGAATCAGCGCTATGGCAGCGAGCCGGTCACATACGAGATCATCAACGCCGGTGTTCCAGGATGGAATATGGCGAACATTCTGGCCTACCTGGAGGCTGAGGGCCTGGACTACCAACCAGATCTGGTCTTGCTGAATTTCACGCTGGTGAACGACGTGTATGGCGGGAGTGCTGTAGAAGCCTCTGGTGAGCCCCTTCTCGATTGGCTGCGAGACCACACGTACTTTTGGCCCTTCTTGAGCGTTCAGTACCACCTGTTGGAGGTGCGCCTGGGGCGGCGCGAGGCCATCCCCGCGCTGAATCCGCCGGCCGATACAACGGCCTACTTTCCCACACGGGAGGACGATCCGCAGTGGGACGTGGTCTGGGAGCCTATCCAGGATATGGCGACACTGGCAGGTGAGCATGGGAGCGAGTTTCTTCTGATCGTGCTGCCGACGGCGTTCCAGGTCCAAGATTCGGCCTACTCCGACCTGCCACAGCAGGTGCTGGATAGGCACGGCTGGAAGGATGGGGTTGAGGTGCTGGACCTGCTGCCCGCTTTCCGGAAAGTCTGCCAGGAAGCGCCCCCGGGAGAGAGTTGCGGGCCCGAGGGTCGCTACCTTTGGGCGGAAATGTGGATGCATCCCAGTGCCTTGGGACACCGGCTGATGGCAGAGCGCATATTGAACGTGCTGGGGGAGAAAGAGTGGCATTGAAGCCAAGAAGGGGAAGCTGGCGTTTAGCCTGACAGGGGAGGGCCTGCTATGAGAAATGTCGAAGAAATGATCCGCACGTACATCGCCGAGAATATGCTTTTCAGTGACAATGGCTATCCATATTCAGATAGCGCCTCGTTTCTGGAGGAGGGCATCGTTGACTCCATGGGCATCATGGAGTTGGTGATGTTTGCCGAGGAGAATTTTCACGTCACTGTGGAGGATGAGGAGCTCGTGCCCGATAACTTTGACTCGGTGGGCAAGCTGGCGGCCTATATTCGAGCCAAGTCGCCGGCTGCAACGAGTGGGGCATGATGTTGGTTCAAGAGTTCCTGGAAAACAGCGCCGATCGTACGCCCGACAAGGTCGGCCTGATATGCGATGGCCATCGCCTCACCTACGCCGAGATGGAGGCGCAGGCCAACCGTTTGGCCCATGCCCTCACGGCGCATGGTCTGGAGCGGGGGGGGCGGGTCGCCCTCTATCTGCCCAACAGCGTCGAACTGGTGATCTCTATTTTTGCCGCGCTAAAGGCAGGCGGGGTGTTCGTCGTTGTCAACCATTCGACCAAATATCAGAAACTGGCCTACGTCCTGAACAATTGCCAGGCCAGCGCGCTCGTCGCTTCCGGCCGCAGGGCCGATTGGGCCGTCCGGTTGGCAAAAGATGTGCCATCCCTCAAGGCGACGGTGCTCGCTCCACGATCCCCTGTCAAGTCCCAGGGTTTCCTCTCCTTTGAAGCCATCCAGGAGGATTACTCGTCCGAGCGTCCCCTCAAGACCAACATCGACCGGGATCTGGCTTGCTTGATCTACACCTCTGGCAGCACCGGCGATCCCAAGGGAGTGATGTCGGATCACAGCAACGTGGCCTTTGCTGCCAGCTCGGTCATCGAGTACCTGGAAAACAGAGAGGACGACGTTGTGATCAACGTGCTTCCCCTCTCCTTTGACTATGGCCTGTATCAGCTCCTGATGGTCTTGAAATTCGGCGGCACGTTGGTGCTGGAAAAGGGGTTCAACTACCCGGCGGCCATACTCAAGCGCATGGAGGAGGAACAGGTCACCGGCTTCCCCGGCGTGCCCACTATTTTCGCCGTGCTGCTGCAGATGGACCTCAATCCGTACGACCTGTCGAGCCTGCGGTATCTGACGAACACGGCCGCCGCTCTGCCGCCGAGTCATATCACTCAGCTTCGGGAAAAGTTTCCCCAGGCGACACTCTATTCCATGTACGGCTTGACCGAGACCAAGCGGACCCTGTATCTGCCGCCGGATCAACTGGACCGGCGACCCGGCTCGGTGGGTGTCGCCATCCCGGGCACCGAGGTGTGGATCGAGGACGAGGAGGGCCGCCGGCTGGGGCCCGGCCAGGTCGGCGAGTTGGTCGTCCGCGGCCGGCACGTGATGCGCGGGTATTGGGGAAACCCGGAGGCGACGGCGGCCCGCTATCGCCCCGGGCCGATCCCCGGCGAGCGCGTGTGCTACACGGGCGATCTCTTCAGGATGGATGAGGAGGGCTTTATGTACTTTGTGTCGCGCAAGGACGACATCATCAAGAGCCGGGGGGAAAAGGTCGCGCCCAAAGAGGTGGAGAACGTGCTGTATGGCCTGAAAGGGGTGCGGGAGGCAGCCGTCATCGGCGTGCCGGATCCGATCCTGGGACAGGCGATCAAGGCCTTTGTCGTCACCGATGGTGCCGGGCTGAGCGAGGCGGACGTGCTGGCCCATTGCCGTGCCAACCTGGAGGATTTCATGATGCCCAGGTACGTCGAGTTCTGTCAGGAGTTACCCAAGACCTCGTCGGGCAAGATCAAAAAGACCAGCCTGGTGTGAACAGCAGTTAGGCAAAGTGTAGCTATGTGTGGAATCGTTGGCGTACTGAACCTGAGGGATCATCCCCCAGCAGAGGAAACGACGCTGCGCCGCATGCTGGGCACGATCCGCCACCGTGGGCCGGAAGAGTTTGGCATCTACCGGGACGCGCACGTGGGCTTGGGCAACGCTCGCCTGAGCATCATCGATCTGAGCGGTGGGCAACAGCCCATCGGCAACGAAGATGGCACGCGGTGGATTGTGGCCAACGGGGAGGTCTTTAACTATGTGGAGTTGAGCCCCCAGCTAGAGGCGCGTGGACATCGTTTCTCGACCAACACCGACACCGAGGTCGTCCTCCACCTGTACGAGGACCATGGCCCCGCCTGCCTGGACTATCTGAATGGACAGTTCGCCATCGCCATCTGGGACGCACAGGAGCGCGAGCTCTTCCTGGCTCGCGACCGGCTGGGCATTCGCCCGCTGTTTTACACTGTGAAGGACGGCCAGTTGATATTCGGCTCAGAGATCAAGGCTATACTGGCCCATCCGAGCGTCAAAGCAGAGATCGATACAACGTCGTTGGAGCAGATCTTTACCTTCTGGAGCGCGCTCTCCCCGCGGACCGTCTTTCGCGATATCGGAGAGGTCCCCCCCGGTCATTACCTGCTGGCTCGCGAGGGACAGCTTATGGTTCAACGCTACTGGACGCTGGATTTCACGCCGGAATCGGGGGCCGCCCGCACGCCGCAGGATTATCTGGAGGAGTTTGAGTGTTTGCTGATCGATGCCGCGCGCATCCGGCTGCGTGCTGACGTGCCTGTCGGTGCGTACCTCAGCGGGGGGCTTGATTCGTCCGTCACGACTGCCATCATCCGCAACTACACCGCTAATCGGTTGGATACCTTGTCCATCGCCTTTGAGGATCCCGGGTTCGATGGGAGTGAATTTCCGCGACAGATGGCGGCCTTCCTGGGCATGAACCACCGGGTGGCCCGTTCCACCACCGCCGACGTGGGCCGGGTGTTTCCCGACGTGATCTGGCACGCCGAGACGCCGGTCCTGCGCACCTCGCCCGCGCCAATGTTCCTGCTGTCGAAACTGGTGCACGATCATGGCCTGAAAGTCGTGCTCACCGGCGAGGGCGCCGACGAGATCCTGGCCGGCTACAACATCTTCAAGGAGAACAAGGTGCGCCGCTTCTGGGCCAGGGACCCGGGTTCGCAGGTGCGGCCGCTGCTGCTGGGACGTCTCTATCCCTACATTCCCGGCTTGTCCGGTGGGGAGTACCTTAAGGCTTTCTTCAAAAGGGGCCTGGAGGACACCGATTCCCCGTTTTACTCTCACGCCATTCGGTGGGCGAACACGGCCCGCGCCCAGCGTTTTCTCCTGCACCAGCCGGAGGTGTCGTCTATCGGGCGGGACGGGTATGAGGGACTGATCCCGCTCCCCGCGGCTTTCGGCAATTGGCCGCACATTGGGCAGGCACAATACCTAGAGATGTCGATCTTTTTGTCGCAGTATCTGCTCTCATCCCAGGGGGATCGCATGGCCATGGCGCACTCGGTGGAGGGGCGGTTCCCCTTCCTCGATCATCGCGTGGTCGAGTTCTGCAATCGGCTGCCGCCAGAGCTAAAGCTGCGTGGGCTCGAAGAAAAGTGGCTGCTCAAGCAATTGGGACGCAAACTGGTGCCGGCCGACATCTGGCAGCGGTCCAAGCAGCCCTATCGCGCCCCCATCCACCGCAGCTTCTTTGGCGAGAACGCGCCGGACTATGTGCGGGAGCTGCTCTCCGAGCGGGCGTTGCGCGAGGGTGGCCTGTTCAACCCCGCCGCCGTCGCGCGGCTGGCGCGCAAAGCACGGGAAAGCGCGCGCCTGAGCGAAGTCGACGAAATGGCCCTGGTGGGTATTCTGTCCACGCAGTTGGTGCATCATCGCTTCGTTGGGGCGTTTCAGCCGTCTTCGTTGAGCCCAGGAGACCACGTCAAGGTCGTCGATCATACACACCGCCCCAGCATAACAGATACTGCTGGTTTATTCAATGGCCCGCCGGGCGATAAAGTCGCCCTGCTACAAGGCGACGCCGGATGAATCCCGCCAAGCCCCATTGATGGGGCGCCGCTCACTAGCCCGGTGAATTCATCACCGGGTGGGTCTGCAAGAAGGATTTACCAACAGTGACATACCAGTAAGGCGATGGTAGAGGATGAATGACGCACAATGAGCGATCTCAATGACAGGAGGCAAACTACGTTGAATCGGGACAAGAATGGGCTCGAACTGAACGCAGCGGAAGAGACGGAGCGGATTGTGGGCGGCCTGCGGCGAGCGGTTCACCAGGAGCTGCGCCGCCAGGGGGCGGTCGTTGGCATCAGCGGGGGGATCGATTCCTCGGTGGTTCTGGCCCTGTGCGCCAGGGCTTTTGGCCCGCAACGTGTGGTGGGTGTCCTTCTGCCCGAAGGGGAATCCAGTCCCGATAGCGTGGTGCTGGCTCAGAAGGTAGCCGGGCAGTATGGTGTGCAGACGGTGACGGAGGATATCACGGCCGCCCTGCAGGGCTTTGGCTGCTACCGCCGCCGGGACGAGGCGATCGCCCGGCTCTTCCCAGAGTACGGGCCGGGCTGGAAGGCCAAGATTGTCTTGCCTGGCAATCTGCTGGAGGAGGAGACGCTCAACATCTTCTACCTGACCGTGACCAGCCCCGAGGGCCAGGAATTCAATCAGCGCCTGCCGTTGCGCGAATACTACCAGGTTGTCGCAGCATCCAACTTTAAGCAGCGCACCCGGATGGCCATGCTCTACTATCACGCCGAGCTGCGCAATTACGCCGTGATCGGCACGGCGAACAGGGATGAGCATAACCTGGGTTTCTTTGTCAAGTATGGCGATGGCGGTGTGGACGTGAGCCCCATCGTCCACCTGTTCAAGACCCAGGTATACCAACTTGCAAAGTACCTGGACGTGCCGGAGGAGATCCAGGACCGCGTGCCCACCACCGATACCTATAGCGCTGGGAGCACCCAGGAGGAGTTCTTCTTCCGCGTGCCGTTCGACGTTCTGGACGTGGTTTGGTCGGGATACGAACGCGGCGTCTCCAGCGAGGAACTGGCCGAGACGCTGGCACTATCGACCGAACAGGTGGAGCGCGTCGTCGCGGATATCGTTCGTAAACAGCGGACAACTGCATATCTGAGAATGCCCCCTATCAAGGGATGAAGGGGGCAACCGGCATAGAGATCCTGTTGCCAACTGATAGTCATTGCGATACCATTTGGGTGTGTCTCTGGAATTGTGCATAGCTTGAGTTGACAAAAGGCAGCAATCCGCGCAAAGTATGGTTGTAAGCCACATCCATACTAGCAAGGAGGCTGCCCGATGGGAGTTTCGCACAA
>Ga0180431_10008833_pt1 | contig 11492 bp, 8 predicted proteins | sample SS_ome_11_FD_132459 | JGI IMG/M metagenome (GOLD analysis project Ga0180431, IMG submission 132459) | Hypersaline lake sediment archaeal communities from the Salton Sea, California, USA - SS_1_MS_1 metaG | ecosystem: Environmental > Aquatic > Non-marine Saline and Alkaline > Hypersaline >...
CCCGGCCGTCGCGCGCGACCAGCAGCGCCAGCGCCACCGGCGGCAGGAAGGCGATGAAATAGGTCATCTTGGTCAATGCCATGCCGGCCAGCGCCAGCCCGACGATCGCACCGTCCAGCACCGGCCGCGCCGGCCCGCGCGGCGGCAACAGGACCAGCGGCAGCGCGACATAGGCCAGTGCCCAGGCCCAGCGGTTGTAATGCATCGAGATCGACACGACACGCGCCGCGTCGCCGTGGATCACCGCCAGCACCAGCGCGAGCACGTAAAGCCCGTAGAAATGGCCCCAGATACCCGGAATCCGGCTGGCCGCGACCCGAATCACCGCCGGCAGAAGCACCGCAGCCACCGCGACCTGCGCCAGCAGGATCGCCTGCCCCGCGCTGGCCCCCAGGGCCACGAACGCCGCGATCGGCGCGATCGCCAGCACCCCGATCGGGGTCATGAAATCCAGATGCGGCCATTCGCCGGCCGTCATCCGCATGATCATGTCCAGAAGGTGCAGCGTGTCGCCTTCATGCATGTCGATGAAGAAGCCGCCCTTGGCCAGAAGCGCGGCCGCCCAGGCCGCAAGGCCGAGCCCCAGCACCAGCGTCAGGCGCAGCCAGCGCAAATCCGTCATTCGTCCATTCCTGTCCGCGCGCGGTTCATCTTTTGGCCACATTGCCCGGTCACGGTTGTATCTGCACCGCCGCCGGATCGGCCTTCGGGGGAAACGATGGCACCGATTCGGTGGATTTAGTGCAAAGACGATGCAGACCCGGGGAATTCCGACATGACGATGCATGCCGCCGACGCGATCGAGCAGATCACCGCCGTGCAGCCGCCGCCACCGCCGCGGACGCTGGACGAGACCGGGCTCTCGACGGTGATGATGCGCGACATCCTTCTCAAGACGATGTTTCGCATGAACCTCGAACAGGCCTCGGAAATCGCACGGATGATCTGCCTGCCGATCCCGCTGACGCAGGAACTGATCGACCTGTGCCGCAGCCAGAAACTGGTGGAGGCGACCGGCACGCTGCACGCGACCTCGGGCAACGAGATGGGCTACCAGCTGGCCGATGCCGGCAAGGCGCGGGCGCTCGACGCGCTCAGCCAGTCGGAATACTACGGCGCGATGCCGGTGCCGCTGGCCGATTACGGCGAACAGGTGAAGCGCCAGTCGATCCGCAACATCAGGATGACCCGGACGCAGCTGATGGCGGCGATGGGCCACCTGGTCCTGCCCGACGCGCTGATCGACCATCTCGGCCCCGCCGTGGGATCGGGCCGGTCGATCCTGATGTACGGCCCGCCCGGCAACGGCAAGTCGTCGATCTCGAACGGCATCCGCGACGCGCTGGGCGACCGGATCTACGTGCCGCGCGCGGTGGAATATTCCGGCCAGGTGATCACCGTCTACGACCCGATCGTGCACACCGCGGTTTCTTCGGGCGAGGACAATCCGCTGAGCCTGCGCCGCGCCTCGAACCGGTTCGACGGCCGCTACGTGCATTGCGAAAGGCCCACCGTGATCACCGGGGGCGAACTGTCGATCGACATGCTCGACCTGACCTACAACCCCACGGCCCGCACCTACACCGCGCCGTTGCAGATGAAATCCACCGGCGGCGTGTTCATCGTCGACGACCTCGGCCGCCAGGCCGAACCGCCGCAGAAGCTGATCAACCGCTGGATCGTGCCGCTGGAGGAATCGAAGGACATCCTCGCCCTGCAATCGGGCGAGAAGTTCGAGGTGCCGTTCGACACGCTGGTGATCTTCTCGACCAACTTCCACCCCAACGAGATCTTCGACAAGGCGGCGCTGCGGCGGATCTTCTTCAAGATCAAGATCGACGGGCCGTGCCAGGAGGATTTCCTGAAGATCTTCGCGCTGGTAGCGAAGAAGAAGGGCATACCGCTGGACGAGGGCTCGCTTCTGCACCTGCTGAAGACGAAATATCCGGCGATCGACAATGTCTATGCCAACTACCAGCCGGTGTTCCTGATCGACCAGATGATGGCGATCTGCGAGTTCGAGGGCCTGCCCTACCAGATGACGCCGGACCTGATCGACCGGGCCTGGGCCAACATGTTCGTGCGCGACGAGCAGATCACGCACTGACGGGCCCTGTTCGCCCGCGCGCGGGCGGCCTAGATTGCCGGGCATGGCCCAGGCCCTGCCCGCCCCGTTCGACACCTGGTTCGCCGCCCGCGGCTGGGCGCCGCATCCGCATCAGCTGGCCCTGCTGGACCGCGCCGGCGCACCGGCCACCCTGTTGGTCGCGCCGACCGGAGGCGGCAAGACACTTGCAGGATTCCTGCCAAGCCTGATCGAAATTGCCGAAAAGTCGCAATCCGGGCTGCACACACTCTACATTTCGCCATTGAAGGCGCTGGCCGCCGACATCCGCCGCAACCTCACCCGCCCGGTGGAGGAGATGGCGCTGCCGATCCGGATCGAGGACCGATCGGGCGATACCGGGGCCGGGCAGAAGCGCCGCCAGCGCGCCGATCCGCCGCATATCCTGCTGACCACGCCCGAAAGCCTCGCCCTGCTGCTGAGCTATCCCGACGCGCCGCGGATCTTCGCGGGCCTCGGCCGGGTGATCGTCGACGAGGTGCATGCGCTGGCCGAATCGAAGCGCGGCGACCAGTTGATGCTGTGCCTCGCGCGGCTCGACCGGCTGTGCCCCGGCCTGCGCCGCGTCGGCCTGTCGGCCACGGTGGAAGACCCCGCCGCGATCGCGCGGTTTCTCGCCCCGGCGGGCACTGCGGCGGAGATCCTGCAGGCCGATCCGGGGCCCGACCCGGATATCGCGATGCTGGAAACCGAAGACCCGCCGCCCTGGGCCGGCGGCGGCGGGCGCCACGCGATCCCCGCGATCCTCGACCAGGTGCGCCGGCACCGCACCACGCTGATCTTTCACAACACCCGCGCCCAGGCGGAACTGTTCTTCCGCGACCTGTGGCTGGCCAATGACGATGGCCTGCCGATCGGCATCCATCACGGCAGCCTCGCGCGCGAGCAGCGCAGGAAGGTCGAGGCCGCGATGGCCGAGGGCATGCTGCGCGCGGTGGTCTGCACCGGCTCGCTCGATCTCGGCATCGACTGGGGCGATGTCGACCTGGTGATCCAGGTCGGTGCGCCGAAGAACGTCAAGCGGCTGGTGCAGCGGATCGGGCGCGCCAACCACCGCTACAACGCGCCCTCGAAGGCCTTGCTGGTGCCCGCGAACCGCTTCGAGGTGATCGAATGCCGCGCCGCGCTGGAGGCCGTGCGCGCCCGCGACCTCGACGGCGAACCGCGCGGGCCGGGGCCCCGCGACGTGCTGTGCCAGCAGATCCTGGTCGCCGCCTGCGCCGGGCCCTTCGCGGCCGACGATCTCTTTGCCGAGGTCACCGGGGCCGGCCCCTATGCCGCCCTCACCCGGCCCGAGTTCGACGCCTGCCTCGATTTCGTCGCCACCGGCGGCTACGCGCTGCGCGCCTACGACCGCTGGCAGCGGCTGATGTGCCGCGGCGGTCTGTGGCAGTTGCGCGACCCGCGCGCGGCGCAGCGCATCCGCATGAACCTTGGCACCATCGTCGACAGCGAACTGGTGAAGGTGCGGATGCGGGGCCGTGGCGGCGCGCCGCTGGGCGAGATCGAAGAAGCCTTCGCCGCCACCCTCAGCCCCGGCGACACGTTCCTGATCGGCGGCGAGGTGGTGCGCTACGAGGGCCTGCGCGAGATGACCGTCGAGGTCAGCCGCGAGCGCGGCCGCCAACCGAAGATCGCGGTGTTTTCCGGCACCAAGTTCGCCACCTCAACGCAGCTTTCCGACCGCATTCTCGCGATGTTCGGGCAGGCCGACTGGCCCGGCCTGCCCCGCCACACGCGCGACTGGCTGGCCACCCAGCGCCGGCTCAGCCGGCTGCCGGAACCCGGCCGGCTGCTGGTGGAAAGCTTCCCGCATGACGGGCGCGAGCACCTGTGCGCCTACGGGTTCGCCGGCCGCAACGCGATGCAGACGCTGGGACTTCTGCTGACCCGCCGGATGGAGGAGGAGGGGCTGGCGCCGCTGGGCTTCGTATCGACCGATTACGCGGTGCTGATCTGGGGGCTGGAGGCGGCGGCCGACGCGGCCGCCCTGTTCGACCCGGCCCGCCTGCGCGAGGGCTTCGAGACCTGGCTGGCCGGCAACGCGGTGATGAAACGCACCTTCCGCGCCACCGCCCAGATCGCCGGGCTGATCGAGCGCAACCTGCCCGGCCTGCGCAAGACCGGCCGCCAGGCGACATTCTCGACCGATATCCTATACGACACGCTGGCGCGGCACGATCCCGGCCACCTGCTGTTGCGGATCACGCGGGAAGAGGCGATGCGCGGGCTGGTCGATTTCGGCCGGATCGAGGCGATGCTGGCCCGCACCGGCGGCCGGATCGACGCGGTGCGGCTGAACCGGGTGACCCCGCTGGCCGCGCCGCTTCTGCTGGAGGCCGGGCGCATCCCGGTCGAGGGGCAGGGCCGGGAACGGCTGGCGGCGGCGGAAGCGGCGCGGCTGATGGCCGAGGCGGGGCTTGCGGAGCCGGGCGCGAGCCCCTAACTCGCGGCGCATGTCCAGCCATCCGCTGACCCTGAACGGCATCCAGCTGACCGCCCGGGCCTCGGGCGCGCTGTGGTGGCCGGGCCGGCGCACGCTCGTCGTCTCCGACCTGCATCTGGGCAAGGCCGAACGGCTGGCGCGGCGCGGCGGCCCGCTGCTGCCGCCCTATGACAGTGTCGAAACGCTGATGCGGCTCGATGCGGAGCTTGCCGCGCTCGATCCCGCGACGGTGATCTGCCTCGGCGACAGTTTCGACGATCTCGCCGCCGCCGCCCTGCCCGAGACCCAGGCGCTGTGGCTGGCGCGGCTGATGGCCGGGCGGCACTGGATCTGGATCGCCGGCAACCACGATCCCGGCCCGGTCGAGATCGGCGGCAGCCATGTCGCCGAACTGGCCATGGACGGGCTGCTGTTCCGGCACGAGGCGCGGCCCGGCGCCGTGGCCGAGATTTCCGGCCATTTCCATCCCAAGGCGCGGCTCGGCGGCCGCTCGCGGCCCTGTTTCCTCGTCGATGCCGCGCGGATCGTGATGCCGGCCTTCGGCAGCTATACCGGCGGGCTGTCCTGCACCGCGCCGGCGCTGCGCGGGATCATGGCCGCGGATGCGCTGGCGATCGTGACCGGCGGCACGGCGCTGGCGGTACCGCTGCGGGCGCTGTGATCGCTACACCAGCCCGCGCCGCACCACGACATCGTGGAACCGCCGGCTGACCGGCACCCGGTCGCCATCTGCCAGCCGCAGGAACAGCCGCGCGCCGTCGCGTTCTGATCCGACCACCGCCGCCCAGGCGACCCAGTGCGAGCGGTGCACCTGCGCGCCGTCCAGCCCGTCGATCTCGGCCAGCGCATCGGAAAACCGCAACAGCAGTTCCGCCCGCCCCTTGTCGGTGAACACGTCAAGGTAATGATCGCGCGCGGAAATCCGCAGGATGCTGCCCCGCAGATCGGTCTCGATCCGCTCCAGCAGCCGCGGCGCGGCCGCCGGCGCAGCGGCGGGCGCGGCCTCCTCGTCCGTCGTCGCCGCGGCACGCCCGTCGAGGCTGCCGAACCGCAGGAGATGTTCGTCGATCGCCCAGCGGATCAGCTGCACCCCGAAGGTGACGGTCAGCACGAAGATGAAGAAATCGCGCAACGACGGCACGACATCCGCGCCGAAGAAGGCGGCCGAGTAGACCCAGATCGGCGGCGACAGCGCGACCGCCATCACGATCGCCACGACGGCCTTTTCAAGCAGCGGATGGGCGGGTTCCAGCCAGGTCTCGATCGCCAGCCGCACCGCCTTGCCGATCAGGATCGACCCGGCCACCACGACCGACCAGTAGATCGTCCGCTCCGCGACCGGAACCTCGACGGTGCCGAACGGCCCGCCCAGCACCAGCATGATCGACAGCACGGCCCACAGGATATAGGGCAGCGGAGACCGCAGCGCTGTCTTGAATTCGCTGGAAAAATTCGTCATCGGCAATTGCAGGACACCGTATTCCTCCCCGCTGTAGGTAATCCTTGCACCGCGCTTGGGCAAGTCACTAGGCTTGCCGCGGCAAACCGGCCCGGGGACATCCGCATGTCCGATACCACGCTTCCGCCCGAACGGGCCACGGCGATCCGCGAGAGCTTCGCGGCGCAAAGCCTGATGACGACCTTCGGGGCCACGCTTGTCGACCTCGCGCCGGGGCTGTGCGTCGTGGCCGCGCCGATCCTGCCAGGCGCGCGCCAGCAGCAGGGTTTCGGCCATGCCGGGCTGACCTTCGCGCTGGGCGACACGGCGGCGGGCTATGCCGCGCTTGGCCTGATGCCCCGGGGGATGGAGGTTCTGACGGTCGAGATGAAGATCAACCTGATGGCCCCGGCCGCCGGCAAGCGGCTGATCGCGACCGGCCGGGTGATGAAACCGGGTCGGCGCCTGACCGTGGTCACCGCCGAGGTCGAGGCCGAGGCCGAGGACGGCAGGCGCCGCATCGTGGCGCTGTTGCAGGGCACGATGATCCCGGTCGAGGCGGCACCCGCCGGGGCCGGCTGACCGGTCAGGCCGTCAGGCCCTCCGGCTCCGCCAGCCCATGCGCCCGGCAGCAGGCGGTCACGGTGTTGGCCAGAAGGCAGGCGATGGTCATCGGCCCCACCCCGCCCGGCACCGGCGTGATGGCGCCCGCGACCTCGGCGGCCGAGGCGAAATCGACATCGCCCACCAGCCTGGTCTTGCCGTCGCGTTCCACCCTGTTGATGCCGACGTCGATCACCGTCGCGCCGGGCCTGACCCAGTCGCCGGGGATCATCTCGGGCCGGCCGACGGCGGCGACGAGGATATCGGCGCGGCGGCAGACCGCGGCGAGGTCGCGGGTGCGGCTGTGCGCGATCGTCACCGTGCAGCTGTCGCCCAGCAGCAGCTGCGCCATCGGCTTGCCGACGATGTTCGACCGGCCGACGACGACCGCCTCCATCCCCGACAGGCTGCCGTGATGGGCCCGCAGCATCATCAGGCAGCCCAGCGGCGTGCAGGGCACCATCGCCTTCTGCCCGGTGCCCAGAAGCCCGACGTTCGAGATGTGGAACCCGTCGACATCCTTGGCCGGATCGATCGCGTTGATCACCAGATCGGCGTCGAGATGCGCCGGCAGAGGCAGTTGCACGAGGATGCCATGCACCGCCGGATCGGCATTGAGCCGGTCGATCAGCGCCAGCAGGTCGGCCTCCGGCGTGTCGGGGTCGAGCTTGTGCTCGAAACTCGCCATGCCGGTCTCGACGGTCTGCCGGCCCTTGTTGCGCACATAGACCTGGCTGGCGGGATCTTCGCCCACCAGCACGACCGCGAGGCCGGGGGTGATGCCGTGATCGGCCTTCAGCCGGGCGACATGTTCCGCCACCCGGGCGCGCACATCGGCCGCAAAGGCCTTGCCGTCGATGATCGTGGCGCTCATTGCCGCGTTCTCCCGCTGGCCCCGCCGTCGGGGCTGTTGCCGCATCCGGCCTGGGCCGGATGCGCGCCCGGCCGGGGCTCGATGCCCCGGCCGGGCGCCGCTGGTTTCAGAACAGGCCTTCGACCTGGCCCGCGTCGTTCAGCCGGATGACCTCGGCCGAGGGCACCCGCGGCAGGCCCGGCATCGTCATGATCTCTCCGCAGATCACCACGATGAAGCCGGCGCCGGCCGACAGCCGCACCTCGCGCACCGGCACCGAATGGCCCGTCGGCGCGCCGCGCAGGTTCGGATCGGTCGAGAAGCTGTATTGCGTCTTGGCCATGCAGACCGGCAGGTGGCCGTAGCCCGCATCCTCCCAGGCCTTGAGCTGGGCGCGCACCGTCTTGTCGGCCAGCACCTCGTCGGCATGGTAGATGCGCTTGGCCACCGTCTCGATCTTCTGGAACAGCGGCATGTCGTCGGGATAGAGCGGCGCGAAATTCGCGCTGCCGGATTCGGCCAGTTGCACGACCTTGTGCGCCAGGTCCTCGACCCCGGCCGAGCCATGCGCCCAGTGCTTGCACAGGATCGCCTCGGCCCCCTGTTCGGCGACATAGGCCTTGACCGCCTCGACCTCGGCCTCGGTGTCGGAATGGAAATGGTTGATCGCGACCACCACCGGCACACCGAAGCTCTTGACGTTGGCGATATGGCGGCCGAGGTTCGGGCAGCCCTTCTGCACCGCCTCGACATTCTCGGGGCCAAGATCGGCCTTGGCGACGCCGCCGTTCATCTTCATCGCGCGCACGGTGGCGACGATCACCGCGGCGGCGGGTTTCAGCCCCGCCTTGCGGCACTTGATGTCGAAGAACTTCTCGGCGCCGAGATCGGCGCCGAAGCCCGCCTCGGTCACCACGTAGTCACCCAGTTTCAGCGCGGTCTTGGTGGCGATGACCGAGTTGCAGCCATGCGCGATATTGGCGAACGGCCCGCCGTGCACGAAGGCGGGGTTGTTTTCCAGCGTCTGCACGAGGTTGGGTTGCATCGCGTCCTTCAGCAGAACGGTCATCGCGCCGTCGGCCTTGATGTCGCGCGCGTAGATCGGCTCCTTCGCGCGGGTATAGGCCACCACGATGTCGCCCAGCCGCTTCTGCAGATCGGCAAGATCGGTGGCGAGGCACAGGATCGCCATCACCTCGGAGGCCACGGTGATGTCGAACCCGGTCTGGCGCGGGAAGCCGTTGGCGACCCCGCCCAGCGACACGACGATGTCGCGCAGCGCGCGGTCGTTCATGTCCATCACCCGCCGCCAGGACACGCGGCGCTCGTCGATGCCCAGCTCGTTGCCCCAGTAGATATGGTTGTCGATCATCGCCGACAGCAGGTTGTGCGCCGCGGTGATCGCGTGGAAATCGCCGGTGAAGTGAAGGTTCATCTCCTCCATCGGCACGACCTGCGCGTGGCCGCCGCCCGCCGCGCCGCCCTTCATCCCGAAGTTCGGGCCCAGGCTGGCCTCGCGGATGCAGATCACCGCCTTCTTGCCGATCCGGTTCAGCCCGTCGCCGAGGCCCACGGTGGTGGTGGTCTTGCCCTCGCCCGCCGGCGTCGGGTTGATCGCGGTGACCAGGATCAGCTTGCCGTCGGGCTTGCCCGCGAGGCTCTGGATGAACTCCTGCCCGATCTTGGCCTTGTCATGGCCGTAGGGCAGCAGGTGCTCGGTCGGGATGCCCAGCGTCGTGCCGATCTCCTGGATCGGTTTCTTCTTGGCGTCGCGGGCGATCTCGATGTCGGTTCTGTGGCTCATGTCGGGCTCCCTGGGCAGGCGGACGGACCTGTTCGAGCCCCCTTTAGCCTGCCCGGGCCGCGGTCATCGGCGCGATTGCGACATTTTCGCCCCCGGAACCGGCCAGCGCCCGGCGCCCGGTTTCGCATGGGAAACCCCGGTGCCCGCCGCCAGCGCTCAGCCGCGGGTCAGGATCAGGAACAGGCGACGGAACGGGAACAGCACGCTGCCGTCGGCCTCCGCCGGATAGGCCGCGGCCAGCGCCTCGTCGTAGCGCGCGGTGAAGGCCGCCGCCTCGCCCGCCGCCATCGCGTCGAGGAAGGGCCGCATCGCCGTCGCCTCGGTGAACCGCCGGACGGGATGCACGCCCCGTGCCGGGGCGAGGCGCTGGATGTAGTCGGTCTCCCAGGCGTCGACCTGGCCCAGCGGGGCGAGCAGGCGGACATAGTCCACCGGCGCCATCACCCGCGGCGCCCAGCCCGACAGGTCGAAGCGGCCGGGGAACATGTCGGCCGCGATGTCGCGCAGGAACCGGTGCGAGGGCGCGAACTCCTGCCGCGGCATCTGCACCGCCAGCGTGCCGCCCGGCGCGACAAGGCCCGCAAGCCGGGGAAACAGCGCGGCATGATCGGGCAGCCAGTGCAGAAGCGCGTTGGAAAACATCAGCGCCGGGGGCGCGACGGGCCGCCATTGCCCGGCATCGGCCTCGACCAACGCGCCATAGGCACCGCCCGCGCGCGCCCGCGCCAACATCGCGGGCGAGGCATCGACGCCGGTGAGGGCACGGTCGGGATAGAGCGCGGCAAGCGCGGCCCCGGCCGCGCCGGCCCCGCAGCCGAGGTCGACGACGCCGCCGGCCGGCAACTGCGGCACCCGCGCCAGAAGGTCCAGCGCGGGTCGCAGCCTCAGGTCGCGGAACCGGGCATAGGCCTCCGGATCCCAATCCGACATGATGTCAGACCGAGGGCTCCGGCAGACCGCCGCCCTTGGGCGCCTTCGGCTTGGTCTTGGGAATCGCGGTGACCGAGGCGGTGCCGCCCGGCGCGCCCGCGCCGGTTTCGTCGTCGTCGGAATCGAGCGGCTCGCCCGCGATCACCTTGCGGATCTCGTCACCGGTGAGCGTTTCGTATTCCAGCAGGCCCTTGGCCAGCCGCTCGAACTCCTCCTGCTTGTCCAGAATGATCTGCCGAGCGTTCTGATAGCCTTCGTCGACCAGGCGCTTGACCTCTTCCTCGATCAGTTCCTTGGTCTTGGCCGAGACGGAGAAGCCGCCGGTATTGCCCGAATAGCCCTCGTGCGCCTCCGAATAGTCGATGTTGCCGACAAGGTCGGACATGCCCCAGCGCATCACCATCGCGCGGGCGATCTGGCTGGCCTGCTGGATGTCGCCCGCCGGCCCGTTCGACACGCGTTCGTCGCCATAGGTGATGATCTCGGCCGCCTTGCCGGCCATCGTCATCGTGATCTTCTGTTTCGCCTCGTCCTTGTGGAAGTTCAGCTTGTCCATCTCGGGCAGGCTGACCACCATGCCCAGCGCGCCACCGCGCGGGATGATCGTGGCCTTGTAGACGGGATCGCATTTCGGCAGCGCCATGCCGACGATGGCATGGCCGGCCTCGTGATAGGCGGTCATTTCCTTCTGTTCCGGGGTCAGGACCATGGATCGTCGCTCCACCCCCATCATCACCTTGTCCTTGGCATTCTCGAAATCGTCCATGGTGACGAATCGTCGGCCCACCCGCGCCGCCATCAGCGCCGCCTCGTTCACGAGGTTGGCAAGGTCCGCGCCGGAAAACCCGGGCGAGCCGCGCGCGATGATCCGCAGGTCGACATCGGGGCCCAGCGGCACCTTGCGCGCGTGAACGGTGAGGATCTTCTCGCGGCCGCGCACATCGGGGTTCGGGACATGGATCTGCCGGTCGAACCGGCCGGGGCGCAGCAGCGCCGGGTCCAGCACGTCGCGGCGGTTGGTGGCCGCGACGATGATGATGCCCTCGTTGGCCTCGAACCCGTCCATCTCGACCAGAAGCTGGTTCAGCGTCTGTTCGCGCTCGTCGTTGCCGCCGCCGATGCCCACGCCGCGCGACCGGCCGACCGCGTCGATCTCGTCGATGAAGACGATGCAGGGCGCGTTCTTCTTGGCCTGTTCGAACATGTCGCGCACCCGGCTGGCGCCGACGCCGACGAACATCTCGACGAAGTCGGACCCCGAGATGGTGAAGAACGGCACACCCGCCTCGCCGG
>Ga0180431_10008837_pt1 | contig 11489 bp, 3 predicted proteins | sample SS_ome_11_FD_132459 | JGI IMG/M metagenome (GOLD analysis project Ga0180431, IMG submission 132459) | Hypersaline lake sediment archaeal communities from the Salton Sea, California, USA - SS_1_MS_1 metaG | ecosystem: Environmental > Aquatic > Non-marine Saline and Alkaline > Hypersaline >...
ATATCATGCTGGTTTGCGCCAACTGCCTTCAATACCCCGATTTCATGCGTGCGCTCCATTACGCTTGTGAACATGCTGTTTGCAATTGCAAGCCCGCCCACCAAAAGGGAAATAGAGGCTATTGCTGCAAGGAAAACTGTAACAATCCCCAAGACCTCACCAATTGATTCCTGGACTTTGCTTGGGTTTACAACTGAATAATCCCTTTCATCCTCCTTTACCTTGTGCGAGGCATCAAGCTCAAGCTCAACCCTTTCAACAACAGCATCAGCATCAGCGCCGTCCTGCATGAGCGCGGCAATTGCAGCAACCTCGTTTTCTGCCATTATGTCTACAAACATCTGCCTTGCATCCTCAAAATGCACAAATATGCCTGTGTCAAGCCTTGCAGAGGGGCCAAAGCCTGTGCCTGCCTTTTCAATCAGGCCTACTACCCTGTACTTTGCGCCGTTTATTATGAGGTAGCTGTTCACCCCTACTTGATCATCATCCCCAAATGTTTCCTCTGCAATTGTAGTGCCTATTACCACAACATGCCGGTCATCATCATCAAGCATTCTCCCCTGCCCAATGCCAACAGGGCTTATTTTTTCAAATACCCCTGGCTCAATGCCAGTGACAGTTGCAGTTATTTCATTGTCCCTAAAGCCCACAGATGCCCTGCCGTACATTATCCTGGTTATGTCAGTAATTTCAGGTATTTTTTTCAGCCTGTCAACATCTTTTTGGTAAAGCTTTCCTGAGCTTAGCCCCATTTCAGGCGCAAACGCAGCTGCTCCTGACGCGCCTGCGGTTGGCGTTATGAACAGGACATTTGCGCTCAGCGTTGAAAGCTGCTCGCGTATTGCCTCATTAAACCCCTGGCCGATTGTAAGCAAAGAAACAACTGCAGCTATGCCTATTACAATTCCAAGGATAGTGAGCCATGAGCGCATTTGCCTGTGCCTAAGGCTCACCATTGAGTATGTTACTATGCTGGCAAGCTTCATGGAATAACCCCTTTGCAGCCTTGGCCAGAAGCGCAGTTACTTTTTTGCTTTTTCCTTGCGCTTCCTGTACCACCAGTAGCCTCCTGCAGCAACGACTATGATGAGCAGGAACAGGAAGGTGTTGTCACCCTCGCCACCAGCCCCAGCAGCTTCTGCAGACATGATGTTCAGGTATATGACATTCTTTTTGTCAACCCATACGCCTGACTGGTCCTTGTACCTGACATTTACTGTTACTGGGTGGGAGCTAGGCTCAATTGCATTAAGCCTGACCTTGTACTGCACAGTTGAAAAGTCATCAGACTCAAGCCCGCCAATGTACTGGGACCTTTGTGCATTGAATATTTCAAATGCATCATTGTCCTCAAGTGACACTTCCACGTTCTGTATCTTGTATGAGCCCACATTTGAAACAAGGATGGCTAAAGTGTGCTCGCCTCCTGAAATAATCGGGGTCGGCTTTGCGTCAATGAATATTGCTGCGTCAGCATCAGAGTTGACCACAATGGGTACAGTTGTGCTTTCCTCTTTTTCAACATCATCCTCAACCCACTTGAGTGTCAGCTCAGTGCTCCTTACTCCTGGCTCTGCATCAACAAAAACCAGTACTGAGATTTCCTTTTCTTCGCCTGCAGCAAAATCACCAAGCTTTATCTGCTTTGACTCTTTTGCCTTTATCTCTTCGTCCTCAACATATACTTCAAAGTCCTCAAGCGCCCTGCCTGTATTTTTCACCTTGAGCAAAAGAAAATTATCCTGCGAAGTCACTATTGGCCCATCCTGCGTGAATACCACATCTGCCTTTTCCTTTTTCACGGCAATTGCAAGCTTTTTTGTCTCATTCACGCTTGAGCCGCCTTCCTCTTGGTAACTGAGCACAAATGGTATGCTGCTGACTCCCTCATCAACATTCCTTGAGTCAATCTGCGCACTGACAGCAGCTGATTCTGAGCCCTCAATATCTCCAACATAAACCTGTGTTGTGCCTATGAAAGAAAAGTTGCTGTCATCTGTCAGCTTTAGTATTACCCTGTTTGCATCTCCTCCATTGTTTGTTATTGTCAAATTCAAAGTATCAGTGCTGAGTATTGTCTGCTTGTCAGAGCCCATTGTAAGGATTGGCGGGTTGACAACTGTGATAATCGCATTCACTGTCTTCAGGCCAGTCTCACCCTTTGCAGAAATGTAAAAGCTTGCTGTTACGACTCCTCCCTTTGCAGTTGGCAGTATTTTGATAGGTATTGAAACAAGGGCAGAGCCGCCGCTTGATATAGTGCCTACTGAAAACGGGCTTTTTGCCTTGAATTCAACCCCTTCAGAGCCGGAAAAGTATACAGAAACATCCTCAAGAGGGTCAACCGTTGTAACAGAGCTTGAGGGAAGCACATTGCTTATAGTAAATGTGACTGAGCCCTCTTCCCCTGGTTTCAAAGTTGTTGGGCTCACAGTATATGAGCCAACAGATATTGCTGCAGACACCATGCCTGCAAGAACAATCAATGCCAAAATCAACATTTTCCTCATATTCTCACCTCGCAATTTTACCGTCAACTATCCTTATTGTCCTGTCAGTTATCTTGGTAATCCTCTTGTCATGAGTTACTATCATCAGGGTTTTCCCCTTTTTATGAAATTCCCTGAACATGTTAAGAACATCATTTCCTGTTTTTGTGTCCAAATTGCCAGTTGGCTCGTCAGCAAGTATTATCTCGGGGTCATTGATAAGCGCCCTTGCAATTGCAGCCCGCTGCCTTTGGCCTCCTGACAGCTGGTTTGGGTAATGGTGCGAACGCTCCTTCATGTCTATTTCCTCAAGTATTTTCATTGCCTTTTTCTTTGCCTCTTCCTCATCTTCCTCATATATTATTGCAGGCAATGCCACATTCTCAAGCACAGTAAGGCTTGGAATCAAATTGAACATCTGGAATATGAATCCTATCTTCTTTCCCCTCAAGTAAGCAATGTCCTGACCCTTCATCAGGGTGGTGTCCATTCCATCAAGCAAAATTTTCCCTTTTGTTGGCCTGTCCAAAAGCCCAAGCATGTGAAGCAGGGTCGATTTTCCGCTGCCAGACGGGCCAAGTATGCTGATAAAGTCATTGCTGCATATTTTAAGGTCAACATTGTCCAGGGCATATACCTTTTCCTCCCCGTTCACATAAATCTTGTAAAGCCCAGCAAGCTTCATTATTTCCTTTTTCTTTTTTGCCATAAATATCACTGTGCCTCTTTTTTCATCATCTGAGCAATTCCCTCATACATTTTTTCAAATCTCATGACGCTTTTGTAGTATTCCTCAATTATTGCAAGCTTTTTTGTTTCATTTTCAGAAAGCTTTTTTGCCTTGTATTTTGTTATAAGGGCAGGAAGCTTTTCCTTTGCAAATGCAAATTTCTTTTTCTGAGCCTCCAAAACATGGCTGGTTATGAGCTTTACAAACTCCTTTTCCGTATATGCAAATATCCTGTTTGTGTGCGGCTTTCTTTTTTTTGTCACAAGCCCCATCTTTTCCAGCAGGTTCACCTTTGTGCTTACTGATGAGGGGCTGTAGCCAGAAAGCCTTGCAAGCTCTTCAAGCGAGATTTCCTCTGGCTCCATGTAAACAAGAGCAAATATTTCTGCCAATGCCCGGTCCATGCCAGACATCTCGGCCATTTGCTGCAAAACCCCTACAAAATCCTCCTGCATATGGCTCATTTTTTTGACCACCTTCTGCTTATTCTGAACTTTCAGGATATTCTAAAAGACTAAAAATATATAAATGCATATGCAATTTCGCAAAACTCCGTTATAATTAACAGCTCCCTCTTACACAAATCTCCCCCACATTTTCCACAAACCTTTTTATACTCAGGGTTCGTTTCCTAATACCAATGATACTAATGAGGTGGTTCTCTTGTTTCTGAAGCAAACAAACCCCCACTATAAGCTCTTTCTCTTCTTGGCAGCATTTCTGGCATTATCTGGAATAGCGTCAGCTGACACAAACCTCTCAGCATGTGCCAACCTCTCAACAGCAAACGAAAACTACACTCTGAACACATCAGTATCAATAAACGGCTCAACCTGCTTTAACATCTCAGCAGAGAATGTAACCATTAACTGCGCAGGATATTCAATAACTGGGAACAACACATCAAATACATATGGAATTTACTCAAACCAGAACAACACAACTATCCAAAACTGCGTTGTATCTGACTTTGACATCTCAATAGACTTCGACAGTGCGATAAATGGGACTGTTAGCAATACCACTGCAAGCAGCGCTATCCACAATGGAAGGGGCATCTGTCTTGAAAGCGGTTCGAACTCAAATACGGTCTTTAACTCTACTGTAACTGCGGGCAGCGGAATAGGTATTTTGATATATGGTCAAAACAACAATATCAACCAACTTGTGGCTTCAGGTGGTTATGAGGCCATCTACATTTCCGCAAACAATAATACAGTAGCCAACAGCACTGCAACTGGTCTCGGTGGAATAGGAATAATACTGGCTTCGAGCTACAACAACATTCACAATGTCACAGCAACTTCGAACAGTGACAAGGGGCTCCAGATTTCATCCTACACTTCCAACACCATCACCAACTCGACATTAATCTCCACCTCAAGCTATGCTTTGTACCTATACCGAAGCAGCTCCAGCATGATAGCCAATTGCACTATCAGGTCTAACAACACCGCTATTTATATTGATCTAGATCCTTCTGTTGGAATAGGCTCAACCAGGAACACAATCTACAATAATACGCTCATATCTGGAAGTGGTGCGTCCAACATGCTTTATGTATCTGCCAATTCCACGAATAACACATTTTACTGGAACAACTTTTCTGCCACAACCGGCATTTATGTGAATGACACAAACGGCTCAAACTATTACAACACCACCCTAAATTCAAGTGGAGCAGGAAACATTTGGGCAAATGTTATCAACCAAAGCGTGCAAGTGCTTGGAAATCTCACCTCTCCTTTCACTAGCCTTAACTATGGTTCTGCTGGTTCTGGCTACCCATACAACAACTCAACTTCAGATGGCAAGCTCATTGGCAATGTTGTTGACAATGGCCCTTTAACCCCGCAGGTTATTGCCAGCTGCACAGATCTCTCCTCTTCTGGGCAGACATATGTAGTGACATCAAACCTTGCAGTAAACGGCTCAACCTGCTTTAATGTCACAGCAGAAAACATAACTATTGACTGTGCTGGCTACTCAGTAACAGGGAACAATACAACAGATACTTATGGGGTTTACTCAGACCAGTTCAATACTACAATAACAAACTGCAACATAACCAATTTTGACACTGGCATTTACTTCAATGCAGCAGACAATGGAACAATAAGCAATACCAATATAACAATAACAAAGGAAAACTATGCTGACCCGACCTATTGTGCAGGGATAAATCTTTACAATGGGGCAAATTACAATTCAATTTCAAATGTCAATGCAAGCACTGTTTTTGGCAACGGAATAATCATCCACTCAAACTCCATTTACAATACTATTGCCGACTCTGCAATCGTTTCCACAACAAAAACAGGAATATACACATACACTGGTTCTAACTATACAACAGTTACAAATACATATGCATTTGGCGGCGAGCTTGCTCTTTATTTCACAAATATACATAATTCAACTGTTTCCAGCTGCACAATGGAGACAACCTCAACATATGGGGCATTTATGATAAGAAACGCAAATGACAACACAATAGCAAATAACACAATGAACGGCTCAGGTGTTGAGGCAATCGAGTTCAATGGCGCTGACCCATGCATAAACAACTTATTCTATAACAATACCTTAATTTCTAACACCACTCTCCTTCTGGTAAATGCACAGTCAACCAACAACACATTCTGCTGGAACAACTTCACAAATACTTCAGGCTATTATGTGAATGATGCAAATGGGGGCAACTATTACAACTCAAGCACATGCAGCAATGAAGGAAACATCTGGTTCAATGTGATGAATGGCTCAGTGGACATAAACGGCACTTCAAACTCAACAGGTTTCCCAAGCCTCTATATTGGGGTTGGCGGCTCTGGCTACCCATATAACAACTCAACAGCACAAAACAAGCTATTGGGAATAATAGTTGACTATGCTCCGCTGACTTCAAACGGCTCAACAGACCTTTCCTGCACAAACCTTAGTGAAGCAGGTACAACCTATAATATGACTGCAAGTGCGTCTGCAAACGGCTCAACCTGCTTTACAGTAACTGCTGAAAATGTTACACTCAACTGTGCTGGCTACTCAGTAACAGGGAACAATACAACGGATACTTATGGGGTTTACTCAGACCAGTTCAATACTACAATAACAAACTGCGAAATAAGCAACTTCCAGCATGCGATTTATTTCAGCGGCTCAGACAATGGCACAATAAGCAGCACCAATGCCAGCACTACCTATGACTCTGCCTACGGGATTTACATAACTGGCTCAGACTACAATACAATCAGCAACTCAAAGGGAAGCACAATCACAGGAAGGGGAATGCGCGTGACAGGCTCGCACAATACCATATCAAGCTCAACTGCAATTGGAACAGGCACAGCGGGAAGGGGCCTTGAACTTGACACATGCGACAATACCACAATAACAGGCCTTAATGCAACCTCAGTTTCATCATATGGGATTATCATGCAGTCATCCTCTGACAACAGCATATCAGACTCAATTACAGCATCAACAACTTCGCACGGAATTTACATTGCTTCAGGAACAGGCAACACAATAAACAACCTGACCGGCACATCAAGCACTAACTATGGGATTTTCCTGTCATCATCTAACCTGAACACAATTGAGAACTCAAGCTCTGTTTCTGCAACAAACTATGCATTGATGCTTAACGCAGCCAATAACAATACCATAAGGAATACAACAGGCATTGGGGGAAAGGCGGGCTTGTGGCTTTATGATTCTGAAAATGACTCATTTGACAACTGCAGCTTTTCAGCAGATTCAACTTATGCTGCAATTCTTGTCAACGCAGCAAGCAACAATGTGATAGCAAACAGCACAATAACAGGCACAGACGTTGAGGCTATTGAGTTCTATGCATTGGGCTCCCCATGCACTGGCAATATATTTTACAACAATACCCTGTTTTCAACCGGCGATGCAATATTACTGACAACTACAAAGGGCGGCGAAAACACATTCTGCTGGAATAATTTCACAAATACTTCTGGCTATTATGTGAATGATTCCAATGGAACCAACTATTACAACTCAAGCATATGCAGCAATGAAGGCAATATATGGCACAATGTAATGAATGGCTCAGTGAGCATAACAGGCACAAACAACTCAACAGGCTTCCCAAGCCTTTATATTGGAACAGGGGGCTCAGGCTACCCATACAACAACTCAACAGCACAGGAAAAGCTGTTGGGAATAATAGTTGACTATGCACCTCTTGCCTCACAGCCAGGTGCTGCAAGCCTTTTCATCACCTATGCAAATTACACAGACCCTGACCAGTTCTATTCTCCATTTTCAGGAAATGATGTAATCAACATCAATGCAACTGCAAACTCAAGTGGGTATGATATCAGCTATATAACTGCAAACATGACAACCTGGCCAGACAATGCAACAGTATTCTCAATCAATATGACTTATAACAACTCAACCACGCACTGGAACGCATCAATAAACATCTCCTCATACCTTGCAGAGCTTGTAACAAATGGAACCCTGAACCAGACAAACCCAGTCATTGCATATACCATTTACATTTACCCAACAAACACAAACAACACAACAAATACCAGCATTGGACCAGATAACAATATTGGTGTCTTGCTGCATGACCTTGGCAGCTTCCAAGGCCCTCCAGAACAAGGAAATATCAGCAACTGCTTCAGAGAGTCAAATGACAGCACCAACATGTCGCAGGTATTAAACTTCAATGCAGTTAATCTCATACAGTCAATGGAGCTGAACGGCAGCGCAGAATGCCACATGCAGTTTGCCGGAGTGAACCACTCACTCCCTTGGGGAAGCACATTCAAAAAAGCAGGAAAAATGAACTTTACTTCAGTTGACATAAGCACAGAGGCAAAAGCATCAGCAGTAATGAGTGCAATGGGCAACCTGATACAAATGCAGATTTCCCCACCACATTCCTTCCAGCCCTCAAGGATATTTGTGAATACTACTAACTTCTCTGCTTTGAATACTTCAGCAGTGGTTACAATGTATGATTTGCCATTTGGCTCTGCTCCACAAGTGATTGCTGACAATGGCTCTGACATCACAAACATGACCTGGTCACAAGGCCCATTTAACTCAACATACAACTCATCAACAGGAAACCTCACAATTTACTTGACAGGCTTTTCAGGCTACAATATATCTGATAACAACACCCCAAACATCTCAATTTTGACCCCAACACAGGCATTAAACACAACTGACACAACACTGACAGTCAATGTATCTGCAAACGGCACAGGAACAGAAATAAGCTATCTTTCAATTAACATAACAAATGCAACTGCAAACTATACTTACATATACAGCAATACAACAAATACTGCAAACTGCTCACAACTTTCAAATGGCAGTGAAAACATAACCTGCCAGATAAATGTTTCCCTTGCAGAGGGAAATTGGAGCATAAATGCAACTGCAAGGGACTATGGGGGAAGCTCACCTGGAAACCTGCACTCAACAAAGCACAACTTTACAATATATTCAAGCACAGCAAATATTTCAGCTTGTGCCAATCTCTCAATAGCAGGAAGAACCTATACACTCAACCAGTCAGTTTCAATCACTGGTGCCACCTGCTTTAACATATCAGCAGAAAACATTACCCTGAACTGCAATGGCTACTCAGTAACAGGCAATAACGCAACAAGCACATGGGGAATATATTCAACTAACAACAGGACAATAATAAGAAACTGCGTAGTGTCAAGCTTTTCAACAGGGATATTCTTCAATGGAACAGACTATGGCTCAATCAATAACTCAACTGTGACAATAACCCATACAGGGCTTTCAAACGATGTTCAGGGAAGAGGAATAATGCTTTATGGCAGCGCAAACTACAACAATGTAACAAACTGCACAGCAACCACCACCTCGACTCCTGGAATAAACCTTGACTTTAATTCATTTTACAATACCATAGAAAGGTTTGTAGGCTTTTCAACAACAGGCAATTCATTAAGGCTATATGCAAACTCAAGCCACAATACAATAGCAAACTCAACAGTTTCTGTGCCAGAAGGGCATTCAGTGGGCATTTATGACAGCTCTTACATAAACATAATTAACCTGACAACTGTTTCATCAAGTACAGGAGTTGGCATTATATTTTCAGGGTCAAACTACACAAACATAACAAACTCAACAGCAACAGCAAACCTGAATACTGCATTTAGCATCAGCACAGGCATTGGGGTAAAGGTCTTGAACAATACTTTCACTTCAAGTTCATCCCATGCCCTTTACAGCATTTATCCATACAACTGTTCAATTATTGACAACATTTTGCAGGCATCAGGCTCAAGCGCAGCGCTTTATATGAGGGAAGGGGTTGGCAACAATGCCACAAAAAACACAATAACAGCAACCACAGGCACAGCTGTGCAGATGCAAAACTCAAATACAACCAGAGTGCTTGAAAACAACATCACAGGGCCAGTATGGATAAGCAACTCAGGAACAGGCAATGTATTCAATAATTCCTCACTTGGCAATATATACTATCTTAACAACAGCACGCCCAGCTGGCACATATTTGACATAATTGACTTTACTGGTGACAACTGGGCTGACTATGGAACTGACAGGCCTTTCAACAACTCCACAGTGTCTGGCAACTGGACTGGAACAGGTGAAGATTACAAGCCATACACAACAACAAACACAGTGACAACTTGCATAAATGTATCAACAGCAGGCCATACGATTACCCTTGGTTCAAATGTCTCAATTACTGGTGCCACCTGCTTTAACATACAGGCAACAAACATTACCCTTGACTGCAATGGCTACACAATAACTGGAAACAATACATCAGATACATATGGAATTTACTCTAACCAGTTCAACGCAACAATAGCAAACTGCAACATTCTGAACTTCTCACATGGGATTTATTTCGACACTCTGGATTATGGCACAATAGAAAACACCAACTCCTCCACAACAAAGGCATCAAGTTATGGGATCTACTTAAACAACGGAGCAGAATATAACAACATAAGAAACAGTCGAGGGACATCAACTCAAAGCAGAGGGATTTCATTAGAAACGAACTCAAACCACAACATCCTTGTCAATTTAACAGCAACATCTTCTACAACTCAAAGCATGCGCATTCAAAACTCGGACTACAACACCATTATAAACTGCACAGGCAACTCCAACCCAGGAGTAGCAATCTTCCTCGATAGCGCAGACTATAACAACGTAATCAACAGCCAAGGGTTTTCAATGGGCAATTCTGGATTAGCACTCTCATCAAGCTCAAACAACAACATCACCAACTACACAGCTACCGTAACAGCAGCAGGCAGGGCCGTAGTCATCTCTGGCTCATACAACACCCTGGTCAACGTGACTGTAACCTCAAACTCAGGCAAAGCATTTTACCTGTTCTCAGCTGCAAACAATACGATTGAAAACTGCACAGGCATGTCAAACACAGATTATGCAATCTACATCCGCTCAGGCTCCAACTCAACCAACATTATAAACTCAACATTAACCTCAAACACAAGCACAGCAATATACATAGACTCAGGCTCAAGCAACAACACCTTCCTTACAAACAACATCTCAGGTGTTAAATGGGTAGACAACTCAGGAACAGGCAATGTATTCAACAACTCAACCCATGGCAATATCTATTATTTCAACAACAGCACACCCAGCTGGCACATATTTGACATTAGGGATGAAGATGGCGACCATTGGGCTGATGCAGGAAGCGACAGGCCATTTAACAACTCAACAGTAACAGGAAATTGGACAGGGCCAGGGCAGGATTATCACCCATATGTAATAGCAGGGGCAATTGGCAATGGCTCAAACATATCAACAAACGGCACTGGAAACCTGACAGTGTCAATTGCAAACAACACAACAATAAATGGCGAGTCATTTGAAGGAAATCTCTCAGTAAATATATCATCAAACAATACAACTTTAGTATACTTTAACTTCAACTTCTCAAACTCAAGCATAAACTTCTCGCAAATCAACATTACTAATGGAACTTCAGGCGGAGCCTCTTACTTCACATTCAGCAGCCTGCCTTCTGGGGGCATGATAGGGGCAAAAACACTATACTTGTATGGCACAAGCTCTGACTATAACTCAGTTTGCATAAAAGACCAGGAAAATGTAACTGTAAGCCAAATCTCTTCAGCATGCACAGGGGCAAATGAAGTAATAGTTACTTGTGATGGCACAGCAACAAGCGGCTATACTTGTACTAGGTCAGGCAC
>Ga0180431_10008840_pt1 | contig 11487 bp, 8 predicted proteins | sample SS_ome_11_FD_132459 | JGI IMG/M metagenome (GOLD analysis project Ga0180431, IMG submission 132459) | Hypersaline lake sediment archaeal communities from the Salton Sea, California, USA - SS_1_MS_1 metaG | ecosystem: Environmental > Aquatic > Non-marine Saline and Alkaline > Hypersaline >...
ACCGTCAACCATTCTGCCTATCCTGATTTGTGCGTTGGGTCTGTTAGGTGTGTTCTTTATCCCGTAACAGGTCTGTAACCCGGCTGTAACGCCATTTTCGCATATGTTCAGTAAAATGTTGATGTTGAGCCAACGCCTCTGTGCCTCCGGGGAGGTGGCGCGCCAGAAGCCCCCCCAGAGCTCCCACGGGCGAAGTTCGGCGACAAGCGCAATGTTTACGCAGCGGGGTGATTTCACAAGTGTTTGGGAGGTTATATGTCGGTCACGGAAAACCTGCGCAGGGGGATGAGGGCCGCCCGGACTGGGCAAATTGAAGAGGCCAGGGTCGCTTTTCAATCTGCGCTAGATGAGGAGCCGGCCAATGAGACCGCACTCCTCTGGCTGGGCTATTTGGCTGACGATCCTCACGCCGCTTTGAACCACATCACGCGGGCGATGGAGGCTCACCTATTAAGTCCCCGCGTATATACGGCACTCCGGTGGGCGTGGCGGCGCGTGGCTACCGTATCCTCTCCGGCGCTCTGTGACCAGACCGAGGACACGCACGTGCCAGAGCGCTCACCTCAGCGTTCGTCGAGGCACATGCGACCTCGCTGGGGGGTGCGCCGGATGCTTATCCCCGCCTTGGGAGTGTTGCTTGTGCTGTGCGTGGCGCTTGGATGGATGGTCGGTCTGCCGTTCTTGGTAGAGCCGCCGGCTCTGGCGGCTATGGCGGCCGCTTTTGACCACTCCCCGCCGCCGACTGTGGCAACTGACTTGGTTCTGCCGACCGAACTCCCCGCCGGGGCGACCCGACCCTCCTCCACCCCCAGTTTTTCCACTCCTGTGGCCGTCGATACCCTTGCTCTCTTGACGGTGAACGATGCTACCCCTCTCCCATCTCTCACTCCCTCACCTTCTGCTACACCCTCACCGGTTCCCAGCCCGACGTTGCTCCCCTCTCCCTCACCTTCACCCACGCCTCCGCCCCCCGAGTTGGTCTTCCCGGAGCCCTTTCCTGATCCTGGCCCACAGGGTTTTGTGCCTTCTACTACGCTTCCCATCCCTACACCGGTTATACCCGTCCCTGTAGCTGCCGACGCCGTCAACATTGTCGTTCTGGGTAGCGACCAGCGGCCAGACTGGGAGGAATGGCACACTGACGTCGTGCAAGTTGTCTCCGTTCAGCGTAGTCGGGGCACGGTCTCTGTGATTTCGATCCCCCGCGACTTATACTTGTACATCCCAAGCCTGTGGATGAGCCGGATCAACTTTGCCGACTTCTACGGAGAGGCCTATGACTACGAGGGTGGGGGCCCGGCCCTGATGCGGGATACGCTGCTCTACAATCTGGGGATCCGGATGGATTATTACGTCCGCACCAATTTCGATGGCTTGATTGGCATCGTGGACACAGTGGGCGGGGTGGATATTCCTGTCCATTGCCCTCTCAGCGACTACTGGCCTTATCCGGACGAGAATGGTGTGTATCCTATCCTGTCTATGGAACCTGCGGTGCATCACATGGATGGTGAGACGGCCCTCTGGTATGCCCGCTCGCGCAAGACCACCAGTGTCTTCGCCCGCGAACGCCGCCAGCAGCAAGTCCTCCAGGCTCTGTGGCACAAGGGGCGGGACGCGGAAATGCTCTCTCAGGTCCCGGCTCTATGGAAGCAGGGACGAGATATGATTGCGACGGATCTGTCGTTCACCGAGATTCTGGGATTGGCGCGGATAGCGTTGACGCTGGAGGATCAGAATGTCCGTTTCTACAACATCGGCGCGGATGTCGTGACCCCCTGGACCACCCCCTATGGGGGCGCTGTCTTCCTTCCTCAGTGGGAGAGGATCGAGCCTATTGTGGCCGAGGCCATGGCCCCTGTCCCTGAGGCTCGTTTGGGTCGCACGTATATGCCGGTCGAGGTGTGGAATGGGACCCTGGAGCAGGACTGGGACTTATTGGCGGCGGACCGGCTGTATCGGGCCGGATTTGTCCCGGTGGTTAACGAGGCTGATCGCTTAGACTACGCCGAGACCCAGTTGATCGTCTTCAGCGAGCGCGTCAAGGGCACCGGGGTGGGGTATCTGCAGCAGATGTTTCGCGTCCCCGATGATCGGGTACTTCATCGGCCGGACGATTCCTCCGATTTCGGTTTCCGTTTGATACTGGGCGCGGATTATCAGACCTGCCCGTAGTCACGCCGTCGGGTGGTTCTCCCTCCATAGGGCGTCTCCAAACCTTCCGATAAGACGTCCAATCCAACGTCGTCTGTTTGCTTTTCTCTCCTTATTTGACGGATATTCTGATCCGAAGTGGTAAGTTCTCCGACTTAGGCTATAATACAATGCATCCGTGTAATCAGGAGGTCTATACCACATGTCCCAATACCAACGACCGACCGGAACCCTTGACGTCTTGCCGGAGGATCAGCACTACTGGCGTCACGTGCGCACCCAGGCGCGACGCCTCGCGGAGCTGGCTGGATTTGAGCGCCTCGACGTGCCTGTGTTCGAGTATACTGAGCTGTTTGCCCGGGGGATCGGTGCAGGGACCGATGTGGTGGACAAAGAGATGTACACCTTCCTTGATAAGGGAGACAACTCGCTGACCCTGAGGCCGGAGTTCACCGCCGGCGTGGTGCGGGCCTACATCGAGAACGGGTTCCACGTGCGTCCCCAGCCGCAGAAACTCTATTCTTTCGGTCCGACCTTTCGCTACGACAGGCCCCAGGCCGGTAGATACCGCCAGTTCACACAGTTCAACGTCGAGATTCTGGGCGAGCAAGATCCAGCTGCTGACGTGGAGGTGATGGCCTTGGTGTGGGACCTCTACGCCGGGCTGGGGTTCCGCGACCTGGCTTTTCAACTGAACTCGACCGGTTGTCCCCGCTGCCGGCCGGGTTACGTGGCGGCGTTGAAAACGTACTATGGCGAACACGTTGACCACATCTGTGAGGACTGTCAGCGCCGGCTGGAGCGGAGTCCGCTGCGTGTGCTCGACTGCAAGTCTGACCAATGCCAACCGATCATCGCCGAAGCTCCCCACTTTCTCGATCATCTGTGTGACGAGTGCGCCGAGCACTTCCGCGCACTGCGCGAGATTCTCGATCTGCTGGACCGCTCCTACACCATCAACCATCGGTTGGTGCGCGGGCTCGACTACTATACCAAGACGGTCTTCGAGGTCTGGGCGGCCGGGATTGGCGCGCAGGCGGCTGTCTGCGGAGGGGGTCGGTACGATGGGTTGGTTGAGTTGCTGGGCGGCCCACCGACCCCTGGCGTAGGTGTGGCGGTGGGGCTGGAACGTATCATTTTGGTGATGAAGGACCTGGGTGTGAAGGTGCCTCCCTTGCCCAAGCCGGAGGTCTTCGTGGCTCACCTGGGATTACGGGCCAGACGGAAAGCGCTGCAGGTAGTGGACGCGCTGCGTCGGGCTAGTGTGGCGGCGTGGCTGCCATTCGGAGAGCGGGGGCTGAGGAGCCAGCTTCGCGAGGCGGACAAACGTGCCGTTCGCTACGTCGTGATCCTGGGGGAGAACGAACTAGCGTCCGGCCAGGCCGCCGTCAAGGATATGCAAGGAGGGGAGCAGGTGGACGTGGAACTGCCCGGCTTGATCGAATGGCTGAAAGCGCGCGTGTGACGTCCCGTCGGGCTTCCGCTGCTTACCGTGGTCATACGAGTTGACGTGAAGACGATTGGCATTCTCTACAATTCCCTTGTTGTGCAGGCATCTCCTCTGGCCGAGGAGATCGCTGTGTGGGTGGAGGAACAGGGGCGCCGGGCACAGGTATGCGCGGTGGGTGATGTTGCGGATGATCTCTGCTTGCCGGAAGTAGACCTGCTGGTGACGCTGGGCGGCGATGGCTCGATTCTGCGGACAGCGCGGGTCGCGGCTGCTCACGGTGTGCCCATCTTGGGGATCAACCTGGGGCGGGTGGGATTTCTCACCGAGGCTGATCCCGAGACGTGGCGGGATGTCCTCTCGCAGGCGCTGACCGGTGGCTACTGGGTCGAGGAGCGGATGATGCTGCGCACGGTGGCCCGGCGGGGGGGCGAGGTGCTGGGGACAGCCGAGGCGCTGAACGACGTGGTCGTCGGGCGAGGCGCACAGGCCCGTGTGGTCCACTTGTATACCGAGGTGGATGGGGGATATCTGGCCACGTATGTCGCCGACGCGCTCATCGTCGCTACCCCAACGGGAAGCACGGCCTATGCCTTGGCTGCTGGAGGGCCGGTTATGCCTCCCCATCTGCGCAATATCCTCTTGGTCCCCGTGTCGCCCCACCTGAGTATGGGACGCCCTATCGTCCTGTCTGAGGGGGTCACGGTGTGCATCGTCGTCGCCGGTGGGCGGCCGGCGGTGTTAACTGTGGATGGGGAAGTCCAGGCGGAGCTGGAAAGCGGTGACGAGGTCAGGGTGGAGGCGAGTCCGCATATGGCCCGTTTCGCACGGGTGCAGGAAAGGACGTATTTCTATAAGACACTGGTGGAGCGTTTGGTACCCCGGAACCAAGTCCCCGGCCCTTAAGGAGACCAGGGTTGCTGATCCTCAGCGCCGCTTGGGATGAAAATGACGGCGGCACCCATAGAATCCCAGTTGGAGTCAAGCGATGAGTGAACCCATGTATTGCGTCAACCATCCTAACGTCGAGACGTATCTACGCTGCAACAAGTGTGGACGGCCCATATGCCCCAAATGTGCGGTGCGGACGCCGGTCGGCTATCGCTGCCCCGACTGCATTCGCACACACCAGCGGGTCTTCTACGCTGACTTTCGTCCTGTCTACTACCTGAGCGCTGCCGCGGTCGCTTTGCCCTTAGCCCTGGTGGCGGCTTGGCTCGTTCCCAGCTTGGGATGGTATACCATCGTTCTGGGACCGTTAGCTGGCGGGGGCATCGCCGAGGCAGCACGTTGGGCAGTTCGGCGGCGGCGCGGGAAGTATACCTGGCTGGTTGTGTGTGGTTGTATCGTCGTCGGGGTGGTGTTCAGGCTGCTGTTGTCGCTCATTCCAGCGCTTCTATTGGCTGGGGCGGCCAATTACCTCGCCAGTGGATTGATAGGGGGAGTGTGGAACGTCGTCTATTTGATCACGGCCGTGGGCGCTGCCTATGCCCGCTTGCGCCCTGGACGGCAGGTGTAGGAGGCTCAGGTGCTGGCCGAATTGCACATCCGTGACTTTGCCATCATTGATGAACTCTACATGGCCTTCTCGCCGGGCTTCTCGGTGCTCACGGGCGAGACGGGCGCAGGTAAGTCCATCATTATCGACGCCGTGGAGCTGGTGCTGGGAGGGCGTGCCGACGCCACCACCGTACGCGCCGGGGCCGACCGGGCGATCATTGAGGCCACCTTTCGACTCAGTCCGGCGTGGCAAGCGGCAATTGCTCCCACGCTGGAGCGGGAAGGATTGGAGGGGGACGACGTGGACCTATTGCTCCTGGGGCGCGAGGTGCGGGCCAGCGGACGCAGTGTCTCCCGCGTCAACGGGCGAACCGTCACGTTGACGCTCCTGCGTGAGATAGCGGAGGGGTTAGCTGACATCCACGGCCAGAGTGAACACCTCTCGCTGCTGCGCGTGCGCGAGCACGTCAATCTGCTGGACCGGTACGCGGACTTGCTGCCGCTGCGAGCACAAGTGTCACAGTTGGTGGAGCGGGTGCGGACAGTGCGGCGGGAGCTGAAGAATCTGGTCCTCCACGAGCAAGAGTTGGCCCACCGGGCTGATCTGTTGCGTTTCCAGATTGATGAGATAGGGGCAGCGGATCTCCAACCTGGCGAGGAAGAGGAATTGCGGGAGGAACGATTGCGACTGGCCAACGCCGAGGAGCTGGCCGAGCTGGCGGGTGAGGCCCTTCTTTTGCTTGAGGGGAGGGAGGGAGAGTCTAAGGCAGCGTTAGACCTGCTGGGTGCTGCCCTGCGCGTTCTGGAGAAGTTGGCCCAGGTTGATCCCAAGTTGGAGTCCCTGGTGGACATTGCCGAGAGCGTCAACTACCAGGTGGAGGAGCAGATCAGGAATCTGCGTGATTACTATGAGCGGATTGAGTACAATCCCCGCCGATTGCGGCGGGTGGAAGAGCGATTGGCCCTGATCCGGCGCCTGGAACGTAAATATGGTTCTGCTATCCCCGACGTGTTGGCCTATGCCGAGGAGGCAGCGCGCGAGCTGGATCAGATCACCCATAGTGAGGAACGCATCGCCGAACTGGAGGCAGAACAGGAGCGTTGCTTGATCGAGCTGGCTCCTCTGGCGGTGGAGCTCTCTCGGAAGCGGCGTGAGGCGGCTCAACGCTTGGCCGCCGAGATTGAGCGGGAACTGCGCGACTTGCACATGGAGGGGGCGCGATTTGGGGTCGATTTTCAGTGGCGGGAGGATCCGGAAGGCCTGCCCTTGCCTCAACAGGTTTCGAGTTTCGAGTTTCGGGTCTCGAGTTCAAGCGTCGAACAGCCCGAAACCCCAGGTCTGGAGATCGACATGTCGGCGCTCGTGGCTTTTGACTCTTCAGGGATCGATCATGTCGAATTCCTCGTGGCTCCTAATCCGGGTGAACCTTTGAAGCCGATGGCCAGGGTCGCCTCAGGCGGGGAGACGTCTCGGCTGATGTTGGCCCTCAAGGGGGTTCTTTCCCGCGCTGATGAGACGCCGACGCTCATCTTCGACGAGATCGATCAGGGCATTGGCGGGCGTATCGGGGCCACCGTGGGTCAGAAGCTGTGGGGACTGGCGGTGGGGATGGGGCCGGACAATCTGCGTCACCAGGTGCTTTGTGTGACCCATCTGCCGCAGTTGGCGGCCTTCGGAGACGTACATTTTCGTGTGGAGAAGAACCCGGTGGGCGGACGCGTCGTAACGCAGGTCAGGCGGTTGCAGGACCGGGCGCGGGCGGAGGAACTGGCTCAGATGCTCGGCGGTGGCGGCGATGCGGTCTACCGGAGTGCACAGGAGATCCTGGGGCAGGTGAGGGAGTGCAAAAGCGGGGTGGGCAGCGAGTAAGGAGATATGATCCCTCAGAAACTCTCCCTCACCAATTTTATGTGCTATCGTCAGGCGACCTTGGATTTTGCCGGTGTCCATGTCGCCTGTCTGATTGGTGAGAATGGCGCGGGCAAGTCGGCGTTGCTTGATGCCGTCACCTGGGCATTGTGGGGCCGGGGGCGGGTGCGAAGGGACGATGAATTGATTTACCTCGGCGAGGACGAGATGGCCGTCGACTTCACATTCAGCCTCCAAGAACAGGTCTATCGCGTGATGCGCCGTCGCAAAGCGGGTAAGCGCGGCAGCACGTTGCTCGACCTCCAGGTGCAAGACGCGCAGCATAAGGGGCGCTGGCGCTCTATTGCCGAGAGCGGTGTCCGGGCCACCCAGGGAAAGATTGAGCAGGTCTTACGACTTGACTACGATACCTTTATCAACTCCGCCTTCTTGCGACAGGGACGGGCCGATGAGTTCACCGTCAAGACCGCTGCAGAGCGAAAGCGCGTGCTGGGGGACATCTTGGGGCTTGATCGTTGGGCGGTCTACGAAGATCGAGCCAAGGAGAAGTTACGGACCCTTCAGAACGAGGCGCAGGTGCTTGAGCTACGGTTGCAGGAAATTGAGACTGAATTGGATCGCAGGGCTGAGTACGAACTGAGCTTCCGGGAGGCTCAGGAGGCTGTGGCCGAGCTGGGGTTGGTGCTTGAGCGAGCCCAGGAGGCTTATCGGGAAATCGAGGCGACGCGAGCGGAGCTTCATCACACTGAAGCGCAGATCGGCGAGGTAATCGGGCGCGTGGCCCAGGCGGAGCAGGAATTGCGTGCGTTGGTTGAGGAGCGGGCCGCGCGGGAGAGACGGTTGGCCGAGTATGAGAGTCTGCTGGCCCAGGCGGAGGAGATTCAGGCGGGTTACGAGGCCTATCAACAGGCCGTGGAGCGGGAGCGGGCGTTGGGGGCTAAATTGCGCCAGTCGGTGGAACTGAGCGAGCGACGTGCGGCATTGGAGGCCCAGCTGTCTGAGGCACGCCATCAACTTGAGGCGGAGAGGGAGGTCATCAGGCGGCGCTGTGCTGAATTGGAAAGCCGCCTGCCTGGTGAGGACCTGCTGGCCGAGTACGAGGACGTCCAGGCACAACTTGCTCACTTGGCCCAATTGTCGGAGAGCCGTGAGGCGGCACGGGTGGATCTGGCGCGAATTGCTGAGCAGCAGGCCGAGTTGCGCGCGCGTAACGAGGCGTTGCACGCGGAGATGGATGCGCTCAAGGAGAAAATCACGCTTTTGGAGCAGGCGGGCGCTGAATGCCCGCTTTGTGCCCAGCCTCTTACCGATGGTCATCGCCTGCAGTTGCTGGACCGGTTTCAGGCTGAGGGACGTGCCAGGGGCGATGCGTATCGGGCCAACCGAGATACGTCGCGAGCGTTGGCCGAGCGCGCGCGGGCTTTGGAGGGTCAGATTGCCGAGGGCGATCGGCTGCTGAGTGGACTCTCAGCGCTTCAGAGGCGGGAGGCAGCCCTGGCTGAGCGTATTGAGCAGGGACGAAGGGCGGTCGAGGCCCTGGAGAGTGAACGGGAGAACGCGGCCCAGATAGAGCGGCGGCTGGACGTGCAGGAGTACGCTCCTCAAGTACGGGCCCAGTTGGCGCAGGTGTTGGCCCAGGCGGAGGAATTGGGCTATGACGCCGCTGCCCACGAGGGGGCGCGGCGCGCGGTGGCAGAGGGGCAGGCCTTTGCGGAGCAGAAGGCGCGTTTGGGCGCTGCGCAGGCGGGGATGGATGAGCAAGCGGAGGCGCTTGAGCGACTGGAAGAGGCCGAACAGCGGTGGCGACGACAAATTGAGACTGAACAGGCCCGTCGGGTGGACTTGGAGCATGAGATCAAGAGGCTACAGGAGCGGCTGAAGGATGCACCGAGGGTTGAGGAGGAGTTACAGCGGGCGCGCGGAGAGGAGGCCGCCGCTCGTCAGCGCCTGGGCGCGGCTCAGCAGCGGCTGGAGGCGTGCAAGGTGCTCGAACGGCAGCAAGTGGACAAACTCAAACGGCGGGACGAACTGGCGCAGGAGCAGTCTATCTATGAGGAATTGAGAACCGCCTTCGGGGTCAGGGGTGTGCCAGCCATGATTATTGAGGCGGCGGTCCCGGAGATAGAATCCGAGGCCCACATGCTGCTTGCGCGCATGACCGGCGGCCGCATGAATGTGAACTTCGTCACCCAGCGGGAAACGCTGGCGGGCGAGGTGCGAGAGACGTTGCAGATCAAGATTTCCGATGAGTTGGGAGAGCGACCCTATGAGAACTACTCGGGAGGCGAGCAGTTTCGGGTCAACTTCGCCATCCGTGTCGCCCTTGCCAAACTGCTGGCGCGGCGGGCAGGTGCGCAGTTGCAGACTTTGGTGATCGATGAGGGGTTTGGCACGCAGGATGCACAAGGTCGAGAGCGGCTGGTCGAGGCCATTAACGCTGTTCAGGATGAATTCGCGCGCATTCTGGTGATCACCCACATTGACGAGCTCAAAGACGCGTTTCCGGTACGTATTGAGGTCACCAAAATGCCGGAGGGTTCCGTGGTGGAGGTCGTGTAGCTAATGCGTCCGTTCGGCCAGTATACGCCGTCGTCTTTCGGCTCGCCGCATCTCCCAAGCGGTGCGAAACTCATCCAATTGACGGGAGAGTGCCATCCAATCCTCGACCACAAAGACAAAGCCTGGGACATCCGGGTTCAGCATGTAGGGGCTGAACCACAGCTTCAGCCACGCTTTGTGGACAGGATAATTGGAGAGCTCGACCACCACGACGGTGTGGCTCCAATAAGGTTGCAGCCACTGGCGTCGCGCCGGTTTTTCCTGGGCTGGATTGAAGACGCTGGCGAAGGTGCTGGGATGTACTCTCTTGATGCGCCTATAGGAGACGACGAGGGGGTAGAAAGGCGTCTGGATGCGCAGATTCCCTGCCCTGCACTGCACCCACGCTGTTCTTCGGGCCAGGTAGGTGTAGGCCAGGATCGCTAGGGCCGCTAGGGCTGGGAAAAGGGTCAATGGGTAAAGCGGGGGGTAAATGATCCGTATCTTGGGTGCGAACCACCACAGGGCAATTGAGGCTGGCACAGTCAGTATGCACGGCCAGGCCCATCGCTGCCACATGCGTTCGTAGAGTAACAGCCGAAAGCGCTTTCCATGACGTCTTCGTTTGGTCATTGTGTCTCTTGTCAGTGCACGAACGTCGGAAGTAAAGAGAGGTACATTGTTTGGAGTATACCATCTGTAAACGAGATGGGCAAGTGGTACGGCTTCTTTCGGGTTGGATTGGGCGAAGGGCGGATCCAGCGTCGGTAATTTGGGTATGCCCATTCGATTGGCATTCGATTTCGACAGTTGACTTGCTTGCTAATAGAATGTATAATCAGCCCCTAGAGAAAACCGTGCGAAGATTAAGCCCGACGGTTCTTCCTTATTGTAGAGTATGTGGAGGATCTGGAGGGTCAGATCTGCGACTTTCCCGATCGCAGTGGAGGTAGTGGGTATGGCGCTGAAGGGGAACCTGCGCGATTTCAGCACAACGCAGTTGCTCAACTTAATAAACTTGGCGCGTAAGACGGGGACGTTGACGATTCAAGCGCGCAAGACCAGGTCTCGTCTCTGTTTCAGAGAGGGAAAACTCGTCTACGCCACGCTGGACGGCCAGGATGACCACCTGGCCGTGATGCTTCAGCGAGCTGGCAAGATCACGGAGGAGCAGGCCCGTGCGATACAAGGTCGGGCCGAGGCGAAGAATGACAAGCAACTGGGCTTGCTGTTGATCAATGCCGGCTATGTGAGCCAAGATGACGTCGTGCGAAGTGTGCGAAATTACATTTTGGACAACGTCTATCCTCTTTTCACTTGGTCAGAGGGGGCTTTCCAGTTTGAGTCGAACGTGCTGCCGTTTGAGGATCGCATCACGATTCCCATCAACCTGGAAAACGTGATTATGGAAGGTAGCCGCCGCCTGAAGGAGTGGGAACACCTTCAGGAGGAGATGCCCGATCTCGATGTGGCGCTTAGGTTTGCCGATCGTCCCGATGTCAATATGCGTGACATCAACCTCAGCGTCGAGGAGTGGCGCGTGGTTTCTTTCATCAATCCCCGTAACACCGTCCGTCAGATCGCTCAATATAATAATATGAGCGATTTTCAAATCCGCAAGATTGTGTATGGTTTGCTGCAAGCAGGGCTGGTAGAGCTGGTCCGGCCGGAAGGAGCGGCACGTCCTGCGCCGTCTGGGTCGGCCGTTCAGGCTCCTACGACGATGCGTCGTCCGGCCGTCAAGCGCGGTGTGGTCGAGAGATTGATCGATTTCTTTCAAAAGTGATCCCTGTCAAAGAGAGTAACAATGCAAGTTGTCAAAATAGTGGTAACGGGGCCCTTCTCGGCGGGTAAGACGGAGTTCATTCAGTGCATCAGTGAGATTGACGTCGTTTCGACGGAGAGGAAGATATCCCGTCCAGAGGAACGGGTCAAGAATCAAACTACGGTGGCGATGGACTTCGGGCGCATTAGCGTG
>Ga0180431_10008841_pt1 | contig 11487 bp, 7 predicted proteins | sample SS_ome_11_FD_132459 | JGI IMG/M metagenome (GOLD analysis project Ga0180431, IMG submission 132459) | Hypersaline lake sediment archaeal communities from the Salton Sea, California, USA - SS_1_MS_1 metaG | ecosystem: Environmental > Aquatic > Non-marine Saline and Alkaline > Hypersaline >...
CCCGGTTGCCACGAAGGAATTTCCCCTGGACGACATACGGTTTGCCGTCCGGCGCCGGAACCGGATCGCCCTCCCGGCTGCGGAAGAAGTCCTCTTGGTCAGGAGCGTACCTGTACGTCAGACGCCGTCCGTCCTGATCCGCGATGTACTCGGAATGGTAGTTTATGACCGTTTCAATCATGGATATGGGCGCCGGGTCCAGCGGGCTCTCCACTCGCCCGATCTTGCCCACGGCGGTTTCCACCTCGTGCAGGGCGGTCAAGGCCATATCCTGTTTTTGCAGCACGTCCAGCGCTTCGCCGATGGAGGCGTGTGGCATGGTCGTGGGCATGAGAAGAAACGACCCTTCGTCCAGGTCCGGCATGAACTCCTTGCCCAGGCCGGGAAACCTGTGCCGAGCCCAGACCCAGGGAGCGCTAAGGCGAATTCTCTCCTCCAGACCGATGGTCCTTGCGGCGCGCGGGATGAGGCCGAAGACTCGGCCAAAACCGAGCCAGACCGTGAGGCCGAACAGGCAGAGGGCCAGTGGCAAGAGCAGGAACTTGCCCTTGTTGGACAGGCACCAACGCAGCATCCTGGGATAAGCTTGCTGAAACAGGCGCATTAGAAGCAGCAGTCCGCCGATGGCCACCACCACGAATAGCAGATTGCGCGACAATCCCTGCGCCACACCGAGCGGCATCCAGCTGCGCGATAGCAAGACTGCCACCAGGGCGACAACGAGCAGGTTCCCGCCCTTGAGGAGCCAAGGGCGATAACGAGCGGGCAATTCGGTGAACACCGCCTTGTGCACCGCCAGGGCCGCCAGCGCGCCGGCCAGCAGCCAGGAATGGGTCAGCAGGTATCCCACGACGGCGAGCGTGAGGAGGACAAGGGGCCAGACATGCCGCCGCCGCCCTTTGAGCGACCCGCGCGACATCAGCGTCAGGGCCACCGTGGGAACGATCGTCAGGGCGACGATAAGCGAGGCGATCAAGGCGAAGGTTTTCGTGTAGGCCAGCGGGCGGAACAGCTTGCCCTCCGCGGCCTGCATAGTGAAGACGGGCAGAAAGCTGATCACCGTGGTGAGTACGGCCGTGACCACCGCTCGTCCCACCTCCACCGCCGCGCGATGGACCACGTTTATGGTCGGCTCCGAGGGGTCGGCCTCTTCGACACGCCTTATGATGTTCTCGTCCAGGACGATGCCCATGTCCACCATGGTGCCGATGGCGATGGCAATGCCGGACAGGGCCACGATGTTGGCGTCCACCCCGAAATAGCGCATGGCGATGAAGCACATCAGCACCGCCAGCGGCAGAGTGCCGCTTATCAGCAAGGAGCTGCGCAGGTGCATCAGCATCAGCACCACTACGATGATGGTAACGAGGATTTCTTCTTCGAGTGCCCGGTTGAGGGTGCCGAGGGTTTCTTGGATCAGACCGGTGCGATCGTAGAAAGGGACCACGGTGACCTTGCTCTTGACCTCTCGCGTGGATCCGTCCGGCAGGCTCTCCGTGACCATGCGCTCCGGAAGCCCGGGGGCGAACGCGGCGATTTTCCGATGCACGCGCTTGATGACTTCCAGGGGATTGGCCCCGTATCGTACCACCACCACTCCGCCCACCGCCTCAGCGCCGGACTTATCCAGCGCCCCCCGACGCAGGGCCGGCCCGAGGGTCACCCGCGCCACGTCCCGAACCCGGATGGGAACGTTATCCGTCTCCTTCAGGACCGCCTGCTCCAGGTCTTGGATGGAGGTGACGAACCCGACGCCCCGGATCACGTACTCGACGCGGTTGATCTCCATGGTCCTGGCGCCCGTGTCCAGGTTGCTGTTCTTGAGCGCCCGGACAACTTGCGCCAGGCTCACGCCATGGGCGCGCATGGCGTCCGGGTCCACGTCCACCTGATATTCCTTAACAAAACCTCCCACCGAAGCGACCTCGGCCACGCCCGGCACGGCCATGAGTTCATATCGGACCACCCAGTCCTGGATGCTGCGCAGTTCTTGTGGGTCCCACCCGCCTGCGGGGTTGCCCTGCGGGTCGCGTCCCTCCAAGGTGTACCAGAAGACCTGGCCCAGCGGCGTGGCGTCGGGCCCGAGGGTCGGTTTCACGCCTGGCGGAAGGGTGTCGGCCGGGAGCGAGTTCAGCTTTTCCAGGATGCGCGTGCGCGACCAGTAGAAGCCCGCATCTTCCTCAAAAACCACGTAGATACTGGAAAACCCGAACATTGAGGAGCTGCGCACGGACTTGACCCCCGGCACGCCCAGCAGTGCGGACGTGAGCGGATAGGTGACTTGGTCCTCGATGTCCCGGGGGCTGCGTCCCGGCCAAGGGGTGTAGACGATTTGCTGGTTCTCGCCGATGTCAGGGATGGCGTCCACAGGCACCGGATCGCGCGGGAGAGCTCCGACATCCCAATCGAACGGCGCGGTTACCAGGCCCCAGACGACTACGAAGGCGACAAACAGCACCACCACCAGCGGGTTGCGCAGGCATAAGCCGATAAGCCCGTCGATCCAGTTTCTTCCGCTTCCGTTCCGGTTCCCCGGCTCGCCACCGTTCAAGGCTTGGCCTTCCGTTATTCGCCGGGATTCGGGGGTGGAAAGACGGCCCGGATCTCACCGCAACGAAGCATGGCGCTACCGTAATAAGGGTTGTTCACTTCCTTCCCTGTCTGCAGCCATGCCGCGCCCTCGCCGCCATTGGCCATGGGACAAAAGGCGATGCGATGCGGCTGGTCGCTCGGGTGACCGAAAGCCCGTTCCAGGTCGATCATCGCCCGGCTCAACGGGATGAACAGGTCACGAAGTCCCTGGATGTTCTGAACGTCATCGAGTTGCTTGAGGTCCTTGATCAGCCGGCGAGAGATGTCCGTCCACTTCTCCTGGGCGGAGGCCTCAAGCGGTGACGAGTCGACTTTGGGAAGTGCTTGCGCCAGCTTCTTGAGAGCCTCGCGCGCGGCTTTCTCCTTGTCGCCGGCCAGGGCCCTCTGGGCGTTCAGATAGCTCTCGTAAAGCGGCGCCAGTCGCGCGATGAACTCCGCGGGCGCGGTGCCTTGCCGAACAGTGTCTTGCCCTCCTTCGGTCGGCGGAGTCTCGGGCGTAGCCGAAACCGCCGACGACGACGGCAGTCGGGACTCAGACGCGGAAGCCCCTTGCGGAGGATTCATCATGCTCGCCTTGGCTTCGAGCTGCAAGGCGGAGTCTATCTTGAAATTGCCATTGGTGACCACTTCCTGGCCTTCGGCCAGGCCCGCCAGCACGACGTAGTAGTCTCCGGCCCGAGGCCCGAGTGCCACCTCCACGCCCTGGAAGACAGGCTTTTCGCGCTGCGGAACGCGCACGTAAGCAACCGCCCGCTCTCCGGTGGTGAGGACCGCGGAGGCCGGGACCACCAAGGGAGCACTGGCCTGCGCCTCGCGGACGTAGCCCAGCTCCTCGGCGCGTACGAGAGGCATGCCGCAGACGTCGCATTTCCCGGAGGCATCCTTCATGACTTCCGGATGCATGGGGCAAATCCATTTGCCTCTCAGATTGCGGGTGAGGACCTCTCCGTCTTCAGCGGCCCGGGCTTCCACCTCGGCCCGCACGAACATGTTCGGTCGCAGAAGCCCGTTCGGATTGTCCACCACCACGCGCACCTGGATCGTCCGGGTCCGCGGGTTGAGAATGGGGTCGATAAAGGAGATCCAGCCCATGAACGCCCGATCGCCATAGGCCTGGGCCTTGATCTCCACCTCCTGGCCGTAGCGCAACCAGGTGATATCGGTCTCATACACGTCGAGCATGGCCCACACCATGGAGAGGTCCGCCACCGTGTAGATCGGTTCCCCGGTCTTGACGTACTGGCCCTCCTTGGCGTTCTTATGGACGACGATGCCGCCTTCCGGAGCGTTTATCTGGATGGTGGGAGAAGGCGTGCCGCGCTGTTCGATCTCGCGTATCTGTTCGGCGTCCAGGCCCAACAGACGTAGCTTTTCGCGAGCGGCTTCCACCGTCTTGCGCGTGGAGCGGCGGACGATGGCACTGGCGCTGTCGCGGAGATTCTCCACAGCGCGCCTCGCCTGCAAAAGCTCCTCTTGCGCGGCGTACAGCTCCGGGCTGTAGATTTTGACCAGGTGATCGCCCTTGTTCACGGGGATGCCGGTATAGTCCACGAAGAGCCGCTCCAGCCTGCCGGGCACCCAGGCCGAGATCGTCCGCACGCGGCGCTCGTCGTAGTCGACCTTGCCCACCAGGGGGATCCGCACGTCCACAAAACGTCGTTCCACAGGGCTTGTGCGCACCTCGGCCAGCTTTGCTGCCGCCTCGGTCATGCTCAGCATTCGGGGGCCAAGATCATCCTCTTCGCCGTCAGAGGCCGGGATCAGGTCCATGCCGCAGATGGGGCACTCGCCCGGCTCGGGCTGCCGGATCTGCGGGTGCATGGAGCACGTCCAGACCGTTGCGGCTTCTTCCTCGGTTGCCCCGGCATGGTCGCGGTGTTCCGCAGGCAACGTCTCCGGCGCGGTGCTTCGGCCGATCCAGATACCGATCCCGATCAGGACAAGCGCAACCGCGACCAGGAGAAGAGTCCTCGTCCCGCCGCAGATTCTCTTTCGCGTCATTCAGCGTTCTCCCTTCGTTATGTGTGGGGCCTCTTGCGCGCCCTCCGACTCCTCTCGTAATGCCCGTCCCGCAAGCATCTCCAGTTCCGACAGGCCTATCAGTCGGTCGACTCTCGCCCGTTCGGCCAGAAGGCGCAGCTCGATCAGATCGCGTTCCGTCTCGATCAGGTCGGCAAATGCCGCCTGGCCAGCCGTGTAGGAGCTCCGTGCCGACTCCAGCACCTGCTCGGCTTTCGGAACCAGGGTCTTAGCGAAGAGGTTCTGCTTGCGGCCGGCGTCCTCGTACTTGTAAAAAGCCAGGCGCAGGTCGGCGGCAAGATTGTCGGCCTTCTCCTCCAGAGCCGCCTCGGAAGCCTGTCGCCGGGCCTGCGCCTCGCGCACGCCAGCGGCATATTTCGACCGCCAAAGAGGCAGGGATACTTCGACCCCCACCAGAACCGGATCCTTGCCGTTGTCCTCCGGGTTGGCGTCCACCCGCCGATCGGTTTCGATGAAGCCTGCACTCAGTCCGAAATCGGGAAAGTAGTCCGCGCGGGCCAAGCGTTCGCCCGCAAGAGACGCGCGCACCTTTTCGCGCGCGGCGCGCAAGCCTGGATTGTCCGCGGTCAAGCGCTCCAGCAGCTCGGCTTCCTCTAGTTGAGGCTCCTCCACCGGCAGGCTCTCGGGCAGATCCATCGGGGCGGTGGGCTTTCGCCCGAGAATCGAGTTCAGCCGCGCCAGCCTGGCGGGGCGCAGCGCCGCGAGGCTTTCCAGGCGATCGGCCAGCTTGCCCAGTTCGACCTGCATGCGATTGAGGTCCGAATCCTTCGCGATGTCCGCCTTGTAGCCCGTGCGCAGAGACTCTTCCAAGTTTTCCAGAAGCGTCATGCTGTCCCGCAAGATGTCCAGTGATCGGCCCAGATAATAGTACTCCGCATAGGTTTGGCGCACCCTATGGAACAGGTGCAGCTTTTCCGCTTCGTACAGGTATTTCGCCGTAAGGGCCTGTCTGACTGCCATGTCCGTGCGGCTGGTAATCTTCTCCGGCCAGGGGATCATCTGCATCAGGGCGAAGCGGTTCTTTTGAGGTCCCACGCGCGTCTCGACCTCGCGGACGTAGTGAGTATAGCTGAACTTCGGGTCCGGCAGAGACCGCGCTTGAGGAGTCTTCTCCAGAGCTGCCTGCCACTCGTAGAAGGCCTTTCGCAGTCGCGGACTGTGCAGTGCCGCGTAGGTCAGGCAGTCCTGCAGAGACGGATCGCCCGTCAGCGTGTCCGTCACGACCCGTCCCTCGGAAGCGGATGCGCGGTCTTCTAGCCCCAGCGCCGCCGCTTCGCGGCCCAGCTGGTCCCGTAAGGCGCCTTCCTGTTGAAAGGCGCAACCAGCAAGACTCCCCGCCAACAATAGAACCGCTGTTGGGAGCAACTTGTGCAAGGGATGCTCCTCTTTCTGCCCGCGCACTCTAGCCGGTACATGCGCCGTGGCCGGCAGGCACTCACAATGCCTGGCAGGCGCTCGCAACGCACTGCAAAAGGCGGTCCAAAGGCGCGCCGGATAGCGAACGGACACCGCTGCCTCAGTGACCGCCCTTGTATCCTGCCCGGCGCGGAAGGCTCTTTTCCCTTTCCTCTTGGTAGGACGGCCCTTACGAGATAGCTCTCGTCAGGGCATCTCGCTTGTGTCGCCTGGATCCCGCTTGCCTGCGACAGACGCCTTTCCCGTTGCGTTCGACGATGCATGCCCGGCGAGTCTTGTATTGGCCAACAGTTCGGCCCGGTTCTCAAGCATCAAGGTCTGGGCGCGCTGCTGCGCGCGTACGTCTTCCCAGCGCACGTCGGGAGCCCTGTCCGCAAGTCAGGCGCCGGCCCAAACCCATACTACGACGCGAGCTCTTCGTTCAGGCTGCCTGTTCGATAACCCTGAAGGTCTACGGCCACGTAGGAGAAGCCAAGGGCCTTGAGTGCATCCACGATCTCCTGGCGGCCGTCGGCGCGCGCGAGAGCTTCAATCTGCCCCGCGAGCACCTCGATGCGGGCAATGTTTGCATGACTTCGCACACGCACGTGCTCAAAGCCAAACTCGCGCAAACGTCGCTCCGCACCCGCAACCCGCCGCAGACCGTCTCGGGTGATCGTCTCGCCGTAGGGAAACCGCGAAGCGAGACAGGCCATGGCCGGCTTGTCCCAGGTGGGAAGGCCCAAGGCTTTGGAGAGATCGCGAATCTCCTGCTTGGTCATTCCCACTTCCTGCAGGGGGCTGCGTACCCCGAGTTCGCGCGCTGCCCTGCGCCCGGGCCGGTAGTCGGAGCAGTCATCCAGGTTGGTGGCGTCCGAGACGAACGGGATGCCGCGCTCGCGTGCGATGGCGAGCAAGTCGCCGAACAGTTCGCGCTTGCAGTAGTAGCAGCGCTGCGGCGGGTTCTCCACGAAGTGGTCGTTTTCAAGCTCCCTGCTCTCGATAGTGAGGTGCTCCACGCCCATGCGCCGGGCCAGGTGGCAAGCCTGCACGTACTCTTCTTCCGGATAGGCCGGTGACCGGGCGGTAACCGCCAGCACCTTGGCTCCGAGCGTGTCCTCGGCTATCTTCAGCAAGAACGTGCTGTCGACGCCCCCGGAGAATGCGATGAGCACCCGGTCCATTTGCTCAAGACTCTCGCGCAAGTTCGGGAGCTTCGACTTCGTCTGCCGCGCGGCAAGAGACGTCATGGCTCGATTGTTCCTCCTTGTCGAATTCGGAAGGGCCGGAGTGCGACTCCTTGGTCACGACAAATGCCGCGGTGGCGGCCACGAGATTCGCGCACCCGCGCGGAACCCGACGCGACGCCCCGGCGAAGTAGGTGCTCTCCGCTATCCGCAGCCCCCGGCGCCGGCAAAAGACATGGAAATCCTCGATCGTCAACAGGTGAACGTTCGGCGTGTCATACCATTGGTGGGGTAGCAGATTCGTGACAGGCATCCTGCCGGACACGAGCAACTTCAGTCGCACTCGCCAATGGCCGAAGTTCGGGAAGCTGATGATCGCACAGCGCCCCACGCGCAGCATCTCCTGGACCACTTCTTCGGGCTTCAGCGTCTGCTGAAGCGTCTGACTCAGGATCACGAAATCGAAGGCGCCGTCCTCGAACATACGCATGCCCTCGAGCATATCTCCGTGATAGACGGGCACCCCGCGGCGAATGCACTCGCGCACCGCCTCTTCCGCCACGTCGATGCCGCACCCCGTGACGCCCTTTTGCCGGGCGAGTCGGTCCAGCAGCAGCCCGTTGCCGCATCCCAGGTCCAGCACGCGAGCGCCTTCGAAAATGCACGACTCGATATAGGTGTAATCGATGCGCAACGCCATGCTCATCGCTCCGTCCGGGCCGATGCTTCCTCTCGCCGGATGCGGTCCTGGCAGTTGGCCAAGAAGTCGCCGATCAGCCTGTGCAGCGCCTGATGCTCGATCAGGAACACGTCGTGCCCGTAGCCGGACTCCACCTCGCAGAAGCTGACCGTGGCGCCGTTGGCATGCAGGGCGCGCACAATCTCCTGGGATTGATAGGTCGGGAAGAGCCAGTCGCCGCTAAAAGACAGGACCAGAAAGTTGCTGCGCACGCCGCGAAAGGCCTCGAGCAAAGAGCCATAGTCGCTGGCCAGGTCGAAGTAGTCCATCGCTTTGGTAAGGTACAAGTAGCTGTTGGGATCGAAGCGCTGCACAAACGCGTCCCCCTGGTGCCGAAGGTAACTCTCGACCTGAAAATCCGGCGGGCCGAAGTCGTATCCCACGCTGGAGCGATCCTGCAGCCGACGGCCGAATTTCTCGTGCATGGACCGGTCGCTCAGGTAGGTGATGTGTCCCACCATCCGCGCCACGGCCAAACCACGAGGTGGCGGATGCTCGGTCGCATAGGAGCCGCCGTTCCAGTCCGGATCGGAATAGATGGCCTGGCGCCCGACTTCATCAAAGGCAATGGCCTGCGTGTTGAGGCGCGCGCTGCTGGCTATGCACACGGCCGCCTGGACCATGTCCGGATAGTCAATCGCCCACTGCAGGACCTGCATCCCACCGAACGATCCGCCGATCACGCACAGGAGCTTGTGCACCCCCAGATGCTCGGATACCAGAGCGTGCTGGACCCTGACCATGTCTCGCACGGTCACCATCGGAAAGTCGAGTCCGTAGGGCCTGCCGGTATCGGGGTTGATGGAGGAAGGCCCGGTGCTGCCTCTACAGCCTCCGATGATGTTCGAACAAATCACGAAGTACTGATCCGTGTCGATCGGTTTGCCCGGACCCACCATGATGTCCCACCAGCCCGGCTTGGCCTCGTCCGGAGAGTGTTTGCCGGCAACGTGCGCATCGCCGCTGAGCGCATGGCAGATCAGCACGGCGTTGTCGCCCTCGGGCGCGAGCTGTCCGTAAGTCTCGTACGCCACGTCGATGGGGCCGAGCCTCGCGCCGCAACGCAACTCGAGCTCGTCTGGCGGCTCTGCAAACCGCCAGGACTTGGTCTCGACGAGAAACCGGCCCTGCGTTCCAGTCACAACACACACCTCTCGCAACGATAGTCTCTCGCTCTGCTCCGGGCGCAGACAGCCTCGCCCGGGGCGGGTTCGCGCGACACCCTCGGCAACATGGCTTGCGCGTCCCGCGCACGGACGGGCGGCGGCCCAGCGCTTCGGCTTCCGTCCGGGAACTCTGCACAAGCTTCGGCCCCCGCTAGCCGGCCGCAGCCGTCTGGCTTGCCGGCTGCGCCGACGCGCTGTGCCGTCCCAGCACGGCCTGGGCGCCCCGCTTGCCGGACAGCAACATGGCGCCGAATGTAGGCCCCATGCGCGGGAGCCCCAGCGCGGTGCTCACGGCCATCCCGGTCACCACCACACCGGGGTGAAGCTCCCCGGTATGCTCCACGACCAGGTCCTCGGACCGATCAACCCACATGCCCCCGCACCCCTTCGCTTGGAACAGACCATGCTCCTCCAGCGACCGCAGCACGCATGCGTCGTGCCCGGTGGCGTCCACCACCGTGTCGGCGGTCAGGGCCACGGGGTCCACGCACGTGATCTGTCTGGGCAGGGACGAGACGGCCGACCAGTTGACAACGGCCCCGGCCACTCGGCCCCCCTCGCGCAGGACCACGTCGTCGAAGCTCGTCATGTTCAGGATTTTCACCCCTGCGTCGCACGCGGCGGCAATGAGCTTGGAGCACGCATGAGGCCCGTCTGCCACGTACAATCCTTCGCCTGCGTGCTTGTAGGGCACCCCCAGGGCGTCGAGCTCCTTGTGGGCCGGGGCGCGCACCGTGACCTTGTTCATCAGGTATCCGCCGAGCCAGAACCCGCCGCCCAGGTAGTTGTTGCGTTCTACGACCAAGGTCTTGCAGCCCTGGGCAGCCACCTCCTTGGCCAGCATCAGCCCGCTCGGCCCGCCCCCGATCACCAGGCAGTCGCAGCTCGTATGCGCCAAGAGCTCTTCGGAGAAGGCGGCGACCAGCGCGCGCGTGACCGCTTCTTCATCCGCGCGGGCAAACAGACGCTGGCCCTCGCTCTCGACTCGCTTCCTCTCGTCCATCTCGTTTTCTCCCCTTCACAAGACCATCCGAGTTACAGCTCATTCAACGCTTGGTCCAGGTCGCGGACAATGTCCTCAGCGTCCTCCACGCCGACGGACAACCGCACCAGATTGTCCTTCATGCCGTAGGCCTGACGCTGTGCCTCGGACAAGTCCCAATAGCCCATGATCACGGCCTGCTCGACAAGGCACTCCGTGCCGCCGAGGCTCGGGGCGATCACCGGGATTCGCAGCGCGTCGACGAATCGTGCGGTCCCCTCGAAGTCGGCGTCCACGAGAAACGACACCACTCCGCCGAACCCGGGCATCTGTCGCGCTGCCAGCTCGTGTTGCGTGTGGGACGGCAGGCCCGGGTAGAACACCTGCCGGACGCGCCCATGGGCCTCCAGGAACTCGGCCACGGCCTGTCCGGTTTCGTTTTGCCTGGCGACTCGCAGGCCGAGCGTTTTCAGCCCCCGATCGAGCAACCAGGCGGTGTCCGGAGCACAGATGCCGCCCAGGGTCATCAACAGCTCGGACACCGGAGCCAAAGTCCCTTCCTTGCCCGCCAGGACGCCGGCGATTAGATCATTGTGTCCGCCGAGGTACTTGGTTGCCGAGTGCAGAACCAGATCCACGCCCAGGTCCAGGGGCCGGAGATTCACCGGCGTCGCAAAGGTGCTGTCCACGACGGTCAGCACCCCTCTCCCACGCCCCAGATCCCCGAGCCGCTCCACGTCCAGGACGTGGAGGTAGGGGTTCGTCGGCATCTCGGTGAATACCATCCGGGTGGATGGCTCCACCGCCTGTTCGATCTCTTCCACAGAAGGAGGCACGACACTGGCGCGCACACCGAACTTCGCCAGGAACTCGGAGCCGAAGTCGCGCGTGCGCTTGTACGCGTCGCTGGTCAGGACGATGTGGTCGCCGCTTTGCAGCACCGCCAGCATCAAGGTCGTAACCGCGGCCATGCCGCTGGCGAAGAGCTGGGCCGCTTCGGCTCCTTCCAGGGCCGCCAGTCTGTCCTGGGTGTGCGCCACGGTCGGATTGCCCATGCGCCCGTACTCCGCCTGGCGGCGCGAGGTGCGCCCCTCAAGGTAGCCGATCAACGCGTTCGTGGACTCGAACTTGAACGGGGCCGACCGGATCAAGGGCGTGGCGACGGAGCTCGAGGTCTCGCACGGGCTCGCCCCGGCGTGAACGCACTCCGTGGAGCTCACTTTGTCCTCGTTGGTCATTCTTCTCTCCCTCAGACGGCCTTCTGAAAAGCTGCCTTCAGGTCGGCAATCAAGTCGTCCGGGTCCTCGACGCCGACCGAGAGCCTGATGAGATTGTCCCCGATCCCCAGCCGGCACAGCTCTCGACGCGCGTACGGCAGGTGGGTCA
>Ga0180431_10008842_pt1 | contig 11487 bp, 23 predicted proteins | sample SS_ome_11_FD_132459 | JGI IMG/M metagenome (GOLD analysis project Ga0180431, IMG submission 132459) | Hypersaline lake sediment archaeal communities from the Salton Sea, California, USA - SS_1_MS_1 metaG | ecosystem: Environmental > Aquatic > Non-marine Saline and Alkaline > Hypersaline >...
GTATGGTTCTAAAATTTTAAGTTCTTTTCCGAAAAGTCCTTTCATTCCAGAAATGTTGATGTTTTCTGGTAGTGTTTCTAAGTAATCTTTGATTTTCATATTTATCAATTTTAATTTTTATAAAGTTTTTATTCGTTTTCCAATTTAAGTTTATTACTAATTTTACCGTACTGTGTATAACAAATGATAAACAACATTAAAACGACAATTTATACCCAACCGTTGTACGCAATTAAGGCACTTGCCCTAATTCAGATTTATCACTATTATCATATTGTGGTATATTTGTAATAGCGTTTTCCTTCAAAATCTTAATATACCTCTCCATAACATTATCAGTTACAAAACAGGTGGTTCCTTTTGCTGTTTTCAACCACTCTTTAAATGTGTTTAAAACATTTTCGGCTTTAGTTAATTCTTCAGTTGTCATAAAATAACTGCGCACAACAACAGCTAAAAAGCATAGCCATGCGACTTTTTGTTTTTTGATGAAGCGTGATTACTTGGCTACGCTTCTTAGCCAAACCGTTATATGTCATATTTACACCAAGTCACATTTTCTACATGTATCATATACACCTCTCCATTCACAAAGTGTTGTTCCACAATTAGGGCAATGGTGGGTGTAAAAACGCCATATAACATTGTATAAACCACATTTAAGGTTCATCCATTTATGGAATTTTGTATTTCTAAATTTTGGTCTATCTCTAAATGATTTCATATATTTTAATTTAAACGTGGTTTATACTTGTCCGTTGTACGCAATAAAAATTACTACGCTATTCTATAACCAACATAATCACATTTACTACAATGCACATTTTTCTGTGCTGGCATACTTGTTAATGTTATCATTGGGTTACTATCATACATTTCTTCACCGCATTTAGGGCAAGCAATCCCATTTAATACAGGGTTATTATTATTCATAGCCCATTGAATACTACTTGCTTGTGCACTGTGTTCGTTTAAGTCTTTAAGTTTTTTGCTCATAATCCGTAATTTTAAAAGCGTACAACATTGTATAAAGTTAATACGCTATGATGGTCAGTACTTTAATTTAAACGTTTGTGCAAAGCGTACTAACCTTATACTTTGCCGTTGGTGGTCATTGTCTAACTGGCTTAACATCTCCACAATAATTGCAAGTCATCCAATCTTGATCACGTATCAAATATTCGTGTTTGCACAACACCACTTCGTTAAGCACAACAATAAATATAAGTAATGCCTCAAAAGATATTCCCGTTACGTTGCTATGCAAGAGGCTTTACTTCGCTATATCTCCGCAGGGTGACACCCCTACGCTCGGCACTACTTATATTTATTGTTGTGCTTCATTAACGAAAGCACAACATGGTATATAAAAAATAATACTACTAAAATCCTGTCAAAATAAGCAATCCAATCTTTCATATCTTCAAACTGTATTTTGGTTCGTTTATTAGAAACTGTATGTCCAATAAACAGTTCCCTATTATCAACATAAACAACTGTGAATTTTCGGGTGTACTTGTTAATGTCGTCTACAAATTGCAACTTCTTAGTCATGTAGTTTCTAAACTCTTGGCTTTCGTAATCCATATCCGCAGTATTACTTTTCATATACAATTCCGTTATGTGTAATTTTACTCATTGTCATACATCCAAAGGTAAAAGACCACCGCCGGCCAGAACAGGATCCATGCCACCCTATGCCAATTGGTCACACCCAGCCCGCCTGATAACCAGGAGACCAGGTCGATGAATAGGCTGACCAGCATGCCGATCATCAAGTAACTAGCTATGAATTGTGGTTCCATTGATTAGGTCTAAGTTACATGGTATTGGATGGCCTTCTCATTCAGCTCGTGGGCATCTACATGAAAAAACCGATAGGCCCAGGCTATCAGGCCGGGCGAGAGTGCCGCATTCATCGCAAGCCGGATCTGGTCAAGCTGAATACTGACACTATTGGCTATGTAATGGCTCTTGTTCATTTAAAGAATAGTAACAAAGATCGGGATCTCTGAAACTAAAAATGGAGGGCCTGAGCCCTCCATTGATCGTACTATAAGTTGTCAAGTTACTTGCCAGATTTGGCCTGTATCTTGGCCAGCTCCTCTTCGTACATATCTATCAAGTCTCGACGGTTTCCTGGTTTGGAATTTTTAGTGAATCACTGAGGTTTTCAAAGTGATTTATTCCAAGGAAGACCTAGCACAGTTTCACGACTTTCTCTTTTTGCGACCTTTACATCAAGGGCAGCCTGAACCTGTGCCTCAATTGATTCCGCATTAATAGAGTCCTTTACCCACTGCACTACTTGAGCTTCTGTGAGCTGGGGAAATGGAATAAAGTCTGCCGCTTCGGGATCTCCTGTTAGAGTGACCTTGCCTCGCTGATCAGCAATGAGACTGCGGTCCTTTGCAACTACTCGATAGGCAACTTCTATCACTAGGCCATTATCGGCCAGCCTTTTCATTTTTTCAATTTTCCACTTCATCATATTGATTTATTTTTATACAAGTCTTATTCTTATGGATCCTGAGTTATGGTAAATGCCTCCCACTGGTACTCCTCCTAAAGCGGCAGCCGCATCATCTGCGTAGTCAAGTGCTGGTATCGTCTCTGATACAAGGTAATCATTGAAGAACTCAAGTATTGCGTCTCCGTTATTATCCCCTATCCTTAGCACAGAAGCCGTACTGTCTGAAAGATTGTTCCCTAGGTCAAAACCAGTTCCGTCAGCACCAAGAATGAGCCTTATGATTTCTCCTGATTCATTTTCCTTAACGATCTGTACTCCCTCTCCTCCTTCTGAATTGATCACAGTCCCAATGCGATATGATCTATTATTACTGCCATTTTGAACAGATAGATACGATTCATTCAGAAGGCTTCCAAATGGGTCTTTTAATATGCCACTGCTCATAAATGAACCAGAATAATCTCCTGATTTAACATTGGCAGTATCCCCAGATAAAAACACAGGAACAATGCCCATACCTGTATCGAACTCTCCGTCAAATGATAACTTCTGAAGCAGAAAATCATCATCTTCAAATACAGATCCGATTGTATCAGCATTGAATTGCACAGGCAACCAACCTAAACCACCAACAAATATTTTTCCTCTGTCTATTCCGTAATCCTCTTCAGTTATATAACTGAGCGTGTCTGTGAAGTCGATGTTCAGGGTACCATCAATAGTGGCATGCCCTGTGAAAGGAAAACCTCTTTCCTCTAGGTAAGTCAGGTTGCCGTCCATCTCTTCAAAGGAGAGCGGACTGCCTTTTGTTTCTCTTAAAATTAGTGACATGATTGTTTGTTTGTTTTTCGTTTAGGTTTAAGTTTTAACTGAAGCCAAAGTAGCCATCATCAACATAGCCGGCGGCCACATAGCCTGCCTTTTGTTGACCTCCGCCACCTGAGCCCGCTGCCCCGACCCCTGGTGCCAGCTTTACGCCCATGTAGCGTTCCCGCTGTTCCTTGATCAGGGCCTGTGATCTAGCCTTGATGCTCTGCTGCCGGATCTGTTCTAATAAGTCTACTTTCTCTTTCATGCTTTATATATCACAGGTACCTGCGGGCCATTCGCTTCCAGCTGCCCAGTCCTGCCATCTTGAATCCTGTCGCTTTGACAAAGGTCCTCATGCTGACGTCATTTGCATTCTTCATGAACTCGTAGATCTCCTCCTTGTCTTTTATCGCCATATCCCTCGGCTCCAGGTGAGGCAGCAGCACTCGCATGCGTTCCATCAGGGTGGCATCATCCGGATTGACGTCTACTAGGATAGACCTGGATCTGATGCCTCCGTCCGGATCTGCTTTTTGCTTGTCCAGGTTAGAGATGAAGATCACACGTCCTGTAAAGTCAAACTTGTTCGGGATCAGTCCGCTCTCAATGGCATTGAACTCTCCCTCCGGATCATTCTCAAAGTCCTTGAGATCGAAGAGCATCTTTACCTTCTTCATGTAGGAGATGTTCCGTATCTTCTTGGTATCCAGTGCCGCCTTCAGGATGTTACGACCGTCCTCATTGCTGAATACTGCATCACAGTCATCAAAGACCAGCACCTTGTCCCTGTATAGATATAGCTGCTTGTACATGATGATAGTAGACACTGCACCTGAGATCTTGACCCAGTCGTCGCCTTCCTGCAGTCCCTCATCGTGCATGGCTCTTTCCACATTGTAGGTCTTTCCAGTTCCGGCACGTCCACTGATGAACAGTGAATTGAAGGCTCCGGCCGCAACTGCTCGACTGATGTCATATATGTCGGTCATGGTCTCTTCAAGCCACTTTACCTTGTCTTGCAGGGTCATCTCATTCTGCTGCTCTGCCGGGGCAGCAGTCTCCTTCATAGGCAGGCCGTTCTTTACCTGTAGGATGTCCCTGTACCTCACTCCCAGCTCCTTAGAGATCGCAAGTGCAGATTCCCCCCTGCTCAGTGCACCCTCAATGTACTTCTTCTGGTCTGGCATGAGCTTGTTCCCCTTGGCCTCAGTGAGCATGCTCTCATTGACTGCCTCAGTTGCATACTTGGGCTCCTTGACCATCTTCACGAATTCGCCTAGCAGCTTGATGATCGGGAATTCCTCACTTGTGATGGTGAATGTGCTCTTGTCCTGGTAGAACTTGTCCAGGTAGTCGAGCTGGCCTACGATGCCAGGAGTCTTGCGATCAGCATTGGCACCCACTCGGAATGCGCTCTCGTTCTTGTTGCTGTAGAACATGATGCCCGGCACTCCGTTGTGGTACACGATGAACGGGAACTTCAGGTATTGGTTTCCGGTCTTCTTGTTGACATACTGTGCGATCACGTCTGCTGCCTTCTCCAGTTTTGGGTCTCCCATCACGCCAGTGGCTCCGGCCGTCAGGTTCTCCAGCATCAGGCTGAACTCGTTAAATGACTTTACTCTCTTCATTATGGTTATTCTTGTTTTGTGCTTTGTATTATATATGACTCAAATGTCATTAAATGTTCAAATTTGTATTCTGCATTGGAGGTCTTGAAGTCGCTCTTCCTCATCACGGTCTTGGCGATGATCTGGTCGACTCTAGTCTTGAATGGTATGTTGAGCTTGGTTCGGCGGTCCTTGGCCACGAACTCATCGTAGCGGTCCATGAAGTCTTCAAATCGATCCTTCTGCTTGGATAGCCTCTTGAAGAATCCGATCAGCTCTGCATCGGTGATCTCATTGCCGTGTTCTGGCCTGGTCAATCGATCAAAGAAGTGTCGGGTGAACTCCACATCGACTGGTGCCATCACCTTGTCGGCATAGTCTTCTACTCGCTGCAGGTCGACTCTTTCACTTATGTTACCGCCTCTCATGATGTATATATTAAACCCCAGAAGGGGGAAGCCTTTCGACTTCCCCCTTCCTTCGGTAACCAAACAAACGCCGGACTTTCTGTCTTAGGAGCCGGCTTCCTTTATTTCTTCCTCCTCTGCTTGCAGCTTGAACAGCTTGTCAAAATTCTTTGTCGACTCGGCAAGCTCCGCCTTCTGCTGCTTTCTTAGCTCGTTCAACTCCTCGTTCTTCTTGAACCTATTAAAGTCGTAATGGACATCTCCTGTCGAATCAAGGCTGAAGTACATTCTCTTGTTGACATCACCCCTTCTGTTCTTTGTAAAAGTCACGTATCTTTCTTCTTCCACGTCCTCATCGAACTTGATTTCCATCATGCCTGTGGTCATGTGTTTGAGCCTCATTGACCCGGTGAAAGTACCCCCTTTCGTCATCTGCTGTATATTCAGAAACGTGGTATAGCTCTTAGAGTCATTTTCTGCCAGATTATGCTTGTACATCAGATCGAGCAGCCACTTCTCGCTGGCCTTCGCACTCATGCTGCATTCCTCTCTGATGACCTCCTGTATTTCGACGAAGCTGTCCATCAGCACCACATCCCAGCCGGACTTCAGCTGATCCTCTAGGATCTGCTTTGGGCAGCCCTCACCCAGGTCCTGTGGAAATAGAACATCCAGGTCGCCAAACTTAGGATAGCGTTCAACGTACAGATAGAGATCTACTCGGTTCATCTCTGCTGATATGAATAGCACCTTAGCACCCGCTCTCTGGCAGTTAGCGAGTATGTCCAATGTCACAGTAGACTTACCTACTCCTGGATCGCCAGTGACCATCCAGTTGGTTGCCTTTGGCAGGCCTCCCTTTATGCTGAACATCGTATCGATGTGAGTGCCAGTCTCCCATGTCTCAAATAGACTGGGATTGTAATTTAAGTCGTTGATTCTTACTAGTTTGCTCATTATGATGTTGTTTGGTTACGGTTAAGTATAACAATTATGCGTGCATGCTGAAACCTACAGAACCTACAGATATGCAGGTCCAGTCCATGTGTATCTTGCAGTCCCTTCCATGATGTTGCCTCTTGCGTGCTTGGCAGGAGACTTGAAGCTGGCGGGCTTCATCAGGTCGCCGGCTGACACTTGTGCGCCTTTGTGCTGACAGTCACCCTTGGCAACGAATGCCCATGCAGATGTGCCTCGCATCAGCCTGAACCACTTCCGGCCGCCATCTATTGTGATCGGCTGCCACTGTAGTCTTCCGAACTGCTGTTCAAATTCGGGCTTCAGCTCTGCATTGATCAAGTCTACCCATTCCTGTACTTGTTCTCTTGATAATTCCATGATGTGCTTTTTTGATTACAGTGCAAATATAAAAAATCCAGTGGATCTAGTATTAACTCAGGGTTAAATTAGTGGCCTCTGCCAAATGAAAGAGGCCGCCCCATGTAGAACGGCCCCTTCACGTAATCAAACAAACAAAGTCTTAGTCTCGGTCTCCCATCGACATCTTGAGTTCTTGGCTGCTCATGATGCCTGAGTTCTTGAATGGATCCACTGGCACAGTCTCGCTAGCATCCCACTTCTTGCGCATCAACATGTTGCCTGCTCCGATCATCAGGTTGGAACGATCCATGTCGCTCAGTGCATATCGCGAGTCGTTGCTGGCAAAGTTAGTCACTGCATTCACCACCTGCCAGATGCTCATGCCTGAGTTTGCTGCCTTCATCTGTGGCTTAGAGAAGTCGTTTGGATCGTGGCCCATGTCAGCATAGGCTTTTCCAATTCGATGGCTTGGGATATATCTCTGTAGGTACATCGGATCCACTCCCTTCTTGGCCCTTGTCATCATGCTGAAAGCAGACTGCATCTCGTTCATGCTGGCATTGGTGTTCATTGCTGCCTTGATCTGATCTCCCACTCCGAAAGGCCTGAAGCCGACGCTTGATAGATCTGCCATCTTGTCATTGAACTTGCGGACATTGTAGTTGGACAGGGTATGCAGTGCATGCGTCTCGGTGAATGCTCTGGATGTGATGCCATTAGTACAGATCAGTCGGTTCATGTAGGGACTGACCACCAGGCCTTCTCCTGGATCATTTCTGAAGATCACGCCGGTCGAGAACACCTCATTCTTCTCGCCAGGCACCGACCATACTCGATCGGTCAGGCAGTTGATCTGTGTGGTGCCGTCATCGTCCCAGCCGAAGTGGGTCACCTGTAGTCCGTAGCTATCAATGTAAGGCTCTACCACGTCCAAGAAGCTCTTGTTGCTGATGCTAGCATACTTAGGCGGCAGCACATCGATGATCTTTCTGGTGTGTGGATTGACGGCAAGCGTGAACTTTCGGTCCTTCTTGGACATGTACTGTGCCTTGACCATCTCGATCAGCCTTGCCAAGCCGTCTTCGCCGTAGCCCTCCTCAAAGCGCTTTGCAAAGCTTGCTGGGATCCTGAACCATTTCATCATGCGGTTCATTGCATGCCTGGTCATCTCGATCGGAGTGCCATCCAGGTTGATGTACTTTCGGTTGACGATCTTGAACTGGCTCAGCGTGACCTCCTTTCGGTAGATCTCTACGCCTAATGCTCCGGTTTTCGCCTTGTTGTAAGCCTCTTGGCTAAGAACTGTAGTCTGCATTTTTTATGAGTTTGTTTGTTTTTGATTCAGTATAATAGTAACAAGCCTCCACAGGCTTGAAACTCACTCCATGGACTATTTATTCGCTCCCTTGATCTGGTATGGGCGATCCCACTCTCCAATGCTCAGTCGAACATAAAAGTTAGGCACTGACCCGAGTCCGGCTGTAGGCCTGGTCCCAAACTAGAATCCATACACGATCCGCAACTCAATCCCGGGTCTTGAATCGACCGTAGACCCGATTCAAGATAGCATCCCTGATCGTACTATTACCGATCTTCGCTCCCATCAAAATCGCACTTGGTCTATGACTTGACCATAAACTAGGTCATCGACCTGCATTGAAATCCACTCCCAAACTTGGCCAAAAGCCCCGTCAGAGATCCAGACCTCGATCTGTCCTTCCACCTGAGTTTTGATCGGACCGTAGACCCTCGCATCTATCCTTTGGGTTACATCCATTAATGAGACCGCTTGATGACACTTCACCAGTTATGATAGTGGATGGGATTTGCACAGTCGCCCTTATGCGTCAATTTATTGATGCCCAACAAGTACTCACGGCCTTCTACTTCGATCACCTCGAATCGAATACCCCGATCAGTCTCGACCATGGGCCTGACCATGGGCCTGTCCCCATATGAAGTCAGGGTTCCAATTCCTAATGCGGCCGTGGTACCACGGCCGCATATGCGGCCACTAAGACCATCAGCTTGAACTTTTTCATCTCTCTATTATTTAGTAGTTAATAACATTGCATTTTTCTGTGTTAAATTACAAGGGAAGCGGACTGCTTTGCAATTTTAGGGCCTTAAAGGGTTGGAATTTAATAGATTAGAATAGGGTGTATTTATCGGGGAGTTGTACTCAATATTGCCCCTTATATCCGTACTCCGAAAGAACATCAGCGAGTAAATTTGCTTTCTCTTCGGGAATAGGTCGTTTATCATTCAACCATTGATGAAATGATGAAGGCGACCATTCTATGAGTTTACATAATTCTCGGTGGTTTAAAGCACTATGCTCTTTTATCCATTCTCTCATACAGCCTGTTTTTTAAGAAGTTTAATAACCTTGTTGTGTTCGTCAACAATAGAGTTTAAGTTAATCGTTCTTTCGTTAGCTGTATGACGGTCAACAGCAGGAAATTCCGCAACTATTAAATCTGTTTCTTCTTCTTTGATAAGAGCATAGTTGCCGAAATGTGTTTTCCCTTGTACTAAATACCATTTTGATGGTTTCATTATTTCTATGTTTTTAATTATGTAAACAAATATAAGCAAAGTTATTTAATCTGCAAACATTTATTTACATTTTTTTAAAGTCGGGGCAAAACTGAGTACAACAACAGCTATACTCCATAGTTCCGCAAGCTACACTACGAGAGCATAGCCAAACCGTTATGGTTAATAAAAATACTTATAGTCTTTCGGTATTTCATTTTCAAACCATACTGCATCATCATATATGTTTTTTAAGTGTTTTACTCTTTGTTCTGCTGCGTCTTTTGTTCCACAGGTTCTTTCATAAAAGTTATTTCCTTTGTTTTTGTAAAAAACATAAAAGTGTTTCATTTTATTAAAATTTACTAACCATAACAATGTATAAAAAACATAGCTATGTTAGTGGTTAATATTAAGTTTTACATTTCAATTTTACTTCTGTTAGTTATTGTAGTTCAGTGTTTCAAAACGCTACGTTTCTTATACTCAACGTTAGCGGTAATACTACATAGGGTCAAATATTTGGCTTTGTCTCATTATGTAGTCGCCACTTTCATATTGTCTTTTAGCGTAATCTTCATCTGTTGTTACAAATATTAAATTATCGGTAGTTCTATGCATAATCCAACAAGTACTACCGCTAACAACAGATAAATTCAATTGCTTTTCGTATTTTTCAACTGTTTCTCTTGCTTGTTTGTATTCTTCTTTTTGTATCATTTTATTATATTTTAAGTACGCAACTGTATTTATCTAAACCGTTGGAGAAAATCGCCTTCGGTCGAACGTTCACAAAAAGTAAAATCAGGTAATGTCATCACATCCAACTACCCAAACATTATATTCACTTTCTGCTATACCGATAGCTTCGTCTTTGCTTGATGCCTCTATGTCAAGATACCATTCCACTCCGTACAGATAACCCAGTATTCTGAAAAGTCTCATTTGATTTTACAATTTGTTTTACACGTTCTCGATTTTCTCCAACGATTCGCGGATATGCACCACCAATCTAATGTTACCCCGTTGAACTTGTGCTCCATGAAACCAACATTCCCCAACAAGGCATAAGTCGAATGTGGTGCATCTAAGGCTTTACGTTTGGCAGCAGTCGGCACTACGTGACCGATGCACCAAACTCGCCTTATCCGCGAATCGTTATATACAATTTACCTTAACAGGGTTTCCAAACTCATTTAAGTCAATTGCATCATATCCATTATCAACGCTTTCTGTTGTGTAAATCCAAATAGGTTTTCCTTTTGGAAACCCTACATCTACACCAACATAAACATCTTCTATATCTTTACCGCTTTTTCGGCACTATCTTTAATAAAACTGTATATAACATCAGCTATATGTAATGCCTTTCCGTCTTTATCAAATATCTCTAAGTTGTCCATTGTTCTATTATTTTTTGTTAGTGTAGTTATTTATCAAGGTCGGCACTACACATAGCCAAACCGTTATGTTCCATTAAAACGAGAACATAACAAAGAATATATTCAATATTATTTTTTATTTGGGTTTTCAAATAACGATTGTATTTGTTTGTCTTTTGATAATAAGAACATTATTTCTACTTCATTATCAGTTATTGCATCTTCATCTAATTTCATTAATAACAAATACAATCTACGTTTTGCTTCTAAAATTTCTTCTTTCATTTTATTTAAGTTTTGTGTTAAAAAATAATACTAAATATATTCTCAATCGTTAGCGGTAATAAAATTTACTCCGCTTCAACTAATCCCCAATGTTCAGCATCTTCCAAACTCACTTCAATAGTATCGTCCGAATCTGCTATACCTTCATTTAAGCACCATTCATTTATTCCATATTTTCGCACATCTGCTCCCAAGAATTTATGTAAGGTGCATCTAATACGTCACCTAATTTTACTGTTACTTTAATTTCGCTTCGTTTCATAGTCCGTAAATTTTACATACCGCTAACATGCGGTATACTTAATGTGCCTTTTAAGTTTTGTTGTAAATTGACAGGCAGTAGGTAGGAACACATAACCATACCGCCAGCCGTTAGCCACAATTTTGAATCCTAAATGGATTTGACCAAAACTTTTGACCATCCAAATCAAGTAAGAACTCGGCTCTATCTTCATCCCATTTTACAACCTTGTGTTCACCGTATGCTTTTTGCGAATAATAGACTGTTTTGCCAACTAAAGAACTGTGGCTAACAGCACCTAAACGCAATAAATTATCACGGTATTCATCAGCTGTATAGTTTTCAAAGTTATTTACATCTAATTTCATTGTTCTGTTGTTTTAAGTAATTTACTGCGTTTAGCTGCGAACCGTTATGTTTA